>LNFM01004626.1_pt1 | contig 25088 bp, 43 predicted proteins | sample 596031 | NCBI WGS metagenome assembly LNFM01 (sample SAMN04254537, study PRJNA301005) | activated carbon metagenome | isolation source: dual media filters at the Ann Arbor, Michigan drinking water treatment plant | place: USA: Ann Arbor | reverse complement strand
ACCTCCGCCTCGCGACCGGGTGCCACCACGGGTGGGGTCCCGGGTGGTGTGTGCGGTGGAGGTCGTTCGGCGGATACCGCGATACGCGTCCGGCTGTCGGTCACGAAAATCTTCATGACGACGGCTCCGGCCTGGTTGTAGATGACGACTGAGTGGTTGCGGGGGTCGAACTCCGGCATCAGTTCTGTCTCCCCTTGGTCATCTCTTGGACCTGCTTGATGATAGCCTCGGGTTGGACGCCGCCGGCTTTTAGGTAGGTGATGGCGATGCCCATCATGAGTCCTCCTACGTGTTCGGCCCCCATTCCGAAGGATTCCATTGCGGCGTTGGCGACGTCGCAGAATCCGTTGGTAGCCTTCTTCATCTGCACGATTTGTTCGGCGGTGAAATCGTCGAGATTGGGCTTCGGCATCAGCGCCTCCGCCGGGGCTTGTTGGAGTCGGTGATGTTCACAGGCCCTCCAGTCTTGAGGACCACTACCATACCTCCAACAATCCACCGTGCTGCGATGGTTGCGGGTTCGAATTGGTAGATTTTGGCCACTAGCTCTTCCATGACGGTCTCCTAGTCGGTTGTGTGAGGATTCACGTGGAACTTACAGCAGGTGGTGCACCACTTTTCGCCCTTCTCCCTACGTTTGGAGGTGGCGATGCAGTGGTCGCAGGTTTTGAGGTTGGGACGTGGTTTGCGCCAACAACAGACGCGACAGAACCCGAGTGCTGCTCGTTCGTCCCGTCGCCGCTGTTGACCATCTTTGTACCACGGTCGGTGGTAGTATTCGAGCTTACCGTTCTTGCTGCGCCTCCCAAGCAACGCAGGAGGCGTAGTCGTTGATGTCGTCCTTCCACTTGAGGAGGGCGTCGAAGGTGGACCGGGAGACGTGGTATCCGGTGTCGTCTTCGCGGTACGAGATGGTGGGGGTCGGCGGGTACTCACCACAGTTCTCTACCGGAGGAGGGTTATCCTCCGAGTCTAGGCAACCGTTGTTTGCGGCGAATGACAGCAGGAACAGCAGGCGGAGGCGGAAGGACTTCATTGGCTTTCTCCAGAATCGGGTTGGTGGTCTTCTTGGCGGTTCCCAGGCGGTGACGTTCGCGTTCACCACAGGACTTGTTGGGGTCGGAGCTGCGGCAATAGTCGCAACATCCTTGCTGACGCATGACGAATCGGCGGTTAAGTTCGGTTTGCAGTTCTGCGTCGTTGTAGTCTTCGAGGTCACGCGGATATCCCATACTCTCCTTATCTCGACCCGTGACGGCGGGTCGCTCGCGGGACTGCGGGGAGTCGAACCCCGACCTGCTTACCGTAAGCAGTCCCTGCCGGCCTACTCGGCCTGCGCGTTGTCCTTCGGCATCGTGTAGACGTTCGGGATGGACTTGTTGGTCCCGAGCGCGAACTTCAGCGTCTTGATGATGCCGTCGAGGGTGTCCTTCTCTTTGGTGGCCTTGGCCTCCTTGAGGCGAGCGGTGGCGGCCTCCAGGGCGTCCTCCAGATTCTTCTTGGAGGGCCGCTTGGCGACAGTACCAGGGGGAGCCGGGTTGCGGTTGGACTCGCCGCTACCGGTGTCTTCGTCGTCGGCGATGAGGCCGAGTTCCTTCTGCAGGAGCACATCCTGTTCGGCCTTGGGGACGTTAGCGGCGAGCTTGCCGAGCCAATCCATAGTGCAAACCTTGCGGACGTTCGGCAGGACCTTCTTGGTCTCGGGGTCGATGCCGAAGTTCGGCTGGCACTCCAGCTCCCAGCGCTGCAGGATGGTGGGAGTCACCCCGCCGATGATGCGGAGGAGGTTGTTCACGTGCTGGGTGCTCTTGCCGAGCATCGAGCCGATTTTCACGCCGGAGAACTCGTAGCTCTTCTGGAGCTTGTCGAACATGTTCGCCTGGTCGTAGGTCGACAGGTCTTCACGGGCGAGGTTCTCCGCGCCGTTGATGACCAGCCGACGCCACGGTTCCATCTTGGGGCGGACCCGGGCGTCCAGTCCCACCATCCCCAACGCCACGGCCGCGCGGTACCGGCGGAAACCGAAGACCAGGCTGTAGCGTCCATTGCCGGTGTCCTCCACTTCGACGGCCTGGAGCTGACCCTGGTTCTTCATCGAGTTCTGGAGTTCCTTCTCCTTGTCCGGGTCGTAGGACGTGCGGGAGTTGGTGTCCTGGTCCGCGTCGATGAGGTCGAGCGGGATGTGGCGGACGTCGGCACCCTGGGGAGCAGCCGGGGTCGCGGTCTTGGAGTCCTTGTTCTTGCCGTTGGCGGGAGTCGTGGTAGCCATGTTGGTTCCTGTTCCTCTATCGGTATCGGGGTTGAGGGATGCTTATCGTAAGCAGGGGTCGGGGCCTACTCGTCCTTGGCTTCCTTGGAGCCGACGACGATCATGTTCAGGCCGATCTGGACGGTGCAGAGCTTGCCTTCCACCTCGACCTGGCACTTGTCGTTCAACATCCAGCCGATAGAGCCGGTGCTGAACGCCTTGGGTGGGCAAAGGAATTCCTTGCCGTGGACCATCACCTTGATATTCGGCGCCTTGTCGGCGAACTGCTTCTTGGTGACGGGGCACTCCGTCTTGCGGTCGGAGTTCTTCTTGGGAGCGGTGTCGGTTTTGTCGGTGGTCTTGGTAGCCATTGTCAGTGTTCCTTGTTCTGCTGCAACCCAGCACTTGGGTGCATGGTCCCCGCCTGGAGTGCCACCTCCAGGTGTAGGCGACGGGGTCAGACCGGTTGAGGTCTGCGTTTGGTTTTCACCCTCCGCTTAGGTCCAGGAGGTAGCTCCTTGACCCAGAACTGTACGTCCTCCGGAGGTTCGGTGGGGTCGACGTCCTCGTTGATGTAGTCCTTCTTCACCTTATCGATAGCCTGTTCCGCCATCGCCTTGGTGAAGAACGGACCCCGGACGTCCACCCCCGATTCGGGTTCGTCCCACGTGACGACGAGTACCCAGCTCATCTGGCGTTCTCCTCCTTGAACTTGTTGTAGGCGTCGGCGAGTTCCTTCTCCGACAGGAACTTCTGGTCCGGGGTGATGTGGTGGTGGGCCGCGCAAGCCCGGTACCCCTCGCGAAACGCGAACTTTACCAGTTCGGCGACGTACGAGGCGGTGACGGACATCGTGAACGGTGGGGTGGTGCCAGTGGTGGCCATGTTACTTGGCCCAACCACGCTTGGTGAGTTCGGTCTGGGCCTTGGTGTCACCATCCGCTGCAGCGCGGATGAGGGCACCCTTGAGCTTCATGTCGTGGCCGGGGAGGAACATGTTGCGGGTGAGTTCCCCGCAGCCACACTGGCACAGGGTGAAGAGCTTGTAAGTGTTGCCATCGTGCATTTTGTCGGCGGTCATGATAGGTCCTTTTGGTGACGGTTGTGGAGGTTTGGTTGTGTTGACGGACACCCTCCGTGGTGCTAAGTGTGTTGGGATTCTCACCCAAGGGTACGAGACTGTTCGGTGTTCCGGGGTACCGCCCCGTACTTAGTTACTTGGTCTGGGCCACACGCTTAGCACCACGCAAGGTGCTAGTTTACGTCGGGGGAAACCTGCGTACGGAGTTTGACGTCCGTGCGATACTCCCCCTCCCTGTGGGTCTTCGTTCAGCTATTCAGTTGTCAGGGCGACGAGTTCAGCGACCGGGGGTTCGAGACCCCGGGCGACCAGGTCCGGCTGGCGACCTCATCGAGATCGTGACGAGGGATAATTCACAGGCCGTGCCGGCCTCGCGAGGCCCTCCGGAGGCCTCTCCGAGGGGTGCTTATCGTAAGCAGCCCCCCTCTCGTGAACTCCCGGATACATCCCGGATGAATCTCGCCGACCACATCCCGACGGTACCACGATGTCCCGACGACGTCAAGCGTTCGTGTACGCGATATATCCGCTTGACACCCATTTACCTACATGGTAGGATAGCGGTCTTGGTCGACTTTCCGACCGACTTTCAAGGACAACCGCAGATGGCAAGCAAGAGCAAGGGTGACAAGCAACAGGACCAGCAGCAGGTGGGGGACGCCCCGGCCACTAACGAGCAGATGGAAGGGGTTCGCCAGCAAACAAACGGTGCGGGTCGCAAGAAGGAAGACGACGACGTCCCCGCCGGTTTCGACCAGCGGGTTGGTCGGGAGCAAGGCGACGGTTGGTTGAAGAAGACCGTGGGTCAGGTCATCCAGGGCCGCCTCCTCGGACTCTTCACGATGCGTGGCGAGTCCAACAAGAACGACGATGGTACGTACCGCCGGTTCTTCCAGGTCAAGGTCCACAAGGACTCGTACTACTTGGACTCGGAGTCCGGTGAGCAGGTGTCCGGCGTCCTCGCGAACTGGACGAACCCCGAGGACAAGGAGGACCGCCGCGAGGTGACCCTCACCCACGGGCAAATCGTCAATATCGACGCACACAAGGCCCTGGAGGACCTGGAGCCGTACGTGAACAACGGCGGCGTCTACGACGTCTGGGTCAAGTACGTGTCGGAGGACCCGCTCCCGGGTCGCGGCAACAAGACGTTCTGGCGCGTCAAGGGGCCGCATCTCAAGACCCTGCGTCCGGCCTCGCGTCCGAACGTGGTCCCGGGCCAGCCGCAGGCGAACCCGCAGAACATGGACGACATCCCGTTCTGATGTGACCTCGGCGGAGGGGTACCTTCGCTCTGCTCGGGGTTCGTCTAACGGTAGGACGACGGCCTTTGGAGCCGTCTATCCAGGTTCGAATCCTGGACCCCGAACGATGAAAATTCACAAGTCGAGGTTGGAGGAGATATTGCGGGAGGCGTACCGGGCGGGTTCGCAGGACCGCCGCAACGGGCAATATGCCGACGGCCTGAATATCTCCACCAATTACAAGCTGTTGGAAGACCGATACATCCAAACCGTCAAGGAAGTCCAAGAATGAGAAAGCACATCTTGCTCGCCGGCCCCTCGGGTGCTGGCAAGTCCACCCTCGCCGCCGCTATCGGTTCACATCAAGAGTTCGCGGTGGTCTCCACCTCCAAGCTCCTGCGGGATGCTTACCGTAAGCAGGGTGGTGCCGCCGAGCCGACGAAGGAAGAGCTGTTCACCTTCGGCAACAAGCTCCCGGTCTCGTGGCTCGCCGATGAGGTGCGCGAGACCTACCAGAACGTCGGCATCCCCTCGGTGGTCGACGCCATCCGTGGCTCTGGCCAGACCATCTTTTTCAACAACGACCAGGTTGTACGCGTGAACGTGGTTGCCGCTCCAATGGACCGGCTCCACCGGGTGGTGGCGAGGGGTCACGTCCTCCCGTCCCACCACGAGTTCGAGTTTGACCGTCCGGACTTCACGTGGGATTCCACGCGGGTGTCGCTCGCTACCGCCGTCAAGCTCATCACCGAACTTGCCATGGGTGGTGGCGGCTCGGTAGACGTCGTCCTCGGGGGTCAGTGGGGGTCGGAGGGCAAGGGCAAGGTCTGCGCACTCCTCGCCAACCGCTACGATGCCCTCGTGAGGTCGGGCGGCCCGAACGCCGGCCACTGGGTGCGGACTCCGGAGTGGGAGTACTGCTACCACCACCTCCCGTCGGGGACGAGGAGTAACCCGAGGGCTCGCATTCTGCTTGCAGCGGGGATGAACTACAATCCGGTCCGTCTGAACGAAGAAATCACGGAGACCGATTGTCAGGAGCGGGTGTTTATCGACCGCAACGCGGTGGAGATTACCGAGACCGATCGGTTTCGCGAGATCGCTGAGTTGGTGGACGGCGTGGGCTCTACCGCCCAGGGAGTGGGTGCCGCCCAAGCAAGGCGTGTCATGCGTGGGGTGTTGGGCGAAGTCTTCCACCCCGACCGTTCCGACGACCGTACCATTTCAGTCTCCGACGACATCGACGACCTCCTGTTTCACGGAAAGCAGGTGATGATTGAAGGAACCCAAGGCTCCGGCCTGTCTCTCTATCACGGCCCTTATCCTTTTACAACTTCGCGCGATACCAACGTGGGTGGGCTACTCGCTGAGTGTGGTGTTGCACCGTCCCGCGTACGAGACGTTTGGATGGTTGTTCGCAGCTTTCCTATCCGTGTCGCTGGCAATTCGGGACCGATGCCGGCCGGCGAACTCACCTGGGAGCAGGTGGCGGGAGGGGACGCTACCGCAGGCGAGGCTCTGCGGAAGCTGGAGAAGACGAGTACTACCAAGCGAGACCGACGGGTCGGGAACTTCGACTTTCAGCAGGTGAGCCAGGCGATCGCGCTTAACCGGCCGACTCGTCTGGTTTTGACGTTCGCTGATTATCTGGATTCGAAGGCCGCCGGTTGCCGTGAATGGACCGAGCTGCCGAGGGCCGTCCACGCGTTTGCCGCGCGACTCGAACAGTCGTACGGCGTGCCGGTAGCAGGGGTGTCCACGGGCCGCATGCAGGCGGACTTCGCGTGGAAGGGTGGGTTCTGACGGCCTCGAAAATCTCATGGGTGCAATCCTCATCATCAACCCCAAAGCGGATGACTACTATGGCAATTAGCTACAACTGCGGCGACTGCGCCGGTACCGGCAAGCAGAACTGGTCGCCCTATGACAACACTCCATGCGTCAAGTGCGAGGGCCGCGGATTCGTCTACGCCGGCAGGCATCCGGGTCCTTCCTCCCACGTGAACGGGTCGCCGGTTGCGGCACCTGCTTACGATAAGCAGGGCTCCGATGAGTCGTAACGGCATCCGATATTGCTCCGACTGCCAGGTAGCGTCGCACGTCCTGCGGCGCATCGGCTTTCGTGACGCGTTCGCTTGGGGACCGCTCGGTGGCCCCAACCTCACTCACCACGGATTCCACGCGAACTCCGGCGATGTGGAAATCGCCGAGTACCGCTCGGCGCTGAAAATTGTGGAGGGCAAGGAGCGACGTGAGGAGGTGAGGTCGGTGGTGTCGGCCATCCCCGAGCAGAAGGAAGATGGGGTTCGCTACGTGACCGAGAAGTCCTCTCGCCGTCCGTTGTGCGGCGCTTACCGTTCGGAGTTGTCGTGGCTCCTGGCCGGTCGCCCGATGTACACGATGGTGTACATGGCTCACCCGGTGTCGGGCGACTTCGCCATGAACATCGCTAACGCTCACCTGTGGCTCCAATACCTGAGGTCGCGTACGGTTCCGCAACTCACCGAGTTGGTCGGGGTCGAATTCGAGCGCAAGCCCATCATCCACGCCCCGTGGTTGGCGGTGGCCGACCCCAGCCTCGATATGGACCCGGCGATGCGTGAGTCCATCATCGGCGAGTGCAAGGCGACGGCGATGCTCTTCCACGAGGTGTGGCACGTCGGTGGTCAGATTTCGTCCGGCATGGCGGAGGAGGCGTCGGTGGTGCCGGTCTCGCGCAACCTCACGCATTTGGGGTACCACGTGCCGGGACTTGGTCCCCGGAATGCGGCGCTGCCGCCGGAGACTTTCACTGCTTACGGTAAGCAGGGCCTGTCACTCCCCGAAGCGCTCGACCGGCAGAACTCCGAGCACGCAGCCCCACGGGCTTACGGGCTCGGGCCGGTGCCGCTGGGTGTGTACTACAATCCGGAAAACACCAACTTCTACGACATGGAAAAAGGCAGGGGCATGGGTGCGGAGTTCTACGAAAAGTGGCGGCACCGCAGTAAGGAGTTCCCGCAAGCGAAGCAATGGTTAAAGCCGGCTAAGCGCAAGAAGCCTGCCAAGAGGAAGAGGTAGTCAGATGGCGATGTTCATGCCCAAGGGCGAAGGGTCCCGTCACGTCAAGCTCCTGCTCGCGTGCACCACCGAGGAGCGCGAGTTCCTCAAGAAGGAGGCGGACGACCGCGGTGTGGACACGGCGACTGTTATCCGCGACGCCATCCGCGAGAAGTACTGCAGGATGGTTCCCGGTGCCAAAACTCCCTAAGCTCCGGGTCAATTACCATGCGGATGCCCAATACCTGCTCCGGCTCGCGCACGCAGTCGAGATGGACCCCCACCGTCCCGCTGGGTGGAAATCCGACGTGCTCGCGCTCCTGCAAGAACTCTCATACCGGTTCATGACCGCGCTGGAGCCAGATGGCCTCGAAACCCAAGTCCAAGCCCACCAAACGCAAACGGAAGAAGTCACCGTCGAGCAAGAAGTCCTCGTCGAAGAAGACGAAGAAGCCGAAGCGTAAGCCGAAGCCTGCTTCTCGTAAGCAGTCCAAGCGTCGCCCGGCATTCGAGCAGCGGCGACGCACGGACCCCGAGGTACCGAAGGGATTCGAGGAAATCGGGGCGAAGTCCCTCGACGAGGCGTACGCCACCATCGAAGCTCGGTTAGAGGACGCGCTTGCGAGGCTCCCCGAGGGTTACGCCGGCAAGGTCATGATGCACGCCTACGTGGACGGCTCGGTGGACGGCGAATTGCGGGTGCAGGTTCCCGAGGACCTGGATGCCCGCGAGGCCGAGTTTGACCTGTACGACGCGTTCGACCGAGCGGCGGTAGGTCGTAGGTATTGGTTTTCGATGGGTGCCTTGTACCGGGCCGATACCGACGACGAACGGTACCGCCGCAACCGTGGCATGATTCAGGTGCAGACTCACTACCAGCGCGCCGTTCAGGCGAATATCGTCGAGGAGCACCTCATCCTCCGCAACAAGATTATGACGGGGATGGACCGCAAGTTCGGCAACGAGACCACCCACGCCGTATTCGTGCGGCTCCACTGGAACCCCGAGAATGGCCAACCTAAGCGTTAGCCCCGCCGAGGAGGCACTCATCCTACTGGGCCTGGCCCTCATCGAACGGTTAGTACAGGGAGGCTCGGGATACGACGAACTCCTGGCCGCCAAGGTCCGCCACGCCACCATGAAACTCGCTGACAAGTTAGTCAACCCCAACTACCCGCCGGAGTACGACGCATATGGCAACCGATACTGAACAGCAACTCGCCGCTATCGCTAAGTTGGAGACCGCCATCATCGAGAACCTGCGGACTATGTTTGAACAATTAAAGGAGGTGCAGAAGTTTTCGCCCCCTGCAGCGGCTCGCATCATCCTCGCCATCGACGGTCACCTCAAGTCGTTCCCATTGTCGCTCGACGACACCGGCGGATTCAAGAAGGCATGACTGCTTATCGTAAGCAGGTGCTCGCGTGATTACTTGCATCACCTCTAAGCGCACTCGCCCGGATTTCCTGGTGTACGACGGTGAGTGGGTGCCAACCTTCCGCAAGGACGGCTCCCGCAATAAGAATGCGATGGGTCTCCGTATGATGGGGGTGTACGACGGCGAGCGGTACCGATGGTACAAGACTATCGGTGGGTTTATCGAGGGCGAACTTACCCATCGCAATCGCGGCAAGTGGTTCTACGCCCACGCTGGTGGACTCGCCGATTTCCAGTTCGTAATCGACGAACTCAAGAAGCGTGGTTATTCCGTGCACGGCTCCACCTCGGGGTCGTCCGCCATCATTGTCCACATTTCGCGCATGGTTTGGGACGCGGAGAAGGGTAAGATGGTGCCGGGCAAGGACCGGTGGCACTTCGTGGATTCCTATTGGCTCATTCGCGACTCCTTACGCAACATCGGTAAGTGGACTGGCGTAGGCGGCAAGGGTAACGAGGACGAGTCCGTCGATTGGTACGCCGATGTCTCCATCGAGGAACTCCGCGATTACAACGAGAGGGATTGCCACATCCTCTACCAGGGTATCAAGCTCTTCGAAGAGGTACTCTACTCGCTGGGTGGGCAACTTCGCATGACTCAAGCGTCCTGTGCCATGGACCTGTTCAGGCGCAAGTTCCTCAAGGAAGACGTCCACACCAATATGGCGGTGAACGAGGTGGCACGTCAGGCGTACTTCGCCTCCCGGGTGGAGGTACTCACCACTCATTGCGACGATGCCTATTACTACGACGTGAACTCCAGCTTCCCGTTCGCCATGACCTATCCGGTTCCCGGCGAACTCCTGGGTCATTTTCGGGGGAGGCCCAAGGGCGATCCCGAGGACCTGTGGATGGCGGACGTGGATATCGAGGTTCCGGATTCGTACCTCCCGCCATTGCCGGTCCGTATGGATGGTCGGCTGTTTTTCCCGGTGGGTAGGTGGCGTGGTTGGTACTCCAACATCGATATCCAGGTGCTCCTCGCCAGTGGCGGCAAGATTCACCGGATGTACGAGTCGATGACCTTCAAGCCGAATACTGACCTCCGGGATTATTCGCTCACCCTGTACGACCTTCGCAAGAAGTCCGAGGGAGTCGTCAAGGTGGTCTGCAAGTACCTCATGAATTCGCTCTACGGAAAGTTCGCGGAGTCCGACCTCAAGTCGGAGATTATCGTGAATCCTACGGAGGTGGACCCCACCTGGCAGATGATGACTCCGGGGGTTTTCCTGCACGAAAAGGTCGTACAGGTGCCACACATGCACGTCCCCATCGCCGCTCACGTGACAGCTATCGCTCGACGTACCCTGTTTGAGTATATGGGGTACTCGTCCGAGCTCCACTATTGCGACACCGACGGGTTCTCCACCACTCAACGGTACCGGGATGGCAACGAGCTGGGCGAAATTAAGCTGGAGAAGTACGTCAAGAAGGGACGGTTCCTGCAGGCGAAGGTGTACGACCTACAGGGCTACGACGAGAAAGGTAACGATCTGCATATCATCAAGGCGAAGGGTTTCTCTCGCATGAACTTGGAGAAGTTCGAGAAGCTGTTGAATTTCGAGGAAATCGAGTACACCCGCATGGCACGCATCAAGGAGAACGCCCGCAGGGGTGATTTTACTCCTCGTGAGACCGTGATGCGCAAGGGCATCCACCGTGACGCCATCTCCAAGCGGTTCTTCTACCCCGACGGTCACTCCAGGCCGTGGGAACGGACCGAACTCAGGGAAGCGCTGGATTCCAAGAAGTGACCTGCCAAATCTTACTAACCGTGTCCGCTGCGTCGCTCCTGGGATGGTTCCTGCGGAGGGAGTGGCGGGCCGCAACCCGCGACTGAGGAGAATTCTGATGGGACTGTTCGACGGCACTATCAGGTCGTTCGCGACCAAGCTCACCACCTACCTGGAAGACCGGGCTGTTACCTTGGAGGTAGCGGGCAACGAACATCGCGACAAGGGTGAACAGTACGAGGTCATGCGCAACTTCGTCGCGGCTTTCACCCTCAGGGAACTTGCCAAGGCTATCGCCTACGTTTCCAATTCATGAAACGCCCCAAGATTTCGGCGACACCGTGACCTGCAAGTCCTGCCCGGGTCCCGGGCCGGATTGCCGATGCGGACGGACTGCTTACCGTAAGCAGGTCGACCGCGATATCCGCCGCACGTACGAGCGGCTCACAACCAAGCAACTGGAGCTACCGATGGGATTCCTGGACGACCTATTTGACAAAGTGGAGGCGGGCCTCGGCGTAGCCGAGTCGCTCAAGACCAACAACGAACCACCTCCAGAGGAGCCGACGGAGGGCGATGGCGACGTAATCGATGTCGACAGCAACCACAAGGAATGGGAACGCGGTTGGAAGGAGCCGGTCGAGTGGGGTGTCGCCGACGGTCCGGCCCCGCAAGCTTGGCATGCTTTTCGTAAGCAGTCCCCCATTTGCCAGACTCCCGGAGTCAAGCCCGGTAAGTCGACGGGTGTACTCGCCCCCGGCAAAGTCATCGCGGCTTGCACCGGTTGCATCATCGGGGTGTCCGGTGTCTAGCTTCCAGTCCAATATCGCCCAGTGGGCTACCGCCAATTTCGGCAAGTCCGAACCCTGGCAACCTTACGCCGGCCTCATGGAGGAGGTGGCGGAGTTCTTCGCCCCCAATTGGAAACACACCCCCAGCGCTCGGATTGACGCCATGAAGGACGCTATCGGCGACCAGTGCGTGTTCGTGGCGAACCTGTGCGAGATGCTCAAGCTCGATTTCGACGACTTGTTGCTGCGGGAGGACGCGCAACATTTCACCGAGCGCGAACTCCTGGGTGCTCTCGGCCTCGGGTGGAGGGCTCTGCTCAAGCATTCGCAGGGCATCCGGGGCTACGACGACGCCAAGAGGCAACAGGAGTTGTTCTTCGCGCTCGCTATCTGGATGCGGTGGGCGAAGTGGATGTGCAAGACAATGTTCTTGGGCGAGGTGGGGAAGATTGCGGACGACACCTGGGCCGCCGTCTCCAAGCGCGATTGGGTGGCTCATCCGGCCGACGCGCACTCGCACGCTTGACTCCTGAAAGCGGCCCCTGATACACTGGAATTTCCACTGCGGGCACTGCTTCTCGGAAGCACCCCCGCTCTACTGAGGGAGATTCCGATGGCGATTGCAGTCACCAAGGCCAATTTCAACAAGTTCCAGGCTCGCTACGACAACATCAAGAACCGCATGGCTCGCATCCGCGAGTCGGCGGAGGAGACGACCACCAAGCTCGTGGCCGTTGCCGAGACCGCCGGTACCGCTTTTGCCATGGGCGTTGTCCAGGGCAAGACCGGTGGCGTCTCCCTCTTCGGCGTCCCCCTGGAGCTCGGCGTTGCCGGTGTCGGCATCGTCGGTGGCCTCATGGGTGGCGCTGGCAAGGCGTCCGACCACCTCGTCAACGTCGGCGCGGGTGCTCTCGCCGCCTACGCGACCACGATGGGTCGTGGCGTCGGCGCTTCCTGGGCGCAGAAGTCTGCGGAGGGGCAATCCAGCCTCCCCTCCCAGGCGTCCGTCTCGGGACTCCCGGGCGGTGCCGGCCTCAACCCGTTCGAGGTGGCTCAGGCCGCTCAGATGGCAGGCATCCCGCGCTAACCGGGATGGGTACCCTCGGGGTGCCTAGCTGAGATTCCAAGGAGGTGGTGCCATGGAATTTCAGCTAGACTCCCCGAATGCGGGTGGGTCTAAAAACCAAAGCTACGGGCTTAGGTGAGTGCACTGAGGTTCGTGGCCTAACAGCCTCCAAAGTGGGGGCAGATGGGTCACAGACAATGAGCTACGACATTCTCTCCGGCGAGTTCATCGACGACGGTCTCGACGTCAACACCCTCCTCGGCGCCTACGACATCGTCGGCGCGGCTCCCCAGCAGGGTCTCATCCCCCGTGCGGCCCTGGCGCAGTACCAGGGTGGTGGCGGGTTCGCTCCCCGTCCGGCCCCGGGTTACGGTGGCCAGCTCGCGCAGGCCCTCCAGAGCCGCAACCTGTTCCAGCAGGCGGCTGCTCAGCGTCTCGCCAACTCGGGTGCACTCCTGCGCAACATGAACCCGACGAAGGCCCGCAAGCAGGTCCTGGGCCTGGTGTCGAACGGCACCATCGCCAACGGCGGTACGGCGACCATCACGGCTCGCCCGCAGACGTTCGCGTTCAAGCCCGAGCGCATCGTCATCCCGGCGACCGTCGGTCCCGGGTTCACCATCCAGGACATCAAGGTCGGCAACGTCTCGCAGCTCGTCCAGTCGGGCGACCTCCCGGCCGAGGCGTTCTCGCAGACGGCGTTCGGCGTCGAGATGGACATGGACACCGTCCAGACGTCGCAGGACTTCATCATCCAGGTGACCAACATCTCGGGTGGTGCGGCGACGTTCCGCGCGATGGTGCTCGGCCGTTCGGCGAACGGCTAAGTTCGGTCGGGTGTACTGCTTACGGTAAGCAGGTGATTGCCGTTTACCGTAGGTGGTGCGATGCGACTGAGCTTTAACCTCACTCTCCCCGAAGCGGACATGCGAATCGGCGCCTTCGTAGGCCCCGGTGACGGGCCGGTTATTGCCGGACGGTCACTGGTGGGTTTCGAGGGTAGGCGCTTGCGCAAGTTCTTCCCCCTCATCACTTGCCTGGAGACGTTGACCGGCATCAACGTGTGGCAATGGGAGCGACTCCGGGCGATGGGCGTCACCATCCCGAAGCTCTACCAATCGGGGGTTCGTTACGAGCAGGAACCGATGAAACCGGTTCCCCTGGAGGAGTGGCAGGACGTACTCACCCTCTACAAGAACCTCAAGGGCGATTGCGAGGACCTGGCCACCTCACTTGCGGGTGAATACCAGGCCCACGGCGTCCCCGCCGTGCCGGCTATCAAGTGGAAGCAGATACGAGACATCACCCTCATCCACGTGCTCACCCTCCTCCCCAACGACACTCTCGAAGACCCCTCCAAGGTTCTTGGCATGAAGGGAGAGTACTGATGTTCGCGTACTTTATCGTGGCTGCTGCACTTGCGCTTATCGGTTACTCCGTCGGTGCCGGCAAGAAGGACCCACTGCGTCTGGGTCCAGGCCTGTCGCCACAGGTTGGGTACCAACCGCCCATCGTTCGCCGTCCGCCTCCACCTCCCCGGGTCTCGCCGCTGGCCCTGTTGGTTCGCACCGTCAACGAGGGCAAGACCCCGAGCATGCAACTGATGGAGGCGGCTTACTCCGAGGCCGTAGCCATCAACGACACCTCCTCCCAGGAACTCATCGAGTGGTTGGCGGTAAAGCTGCAGACTCCCCAAGAGGAGGTGGCACCCCAGGCCCAAGAATCCGGCGAACAGGACCCCGAGGCCCAAGAGGGCGAGACCCAAGAACCGTCGGAAGAAGCGCAGCAGGAGGTAGTCGTGCTTTCGCCCCCCATCCCAAGCTGCGGACCCTCCGAGTGGGAGACCTTCGTAGCGGCTATGCGAACCCGCAAGCCGCAATGGTCAAGCGACAAGTACCACGGAGCTTTCGAGCACAACAAGAGCCGCTTGAAGCAACTGGGGTACAACCCGGAACAACTGGTGGACTTCGACAACCAGTACAAGGCGTTCTGCGACGACATCCTGGCCTACCACAAGGATAACGGCGGGCTTATCGAGGAGTTCGTGGGCGATGTGGTCGACGTCAACGGCCAAATGATTCCAGTCACTACGTCGGGTGTCCTCGGACTGCTCAAGGCCGCCGGCCACCTCGGAGCGCGTTCCTGGCTCACCAACCCCGCCGACCGCCAGAAATTCCCCCGCACTACCGAGGCGTTCGTCCGCTGCAACGCCTGCTTCTGATAAGCATATGTCATCCCTCTACCAACTCGGTGCCGCCGCACCGCTCGCCACCGTCCCCGTAAAGGTGGTCAGCGACAGGTTCCGCCTGGGTGACGTCATCGTTGGCGTCTGCACCGGGGTGGCGTCCTCGCTTATCGTCCACCTCCTCGTGAAAGGTCGCAAATGACCCCCGAAGAACTCTTCAAGCTCTTCTTCAACCAAGACTTCCGCTGGGCTGATATGGTTGATGCCGAACGGCGCAAGGGCAACCCGATGTGGAAGGAGGGACGCAAGTTCCTCAACACTACCTGGTCCAAGTGGTTCGCCGCCATCGGGGAGGAAATCGCCAACCCCAGCGCCGAATTCGTCAACCGGTGGCTTACCATCGCGCACGAACACATCTTCCCGGCGGCCACCCGTGCCGGATTCCCCGCCCAATCGTTCATCATCCCGGACATCACCGTCCACGAAACCGTAGGAGTTTCCATGGCCTCTTTCCTCGACGTTCTGGAGTCCGCCAATCCGTTGGTGACCACCCTCAATCCCGGCCTCGGCATGGCCCTCAGTACCGCCCTCAAGGCGAACGAGGTCATCATGCAAGCGAAGAACGGGGACCCCGTGGCCAAGGGCAAGCTCGCCGCCGTCAGGGCCAAGGCCGATTCCGGTGACCCGGAGGCTCAGGCCGCCATCGCGGAGATGTCTTCCATTTCCAAGGCGCAGGACGACAAGGCGGCTTCGTTCCTCCGCCGGGCGGTGAGGGACCACCGGCGTCGTGGTCGCGGTTGGCTCAACATCGTGGGCCACGACCCGTACACCTTCGTGGGTGCGGATTACACCAATCCCTATCCGAAGGTCCCCTACTCGTCCATCCCCAAGATGAATCCGCTCCCCGCCACCTCGCGTGCAGCGCTCGGCACTACTTCCGGTTCCAATGCTTTCGGGGCATTCGTCCGTGGCATGAAGGCTCAATACCCGGGGTCGATGGGGGAGACGAAGAATAACCCCATGGGGGTCAACAGCAAGACGTATCCCGCCTGGGACAAGTATTTCCCCGGGCTTCGCACTTTCCAGCAATCCCGGACTTCTCAGTCCAGCCAACCCAGGAGCTCCACCGTGGCTACTTCCACCCGTCCGCCCACCCGCAACCAACCGCGTCCCCCGTCCCAAGGTGGTCGGCCCCGGACGTCCACTCCGGTCCGCCCGTCGGCGACCAACAACCCGGCGAACATCCCGCCGGGGACGATGTCCTCCGACGGCAAGCTCGTGTGGAACGGTCGCAACTGGGTGCGCCCCCAGGCCCCGTCGGCAACCGCTGCAGCCGAGGCCGCTTGGGCTGCCCAGAACGGTTATCCGCCGGCTCAGCAGCAATACCCGGGTTATTACGACCCGTACGCGCAGTACCCGCAGTACCCGCAGTACCCGCAGTACCCGCAGTCGCCGTACCCGCTCGGCCCGTACGCCCAGCAGTACGCCGACCCGTACGCTCAGCAGTACCAGGACCTGCTTGCCCAGCAGCAGGCGATGGCGTACGCCCAGCATGCCCAGGACCCCTACGTGGTGTCCAACCCCAGCAACATGGTGTGGGACGAGACCACCCAGTCGTTCTACTCGAACCAGGTGAACCAGCGGTACGACGCCGAGACGGACTCCTTCGTCCCGTGCGTGGCGTACAACCCGTACAACGAGTACATGGTCTCGGGCAAAGGGATCCCCAACACGGGGTTCTTCGGCCGCCTGTACAACAAGGGGCTTCGGGGCCGCTGAGGCCCTGCTTACGGTAAGCAGTGCCGCTCTGGCCACTACTCACGTTGTTCGGGGCGGCAACCCTGTGGGCTCTCTATACTTCCGGAGGTAATGTGGTGAATCCTGTCGATTTCCTTGGGTGGGTTTGGCCGGTCCCCATCTGGGATGGCAGGATTCCGCGCGTCTCCGACGGTTGGGGTTCCAAGCGTGAGGGTGGGGCGCGCAACCACAAGGGCGTGGACATCATGTTCCCCAAACGGGCGGGCGACCCCGCGGGCAAGGTTCCCGGCCTCGCGTCCAAGTCGTTCATCGTCCCGTTGGGAACCCCGGTCATCGCCGCCGGGCCGGGCAAAATCTGGTCCACCGGCCACTCCGAGCGGGGTTACTCCGTACAAATCGACCACGGGCGGGTGGGGTCGGCCGGCGGTGTGGTCTCGTTCTACCAACACCTGGGAAGCCTCGCCCGTCCGTGGAAACGGGGTGATGTGGTCCGGCCAGGTGACGTCCTCGGGTTCGTCGGCTTTTCCGCCATCGATTCCGAGAAGCTCCCCCACCTCCACTTCGAGCTGTGGTTCCCCAAGGGACCGCAGTCGGAGTGGGCTCGCAACCCGGGTCCCTACCTCGCTCACTTCGCCAAAATCCGGCTGCAATCGGAGGTCGCGTGACTAACTACTACAACGCCGGGCTCGCCATCCAGCCCGTCCGCCGCAACACCCCCACCGTCTACCAAGTCGGGTCGTCCATCATCGACATCAAGTGGCCGGGCCAGATTCGCGACGAGTACCGCAAGGTGAACGCCGAATTCCAGACCCTGCAACGGGAGCTCGTCGAGCAAATCAAGCAGGGCCTTACGCCGGACCAGAACGCGTGGATTACCTCCACGTGGCAACCCTTCTCCAGCGAATGGTTCAAGACCTACGCCGACCACGGCCAAAAGTCCGGGTTGTCGAATTGGATTGCCAACCCCGGATACGGCGACTGGGAGAACGCCCAGACGTGGCGTAGCAAGCTGCGGGACATCTGGAACTCCGCCCGTGCGGTAGGGTTCGCCCTGCACAGTCCCGCCCCGACGCTCCCGGACCCCGGCCCCCTCAACACCCTCATCGATGGCATCAAGAGCATTATCAAGTACCTGGTCATCGGTGCATTGCTGGTGGGTGGTGGTTGGCTCCTCTACCAGAACCTGGTGAAGAAGTGAACTACTATCAACAGGGCCTCGTCCAGACCCCCCGCCGGGTGGTTGGCGCTGAGGAGCGCGAGCCCTGGACTATCTCCATCATCGTCACCCTGGGCTTGGTTGGCCTCCTGTTCTTCAAGGCCGGAAAGGCTGTGTCGTGAACTTCTACAAACTCGGTCTCGCGGCAGGTGACGTAGTTATCCCCGACGAGGTGTACGAACACCCGGCTTACCACGGGTTCACCCGCGTCTCCGACGGAGTGTCGGGGTTCCGGTCCGTGGTACGCAACGGTTCGTCCTTCTACCAACGCGGCATCACCGGCAAGAAGCCGGTGGTGTTGGGAGCGACAACCCCGCTGGGGAAGGCCACCGAAGGACTCGTCGGGTTGATTCTCGACATCGCGCATGTTCTACTGATTCTTGCCGGCATGTACACCTTGTGGGGTGCGCTCCGGCCCTGAGGGCGGGCCGCCCTGCTTACGAAAAGCACCTCAAGTGCCGAGGGAGATTTCGACCGATGAACCAACTCGATAAGCTCAAGCACTTCGTCCGCACCCAGGTGTTCCGCTCGCGCGAGAACCCGTTGGCGAGGTTTATCCTGCGGCACGCGGCCCAGGGTAACAAGGGCTCCGAGGTGGACGCGTTCGACATTCCCGACGGTCTGGACTCCGCCGGTATCGACATGTTCGTGGAGGAAATTGCCTCCCGTGCCCAAGACGACGCCAACGGCCTGGGTGGCAAGCTCCAGCGTTACGCCCTGGTGGCGTGCGAGGCCGGACGCAAGGACGGCCCCCGCTACGCGTTCCGCCTACAAGGGGATGGGGAGGAAGTGGAGGAGGATGGCGATGGCGAGGAGAAGCCCACGGAAAAGGGCCTCGTCTCCCAACTCATGCGCCACAACGAAGCGCTCGTCCGCTACAACCTTCAGATGACCAACACGGTGTCGGTCACCCTTGCTCGTCGGCTGGAGCAGGCGGAGGGGATGAACCAAAAGCTCATCGAGGACCGCCAACAGTACCTGCTCGCCCAGGAAGCTCAGGAAAGCGAGAAACACGAGCGGGAGGTCGACCTGCTCAAGGTAGGTATGGCGGAGGAGCGCAAGACCAAGCTGCTCAAGCAAGCCGAGAACCTCATCCCCGTACTCATCGCCAAGGTGACCGGGTCGAACAAGGACAGTGGGGCGAAGGATTCGCCCGGCATGCTCATCATCAAGCAGTTCGCTAAGTCGCTGACCCAGGAGCAATTCCAGGCCATCACCCAGACCTTGGCCCCCGACCAACAAATCCTGTTGTTCACCCTCATCCAAGGCATCCAAGCCGAGGAACAGGCTGCTGCCAAGCAAGCGTCGTCGCCCAACGGGGCGACGTCTTAACGATTCCCGACCGGTCCCTCGATTCACAGGGGACGGGGGATAACTTCAAAACCGCAAGGGAGACACGGAACATGGGCAATCTCATCACTTCGACTCAGGGAGAGGCGGCCTGCGCCTCGGTGGACGCCGACGCGGCTGCGGCGGCTTTCCGCAACAACCGGGGCTTCTCGGCCCTCCTCCGCAACGGAGCCGGCGATTACTCGCTGACCCTCGCCAACGCGCAGAACATGTCGACCTACGGCAACGCCCAGGCGACGCTGCAGGGCAACGTCACCGGCCTCATCTCGGTGGAGGTGGTGTCGGACACGGTTCTCCGCGTCCGCACCTGGTCCGCCACCGTCGGCATGGACTCCGACACGGCTGCGGCCGACCTCGACTTCTGGATTCGGTGCATGCCGGTCCCGCCGGCCTGAACAACAGGCCGACTGCTTACCGTAAGCAGTTCGCCGGCTACCAAGCCGGCACCTGGGGTTAAGGAAAGCCCCCAACCGTCGCAAGTCGGGCTTTGGCTGATGACTGGCGGAGGGTAGGCGAAGGACGAGACGGGTTCGACCCCCGTAAACCCCACGAACCAAAATAGGAGGTTCAGATGACCACAAAGAAGACCAAGAGCGACGATTCCGAGTCCCGCGTTCTCCGCATCCACCTCCTCGTGACGGTGGCCTCGGAGGACGAGGAGCAGAAGCTCCTCAAGAAGCTCGCCGAACATGGCGAGGTGGCCAAGGTTGTCCAGGTGCAGAAGCCGGAGGACCTGCAAAGGGCGGCCGAGTCGACCCCCGCCTCCCGTGGCGTGAACCCGCCCGGGCAACAGGGGCCGGTCCACACCGACACCTCCCGTTCGCACGACGCCTACGGCAACGTGTTCGACGGGTCCAGGCCCCCCGAGTTCGACGCCTACGGCAACCGCTACGACGGCGGTCCGAAGGACTCGGCGACGCACGACGCCTACGGCAACAAGTACTGAACCGAGCGGAAACCATCGGGTTTCCCAGTAGGAGCCTGGCCACCGGTGATGTCGGCACCGGTCCAATCCACGTGACGGCGTGGACATCTGGCCGGGCTTCTTCTAGGCGACCCGACCAAAGGAGATGACCATGGGATACTACGAGCAGGGACTCATCATCGGAGCAGAAGACCGGGGCGGTTCGGGCAACGTCGCCGCCAAGGCGATGGAAGGCTACGCCGCAGGTCGGGCCAAGGAGTGGTTCGCCTCCCGCCCGGAAAATCTGTGGTGCATCGTCCGCATCGAGATGGACGGCAAGACCGCCACCATCACCGGATATGCCGACGAGACCGCTGCTACCCAGGCGTACGGTGATGCGGCCGATGCCGAGTCGGCCTCCTCCCGCAAGAACTACCGCTACGTCGGTCTCTTCAAGCGGGGTGAAGACGAGGCCCAGGAGTCGTTCGGCGATTCCATCTACACCATCCCGGTGGTCATCCCCGTCCGCTACACCGAGCGGCAGAAGGGAACCGTCTACGGTTGGCTCGTGGCCGGCGGCCTCGGATTCCTCGCTATGCTCGGGTTGTCCAAGCGCAAGAAGGGTGGCTCGTGAGCAACATCCACTTCATCGACCTTCCCGACGATTTCCCGCCCCGCTCGGGTCCGGCCGGCAACGGCGACATGCCCAAGACCTCGTGGGATTGGTTGTCGCGGGGTAAAACCCTCGGGAAAAGCGTTGTTTTGCAGGTGTCCGGCCTGTCGGATTTCAACGAACGGCGTGGGAAAATCAACATCCTGGAGCTTCGGGGCGACGACCGGTACGCCTTGCCGCTGTCCGTCACCATCGCACCACCCCTCATCTTGCCGTCGAACGCCACGGTGGTGGCCGGACAAGAGCAGAACGCCTCGGGGTTCATCTCCATCGCCGACCGACTCGCCGCCGGGGCGCCGAACCTCGACATTCCCAACATCCTGCTCGACATCCAGTGGGGCATCGGTGGTGGTTCGCACTCCGTCGAAGTGGACGTCTTGCACGGCTTGTGCGTGAACCTCCAGGCGTCCTGGGTGCGTGCCTACGCCTTCTACGAAGGAGGGGTATTCGAAGACCAGGCGTACTACCAGTTGTCGGCGTTCGTCGGTCCGGGCCAACCATCCACCCGGGCACAACGTACGCACTTCCTGGGCATCCTCCCGGTGAACGTCGCTACCGCCGCGCGAACGGTGCCGAAATTCTCCAAGAACGTCATCCTCACCGGCTCGAACGGAGTTGACGTCTTCGTCGGCACTATCAGGTTTTACCGGGATACCAACGGCACGTCGCCCGTTGGCGAATATTTGTTCGCCTCGAATTCGTCGAACAACCTGCCAGTGCCCATCCCCAACGGTGGTTATTTCTACCGAGTCACGCCGGCAATCGACCTGGCGTTCACCTCCGCCGTCTTCGAACTGGCAGTCTAAACAGGCTGCTTACGGTAAGCACCCATGAGCGTATACCCCGCACTAGGACTCTACTGGTTCGCCAACGTTGACCCCACCGTTGGCGCTGGGGTAGCTGCGCCTTATGGGCAGTTGCTCATCCGAACCGACATCGCCGCTATATACTGGAAAAGCGGGTCCGCCAACACCGCTTGGACCCTGATTGGCAATGGTTCCGGAGCTACCGCCAATTTCTTCCGGGGTTCTGGGCTTTTCGGCGACGGTTCGGACGGAGACCTCGTGGTGGCAGGCACCTACGTCGCTACTCGCGACATGGCGTTTAACAACCTCACCATTCCGGCCGGTCAACGTTACCACGCTAACGGCTGGCGGGTGTTCGTGAGAGGTCTCCTGTCAATCGGGGGTTCCCTCGACAACAACGGTAACAACGCGTTCGCCTCAAGTCCCACCGCTCGCAACAATCCGGGAGCGGCAACCGGTACTGGAACTTGTCCGATAGGTGCGGCCGGAGGTGTCGGGCAAGGACTTGCTGGTGGTGCCGGAAACGGCGGTGCCTCGTCAGCATTGCCGAACGCAGGCTACTACACAGGCGGTGTTGGCGGTACAGCTGGAGGTTCTGGAAGCGGCGCGGGAGGCAACTCCCCCCGGCCAGCGGCTGGTGGTGGTGGAGGAGGAGCTCCGGTTAACGTCGGCGCTGCTGGGGGTGGGGCAACATTAACCACCTTGGCCAATGGCAACCCTTCGGTGCCGCCGCAGAACCAGACCCTCCGAATCATTACGGGCGGGACGTTGTACTCCGCCGGTGCGGGTGGTGGAGGTGGTGGGCAAGGCTCGGACTCTGTCGGAGTGGCTTCGGGAGGTGGGGGTGGAGGTGGAGGTGGGGGGTTGGTGGTCAACGCTATGGAAGTAGAGGGGGCTGGTGAAATTGCCTGCCGAGGAGGAAACGGTTTCTCGCCGTTCGCCGACACCGGAGTGAACTCAGGTGGTGGAGGGGCTGGAGGTGGTGGCTTGCTGTCTATCACCGTTGGGCGGGGAACTCCCAACTACTCCGTAGCGCCAGGGACGCCGGGAGTAGGTGTGGCAGGCAACAACGGTGGAACAGCGGGTGCCGGTTTCGCCATCGTGAACAACATCTCGAACCCGTAAGCTTACCTGCTTACGACAAGCAGTAGGAGGTCGTATGAGCAGCTGGAAAGAAACGGGCGTCGCAATCCTGGGTGAGGTTATCGACCTCGGAGTCAACTACCTCAAGAATCGCAAAACCCCAACCCACGACGATATCAAGCAGGCTATGCTTTCCGCTCTGGACAGCAAGCGAGCCCTACTGGCCGAAGCGCTCGCAACCGAGGTCTTCGCAGCACTGGGCCGGGGTGCCGAGCAGGTCCTGTCGGCGATGAAGCAAGCCGAGGAGCTCGGTCGGGCTCGGGGTCGGCAAACCTTCCTCGATACCGGAGCCACTTACGAGGAGTGGGACGGCAAGAAGGACCCCGAACCCGAAGATGCGGACGCCGTCACCACGCAGAAAATCCCCAAGCCCGGGGACCTGTGATGACTGAGACGCAGTTCGCCGCACTGCTCGCAGTCCTGGGGTCGTTCGGTGCAGCGTTCATCGCCACCATCCGGTGGGCCGTCAACCGGGTCACCAAGTCGATGGACGACTCCACCTCGGAGCGCACTAAGCATACCGAGGAACTCATCCGGGTACGGGAGAAGGTGAGCCACATCCACGACTGGGTACTCCGCCGCGAGGAACGCGAGGCGGAAATCGCCAAAATGCAACAGGGGTTCGAAACACGCGAACCCACGGGCGACGGCCTGACGCCAATGCAAGGAGTCCCGGTCGCCATGCCGACGCAAACCTCCAAGCCGTACAACCCGCTCACCACCCCGCGTTCCACCCCCGCCATCCGCGAGCAACCGAGGAAGGGCACTCGCAATGACTCAGACCGCTGACCCCAAGTCCATCGTCGAGGCCGTTATCGAACCCTGGGAAAACCAGGATTCGTACCTCTACGGTTACACCATCGTCGGTCGCGCTCGCATCGAGACCAACCAAGGCGGCTTCTACCGGGGACTCGTCGTCCACCGTCCGCACCTCAAGGAGGACATGCGGGTGGTGTTCTGGAACAAAACCAACAACACCTTCGCCTCCATCCCCCTGGGGAAGCAACAGACCGTGCTGGGGGATGCTTCCGATAAGCAGACCCAACGCGTCGAGAAGATGGAGAAGGCCGCCCTCATGATGGAGCTCGACGTCGAGACCATGTCCCAGCTCACCTCGTTCTTCGCGGAGGCGCTGTCCATCACGAAGGAACCGGGTCGCCAACACATCCGCATCATCATCGGGTAACCCATGAACTACTATTCAATCGGAGCCGCCGTCCCCCAACCCCGCCTGAACTCGGACCGGGTGGCCAAGTCCCTCGCCATCGCGGCCCCGTTCCTGCTCGCGGCCCTAGCCCTCGACATCATGCGTCGGAGGCGGTGACGTGCACTCGCACCATTGCCACACCTGCGGAACCGTCTGGTCGCACTCGGACGCAAGTTTCGGCGACCAACGTCAACATTCCTGTCCACGGTGCGGCGTGGTACAATGGTTTCAGATGGCGAATTCCACGTACCAACGAGGTCTGGCGACCCAGCCCCGCCGTATCGTCGGCGCGGAGGATTCTTCCAACCAAATCGCCGCCCTGGCCCTTGTCGGAGGTCTGGGGTTGGCGCTCATCCTGTGGACGAGGAAGTAGCGATGGGCTGCGAGTGCAAAGCACTGAAAGGAATCCCCGGCATGGGTAAGACCAAGCTCCTGTGGCTCGTTCAGCACATCTCGCACCGTCGCTCCGACCAGGCTCAGGAGTTCAACACCGAGCTGTACACGGATTTCGACGACGCCAAGGACGCGTACTACGAGATGGCGAAGGAGGAGGTCGACGACCTAACCGTCTTCGACGACATGTTCGACGAGTTCTCCGATTCCGAGGAGAACCCGGAGGAACTCATCGCCTGGTCGACGGTGTCGCGCCAGTACATCCACACCTTCCGCCTCCAGCGCATCGCGGTCCAATAGCTGCTTACGGTAAGCAGATGTCCAAGGATTACAAAGTCGGCGACCGCGTCACCCGCATGGGTAGAACCGGAACCATCCTTACCCTGGAGATGGGGGCGACCAACTCCGGCAGGAAGAAACCCGCTGCTCGCATCCGCTGGGATGACGAGGGACCCAACGAACGAGTTTACTACCGCTACCTGTTCGAAGAATTCCAACCACTGAAAGGTAAGACCGATATGGCAAAGGCGAAGGGCAAGACCAAGGCGAAGGCTTCCAGCTCCGGCGGAGGCAAGGCATGCGAATGCGGCTGTGGTCGCAAGGCGAGCGAAGGGTCGCGGTTCCTCCCGGGCCACGACATGAAGCTCAAGAGCAAGCTCATCGCCGGGGCGAAATGCGGCAACGCGTCCGCCATCTCCGCCCTCAAGAAGAACGGCTGGCCGGTCCCCAAGAAGGTCTGAGTCCGTGGCGCTACTCCAACCACCGACGGAGTGCCCCAAGACCCACCCGAGCCAATGGCCAGGGTGGGTCCTG
>LNFM01019666.1_pt1 | contig 25091 bp, 25 predicted proteins | sample 596031 | NCBI WGS metagenome assembly LNFM01 (sample SAMN04254537, study PRJNA301005) | activated carbon metagenome | isolation source: dual media filters at the Ann Arbor, Michigan drinking water treatment plant | place: USA: Ann Arbor | reverse complement strand
CCTCGCGCCGCAAGATGCTGGTCTCGGTCACGGCCATGCCGATCGAGAATGAACTGGGCCAGGTCACCGGCTCGACCGCCGCCATCGTCGAGACTGAAGGCCTGCAGACGCCGGAACAGTTCATGCCGGAGCCGGTCGCGGCCGCGTCCGACGAACTGACCCGTCGCGTCTTCGACGCCGCCTCCAGCGCCCTTGTGGTCGTCGCCGCCGACGGCCGGGTGCGCGAAGCCAACCGTACCGCCCTGCTGGTGCTCGGCCGGCCCGAAGCCGAAGGCGACTTCGCCGACCTGTTCCTCGCCGAGGACGAGCGTGTCGAGGGCCGTCAGGCCCTGCGCGCCGCCCTGTCCGCCGCTGCGGGCGAAGCTGAACCCTTCCTCTCGCACCGCGGGGCCGAGGAAGGCATCCGCTGGTCCATGCTGCCGCTGACCGACGCCGACGGCCGCGTCGACGCCCTGCTGCTGGCCGGTGAGCGGGCTGAGCCGACTCCGACCGCCGAACCGGTGATTATCGAGACGCCGACCGCGCCTGAAGCCGTCTCCGACGAGACCCTCGCCCTGCGCGAAGCCGCCGAGACCGCTCGCCAGCAGGCCGAGGAGGCGATCGCCGCCGCCGCCGCCGCCCGCGAGGAAGCCCAGGTGGCCTATGCCGCCGCGCGCAAGGCCGGCGAGGACGCCGAGGCCGAGCTGGCCGGGGGGCGCCGGATGGAGAACGTCGGCCGCCTGACCGGCGGGCTGGCGCACGACTTCAACGCCCTGCTGGGTGTCATGACCGGCGCGCTCGACATGATGCTGCGCCAGGCCGACGACCCCGCGCGGGTCCGCCGCATCGGCCAGGCCGCCCTCGCCGCCGGCCAGCGCGGCGAGCTTCTGACCCGTCGCCTGACCGCCTTCTCGCAGGGTGACGACGAACCGGTGCTGCGCGTCCTCGACGCCGGCGTCCTGCTGCGCGGCATGGAGACGCGTCTGCGCGCGCTCGGCGGGCCGAACATCGACCTGATGATCGAAGGCCCGTCCGAAGCCGCCCCCGTCCGGCTCGACCCCGTCGCCTTCGAGGGCGCGGTCCAGAGCCTGACACGCAACGCCGTGGAGGCCGTCGACGGCCGGGGTTCGGTCGCGGTGCGGCTGGAGACCATGCTCGAGGGCGGCGTCCGTCTGAGCGTGCGGGACAGCGGTCCGGGCATGGACCGCGACCTGGCCGCCCGCGCGGTCGAACCCTTCTTCACCACCCGCGAGGGCGCGGCCGGTCTGGGCCTGTCGCAGGCCTATGCCTTCGCCCGCCAGTGCGGGGGCGTCCTGTCGATCGACGGCGCGCCCGGCGGTGGTGCCGAGGTCTCCATCACCCTGCCCAACGCCGGCTGAGCCGCCGCCTTTCACCGTTCGTCGGGCGGGGGTATGGTGGTTAACGCGGGGGCGGGAGGTTCTTTATGAAGCTGTTGCGATTCATCGTCGTCCTCGCGGTTCTCTCCCTTCCTCGAAGGCGCCGGACCGGATGTCGCCGCGTCGCGCATGGGGGCCGAGGCCCAGGCCGGCGGCGACCTGTTCGGCTTCCTGCCGGCCTGGACCCTGTGGGTCGGAGCGGTGGGTCTGTATCTGATCGCGGCCCTTCTGCTGGGCTCGGGCAATCCCAAGGCCGCCGTGGCCTATTTCCTCGGCTTCATCGCCGACGCCGTCCTGCGGCTGGCACTGGACCAGCAGGGGGGCGGCGACGTCGCCGCCCGCTCCGCCGGTCCGACCCCCATGGCCGCGCCGGACAGCATGGGCGGCCTGCCGGTCGATCCGGTCTGGCTGGTGCTCGGCGCGGTCTTCCTGCTGGGCGTTCTGGTCCTCGTGGCCAGTCGACGGGTGCGGCGCAGGCGCGAAGCGGGCCAGCTGAATTTCTGACATCCTGGCTGCGGATTGGCCGCGAAGCCCCCTATATGCTGGGTGACGGTTGACCCTTGCGGGCGGGCCGTTAGGTTCCCCGCGCCTTTCCGCGCCCAAGACAGACCCGAGAGATTCCATGGCCGAAGCCGCCGTTTCCAGCGCCTCGTATGACGTCGTCATCATCGGCGGCGGTCCGGGCGGCTATAATGCAGCTATCCGGGCGGGCCAGCTGGGCCTGACCGCCGCCTGTATCGAGATGCGCGAGACCCTGGGCGGGACCTGCCTGAACGTCGGCTGCATGCCCTCCAAGGCCCTGCTGCACGCGTCCGAACTCTACGAGATGGCGGGCAAGGAGTTCGCCGGCCTCGGCATCGAGGTGACGCCGAAGCTCAATCTGGCGCAGATGATGGCCCAGAAGTCCGAGAGCGTGACCGCCCTGACCAAGGGCATCGAATTCCTGTTCAAGAAGAACAAGGTCGACTGGGTTCGCGGCCGCGGCCGCATCGTCGGCCCGGGCAAGGTCGAGGTGACCGCCGCCGACGGCACGGTCAGTACCCTGACCGCGAAGAACATCGTCATCGCCACCGGCTCGGAACCCACCCCCCTGCCAGGCGTGGCCTTCGAGGACGGCAAGGTGGTGGACTCCACCGGCGCCCTGTCGCTGCCCGCCGTGCCGAAACATCTGATCGTCGTCGGCGCCGGCATCATCGGTCTGGAGCTGGGCTCGGTCTGGCGTCGTCTGGGGGCGCAGGTGACGGTGGTCGAATACCTCGACCGCATCAGCCCCGGCATGGACAGCGACCTCGCCAAGGCCTTCCAGCGCAGCCTGACCAAACAGGGCATGACCTTCAAACTGGGATCGAAGGTCACGGCGGCGAAATCCTCGAAGGATGGCGTGGAACTGACCGTCGAGCCCGCCGCGGGCGGTGCCGCCGAGACGCTGAAGGGCGATGTCGTCCTGGTCGCCATCGGCCGCCGTCCCTATACCGAGGGTCTGGGTCTGGAGACGGTGGGCGTCACGCCCGACAAGCGCGGCTTCCTCGACAACGACCACTTCAAGGTTACGGACGGCGTCTGGGTCATCGGCGACGTCACCCACGGCCCCATGCTGGCGCACAAGGCCGAGGAGGACTCCGTCGCGGTCATCGAACTGATCGCGGGCAAGGCCGGTCACGTCGACTACAACCTGGTCCCCAGCGTGGTCTACACCGCGCCCGAGGTCGCCTGGGTCGGCCAGACCGAAGAGCAGCTGAAGGCCGCCGGGGTGGCCTACAAGGTCGGCAAATTCCCGTTCACCGCCAACAGCCGGGCGAAGATCAACCATGAGACCGACGGCTTCGCCAAGGTGCTGGCCGACGCCGCCACCGACCGGATCCTCGGCGTCCACATCATGGGGCCGCAGGCGGGCGAGATGATCGGCGAGGCCTGTGTGGCCATGGCCTTTGGCGGTTCGTCGGAAGACATCGCCCGCGTCTGCCATCCCCACCCGACCCGCTCGGAAGCCGTCAAACAGGCGGCCATGGGCGTCGAGGGCTGGACGATGCAGGCCTAGACGCCGGTCAGCTCCAGCGCCTGCGTCGACTGTCGGCGCAGGCCTCGGAAGTTCACCGTGCCGGCGGGGAAGTCGAGCGTGACTTCCCGGAACCGGCCCAGCAGGTCGGCGCCGATCAGCAGGGCGGGGCGCTCGCTAAGGCCGAGCGTCTGGAAACAGTGCAGGTCAGCGAACAGCATGGGCGTCGATCCCAGCCGGGTCGCGCCCAGCCGCAGGTCGTCGACGCGCGCCAGATCGGCGCTCAGGCTCTGGCCCGTCACCCCATAGATGGGCACCGACCGGGCCAGCCGTCCGCCGTCCCGGCGCCGCGCCGCGATCGCCCGTCGAAGCGCCAGATTGCCGATCGAATACTGGGCCCCGCTGTCGATGAAGGCGACGGTCGGCTGGCCGTCCACCGTCACCTGGGTCAGCATCATCTGGCCGAAGCGACCGGTCGTCGCCCGAAGGCCGTCCCGGCGAATGCGCGAGCCGGTCAGCATGTCGCCGCCCATGACGATGGCGACCCCGCGCATGGTCAGGCTGGCGGCGCGCCGGGCGACGTCGAAGCGAAGCTTGAAGCGCCCCAGAACGTCGAGGCCGATCAGGCCGTCAGCGCCCAGCTGGTCGCGCTCGAACACAGGACAGGTCAGGTCGCGGAAGCCCAGGCCGCTGAGCTGCAGCCGGGTTACCGCCACGCTGCGGGTGACGCGCGCCTCGGTGATACCGTGCACCATGACCGGCTGGAGCGCGGGCAGGGCCAGCTGGTCCGCCAGGCTGTCGGCGATGGAGGTCGTGCCGGCGCCGGTGTCGATCACGAAGGTGAACGGGCCGCGGTTGTTGATGAAGACCGCCGCCCCGACCCGGGTGAAAAGGTTGGCGAGCAGCTGGATCGGCTGTGTATCGAGCCCCGGCACCGGCACCTGCGGGGCGTCCTGGGCGGCGGCTGGCCAGGCTGAGCCCATGCCGACGGCGGCAGTCAGGCCGGCGATCATGCCACGACGATCCAGGCCCTGAAAATCCCTTACGCTCAGCGCCGCCTCCCCAGCGATTTTGAGCGTCACTGTACCGCCTTCGGTGACGCTGACCAGCCCGGCCCTGTCAGCGCCTGGGATGGGCGCCGGAATATGCGTCCAGCAGCCTTTGGGCGTCGACGGCGGTGTATTTCTGGGTCGTCGAGAGGCTGGCATGGCCCAGAAGTTCCTGGATCGAGCGCAGGTCGGCCCCGGCACCGAGCAGGTGGGTGGCGAAGCTGTGGCGCAGGGCGTGGGGCGTTGCCGTGGCGGGCAGGCCCAGCCGTCCGCGCAGCCGCTGGACCATGGCCTGCACGTGGCGCGGCGTCAGCGGTCCGCCGCGTCGCGCGCGGAACAGGGCGTCGGCCGGTGCCAGTGGGAACGGCTGCAGGGCCAGATAGCCATCCACCGCCTCGCGCACCGCGGGCAGGACGGGAGCCAGCCGCGTCTTGCCGCCCTTGCCGGTAATGCGCAGGGTCTCGGGCAGGGGGGCGTCGGACCGGCTCAGGGACAGGCCCTCCGATATCCGCAGGCCGCAGCCGTACAGCAGGGTCAGCACGGCCCGGTCGCGGGCGGCCTCCCAGGCCTCGGCGTCGGGATCGGCGTCGCTCTCCTGCAACAGGCCGCGCGCCTGGTCCTCGGAGACGGGGCGGGGCAGGGACGTCTTGATCCGGGGGCCGCGCACGAGGGCCAGCTGCGGCGCCGGCGTGCCGCAGCGCCGGTCGAGGAAGCCGTGGAAGGCGCGGATCGCCGACAGGGTCTGGCTGATCGACCGGGCCGCCAGCGGATGGTCACCGCTGCGCCGCTCGGCCAGATGGGCGCGGACCTCGGCGGCGGTCACCGTTCCGAGGTCGCCAAGGCGCTGCGGTCCGCCGCGGTGCCGCTCCAGAAAGGCGAGATACAGACGGCTGATGCGGCCATAGGCCTCCAGCGTGTTCGGGGCCAGCCGTCGTTCGTGGGCCAGATGCTCCAGCCAGGCCGCGAGGGCTTCGCCTGCGCTCAGGTACCTTGGGACGCTCAGTTGAGGATCGGCCATCGCTCGGCTGTCCGTTCCACCACCCGGGCGATGAAGGCCACCAGTTCGCAGCCCATGGTCGGCGTGAAACCGTCCTCGTCAGGCGAGCCGAAGGCGCAGATGGCGTGGCGGGCGGGCGTTTCGGCGCCGGGGAACTGCGGTGCCATGCGGATCAGGGCGACCGACTTCACCCCGGCCTCATTGGCCCCGAACAGGTTGAGCCCATCGAAATTGGGTCCCAGCCAGGTCAGACCGTGCTCGCCCAGCAGGGAATCGACGCCGCCGGCCTCGAGGCCGCGCCAGCCGAACGGCACGCCGCCGGGCTTCTCCAGGGCGATGGCCGCGCCGGCGAGGCCGAACCGGCCCTGCGCCACGGCATCGAGACGGCGGGCCAGATCGGACGGGTTGCGCGCCTCCATCAGGTCCAGCGCCGCGACATGGGTCTGGGTCTGGGCGGCGAAATTGGCCCGGGCGATGGATTCGATCCGTTTGCGGGCGTCGGCCTCGCGTTCGGCGACCTCTTCCAGCTTCGTCAGGGCGGCGCGGCCGAACTCCACGACGTTGCGGCCGTGGGGCTTGAGGCCGATCTCCTCCAGAAGGGACCGGTCGTCCAGCAGGGTCTGGGGGTTGGCCTGCAGCCAGGCGCGAATCTCCGGCCAGTGCGGCTCGGCCGGCGGAAGCTTCGAAAAGAGGTCAGGCTTGCCGCTCAAAGACCTCTCCTCGAGGTGACACTACAGGATGGACTGGCCCGTCTTGCCCCAGTCCGCCAGGAAGGCATCAAGCCCCTTGTCGGTTAACGGGTGCTTGACCAGGGCCCCGGCGACGGCGGCGGCGCTGACATGGCCCGGATTGCGCAGGGATGCGGCCAGAATCTGCGTGTCGAAGCCGTGCACGTCATAGAGCACCCGGATCTCTTCCAGCAGGCCGATGCCGTCGGCGCCGTGGTCTTCCAGCCGGCCCACGAAGGGGGAGATGAAGGTCGCGCCGGCCTTGGCGGCCAGCATGGCCTGGGCGGCGGAGAAGCACAGGGTGACGTTGGTCCTGATGCCTTTATCGGCAAAGGCGCGGGCGGCGCGCAGCCCGTCCCAGGTCAGGGGCAGTTTCACGACCACGTTCGGGGCGATGGCGGCGAGCTTGTCGCCTTCCTTCACCATGGTCTCGAAATCGGTCGCCACCGCCTCGGCGGAGATCGGCCCCTCGACGAGGGCGCAAATCTCGGCGATGACCTCGGCGATGTTGCGACCGGATTTGGCGATCAGCGAGGGATTGGTGGTGACGCCGTCCACCATGCCGGTGGGGACCATGTCCCTGATGACGGCGACGTCGGCTGTGTCGAGAAAGAGTTTCATGTCGGTCTCTCTAGCGGAGCGCGAAGGGCGGTGAAAGTCGCCAGCGTCCTCATTCCCCTGCCGGTGTCCGAGGCCTTCGACTACGAGGTCCCCGAAGGCATGGATGTGACGCGCGGCGATCAGGTCGCCGTGCCGCTGGGCCCGCGGCTGATGCGGGGCGTGGTGTCCGAGGCGCGTGAGACGACCGGCTCGAACCGGCGGCTCAAGGCGATCGACCATGTGCTGGACGATCCGCGCCTGCCGGAACGCACCGTGGACTTCGTTGAATGGGCCGCGCGCTGGACGCTGAGCGCGCCGGGCGAGATGGCGGCGGCGGCGTTGAAGGGCCTGCGCGCGCCCCGCCCCCGACCCGAGCGGCGCGTGTGGCGGGTCGGGGACCGCGCCCCGACCAAGATGACGGCACCCCGGGCGGCCGTGCTCGAAGCGCTGGGTCAGCGGTCCATGCCCGGCCCCGATCTGGCACGGGCGGCGGGCGTCTCCTCCGGCGTGATCAAGGGGTTGCTGGACGAGGGCGTGCTCGAAGTCATCGAGATCGAGGCGGTTGCCGCCTTCGACGCGCCCGACCCGGACCACGCCCCCGCGGCGCTTAATCCGGATCAGGCGGCGGCGGCGTCAGCCATGGCCGACGCCACGATCAAGGGCGGCTTCGCCCCCTTCCTGCTCGACGGGGTCACCGGCTCGGGCAAGACCGAGGCCTATCTGGAGGCGGCGGCGCAGACCCTGAGGGCCGATCCGGCGGCGCAGATCCTGATCCTGCTGCCCGAGATCGCCCTGACCCAGGACCTGATCACCCGCATCACCGCCCGTTTCGGCGCCGCCCCGGCCGAGTGGCACTCCGGGGTCGCCCCGCCGCGTCGGCGGCAGGTCTGGGAGGCCGTGGTCGCCGGCCGCTGCAATATCGTGGTCGGGGCCCGCTCGGCCCTGTTCCTGCCGTTCGTCAACCTGCGGCTGCTCGTCGTCGACGAGGAGCACGACGGCTCGTTCAAACAGGACGAGGGACTGGTCTATCACGGCCGCGACCTCGCCGTGGCGCGGGCGCGGATTGAGGGGGCGACGGTGGTGCTGGCCTCGGCCACCCCCTCACTGGAGACCCTGTGGAACGCCCATCAGGGTCGCTATGGCTGGCTCAAGCTCGCCGCGCGGCACGGGGCGGCGATCCTGCCCGAGGTCAGCCTGCTGGACCTGCGGCAGTGCCCGCCGGATCCGCAGACCTGGCTGTCCCAGCCGCTGCGCGAGGCCATTGGCGAGACGCTGCTGCGTGGCGAACAGACCCTGCTGTTCCTGAACCGGCGCGGCTATGCGCCGGTGGTCCTGTGCCGGACCTGCGGCCACCGGATGACGGCGCCCGATACCGACAGCTGGCTGGTCGAGCATCGCTACACCGGACGGCTGATCTGCCACCTGACCGGCTTCACCATGGCGCGGCCGAAACTCTGCCCGTCCTGCGGCGCGGTCGACAGTCTTGTGTCGGTCGGGCCCGGCGTCGAACGGGTCGAGGAGGAGGTGCGCCAGCTGTTCCCCGAGGCGCGCACGGCCGTGTTCAGCTCCGACACCACGCCCGACGCCAAATCCGCCCGCGCCCTGATCCAGCGCATGACGGACGGCGAGATCGACATCCTCGTCGCCACCCAGGCGGCGGCCAAGGGCCACAACTTCCCCCTCCTGACCCTTGTCGGCGTGGTCGACGCCGACCTCGGCCTGCGCGGCGGCGACCTGCGGGCGGCGGAGCGGACCTTCCAGCTGCTGACCCAGGCCACGGGCCGGGCCGGACGGGCGGACAAGCCGGGTCGCGCGATCCTGCAGACCTGGACGCCGGAGCATCCGGTGCTGATGGCGCTGGCGGCCGGCGACCGGGACGCCTTCGTCGCCGCGGAACTGGCAGAGCGCGAGGCCGCCTTCCTGCCGCCGTACGGCCGGCTGGCGGCGATCATCCTGTCGAGCGAAAATGCGGTCGCGGTGGAGAAATTGGCGCGCGAATTGGCCGGTTCGATTCCCAACGCTGAACGCCTGGAAGTCTACGGCCCCGCCGACGCCCCCCTGGCCCTGGTCCGCGGCCGTCGCCGCAAACGCCTGCTGGTCCGCGCCGACCGCGACGTCGACCTGCAGGGCTTCCTCCGGGCCTGGCTGGCGCGGGTGAAGGTTCCGGGCTCGGTGCGGCTGTCCGTGGACGTGGACCCGTACAGTTTCCTGTAGGCGCTAACGCTCGCGACGCGGTCGCTCGCTGCTTGAGCGCCTGGCGTGCGCGAAGCGCCCGGCCGCGTCGGGTCGAAAAGGCGGAGCCTTTTGACCGCGGCCCAAAAAGAAAAAGCGCTGGCGTCGCGAAGCGACGCTAGCGCGGCCCCGTCAGCCGGATTTCAAACAGTTTCGGCCAGTTCTTGCCGGTCACGAACAGCCGGCGGCCCACCGGGTCCCAGGCGATGCCGTTGAGGACCGCGTCGGTCGGGTCCAGCCCGCTGCGGTCCGGCATCAGTTCGGTCAGGTCGACAATGCCCGTGATCGCCCCCGTCGCCGGGTTAATGCGGACGATGTAGTCCGTCTGCCACAGGTTGGCGAAGACCTCGCCCTCGATCCATTCCAGCTCATTGATCCGGCCGACCGGACGGCCCTCCAGGGTGACGGGGACGCGGCCGGTCTCCACCAGCGTCGTCGGGTCGAGGAAGCGCAGCGCCGCGGTGCCGTCGGACAGTATCAGGCGGGTGGCATCATGGGTCAGGCCCCAGCCCTCGCCCGCATAGGCGAATTCGCCCTCGGGCTCGAGCGTCGTGGGGTCCCAGATGAAGCCCTTGCCGCCCTTCCATGTCAGGGTCAGCACGCGGTCGCCGACCGCGGTCAGTCCTTCGCCGAAATAGTCCTCGTCGAGTTCACGCTGCTGCAGGACGACGCCATCCTCCAGCCGGACCCGCCGGACCGTGGAGGGATAGCGGCCGGTGCTTTCCAGAAGCTCGCCGTTCCTGAACACCAGCCCCTGGGTGAAGGCCTCCGGGTCATGCGGATAGACGCGCACGACCTCGAAACCATAGACCGGGACCGGAGTCCGCGCGGGGACCGATGCAGGAGCGGGCGAGGCCGTCTCTTGCGCCGCCGCCGGCAAGGGCGTCAGCAGCGCAAGGAGCAGAAGGACGGCCGCCCGCATGGTCACACCCCCGGTTCGGCCGTCTCGGCCCTGTTCAGCGCCGCCTGACGTTCCGCGAGGATCGCCTGCTTCTTCTCCGCGGCCTTGCGGCTCCACATATTCAGCACCTCGACCCCGGCCGAGAAGGCCATGGCGGCGTAGATGTAGCCCTTGGGCACATGCGCCCCGAAGCCCTCGGCGATCAGCACCATGCCGATCATCAGCAGGAAGCCGAGGGCCAGCATGACCACGGTCGGGTTCTCGTTGATGAAATTGGCCAGCGGGTCGGCGGCCAGCAGCATGACCGTGACGGCGACCAGCACGGCCACGACCATGATGGGCAGGTGGTCGGTCATGCCGACGGCGGTCAGGATCGAGTCGATCGAGAAGACCAGGTCCAGCAGGATGATCTGGAAAATGGCCGAGCCGACGTTGGAGATGACCGCCTCGGCCTTGTCCTTCTCGAGCATGTCATCGCTCTTGGCGGGGTCGACGCTGTGGTGGATCTCCTTGGTCGCCTTCCAGAGCAGGAACAGGCCGCCCGCGATCAGGATCATGTCCTTCCACGAGAATTCATTGCCCATGACGGTGAAGACCGGTGCCGTGAGGCTGACGATCCATGCGATCATCGACAGCAGGGCGAGGCGCATGATCAGCGCCAGCGAGATGCCGATGCGGCGGACCCGTTGCCGGTGCTCGGGCGGCAGTTTGTTCGACAGGATCGAGATGAAGATCAGGTTGTCGATCCCCAGCACCACCTCCATGACGACGAGGGTGATCAGGGCGGCCCAGGCGGCGGGATCGGACAGGAGTGCGGTAATTTCGGTCATGAGCCTTGGGATATGCCAGCCGCGCCCGCCGCGCCAGAATTTTTCTCCGCGTCAGGCGCGTCAGGGCGCCGCGTTGGAACAGGCCGCTGGACCCGGCCCCCGGGCGCGCCTAGCCAAGGGTCACCCGGATTTCCTTCTGTCAGGTGAAGCGTGCCCTCAGGTCTTGCCGCCCTTCTCGACGACGTCGCCGCGATCGCCAAGATGGCGGCGGCCTCGGTCGACGACGTCTCCGCCGCCGCCGGCCGCGCCGGCGTCAAGGCCGCGGGCGTTGTGGTCGACGACGCCGCGGTGACGCCCGGCTACGCCATGGGCTTCTCGCCCCGGCGCGAGCTGCCCATCATCGGCAAGATCGCCATCGGCTCGCTCAAGAACAAATTCCTGATCCTCCTGCCCGGGGCCCTGCTGATCAGCGCCTTCGCGCCCTGGGCGCTGACACCGCTGCTGATGATGGGCGGTGCCTACCTCTGTTTCGAGGCGTCCGAGAAGATCTGGGAAAAGCTGGCGGGCCACGATCATGGCGAGACCGCGCCCGACGAGCTGGCCCTGTCGTCCGTCGAACAGGAAAAGAAGATGGTGGGGTCAGCCATCCGCACGGACCTGATCCTCTCGGCCGAGATCACCGCCATCGCCCTGGCCGACCTGGCCGAACGCCCGCTGGCGACCCAGGCGGCGGCCCTGGCCGTGGTCGGACTGCTGATCACCGTGGCGGTCTATGGTGCGGTCGCGCTGATCGTGAAGATGGACGATATCGGCCTGCATCTGGCCCAGCGCCGCCTGGCTTCGACACGCGCGCTGGGACGAGGCCTGGTCCGCGCCATGCCGATGGTGCTTGCCGGACTGGCGACGATCGGCACCGGGGCCATGCTGTGGGTCGGCGGCGGGATTCTGGTCCACGGCCTGCACGAGTATCATCTCGATCTCGTGCCCGGCCTGATCGAAAGCCTGGGACACGCCGCCGGGCAGGTTCCTTTCATCGGTCCCGTAACGGGATGGCTGGCGACGGCCACCGCCTCGGCCCTGGTCGGTCTCGTGACCGGCTGCGTGATCGTGGCGATCCTGCACTTCATTCCCCGCGGCAAGCACGCCGCCCACTGACATGGTGCGGCAATGGGGGTTACGATGCTATCAGGCGCCCGGCTGAGCCGGAGGGCGCGTTGCGAGACGCGTCCCCCAAGTGCTTTCTCAAAGCATTTCAGACCTTTGACTGGCGCGGACACGCCGCCGGTCGCCAACCCGAACGCTAACCGCGCGGACATGACTAGTGGCTGACGACTACAGGACGACGGAAGTCGGCGAGCGCTACGCACAGGCGCTGTTCGACCTTGCTGATGAAACGGGCGCCCTCGAGGCGGTTCGCGCCGACCTGGCCTCGCTGCGCGCGGCCTGGAACGAGAGCGCCGACCTGCGCCGTCTGGCCCAGTCGCCGGTGATCGCCGCCGAGGACCAGCAGAAGGGTCTGACCGCCATCGCCGACAAGGCGAAGTTCAACGGCGTGACCAGGAATTTCCTCGGCCTGTTGGCCCAGAACGGCCGCTCGCGCGATCTGACCGCCGTCATCGCCGGCTTCGACCTGCTCTATGCGAAGAAGACGGGCGTCGTCGCCGCCGAGGTCGTCTCGGCCCAGGCCCTGACCGCCGCCCAGATGAAGTCCATCCAGTCCGCCCTGCGCGCCTCGCTGGGCAAGGATCCCGAAATGACCGCCCGCGTCGATCCGTCGATCCTGGGCGGCCTCAAGGTCAAGGTCGGCTCGAAACTGTTCGACGCCTCGCTGAAGACCAAGCTCGACCAGATGAAGTTTGCCCTGAAGCGCGCGTAAGCGCGCTGATCCACCAGAATTCAGCGCGCCCGACCGGCGCGCTGACAAGACGATAACAGAGAGCCTGTCATGGACATCCGCGCCGCCGAAATCTCGGCCATCCTCAAGTCGCAGATCGCCTCCTTCGGCGTTGAAGCCGACGTGTCCGACGTCGGCCAGGTGCTGTCGGTCGGCGACGGCATCGCCCGCATCCACGGTCTGGACAACGTCCAGGCCGGCGAGATGATCGAATTCCCGAAAGCCGGCGTGAAGGGCATGGCCCTGAACCTCGAGCGCGACAACGTCGGCGCCGTGATCTTCGGCCAGGACAACCAGATCGCCGAAGGCGACGAGGTCCGCCGCCTCGGCGAAATCGTGGACGTGCCGGTCGGCAAGGGCCTGCTGGGCCGCGTCGTCAACCCGCTGGGCGAGCCGATCGACGGCAAGGGCCCGATCCAGTTCACCGAGCGCCGCCGCGTGGACGTGAAGGCCCCGGGCATCATCCCGCGGAAGTCGGTGCATGAGCCGATGCAGACCGGCCTGAAGGCCATCGACACCCTGATCCCGATCGGCCGCGGCCAGCGCGAGCTGATCATCGGCGACCGTCAGGTCGGCAAGACCGCCGTCGCCATCGACACCATCCTGAACCAGAAGAGCACCAACGCGGCCGCCGCGTCGGAAGGCGAGAAGCTGTACTGCATCTATGTCGCCATCGGTCAGAAGCGTTCGACCGTGGCCCAGATCGTCAAGACGCTCGAGGAGCGCGGCGCCCTGGACTACACCATCGTCGTCGCCGCCACGGCGTCGGAGCCGGCCCCACTGCAGTTCCTGGCCCCGTTCTCGGGCACGGCCATGGGCGAGTTCTTCCGCGACAACGGCATGCACGCCCTGATCGTCTATGACGATCTGTCCAAACAGGCTGTGGCCTATCGCCAGATGTCCCTGCTGCTGCGCCGTCCGCCGGGCCGCGAAGCCTATCCGGGCGACGTCTTCTATCTGCACAGCCGCCTGCTGGAGCGTTCGGCCAAGCTGAACGCCGACTACGGCTCGGGCTCGATGACCGCCCTGCCGCTGATCGAAACCCAGGCCAACGACGTTTCGGCCTACATCCCCACCAACGTGATCTCGATCACCGACGGCCAGATCTTCCTCGAGTCCGACCTGTTCTACCAGGGCATCCGCCCCGCCGTGAACGTCGGCATCTCGGTGTCGCGCGTGGGCTCCTCGGCCCAGACCAAGGCGATGAAGAAGGTCGCCGGCTCGATCAAGGGCGAGCTGGCCCAGTATCGGGAAATGGCCGCCTTCGCCAAGTTCGGCTCCGACCTCGACGCCTCGACCCAGAAACTGCTGGCCCGCGGCGCCCGCCTGACGGAGCTGCTGAAGCAGCCCCAGTACAGCCCGCTGACCATGGAAGAGCAGGTCGTCTCGGTTTACGCCGGTACGCGCGGCTACCTCGACGGCATCGCGGTCGGCGACATCGGCCGCTTCGAGAGCGAGCTGCTGGCCCGCATCAAGTCGTCGAACGCCGGCCTGCTGGACGGCATCCGCGCCAAGAAGGACCTCACCGCCGAGCTCGAAGCCGAGCTGAAGTCGGTGCTGGACGCCTTCCTCAAGACCTTCGCCTGAGACCGGACCGGATAGCGAGAAAGTAGCGCCGGATGGCCAGCCTCAAGGAAATGCGCAATCGGATCGGAAGCGTCAAGTCGACGCAGAAGATCACGAAAGCCCTGAACATGGTCGCCGCGGCCAAGCTGAAGCGCGCCCAGGATCAGGCTGAAAGCGCCCGTCCCTATGCCCGCAAGATGGCCGCGGTCATCGCCAACCTCGCCGCCGGCGTGTCCGGCGACGGGGCGCCGAAACTGCTGGCCGGCACGGGATCGGACAAGAAGCACCTGATCGTCGTCGCCACCGGCGACAAGGGTCTGGCGGGCGGGTTCAACACCAACGTCATCCGGGCTGCGCGCGAGCGGATCAACAGCCTGATCGCCGCCGGCAAGGACGTCCGCATCATCGCCGTGGGCCGCAAGTCCCGCGACGGCCTGTCCCGTCTGTACGGCGACAAGCTGGTCAAGACGTTCGAGATGTCGGACCACAAGGTCATCGGCCTGCCCGCGGCGGAGCCCATCGCGGCCCTGATCGCCGAGGAGTTCGAGGGCGGAAACGCCGACGTCGTGACCCTGTTCTACAGCCGCTTCCAGTCGGTCATCGCCCAGATCCCGACGCCGAAACAGCTGATCCCGGCGGTCGTCGACGGCGACGCCCCGCCGATCGACCTGAACGGCGCGACCTATGAGTATGAGCCGTCGGAAGAGGAAATCCTCGAGACGCTCCTGCCGCGCAACATCACCACCCAGGTGCTGGCCGCCCTCTACGAGAACCAGGCCAGCTTCTTCGGGGCCCAGATGGGCGCCATGGACAACGCCACGCGCAACGCGGGCGACCTGATCAACAGCCTGACCCTGCAGTACAACCGCAAACGCCAGGCCCAGATCACCACCGAACTGATCGAGATCATCGCCGGCGCCGAAGCCCTCTGATCCGAACCCCGCCCAGATACACGCCAAGCACGACCTTCCGAACGGAACGAACCGATGACCGACACCACCGCCAAGAAACCCGCCGCCAAGAAGCCGGCTGCTCCCAAGGCTCCGAAGGCCGCCGCCGCCACCGGCAACGCCGCCTATACGGCCGGCACCGGCGTGGGCCGGATCGCCCAGGTCATCGGCGCCGTCGTCGACGTCGAGTTCACCGGCCAGCTGCCGGCGATCCTGAACGCCCTGGAGACGCAGAACGTCGACCAGAAGACCGGCAAGCCCTTCACCCTGGTTCTGGAAGTCGCCCAGCACCTCGGCGAGAACATGGTCCGCACCATCGCCATGGACACCTCGGAAGGCCTGACGCGCGGCCAGGCCGTGACCGACACCGGCACCTCCATCCTGGCCCCGGTCGGCCCCGGCACCCTCGGCCGGATCATGAACGTCGTCGGCGCGCCGATCGACGAACAGGGCCCGATCAAGACCACCATGTACCGCCCGATCCACCGCGAGGCGCCCTCGTTCGAAGAGCAGTCGACCTCGTCGGAAATCCTCGTCACGGGGATCAAGGTCATCGACCTGATGTGCCCCTACACCAAGGGCGGCAAGATCGGCCTGTTCGGCGGCGCCGGCGTGGGCAAGACCGTGACCATGCAGGAACTGATCAACAACATCGCCAAGGCCTACGGCGGTTATTCGGTTCTGGCCGGCGTGGGTGAGCGCACCCGCGAGGGCAACGACCTGTATCACGAGATGATCGAGTCCAATGTGAACGTGGACCCGACCAAGAACGGCGGCTCGACCGAAGGCTCGAAATGCGCCCTCGTTTACGGCCAGATGAACGAGCCTCCCGGTGCCCGCGCCCGCGTCGCCCTGACCGGCCTGGCCCAGGCCGAGTATTTCCGCGACGAGGAAGGCAAGGACGTTCTGCTGTTCGTCGACAACATCTTCCGCTTCACCCAGGCCGGTTCGGAAGTGTCCGCCCTGCTGGGCCGTATCCCGTCCGCCGTGGGCTATCAGCCGACGCTGGCCACGGAGATGGGCAACCTGCAGGAGCGCATCACCTCGACCAAGAAGGGCTCGATCACCTCGGTCCAGGCCATCTACGTTCCCGCCGACGACCTGACCGACCCGGCACCCGCCGCCTCCTTCGCCCACCTGGACGCGACGACCGTGCTGAGCCGCGACATCGCCGCCCAGGCCATCTTCCCGGCCGTGGACCCGCTCGACTCGACCTCGCGCATCATGGACCCGCTGGTCATCGGCGAAGAGCACTACCGCGTCGCCCGTTCGGTCCAGGAAGTCCTGCAGCAGTACAAGGCGCTGAAGGACATCATCGCCATCCTGGGCATGGATGAGCTGTCGGAAGAGGACAAGCTGATCGTCTCGCGCGCCCGCAAGATCCAGCGCTTCCTGTCGCAGCCCTTCTTCGTGGCCGAGCAGTTCACCGGCGCCGACGGCAAATTCGTTTCGCTGGAAGACACCATCCGCTCGTTCAAGGGCATCGTCGCCGGCGAATACGACCACCTTCCGGAAGCCGCCTTCTACATGGTCGGCGCCATCGAGGAAGCCGTCGAGAAGGCCCAGAAGCTCGCCGCCGAGGCGGCCTGACGCGACCTTGTCAGGGAACCTGACGGGGCCAACGGCTTGGGCGGCTGCGGCAGACGTGGCCGCCCACCTGATCGTTTTCGTCAGTTTGCCGGCTCTGAGGGACCGTCTTTGGCCCGCGGATGCGCTGCCACCCGGCGGCATGCGTCTGACACCGGAGTTGGCCGCCGAGTACAACCTCGACCCGGATGACTTCACGGAGGGTTATCCCGCGCGGGACGGCGTTGCACTGATTGCTGCCGGTTCGGAGCATTTCGTCGCTGCCCGGGGCGAGATTTCGCCAGAAGCCGTCGATGATCTTCAGGCCCGGATCGTTGAGCAGTACGGACACCTTCTGGGCCTGCGGGACATCGAGGGATCGGGCAAAGGGTCGCGCGTGAGAATAATGACCGTTGGTTTCGAGGATGACCGTTTTGCGGTAGTGACCGTGACCTATCCTTCGAACGGCGACCCGGACCGTCGGGACTTGCAGGCAACGTTGATTTCATACCGAAGAGAAAAGACCGATGGCCGGTAAACTGAACTTCTCCCTCGTCTCGCCTGAGCGCGAGGTCTTCAACGGCCTCGTCGATCAGGTCGACGCGCCGGGCGTCGAGGGCGACTTCGGCGTCCTCGCCGACCACGCGCCCTTCATGACCGCCCTGCGCGAAGGCGTCGTCACCGTCATCGACGGCGGTTCGCGCCGCCAGTTCGAGGTCCACGGCGGCTTCGCCGACGTGACCCCGGCCGGCCTGACCATCCTGGCCGAACAGGCCTCGGAAGTCGCGGCGGCGGCAGCCTAGGCCCTTGTCATCCCGGACGCGGCGCAGCCGCGATCCGGGACGCGACCGCCTCGACAAGTCTCCTCCCGGAAGGCGCGTAGCGACTGTCCGGGAGCAGGGTTGAAGCCGCCCGGATCCCGGTTCAGCTCTCCGAGCTGCCCGGGATTTTCACTTTTTTGGGCGTACCTCGTCCCGGCTCTACGCTTCGCTTCGGCCGGGATGACAAGGTGTGCGGACCTTGACCCTCCCGACGGGCGCCCTAGATAGCCCCTGCAGACGAGGCCACGTCCTCGCCCCGGCGATCCTGGATCGCGGGCAAAGTCCGGGACGGGACCTATCTCATCATCGCCGGCCTGCTCGAGATCGTGTGGGCCTATTTCATGAAACAGTCGGACGGCTTCACCCGTCTGTGGCCCAGCGTGGCCACCCTGGCCTTCATGGGTGCCAGTTTCGGCCTGCTGGCCCTGGCCATGAAATCCCTGCCGATGGGTTCGGCCTATATGGTCTGGACGGGCATCGGTGCGGTCGGCGCCTTCATCGTCGGCGTGGTCTTCCTGCAGGAGCATCTCAGCCTGTGGCGGGTGCTGGCGGCCCTGCTGATCGTCAGCGGGATCGTGCTGATGCGTCTGGCACCCAGCCAGTAGCGGCGTTAGCCTCGGGCCATGCTCGAGCTCCGACCCAACTGCGAATGCTGTGACCGCGACCTGCCATTCGACAGCGCCGAGGCCCGCATCTGCACCTTTGAATGCACCTTCTGCGCCGATTGCGTGGACGGCGCGCTCAAGGGCGTCTGCCCCAACTGCGGCGGCGGGTTCAGCGCCCGCCCGGTGCGACCGGCGCATCTGATGGCGAAATATCCGGCTTCGACAAAGCGGGTGCTCAAACCGGACGGCTGCGCGGCGGCCTAGACCACCAGCGGCGCGAACACGGCCACGACCTGTTCGTAGGACGCCCGTTTGAACGGCACGATCAGATCGGGCGCGTCACTGAGCGGCCCCCAGCGCCAGGCGTCGAACTCGATCTCCTCATCGGCCTCGAGGTCGATCTCGGACTCCTCGCCGGTGAAGCGGAAGGCGAACCACTGCTGCTTCTGGCCGGCCCAGCCTCGCGCCTGCTTCGACCCGCCGTAGTCGGGCGGGAAGTCATAGGCGATCCATTCCTCGGTGCGGGCGATCAGTTCTGCCGAGACCACTCCGGTCTCTTCGGCCAGCTCTCGTCGGGCGGCGGCCTCAAGGTCCTCGCCGTCGTCGACCCCGCCCTGCGGGAATTGCCAGTTGTGCGGTCCCCCGGTCCCGGCGCGACGTCCGTACCAGACGCGCCCGTCCGGATGGAACAGCACGACGCCGACGTTGGGGCGGTAGCGGGAGAGGTCCTTCATAGGGACTAGGGATTAGGGATTAGGGATGAGGGAGGGAAGGGGTTTTGGCGCGGGAAAGAGCCGGGAGAGGCTGCTTCCAATCCCTAATCCCTAATCCCTAATCCCTATCTTCCCGGCCGCTGTGTCATCGCGCTCGCCGGCGCCAGTTGCAGGCCGCGGGCGTCCATGTCGGCGGTCCAGCGGGCCACGGCCTCGACCGTAACCGGATAGCTGAAGCCCGTGCCCAGCGCCTGGCCGCGGCCCTTGGCAAGGGCCTCGAGCGCGTTCAGCTGGGCGACGATGGCGGTGGGGTTCTGTTCCTCATCGATGATGCGGTTGGCGCTGGCCCGGGCCCAGGCACCGGGGCGGCGGCTCATCGATCCGTCGTCGAGGAAGGCCACGCCGCGCTGACGCAGTATGCTCATGAAGGCGTTCATGCCCGCGTCCGAGTTGGCGAAGCGGTCGCCCATATAGTTGGTGACCCCGAAATAGCCGGTCGCCCGTCCCAGCAGCCAGTTCATCCGCGCCTGGATGTCGGCCGCTTCCGCCGAGGCCAGCAGGGTATGCGGGCCGGGATCGTTGTCGGGGTAGCCCGACGGCTCCATCGGCATTTCCAGCATGACTTCGTGGCCCTGGGCGCGGGCCAGGTCGATCCAGCCCTGCAGGCCCTCGGCATAGGGGACGAAGCTGAGCGTCACCTCGGCGGGCAGCCGCTCGATGGCGGCGCGGGTGGTCACGGCGTTCAGGCCGAGACCGCCGACGATGATGGACACCCGCGGCCGGCCGTTCGAGCGGAACGGGCGGGCATAGGCCTGGGCAGGGACCCGGCCGTCGGTGGCGATGGCTGGCAGCGGGCCGTTGGGGCCCGGCTGGCTCAGGCCGGCGATGGGGGCGGCGGGCAGGGGGCTGGCGGCGACGCGCGGAGCGGTCACCGGCGCGCCGTTGCCCGACACGGTCGCGCCGTTGGGCAGGGTGATCACGGCCTCGCCACCCAAGGCGGGATCGACAGCGCCGCCGTCCGCGGCGAGGTCCTGCCAGGAGCCGTAGGCGCCCACGGAGAAGGCTTCCAGACCGCTCGGGGCCGGGGCCGCCACGGGCGCCTCGCGCTTCAGCGCGGCGCGGGCCGACGGGGCTCCGGCGCGGGGATCGCCCAGCACGGTGATGAACAGGGCGGCGGCGCCGAGCAGCAACAGGCCGGCGCCGGCGACGGCGACGGGCGGCTTCTTCAGGATGCGGCCGACGGGTGCGAGGTTTTCACGCAGGGACCGGCGCACCGGTGGCGCTCCGGCGGTCGTGGCGAGAACAGACTGGCGCTTGGCGAACATGGGCAGGACTGGACGCTCGAACGGGGGTCCGCCAAGCGGACTCCTTCAGGCCTCACAGTGGCGGGCGTCGGTTAAGAAAGCCTAACGCGCCGTTATCCATGTGTCGTGTTTGGTCGCCTCAGTTTTCCGGCGCGGGGTCCGGCTCGGCGGCGGCCAGGGCGGTGCCCGGCGCGGTCACGATGATGCCCTCCGGCGCGGCGGCCAGCTGGGCCAGGTTTCCGCCCGCGCGCAGCACGTCGAAGGCCCGCTCCAATTGATAGTCCTTGTCCTCGGGCCAGTCCTCGCCGGGCGCCTCGCGCGGGGTATGCGGCCCGCGGCGTTCGGCGCCGATCGAGGAATCCAGCGCCGTGGCGTACGCGGCTTCGGAGTAGATGAAGTTCGACCGCGACACGATCCGCGCCTCGGCCAGCGACCGCGACACTTCCAGATCCGGCTCGATGCCGATCTTCTGGATGGAGGCACCCGAGGGGGTGAAATAGCGCGCCGTGGTGATCGACAGAGCCCCGTCGGCACCGTTGCGCAGCGGGATGACGGTCTGGACCGAACCCTTGCCGAAGCTGGTCAGGCCCACGATCGTCGCCCGCTGGTGGTCCTTCAGGGCACCGGCGACGATCTCCGAGGCCGAGGCCGAGCCGTAGTTGATCAGCACCACCAGGGGCAGGCCGCCGGTCAGGTCACCCGGCCGCGCGCCATAGCGCTGGATCTGGTCGGCCTTGCGCCCGCGCTGGCTGACGATCTCGCCGCGCTCCAGGAAGGCGTCCGAAACCGCGATAGCCGCGTCCAGCAGGCCGCCGCCGTTGTTCCGCAGGTCCAGCACATAGCCCTTGATGCCGGGGTTCTCGGCCTTGAGCCGGGTGATGGTCTCGCCCAGTTCGCGGCCGGTGTTCTCGTTGAAAGTCGAGACGCGCAGATAGGCGAAGTCGCCCTCGATGCGGCCGGTGACGGAGTCGATCCGGATCACCTCACGGGTCAGGGTGACCTCGCGCGGCTCTTCGCCGTCGCGCAGGAAGGTCACCTGGACCGAGGTGCCGACGGCCCCGCGCAGCTTCTCGGAAACCTGGCTGACGGTCAGGCCCGCGGCGCTCTGGCCCTCGATGGAGGAGATGACGTCCCCGGCGTTGACGCCGGCGCGGGCGGCGGGTCCGCCGTCCATCGGCGAGATCACCTTCACCAGACCGCCCTCGGCCTGGATGGTCAGGCCGACGCCCGAATAGGCGCCCGAGGTCCGCTCCTGCAGCTCGTCGAAACCGGCCGGCGGCAGATAGTTCGAATGGGGGTCCAGCGCCGACATCATGCCCTGCAGCGCCGCTTCGATCAGCTTCTTGTCGTCGACCGGCACCACATAGGCCTGTTCGACGATGCCCAGCACGTCCCCGAACAGCGCCAGCATCCGGAACGCCTCGTTACGCGGCGTCTGGCCCGTCGCGCTTGCGGCGCCGAGCCCCACCAGGGTCACGGCGGCGGCGCCAACCAGCAACAATTTACGCATCGGGTTTCTTTCAGCGGACAGGAAGGCGGCTCTTGGTCAGGCAGTTACGGACCGACCGGCGACGAAATCGTGGCCGATCGGCGATTCCCGGATAAAATCAGCGTCATCGGCGGATGGGAAGCGGTTTCGCTGAAGGGGTGATTGGTGGTTGGTGGCTGGTGACTGGCAGGTTGCAAAACAGGCACCCGGTCCGCGAACCCGAAAATCACCAATCACCAGCCACCAGCCACCAGCCACTCACCTCAACCACGGTGCCGGATCGACCGGCCGTTCATCGCGGCGCAGCTCGAACGCCGGCTCGCCGTCCGCGCCGGTCCGGCCGAGAGTCTGGCCGTCCTCGACCCGGTCGCCGGCCGCGACCGCGACCTCGTCCAGACCGGAGATCACAGCACGCCAGCCGGGGCCGAGGTCGAGGATCACCACCTGCCCCCAGCCGCTCAGAGGCCCGACGAAGGCCACCTGCGACGCCGCCGGTGCGCGGACCTCGGCGCTGTCGGCGCGCCAGCTCCAGCCGCTCGAACCCTGGCCGAAGCGTCGCGACGGGGTGCCATCGACCGGCGGCGTCAGACGGCTGCGTCCGGCGGGCAACCGCGCTGCCGTCGGTTCGACCTCGGTCCCGGGCGGCGGGACGGCGGCACCCAGCGAGCGCAGCCGGGCCTCCAGCACGCGAGCGGCTCTTTCAGCGCCCTCGGCCTCGGCCTTCAGCACCGCCTGCAGCCCCGACTTGCGTCCGGTCAGGGCCTCGATCTCGGCGCGGCGGTCGCCCCGGGCGCTTTCGGTGGTGAACAACTGCTCGCTGTTCAGCGCGCTGAGGCGCCGCACGCGGACCACTTCGGCCTGACGATCCGCGAGTCCCTGGGCGCGGGCCTGCAACTCGGGAGCCATGGCGCGCATCAGTATGGCCGCCCGCACCGTGTCCACCGCCTTGTCGGCGGGGACCAGCAGCGGGGGCGGCGGCCGGCGGCTCATCATCTGCAGGGCGGACAGCAGCCGGCCCTGACGGCCGCGCGCCCGGGACAGCTGGGCCACCAGCGCCGCCTCGCGGGCGCTCAGTTCGCGCAGGCGAGCCCGCTGGCCGGCGATGACGGCGTCATCCTGTCCGACTGCGGCGCGCAGTTCGGTCAGCTGACCTTCCAGCCGGGCGATCTCGCGGGCGGCCTCCGTGGCCTCCGCGCGCAGGCGCAGGGCGCGGGCGCGCTCGTCACGGAACTCGGCCTGCAGCCGCTTCACCTCGCCCGTGGGAGTCTGACGCGCGATCGCCGCCACCGGCAGGGCGATCAGGCTCAGGCAGAGGATCAGGACCGGGGCGCGCATCAATCGCGATGATAGGGTGATCCGGCCAGAATGGTCACGGCGCGATACAGTTGTTCCGCCAGCATCGCCCGCGCCAGCGCATGCGGCCAGGTCTGCGGCCCGAAGGCGAGGGTCGAGCCCGCCGCCGCCCGCACGCTCTCATCCAGCCCGTCAGCCCCGCCGATGGCGAACACCAGCCGGCGCTCGCCGCGGTCGCGCAGCAGGGCGATATGGTCGGCGAAGGCGCGGCTCGAGAAGGTCTTGCCGCGCTCGTCGCAGGCGATCAGATGCGCGCCCTCGGCGGCCTTCAGGATCAGCTCCGCCTCGGGCGCCTTGCCCGGCTTGCGCGGTTCCAGATCGACCAGCTCCAGCGGGCCAAGGCCGAGAGCCCGACCAGCCAGGGTGGCGCGCTCGGCATAGTCGGCCGCCAGCACGGCCTCGGGTCCCCGCCCCGGCTTGCCGATGGCGATGACGGCCAGCTTCATGGGCTCAGGACTTCGGGATCAGGCGATCAGGCGCGCGCGTCGACGCGGTGGCCGCTCTCGACCGACCAGATCTTCTCGATGTTGTAGAAGGCGCGCACTTCCGGACGGAACAGGTGGACGATGACGTCCCCCGCATCCAGCAGCACCCAGTCGCAGTGCGGCAGGCCCGAAACCTTGACCTTGCCGAGACCGGTTTCCTTCAGCGTGCGCTGAAGATGGTCGGCCAGGGCGCCGACGTGACGGTGCGACCGCCCGGAGGCGATGATCATGGTGTCGGCCATCGGGCTTTTGCCCTTCAGGTCGATGAGGACGATGTCCTGGGCCTTGTCGTCGTCGAGACGCGACAGGATGGCCGTTTCCAGCGCGGTGGAGCCGACGGGAAGGGGAGCCTGCGGACCGTCGGAACGGATGGTGTCGAATTCGTCCATCTCGTGCGCCGTGTTGGCGGCGTCTTGCGCGTCGTGCGCGGGCGAGGGGGTCAGCGGAGGGCTCCGGGGAGATTACTAAAGCGGAAGCCTATCACAAACGCGCGGCGGCGTCACGCGCGGCCCGCAGCGCCGTTGATGAGCGCGGATTAAGCGGTGCCGTCAGATACGTCCAGGCCGGCGCATCGAGGTCCGGCAGCAGGCGCGCACGGGCGGCAGGGACCCGCGACGAAGCGAACCGCGCGGCGGCCGGAGCGGTGCGGCTGTCCAGCTGGCTGCCCGGCCGGGCGATCACCGCCATGGGCATCATCCGCATGATGTCGGTCCAGCCGCGCCACTTGTGAAAGCCGGCCAGATTGTCCGATCCCATCAGCCAGACAAAGCGCACGCCGGGATGCCGGGCCGTCAGGGCGCGCAGGGTGTCGACGGTCCACTGCGTGCCGGCCCGGGTCTCGAAATCCGACACCACCATGGACGGCCCCGCCGCCGCCATGGCCGCTGCGGTCCGCGCCGAGGCCATCCGCTCGGCCAGCGGCGCGCTGTCGCGGGCGTCCTTGAGCGGGTTCTGCGGTGACACCAGCCAGATCACACGGTCCAGCCCCAGCCGCCGCATGGCCGTCTCGGCGACATGGGCGTGGCCGTCATGCGCAGGATTGAATGAGCCGCCGAACAGACCGACGGCCATGCCGGGCGACAGGTCCAGCCCGTCGCGCAGGGCGCCGGGTCTGGGTCCTCTGGCCTTGGGCGCGGGTCCGGCGTGGAAGAAGGGCAAGACGGGCTCGCGGGGGCTTATGCTCACAAGGGAGCTAACACGCCGCCCCTCCCGTGTCGCCTGCGATCAGGAACTCATGGCCGGATCTGCCCCTCGCCGCGGATGACGTATTTGAAACTGGTCAGCTGTTCAGTGCCGACCGGGCCGCGCGCGTGCAGCCGGTCGGTGGATATGCCGATCTCGCCACCGAAGCCGAACTCGCCGCCGTCGGCGAATTGGGTCGAGGCGTTCGCCAGCACGATCCCTGCGTCGACCTCGGCGAGGAAGCGTTCGATGGCGGCCGGATCGGACGCCACGATCGCCTCCGTGTGTCCCGAGCCGTAGCGCGTGATGTGGTCAAGCGCCGCCGCCATCCCCTCAACCACCCGCACCGCCAGGATCGGTTGGAGATACTCGGTCGACCAGTCGGCCTCGTCGGCGGGCACCGCGCCGGGCACGAGCGCGCGGGCGGCGCTGTCGCCACGCAGTTCGCAGCCCGCGGCGATCAGGTCGGCGGCGATCAGCGGCAGCAGGGCATCCGCCGCCGCCCGGTCGATCA
>LNFM01005151.1_pt1 | contig 25105 bp, 41 predicted proteins | sample 596031 | NCBI WGS metagenome assembly LNFM01 (sample SAMN04254537, study PRJNA301005) | activated carbon metagenome | isolation source: dual media filters at the Ann Arbor, Michigan drinking water treatment plant | place: USA: Ann Arbor | reverse complement strand
CCCACCCGGGCACCAGCGACGAGGACATGATGAACTTGGCGCTGTGGCTGAAGAAGAACGGCTTCAAGGCCGACCAGGTGCAGACCTTCTACCCCAGCCCCATGGCCACGGCCACGGCCATGTACCACACCGATCTGAACCCGCTGAAGGGCATCAGCCGCGACCCGGCGCGTGCCGAAAAGGTCGACATCGTGCGCGGCGACCGCCGCCGCCGCCTGCACAAGGCCTTCCTGCGCTGGCACGACGCCAACAACTGGCCGCTGCTGCGCGAAGCGCTGAAGAAGATGGGCCGGGCCGACCTCATCGGCAACGGCAAGCACCACCTCATTCCCGCCTTCCAGCCGGTGACCGACGGCAGCTACCAGAGCGCCCGTCGCAAGAACTCCACCCCGGTGGTGGCGCGCGGGTCGGCGCCCGTGCCCGGTCGACTGCTCACCCAGCACACCGGGCTGCCGCCGCGCGACAACGGCGCGCCGACGCCTCGGCGACCTGCGCCCGGCCCCAGCGTCAAGACGGCCGGCCGGGTGCCTGCCAAGTTCGGGTCGAAGAAGGGGCAGGGAAGGCCATGAGGCGCGCCGGGCCGCTCCCAAGCGCCCATTGGCCGGGCCACGGTTCGGCTCGGGGCAGGCCACGGCCAGAAAAGCAAAGGGCCACCTTGCGGGTGGCCCTCGGAGCTACCGTCGCGAATCCGGATGGGGATGCGTGCGGATCAACGGCGCCGGGCACGGGTTCCGGTACTCCGCCCAGTGTTGCGGTCGGTTGTCGCCATCGACGGAGTCCATTGTGGAAGCAGCCACCGTCTTTCGATGCCCCGAACATGGGGGTGAAGGGCCCGCAGTTCGCGTCGCGCTTCACGCTCCCGGCTTTGCCTTCGCAGCCTGCGTCCGGGCAGGGATCTCCGAGGCCCTGCGGTCAGCGGGGGTGCCGCTCTAGGTAGTCGGTCGCCAGGTCCTTGCCCAGCGTGGCCGGCAGCAGCCGCTGAAGGTTGCGCTCGGTGTTGGGGAATTCCTGCTGGTGGGTATAGAGGGTGGCGCCGATGCGCGCCGGTGAACTCGCGCCGCGGGCCGGCTCGACCCCGTAGGCCCGCAGTCGCGCCACGATGAGGCCGGCATCCTCGTCGGCGAACAGGGTCGACTCGACGATGCGGCCACACCCCTGCTGAACGGCGCGTTGCAGAACGCCTTCGACGATGGCAGGCACGTCGGTCACGGTCACGGACAGCAGCAGGCGCACCACGCGCTGGCCACGCGCTGCCAGTTCGGTCGCGACCTGCGTGGCCATGGCGCGGTTGGCCTCGTCCCAGGATCGGTTCACTTGCGGGTCGTCCTCCGACAGGTTGCGGCCGTGGCCGAAGACCAACGTGCAGGAGCCGGCGGCCGCAGCGCCCTGCGCCGGCAGGCCGGTGTTCGCCAGGCCCGGCGGCGGTGCGCAGGCCAGCAGGGCGACCAGCAGCAGCGACGCAACAGGCCGCAGCTTCTGCCGGTGCCGGCCCGTCACCGACGCACCCACGCTCACCTGGGGGGCTGCAGGGTGCCAACGCAAGGAGAGGAGCATGGAGCCGTAGGTCACGGAGGGCAGGCCGGTGGGAGGCGTTGCAATGGCTGGCAGAAGCAGACGCCCCCCGATTCTGATGCGCCGGCACCTGGCGGGCGGTCTTGGCCCGCCTGTTCGCGGGGTGCGTCACCCCGAGGTGCAGGGGCGCGGGCCGGCCGCCGGGCGGCGATGATCGACCGACAGCGCGGCGTGTGCCCTGCCGAAGCAGGAACTATTCACGCTGAAACCGGGATCGGCGGCCGGCCCCGATGCCGGCGCCAACACAATCGGCAACACAAGAATCGACCCCTCCGTCCATGCACCGTCGCACCATCCCCTACTCGATCGTCGCGGTCCTTTGCAGTGTGCAGTTCGTGCTGGGACTGGTGTTCTCGCCCTACTCCTGCGGTTGGGGCTTGCCCGTCTTCATGGCCACCGGCGCCGTCATGATGCTGCTGCTGCTGTCCATGCCCTTCTTCAACCGCCGCGCGTTTTCGCGCCATTCGCGACTGAGCTACGGGCTGATGTTCTCGGGCATCGGTCTGGCGACCTGGCTGCTGAGCATGTTCATCGCCTTTCCGCGCAGCGGCTGCGGCTGAGGCGGGTTCGAGTCGCGTCGCCTGGCCGGCCCTGCGCGGCGGTCCGGGCCTCAAGGCTTCAGCACCTGGGCGCCTGCACGCTTGGCCCGGGTGGCGTCGCGCCGATAGACCTTCTCGGCCTGCTGCCTCAGCGCCACGGCCCTGGCCACCGCCTGGTGGTAGCGCTCCACCGTGTAGGTGTTCTCGGTGCCGATGTAGATGCTGCTGCGCCGCGGCTTGCCGCCGTGCTGCGGCAGCAGCACCGACAGGCTGCAGTAGCGCACCTTGGCACCCGCCCGCAGTCGCACGATGGGTCCCGAGATGCCCACCGGCAGGTCACTGGTCTTGTGCTGGCTGGGCTGGGTCTGCAGCAGCGATGGCGCCGGCAGGCGGTTGATGCGACGCAGCAATTCCTCCTTCGCGCGTGCCAGGGCCGCGGCAGCGCCGCGGCCGTCGGCCGAGCCGTCCTTGAAGAACTTGGTGCCGCCGTAGCGCAGCTGCCAGCCATGCGTGAAACGCACATCGATGCGCTGGATGCCCTGCGGCACGCGGAAGCGCTTGCCGGTGAAGATCACGACCTGTCGAAACTTCATGCTGTGGAGGAAGGTGCGGGGCGTCTCTGAAGCGCCGGATGGAGCCCTCAGGTTTCCCAGTGCTCGGCGAATACCGGAGCGACGGTGGAATGCTTGTCGATGCGCTCCAGGGCAGCGGCCATGCCCGGCCGCTGCTTGCGCAGGTGGGCGCGCGTGCCCGACCACTTCGAGACGACGGCCGCCAGGATGTCCAGTGCTGTCGGCGTCTGCCCCTGGGTGATGAGCAGGCGGCCGAACTGGTCGGCGAAGACGTCCCAGGCGCGGTGCAGTTGCCGGCGCGCCCCCTGGCGCACGGCTTCGTGCGCGGCCTCGTCCCGGGCAGTCGTCCAGCGCTCCGGGTAGTCGCCCACACCGATCGCGCCATAACAGTTGGCGGCGATGAAGACCAGGCCACGCTGGGCCTGCGCGCGAGCGGGGCCGCCAGGTGGCAGCAGTCCGCTGTCGGGGCAGATGTCGGCCAGTGTCATCAGGATGGCCGCGCTTTCGGTGAGCACGCTGCCGTCGGGCAGCACCAGGGTGGGAATCTGCTGCAGCGGATTCACGCGGCGCAATTCGTCCTGGGCCGAGTCGGGCTCCCAGGTCGACGCGCGCACTGTCCGGTAGCGCAGTCCGGCGCGACGCAAGGCAACCTCGACGGCGGCGGAGCCCGAGCCGCGAGAGCCGTACAGGGTGCAGTCGTTGGGTGCATTCACGTCATCGTTCCTCGGCCCCGCCCCGCAGGCCCGGCCCTGAGTGTGGGCCCGCGGGGCGGGCATGGCATGAGTCATCGCAACAAGCGGCCAGCAACTTCGGCGCTGCCGCGGTGCAGCAGCCACAGCGCCACGCACAAGGCCGCCGCCAGGGACGTATCCTGCACTGCCCGCCGCCACGGCCGGGTGCGGAAGAAGTAGCAGGGCAGGCCCAGCAGCGGGAACACGCCCGCGAACAGCGCCGATCGCCCCGGCGGCGGCTGCCGTCGCGCCATGGCCTCGGCGCGGCACCACATGTAGGTGAGCACTCCCACCACCAGGCCGTGCAGGATGGTCATGCCGGGCAGGGCCGAGGCCGGCAGGGTCGCATCGAAAGCGCCTGCCAGCGCGAAGCTCCCGGTGATGCAGGCCAGCAGGGTGCGTGTCGAAGGCATGGGGCCCGATCGGTGTTGCGGCAGGGTCCGGCTCGCCTCAGGCCGGCCTTGCGGCGGGTGGCGACGGGGTCGGCGTCTGCAGCCGTTCCTGCATCTGCTGCAGGCTGGCCAGGGTCAGGGCACAGGCCTGCGCCACCTCGGCGCCCTTCTTCAGGAAATGGGCCTGGAAGAACTGTCGATGCTCCTCGTGCTCGTGGAAGTCGCGCGGCGTCAGCACGGCGCTGAACACCGGCACGCCGCTGTCGAGCTGCACGCGCATGAGGCCGTCGATGACGGCCGCAGAGACGAACTCGTGGCGGTAGATGCCACCGTTGACGACGAGGGCGCAGGCGATGATCGCATCGAAGCGGCCGCTTCGGGCCAGCTGCTGCGCGTGCAGTGGGATCTCGAAGGCGCCGGGCACTTCGAAGAACTCGATCTGTCGGCGCTGCCAGCAACGCCGCTCGAACTCCTCGAGCAGGCCCTGCCGCGCCTGGCCGACGATGTCGGCATGCCACGAAGCGCTGATCACGGCCACCTGGGGCGGCCGTGCCTGCGCCGCATGCGTCGGGGCGCTGAGAGGTGAGGACATCTGATTCATGGGATTCCCTTCAAGGGGTGGACAACCAGAATCAGGGCGCGCGAGGACCCCGGCTCCCGTGAGGCGGGCCGCCGCCGTGCAGGACCTGCAGGCAGCCGCCCACGCCGGGGGGCCGGAGTGTGTCGCGATCTCTTTCATCCGGACTGTGACCGTCGGCCCTGGCATCGCACCAGGTCTGCTGACCTCGATGCCTGCCTGCGCAGCCATCGAGCGCTCGCGGGCTCCTGCGCCGAGACGCAGATACCGCCGGTGGGGACTTCCACCCCGCCCTGAGAACGCAGCCAGCCCGTGAGGGATGGCTGCCGCATTCTAGAAGCGCCCTGCAGCAGCGAGGCGCGGGTCCCGGTCGCGGCGCACGTGCGCCTTCACCGCGCCAGCAGAGCCCAGCGCTCGTGGTCGCACCAGCGGCCGCGGATCTTCAGGTACTTCGGCGAGTAGCCCTCCTTGCGGAAGCCGCAGGTCTTCACCAGCGCGATGGACGCGACGTTGCCGGGCTGGACGTTGGCTTCCATCCGGTGCAGCTTCATGGGGCCGAAGGCGCGCCTGGCCAGCAGCAGCAGGCCTTCCCGCATCAACCCGCGGCCCTGGTGCCCTTCGAAAGCGTAGTACCCCAGGTAGGCGCTCTGGAACATGCCGCGCACGATTTGCGTCAATTCCAGGTAGCCCGCCAGCGCACCGCTGTCCGCGGTACGCAGCACGAAGCCGAGGCCGGTCGGTCCCTGGCGCGCGTCCAGCAGCGTGGCGAAACGCGCGCCGTCGCACGGCGGCGAGACCCACGGCCGATGCAGGCGGCGGCTGTTTGCCACGGCGGCAAGGAAGTCGCTCTCGTCGTCGGCTGCCAGCGGCCGCAGCAGCACGCGTGATGAAGGCCCGCCCATGCCGTCGATGCGCTCAGGGGCTGGTGAACCAGCCGGCGGCGCGAGCCGCTTCCAGCCGTTCTTCCATGTAGGCCCACAGCGCCGGGCAACCTTCTCGGATGGGCGGGCCGATGCGCTGCACCACGCGTGCGTGGCTGATGCCGTTCTCTCGCCAGCTCTGGCCGTCGTTGGCCAGGTTCAGCAGTGCCGGCATGGCGCGGTCGACGGCATGCGCAAAGCGCGCCTCGGGCGTGGCAGCGTCGTCGAACTCCTGCCAGAGCGCCAGATAGTGCGCCGCCTGGTCCGCGGGCAGCAGGCCGAAGATGCGCCGCACGGCGGCCTGTTCGGCGGCCTTGCGGTCGTCCCATCCGCCTTCGACGTAGACCAGCGTGTCGCCGGTGTCGATCTCGCCGATGTCGTGCACCAGCAGCATGGCAACGACCCGCTGCACATCGACGGGCTCGGCGGCATGGTGGGCCAGCGAAGAAGCCAGCATCGCGATCTGCCAGCTGTGCTCGGCGGAGTTCTCGAAGCGGTCCAGGCCCAGCGGCCGCGTCTTGCGCGTGACGGCCTTGAGCTTGTCGAGCTCGAGGATGAAGTCGACGATCTGCTGCATCGCTGTTGGCGCTCCTGGAACGACCGGGCTGCGGGACGCCAGCATATCGCGCGGCCCGCAGTCCCGCACCCGGCAGGGCTGCCGTTAGCATGCCGGCATGGCCTACCAGGTTGACGACGTTCTGCTGCACCGCAAGACCGGGCGGCGCTACCGCATCCTCATCGCCGCCGACCTCTGCAGGCTGGAAGGCAGCGGCGAGCCCGCGTATGCCTACAGGCTCGACGATGCGGCATCAGGCGGCGACTTCACGGTCTGGGTGCGCGCGGCGCGCGAGATGGAGGACGGTCGTTTCGAACCGGGGTGAGCACGGGGCCCAGGCCGGCTCTCCCGCAGCGATTTGTCGATCTTCTTGACAGTTGGGAGCGCTGTTGAGCGCAAGTGGTTGATTCCATTGGCGGGAACCGTCCTTGCCCCGGTTGCGCATGTTCGCCCGAGAGGTTTGACCATGCGCAAGTCCTTTGTTGCCCTCTGGGCCGTGATGCTCCTTGGCCTGGGTCTGCCGACCCCCGCGTGGTCCGCATTGGCCGGCAACGCAGTGCGCATCGACTACCTCTATCCGACGCTGGGTGACTCGCTGGCCAGTGCCCAGTTCGATGCACCTTTCAACGACTTGCCCTACACCTGTTGCCTGAGCGACGAGTTCAGCCCTGTCGGTTCGATGTTGCTGATCTCGGTGACCGACGACAGCATCGTCATCGTGGGGGGCCGTTCCCAGGTCTTCAGCCCGGCCGCCTTCAATGGGCTGTCCTTCCTGGACGCGCTGGGCACCATCGAGCCGATCACCGGCGTGGTGCTGGAGGAATCGACGCTGCCGGGCCTGGGCGCAGGCGACATCGGGTTCAGCTCGGAGCAGGTCCTGATCAACTTCGCGGGCGCCAGCGGCCTGGACCTGGACACCTGGCGCGTGGCCCTGCGCCTTCGCTTCGACGAGAACGGCGGTGGAACCCTGGCCGCGCCCGGCACGCTGGCGCTGGGTGCCGTCGCGTTGATCTGCGTCGGCGCTGCGGGCTGCCTCGGGCGCGTGCACGGATCGCGCCGCCGGGTCGGGGCGGTGTGAGTCTGCCTATTCCCAGCCGAAGTGCACGCGCACCCCGTGCGCCGTGACGTTGATGGGTGACGTGGTCGCCAGCGGAAACTGCCGCAGACAGGCCGACTTCACGCCGCCGTTGTTCTGCCCGAGCACGGCGATGGCGCGTACGCGCCAGCCCGCTGCCTGCAGTGCATCGAGATAGGCCACCGCGTCGGGACAGGTGTCGGGGTGGTTGGCATGGGCCGACGGCGCCAGGCAGAACAGCACGGCCGAGCAGCGGGAACGCGCCACTTCGGCGATGAAGTCCTCGACGCTGGTCTTCGTGTCCTGCAAGGCCCCCACGCGTGCGTACAGCCGCAGCGCAGCCTTGCCGCCCAGGGGCATGATGTCGCGCACGCTGCGGTTGAAGCAGCCGGTGAGGGAACGCACCAGCGACGACTTGCGCGTGTTCGGGTTGCCGATGACGATGTAGGCGTCCATCCTGTCCAATGGTAGGGCACGCGGACCGCGGCGGGACCTTCCGTCCATCAGGGCTGGGCCGTGCTCTGCCCTGCGCGGCGGCTGCCGGGCGTAGCCCGCGCTTCAGATCGGCAGCCGGCCCGCGTTCAATCCGGCCGCGGCCGACCAGGCCCCGTCGGGCCCGCCCCCCTGCACGAACCCTGCTTCTCGAACCAGTAGGCCATGTTGCCGACGATCACGATGCTGCCCGAGATCACCGCACTGGCGGCTGCGGTGGCGCCGGCGGCGACGAGCAGCGACGCACAGCCGCTGTTGCTGCAGCTCTGTATGGCCGCCAGTTGCACCGGCTGCATGACCATCTGCCGGGAGTACACACGGCAATCGGCATCGTAGACCGCGATCGTTCGGGGCACGTAGATGCAGGCCGTCAGCGACGAAGCGAGCGCCAGGGCAGGCCACAGCGCCCAGGCTCGAAGCGGTCTCGACGCTGCGGTCGCGCCGGGGCCGCGGCTTGAGTGCATCACCCGGCGCGTCGCGCGGACCTCTGCAGCCGGCGCGCCACCTGCCAGTAGGCCAGGGCCGCGCCGATGGCCACCACGAGCAGGCACCACGCCTTGACGGCCAGGCTCGGCGGATCGGCCGCGTTGACGGCCTCTGCGGCCACCATCGCAAGCGACACCACCACCACCACCACCAGGAAGTTGGCCCAGTGGCGCCACGAGTTGCGCTTCTCCTCGGGCGTGTGCAGTTCGAAGCTGAGCGCGGCACCGCAGGCGCTGCCGACCACGAGGGCGAGGACTAGAAGAATGATCATGATCGGTCGTCTGGGCTTGTGCGTCTAAGGGCGTCGGTCCACGGGGCGCGACACCCAAGTGCTTGCCACCCTTGACGGCATTTCATCGCAATTCGATGCCGATGACCAGATGCTTTCGCGCTCCGATGTCGTCTGCGTGGCACATCCTGCAGCGCGGGGCTGGAGGGTGGCCTCGCCGCATGCGCAGAAGGCGTGCGCGGCTGCGCCAGTCGGGTCAGAGCGCGCCGTTGAAGCGGTGGTACATGTGGTGCTCGGCGTCGCGCGACCAGCCGCGGGCCTCGTACAGGGCCTGTGCCGTCGGGTTGTTCCTCGCGACGTTCAGACTCAAGCGGCACGCGCCCAGCGCGAAGGCATAGGCTTCGACGGCCGCGAGCAGCAGGGACGCCACGCCCTTGCGCCGTCCCGCGTCGGCGACGAACAGGTCGTTGAGGATGAAGACCCGCGTCAGGGCGGTCGACGAGAAGCTCGGGTAGAGCTGGGCGAAGCCCACCGGCGTGCTGCCCTCATGGGCCATGAACACGACGGACTCGCCGTGATCGAAGCGTGCGCACAGGAACGCCTGCGCTGCCGGCAGGTCGCTCGCCTTGCCCTGGAACTGACGATAGTCGTCGAACAGTCGAGCCAGTGGATCGAGATCGGCAATGACGGCCTGTCGAACCCTGATGTTGTCCATGTGGAGACCTGCGCCGAGAGTGGAAGGAGGCAATGTAGCGCCGCCGCGGGCGGTGCCCGCCGGGTGGTCGGAGTTCAAGGTCTGCCGTTGCGGCCCGACGCGCCTGCCGCGGGACAGGGGGGATCCGCGGCGGCCAGGGTCGCCGCGTCAAAGCCGTCGAGCAGGCAACGCGATTGCGGCCGCTGACTGAAGCGGTAGAAGTACAGCGCGGCCGCTGCGGGTGGGATGGCGCGGCACCGCATGGTCTCGGCGAGTGCCGGATCGACGGCCAGGAGTTCCATGCGCGACCCGCCGGCCGGCACGGTCAACGGCGTTCTCTGCACGCGGTCCAGCCGGGCCGTGGTGGCCAGGGCTTCCGTGGCGCCCCGGTCTGCGTAGAGGACGAGGTGCGGCAAGGGTGGCAGTTCGACCGCTGCCGGCCCCTGGTTGTCGAACCGGATCTGCAGGCGGACGGTGCCCACGACCGACTGCTCGACGACCGTGCAGGCCAGACCCGGCCACGACGGAGGCTCGGCCGCGACGGGTGTTGACAGCGATGCTGCGAAGCTGGCCGTGCCGAGCAGACGGCGAAGGACTTTCATGAACATGAATCGGGAGGGGAGGCATGCATGGCGGGGCGGGCGCCGGGTGGCCGGGATGTCACGCGGCATTCGATCGAAACAGCCGCGCCAGCCAGCCCCTTGCGCTGTTGGAAACCGGGAGCGGTTCCACCCCCAGCTCGACGAGCCTGGCCTCGACCTGTAGCAGCCCTGCCTGACGGGCTGCCTGGATCGGTGTGAGGCCGTCGAACTCGGACAGCAGGTGCGGGTTGGCGCCACGCTCCAGGAGGAACAACGCCACCTCGGACTGCCTTTCCAGGATGCTGGCCACCAAGGGCGTGGCGAGAAACTCGGGGTGCGCGTAGTTCATGTCGACGCCGCGGTCCACGTGGTACTCCACCAGCGCCAGGTCACCAGCGCATGCGGCGTTGAACATCTCTTTCCAGTGGCCTCCAGACAAGGTGACGCTCCCAGGTCAATGCCAGTACCGGACTGTACGCACCCCTCGGCGGGCGTCCGTCGCGTTCAAGGCGCGTCCGCCTGCCCGGCCTGCGCGATGTCAGTCCTCGCCCGGCGCCACCACCTCGACCTTGATCCGGTCGGGATCTTCACAGTACATGGCGTAGTAGCCCGGACCGCTGGCAAATGGATACTCTGCTTCGTAGAGCACGGTGTAGCCCGCAGCCTTGACCCAGGCGGCCATCTGATCGACCTGCGCCCGGGACGTCGCCTTGAAGGCGAGATGATTCAGGCCCACTCGCTTGCGGTGATACCCCGCGCCCAGGTGTTCACTCGGCGCCTGGAGAAAGCAGAAGTAGGCGTGATCCGGCTTCACGTAGTTCATGCCGCCGGACCAGCGGTCTGCTTCGTACCCGAGTTGCTGCATGAACGGCGTCCAGAAGCAGACGGACCGTTCGATGTCGCTGACGTAGATTTCGACGTGGTGGAGCACGTGTGAACTCCCGGCAGGTTGAATGGACCTCGGACCTCCGTGCTGCTGGCCCCACCTATGGGTTCAGTGACGGCACTTCCTCGGTCACGAAGTTTCCAGGAAGAACGACTTCCAGCAGTTCGATGTCTTCGCTGTGCCCGAGCTCGCGGTGGCGGATCCCAGGCGGCTGGTGGACGCAGGACCCCGCCTCCAGCCTGACCACGCCCTGGCCCTCGTACTCGAACTCGATCCAGCCCTTGAGGATGTAGACCAGCTGGAAGTCCGTCCGGTGCAGGTGCGGCTGGCTGGAGAACTCCTTGCCGGCCGCAGCCCGGATGACGTGCGCGGCCACCCGGCCTTCGGTGGCCTTCCTGATGCCGAGATCCCTGTATTCGAAGAACGATCTCAGTCCGCGTTCGAAGACGGCGTCGCTGGCGTGCGTTGCAACGAATCCCCGTGTCGTCATGGATCTCTCCTTGCGAACGCCGCGTCGCGGCGTCCCGTCAACTACTTGGCGCGATGGATGGCACAGAGCTTGTGTCCATCGGGGTCCCTGACGTAGGCCAGGTGGATGGGGCCCATGTTGCCGGAGCGCAGTCCCGGGGGGTCCTCGATCGACCGGCCGCCGTTTGCGACGGCGACATCGTGAAACTGCTGCACCTGCTCTGGCGAGTTGCACCGGAAGCCGATCGTGCCCCCGTTGGCCGACGTCGCTTCCTGACCATCGATGGGTTGCGTCAGACCGAAAGTGCTGCCGTCGTGTCGATAGAAGATCCTCACGTGGCCGGTAGCAGCGACGTTGCGCATGGGCTCGCCCGCGCCGAGCACGCCCAGCACGGCGTCGTAGAAGCGTTTGGACCGTTCGATGTCGTTCGATCCGAGCATGACGTGGTTCAGCATGGCGAAATGGTAAGTGGTGGTGGAGGGACGGGGAATGCTACGGCCTCGGCGGCGCCCGGTGAAGCCCGACAGCGTCTGCAGGACGTCGGCCCCGGTTCGGGCACTCCGTTCATTGCAGAGGGAGCTTGTAGTCCGGGCCGGGCGCCAACTCGCCTTCGAACCCGATGGCGATGGCCACCAGATGCGACAGGACGAGAAGGAGCTTCTTCATGATGATGGACCTCACGGAGGTCGAGGTGACTGGGGCCGGGGCTCGCAGGACTCGAGACGGTCGGCAAGCCGTTCACCAGGCCTGCCCGGCGGGCGTGCCCTGGTGGTAGCGCAACTGCCAGCCAGACGGGAACATCATCCAGATCGATGAACGCAGCGTGTGGTTGACCAGGCCCGCACTGTCGACCTGCGCAGACCGGTAGGTGAGCAGCGCGACCCCGGGTCCGAGTTCGACGAGCGCAAACGAGTCGGACACCACGGCGGGATGGGCCTTCAGCGAAGACAGGTAGCCAAGCACCGTGTCGCGGTCGTAAGCCCTGCCGGAGCGTCCAACCTCGTGAAAATCCGGGTGCAGCAGTTGCTCCAGACGCTCCCGGGTGCAGCGAACACCCGGGTGATGCAGTTCGACCTCGAGGGCCTGGATCTCTTGCAGCGACGTGCTCGGGGCGGGTTGATCTCGTGCGGTCCGCCCTCGTGCGTCTGCTGGAACCACGAGCGGGTCCCGGCTTCGCCGTGCCCACTGGATGACGTACTCGTTGTCGCCGTCCAGCCGCGCCCCGACCTTCTCGAAACCCGCCTTCTGGACCACCCGGGTGGAAGCGAAGTTGGTCGGGGAGACTTCAGCCACCACTTCGGTGGCGCCGGCATCGAAGGCCGTGCCGACCAGCAGCCGCAGAGCCTCGGTGGCCGCTCCATGGCCTTGCGCAGCAGGCGCCACGCCATAACCGACCTCCACCCTGCCGACCACCGGGGCGTTCTTGAACCCGCAGCCCCCGATGATTCTGGCGTCCTCCTGGTTGACGATGAGGAAGGTCGTCGACCAGGGCACAGGATGGCCCGCGCTGGCGAGTTCGAGAGACCGGGCCGCGACGAAGGCGGGGGGCAGGGACCCAGGCTCCACGTGGTCTTCTAGGCCTTCAGGCACACGTGACGCCGCCAGCGCCTCGAGCGCCGCGGTTGGCAGTTGGAGCAGGTGGACAGTCATGTCGCAAGGCTCAGGCTGCGAGCGGGCCAGCGCTCCGGGGCGGGCGTGCTGTCAGGCATCACGCAAGCAATGTACCAGTCCCTGTGTCCGAGCCAAGATCGCCGGTCCCTTGGGGGAGCGCGGTCGAGCGAGGTGTCACCCCTCACGCGCGGCCAGGCGCTGCCTGACTTCATCGGCAAGGGCCTGGATGCTGCGCTCGCCGATCGCATGCAGCGTGCTCAGCGTGATGGCCCGTTCGGGAAACAAGGGTCCCCATGCAGACGCTGCTTCGAACTGCCGCGCCAGTTCTTCACGGTCGCGCTGCGAGTCGGCATGTCCCGGATGGCGTTGTCGCGCGATGAAGCGGCTCAGTGCGACGGATGCGGGGCAATGGCAGTGAACCTCGACCACGGCCGCGCCGCGAGATTGCAGCCAGGCCGTCGGTGTGCCCGAGCGTGACAGGGCCATAGGATGCCGCCACCACGAAGTCACGATGGCAGCACCCGCCGTCAGCGCTGCCGTTTCCAGTGCGGCATCGGCCACTCTGCTGAGGGGCGCACGTGCTTCCAGCGTCGGCGCCTGGCTGGACGAGAACAGGCTCTCCAGGAAGCTGTCCTTGTCGAAGGCAGGCATGCCGAGCCTCGGGGCGAGCTCGCAGGCCAGCGTTGTCTTGCCACTGGCGGGCAACCCTGAGACGACGACGAACGCGTGCATCTGCGGGCTTTCGGCGGGGGAGCGGTCCTGCGCGGGCTACCTGGCCCTGGGCTCGCCTGCATCGGCGACGCTTGGGCCGTGGAACATGCGCTGGACGCCCGCCTTGAACGCGGCCGACTCGCACAAGGCGCAGGGTCTGGACGTCGAGTACAGCACGGAGCCCCTGACGCCGTTCGGCCCCACCTCTGCGAGCGCGTGCTTGATGGCTTCGCGTTCGGCATGCGCATCGGCGTCCTGGTTCTTGACGACGCGGCTGGGCCCGAAGCCGATGATTCGATCGTCCTTGACCAGGACCGCACCATAAGGCTGATCGCCCCAGGACAGCGCCTCGGCCTTCATCTGCTCCGCCGCCGCCATCCACCTCCTGCTGGCGTGTGGTGAGGCGGCCACCGCCCAACCCGGGCTGCAGCACACGGCGAGCGGAGCCAACGCCAGCCTGCGGCGGTCGAGGAACACCGTGGTGTGGCGGACAGTGGTCTTCATGGCACCCCTCCAGCGAATCGATGTTGACGTTTCCCTGTCGCGAAGCCGATCGGACTCCGGTTTTGCTAGGCCCGCGGCCTGGCGGCTATGGCTTCGCATTCGACGAACAGCGTCGGGGCGACCAGCTGCGACACGAAGACCGCCGTGGAAGCGGGCCTGTGGGCGCCCAGCAACTTCGCTCTTGCGGTGCGAACCGTCTGGATGTCGTGGCCTGCGACGACGAACAGCGTCAGCTTGATCAGGGACGATGCATCGAGGCCATGCACACGCAAGGCTGCGGCCATGTTGTCGAACATCTGTTCCGACTGCTCGGCCAGCGTCGGTGGTGTCGATCCGTCGGGCCTGATGCCCACCTGCCCGGAAAGAAACACCAGATCGGTGCCGGCCGGCACGACTGCAGTGTGGCTGTATCCGGTGGGCACATGCACATCGGGCGGATTGACGAAGGTGGTCATGGTGTCTGGGTTCCGGGTTCGGAGTTGCGGGGTATGAGCCTGGGTTGCCTGACCTGGCGCGTCGTCTAGCCAAGCACCGCCGGATTCAGGCGCCACAGGGCGAGATTCAGAGCGGCAGCGAAGCTGACCCATGCCAGGTAGGGCAGCAGCAGGACAGCGGCGAGCCGGTGAAGCGGCCAGAACAGGAAGATGGTCGCGGCGATCAGCAGCCAGAGAACGGCGATCTCTGCAAATGCGACGGCGCCCAGCCGCCAGGCGAAGAACAGCCAGGTCCAGAGTGCGTTGGCAATCAGCTGCGCCACATGGAGCTTCAGGGCCGTGCCGGCGCCCCGGAACCCATGCTCGCGCCAGACCAGCCAGGCCGAAACGCCCATGAGAACGAAGAGCACCGACCAGACCGGACCGAAGAGCCAGGCCGGCGGCGCCCAGGGCGGCTGCACGAGCTGGCCATAGAAGCCCGCGGCATTGATGGAGGCCAGGCCGCCGATCCCCCCGGCGATGAAACTGGCCAGCAGCCAGCCGGCGAGCCCGAAGACCTGTGCGACCGTGGAGGAACGAGCCATGGGTGTCCTGTGGGGCCTGACGCGATGTCAGGCAGCACTGCGTTGCGGAAAGCGACTGAGGTGTTCATGAACGATCCTGAACCTGCCATCGTCACGGGCCAGGACGCGGGTGCCTCGCCCTTGAACCTTGAACGCCCTGCCACCTTGCGCGCCTTCCCATGTGTAGGTGTAGGTGGCTGATGCCGAGGCGCTGTCGGTCGTCAAGACGACGATCTCGGACAGGTGGAAGCTGGACTTCCTGACCGTGGGATCCCCTCGCCAGGTCTTCTCGAATGCGGCCTGGATCGCCTGGCGACCGACGAAGTCTCCGTCGTTGAATCGAAAGTACGCATGCTCATCGATCATGTTTTCCAGAAGGCTGAAGTCCTCCTTCATCGCCAGAGCCTCGAAGTGGTGCAGGAACTGGATGACCGAGTCGGCTGCAATGCGGGTTTCCATGAGGGGTGCATCCCTTGCTGTCGTTGTGAACCCCGAAACGTCGATGCCTGAGATGACGGCCGGGTGTCAGCCCGGCCGGGCAGACCGGGCCCGGCGCCTGCGGGCAGGCGCTTGTGGGTGCTTCACGCTTGCACCCGCCAGGGCGGAAACCGCCGGTTCTCTCCGGCCCAGTACAGGCATACGACGTTGCCCGAGGGGTCGACCAGACGCGCCTCGCGCCACAGCCACGGCTGGTCCTGTGGTCCCTGGGTGAAGGCGTAACCACGTTCCTCGAGCGCCTTGACCCGTGCGTCCAGGTCCTCGCACTCGAAGTACACGACGACGCCTGAAGGCGGAGCCGGATGCGAAACCTGATGCACCGAGAAGGTGGAGCCGCCGTCCTCGCATTCGAAACGGGCGTACCGTGGAGATGAGCTCACGATGAGGCGCAGGCCCAGGCCGACGTAGAACCTGACCGAGGCGTCAACATCGTGTGTTGGTAGGGTGACTTGATTGAGTTGCACGGTGCAGGGATGATTTTTCCCAAGGCCAGCTGTTCGAGAGATCACTCTCGCCAACGAATCGGGGTCGTTCAACTGCCCAGTGGAGGTTGCCAGAGTTCGATCTTGTTGCCCTCTGGATCCATGACCCACCCGAACTTTCCATACTCGGACTCTTCCACCTTCTCGTCCACGGCGCAGCCTTCTGCTCGAAGCACGGCCAGCAGCGCGTGCAGGTCTTCGACCCGGTAGTTCACCATGAAGCTCGCCGTGCTCGGAGCGAAGTACGAAGTGTCCTCCTTGAACGGACTCCAGATCGTGGTGCCCTTGGCGCCAGGATTGTCTTCCGCCCACCTGAAGGCAACGCCACCCCAGTCCTGGACATCGAGGCCCAGGTGAGTGCGATACCACTCGTTCAACGCCTTCGGGTCCTTCGCCTTGAAGAACACGCCGCCAATGCCTGTGACACGTCTCATCCGGGTCTCCCGAACCATGGGTCTTTGCCGTCCGACAGCTGACGAGTCCTCCGAGCTGCGGAACAAGGGGTCGTCCGATCAACGCGCTAGCGTAAGCCGGGATCGCACGCATGTACAGACCGCCGCGGGCCGGGCCTGTCGCGCCCCCCTGGCGGGCCGGCTTGAGCCGGGTGCCAGCGTCGGGCCACGCTGTCAGCGCTGAGCCAGGGCCATGCTCATTCCGCGCCCGGCCATCAGCCCCTCGACGTCCTTAGGAGAGAGGGCCTTGATGTCGCGAGACTCCATGCCAGCATAGTGCGAAAGAGAAGCGCATCCGGCGAGTGCCGATGCGATGAGAGTGACGATGAGCGCGGGACTGGGCATCACCGGAGGGTCCGTGACATTGCCGTGCATGGCAACCGGACTCCACCTGCGACAACGTGATGCTTGAGTTCACCTGCGGAGTAACCGGCATGCGCATAGAACGCCACGGAGTTGAGTGAAGCCTGCAACTGCAGCTCTTCGGTGCCCAGACTCAGCGCGTGCTCTTCCAGCGCGCGTAGTAGGCGTGGGCCGATGCCGCGGCGCACGTGCACTGGACTGACATAGACCGCGACAACAAGCGACTGCTCGGGCGCGAGCTGCGCAAAGCCGGCGATCTCACCTTGTACCTCGGCAACAACTACCACCTGTTCTTGAATGGGTGCGTGGTAGCTCTGCGGCGAGCGACCGCTGCACCATGCGTCGATCTGCGCTGCGGTGTAGCTTCGCGCGGCGAGCGCACGAATTGAAGCCATGTGAACCCGGTAGATGGGCGCAGCGTCCTGCTGGGTTGCGCGCCGAAGCAAGACTGAGATGTCTACGTTCGAGCCAAGCGAGCAGTTAGGCGTCATTCCGCTTGAGAAGGGCGATGCGTTCACTGACTGTTGGCGGCAATCTGGCGAGCCCGGCAAGAACGGGAAGAACAATCGCAGTGAGCGCGGAGACATACAGCGCGATGCCAAACGCATGGCCTTGTTGGAAGGTGGAGCCGCTACTCCAGGAAACCCCTCCGACACCGACGATGGTAGATGCCAAGGCTGCGACACCCACGATACCGATGCGTCTGTGGATTCTTGGTGCCAGTAGAAGGACTGTCTTCACGTCGCGCCAAGGCAAGCCGTCTTGCTCGTCCGAGGGTGAAGTCTTGGGGTTCCTGGCCTGAGCCAGGGGCGTTGCGTGCGCGACTACCAAGAGGACCAAGAGAAAGAAGATCACGAACCCTGCAAGAAGGGGTGCCTTGAGAAGCTCCGCTTCCGCGGTATCGGAAGTGACCCAGAATGCGGCGCACACATTCATGGCCAAGAGAAAAAGAGCAGTGAACTCGGCTGCGCGTAGCATAGGGCAACGGATTGGTTATGACGCCCAACATTCGAGTTACGCCGCCTGCCGTAGCGGGTCGGCTTGAACGAGAGCTTGGGCATCACTCGCGCTCACCGACAGGATGGCTTTGTTGCTGCGCCCCCGCAAGTTCTTTGGACAAGCATCTCGACCTTGAATGGACTTGGCGAAACGCGGAGGTCAATCTCTGCCCGATAAGAGGTCGTTGATACGGCTCCCTGGGGGTTCCGACTCTCGTGCTTTAGAACGCCAGGCACGGTGATGGTCAGGCTCGCCTTGTCTTGCTTCGCGGCGATTGCCGCACCTGAGGGCGTGAAGGTTGAAGTGAAGGTTGCCGCGCCCTGAGGATCTACAAACCCGGTCAGGCGCTTCATGAAGTCTGCCCAACCGGGCGCTGTGAAGATCGGCTTGGTGTCCACAAGGCTCGCGAGTTCACTCTGACGGAAGTTCAAGGCATCAACGGCCGCCTTCTCTGCGAACCGTATCCGAGGATCGGCTGCGCTGACCTGGGCATCGGAGCTGGCGCATGCGGAGCTTGCCAGAAAGACCGAAGCGAAAAGAAGAGCGACGGGTGCGCGCATTGGGTCTCCCGTGATGCCTAACGCAGAGTTGACCGGGCGACGACGGATAGGCGCCTTGCCCGCAAGGTGCAGCATAGACAGCGAGCCCCTCGCGCGCAAGGTGCCCAGCCGTTGGTGCTCCGGTTGATCGACCCAAAAGCCAAGCTCACACGCGATGATGAGTGCGTAGAGCAAGTAGGGCTCGTCCAGCATGGTTGGCAACTCGTTCCTGGCGCCTTGCAGTGCTTGCCTCCGCGGGTCAGCTTGAGCGAGGGGTCAGGCATCACCGATGGATTTCTGGCATGTGTGCTTCAGTATGAACTCGCGCAGAACCGGCATCGCCAGCTGCGGTACGTCCGGCATGACGCCGTGCCCGCAGTCTCCAAACTCACGGTATGTCAGGAGGCCCGTGGGTAGCGCGCCAGCTATGTCGCGCTGGCATTCGATTGGCACCATTGGGTCCAGCAGGCCTCCAAGGACGAGCGTAGGGCACTGAATGCTTGACAAGTCTGCGAGCATGTCGAAACCTCGTCCCTCACCGCCAATTCTGTTGAACCATGCCGTCGCTTCTCGATTGAGAACGATGCGTTCCATCGTTCCGGGTTCTGCGTCCGATTGTGTGTAGAGAGGTACTGCGACCTTCAACCATGCACCCAGTACCTCGGGGCTTGTGTCACCCAGCACGAAACGGCGATGCGCAAGTTCACGGGCCTCTCGGCCACCGAGATGACCAAACATGTCAACCTTCGCTGCTGTGTGTGAGGTTGCCTGCGCTGTTGTACTCACGAGGGCTAAAGCTTGGGGGTGGGCAGGGTAGCGGGTGGCGTATGCCATCGCAACCATACCTCCGAAGGAGGCTCCATAGACAATGGGCTTTTCGATGTCAAGGGCGTCACAGAATGCCTTCACGTCATCAGCCCATTGACTTAGAGTCCATTGCTCTACTGGGCCTCGATCACTTCTGCCGTTGCCGCGGTGGTCTAGATACACAACCTGTGCAACATCGGCAAGAGCGGAGAAAGCTGGCCGGTAAATCGAGTGATCGGCCCCGGGTCCGCCATGCAAGAGTAGAAGAGTAGGGACTTCTCGCATCGAGTTCCCATCTATTCGCAACTTGGTGCCTTCCGTTTCGAAGAAGAGACGTATGCCGTTGACATGTACTCGCATGTTGGACTACTTGAACTGGGAGGAGGACCAGCAACTCGAATGTGATGCCTGACGCGGAGCTAACCGGCGCGCGAAGCCGCGCTGCCCTGGGCGCGGGGCGCATGATGAACAGCGGGCGTCTTGCGGCCAGGGCGGCATGACGTAGCGTGTCCGGCTGAACGTATGGTTAGCCGGCGCATTGCGCGGTACAGCATTGGCGAGGCATCGAAGCTACAGCTCTTGGCCGAACTTGACCAGATTGCCGTCCTCATCAAGGAGGGCAAACTCTCGCATGGACCATGGCTTGTCTTCAACTGGTTCCATTCGCGGGATGCCGTGAGTTGGCAGTCGGGCCGTACTGAGTTCAAGGTACAGGGCGTCGACATCTGCCACCCTCATGTAGCAACCGGAATAGCACTCGTCGGGCCTGAGGTCCGGGTGAGGAAAGAAGTGCAGTTCAAGTTGGCCTCTGTTCAGGATCGCGTATGTGTCTGCGGCCAGCAACTCGCCATGAAAGCCAAGCCTCTCGTAAAAGGCCAGCGTGCGCCGCAAAGAGCGGCTAGGCAGGACTGGAATCGACTTGTCGATGACGGTCATGGTCGGTCTGATGGTGGGGTTCGAATCGTCTAACGTGGAGTTAACCGGGCAAGGTGTTCAGCCGTTGGCGCTCTGATTGATCGACCAGTCATGCCGCATTTCGGAATTCGGCTGCGAATGGTTCAAGATTGTTTCTTCCATAGCCCGCGGAGTAGATGGCAAAGGCCAGCACATCGAACGATCGCGCTCGCTTCTGAATCTCTTCTCGGTACAGCCTCGCAACTTGTTCTGCAGGGTTCAGGAACGCCCCGCATCCGAATGCGCCGAGGACCCCGTGTCTGATTCCATGTTCGATGAGCGTGTCGAGTTGAGCGGCGACTCGCGCTCTTGCAATGGCCAAGTCGAACTCACTGCCGTCTCGGAGGTCTTGAGCTGATGCGCGCAGCTCGTAGAACGGGAACACTGCGGAATCGTGGAGCCAGGGATACCCGAGCTTCGGGTCTGTTCGATCTTCCTTGCCACGGATGCAAACGCGTGGTGCTTTCGTGTCCAGATAGACCAAGCCTGCACGAGCCGTGAGCAGGTCAGTCATTGCGTCCGTGTAGGTTCGGCCGTCAGACGCCAAGTGCTCCGGTCGGATCTGGAAGTGGCAGTCCGTCCGTCGGAACATGTTTTCCTCCTGCGCAACAGCCCCCTCGCCATAGGCGCCTCCAGGGTAGTAGGCGTTCGCCATGTTCAGCACGGCGAAGCACGTTCCGTAGGCCATGGTCAGCGCCTGAGTCACTTCACCCCAGTCGCCTGGGATGACCTTCACACTGGGTTCCTGGTCCGTCCGTTCAACCAGAGACTGCCAATACCTAAGGTTGCGCGCCGCGAGTTGGTGGAAGTGCTCTGCGGGTCGGCAGATGTCGAAGGCGCGGAGTGTCTCTCGAAGGACCTCACGTCTTCGTTGCGACTCGGCGCCGACGAAGCCTTGAGCTTCGGCTTCAGCATCGGTGGAGAGTCGATAGGTGGGCATATGCAGCCTGACCTGCAAGTTGAAGCCTAACGTGGAGCCAACCGGCGCGCGTAGGCGTGATGCCCTGGCCGTGCGGCACAAGATGAACAGCGGCGCCGCACGGCCAGGGCGGCATGCCGTAGCGCGTCTGGTTGAGCGTAGTGTCAGGCCGCATTCAGCGATTTGATCATCTGGAGTGCAGGGTTCCAAGGATCCCAAAGCTCGGGGAAGACCTCCACGGGCGTGAACCCCATGGCCTCGTAGAACTTGCGAGTCTCTGCGTATTCGGCGCTATTGCTTGTGGACGCCACGGTCTTGACCTGCAGGAACTTGACTCCACGTTGACAAAGCCAAACCTGCGAGTGCTCAATGAGGCTCGTTCCAATGCCCGAACCTCTGCAGCTTGCATGGACCGCCATGCAGTGGATCTCCCAGGACGCAGCGAAGTGTTCGCGTAGCGTCAAGAACGCCACGATGGCACCGTCTCGCTCGACGGCGAAGGTGGGGAACTTGGCTGAGTCGTTCTTGTACATGAGCAATGCGTGCTCGATCCCGAACCAACCAGGAAGTGTTCGAAGCACCGCCTCGCACTCAGAGGCACGGTCGAGTTGTGGTCCGATGAACTGCACTTATGCGGCTTAACGCGGGGTTGGGTCGCACTTTGCAGGCGCTGCGAAGGTTACTGGGTAGCCAACTTGCCATCAACGTGGCGTGTGAAGTTGTCCAGGATTGCCTGCCACCCAGTTCGTTGCTCGTCTTCAGAGTGGATTGTTTCAGCATCGAACCTGACGGTCAGCTCTACCCCCTGAGGACATTCCATGAACGTGACGACCGCCATTCGCCCACCAAACTCGTACTCGATCAACTCATGACGCAGTACCTTGGTGTAGTGACCTTCGAAGTCAAAGGCGAAGGAACCATCCTTTGCTTCCATGCGAGAGCAGAACCTGCCTCCTGGGCGTAGGTCCACTGCTGCAGAAGTGGTGTGCCAGTCAGGCGAGGCTGCATTCCAGAGTTTGATGTCCTCCGGTGTTGTGTACGCTGTCCAGACGTACTCAATGGGCGCGTTGACGACGGTCGAAACGGTGATCTGCATTTGGACTCCGTGGAGAAGCAAGGGCGTGTCCTGTGCCGCCAAATGTGGAGCTGACCGGCACGCCGTAGCGCGTCCGGTTGAGCTTAGGGCTAGACCGCACTGCGGGTCTCCGCGAGAGCTTTCAGGTTGCGGAGCGTGACCGGAAGGCCCACATTGAGTTGCCTCACAAGCATGGGCCCCAGGAACAGAGAGAGCAGCCCCGAGAGGGTGACCCTGTGTACGACCTCAGTTGCGCCAGCCGCAGGGATGAGCTCGTGTTCGAACAGCATGCGGAAGAAGGGGATCTTCGACTCCACGGTGAAGCATCGGGATGCTTCGACCTGGGTTAGGACCATTGGAACGGTATTGCCTTTGGTCGGCGTCAAACGGCCGCGGCTGCCTACCTGGAAGGGACCGTCCAGAGTGGCTCGCTTTGTGTCCGGATCCCAGGTATGCCAGTTTCCAACATCTTCGTAGATGGAGAAGACGACCCCCGGGGCGGCAGCTACGGTAGTTCGGTGTTCGACTTGCATTGAGTTGCGGCGCTGAGCGCGGAGTGTCGTGGCCTGCCGTAGCGCGTCCGGTTGAGCGCAGGGTTAGCCGTCAGTGCGTTGCCACTCGCTTCTGCAGCGCGTCCTGAGCCAAGGCGTTGATGCTTTTGCCTTCTGCCTGAGCCACGATTGCCAGGCGTTCATGCAATTCGGGAGTTATGCGCAGGTTGAACTTGCCGGAGTAGCTGCGGCGGGGCTCGATGCCCTTCTCGCGGCAGACCTCCAAGAAGACCTGCAGCGACTTCTTGAACTCAGCACGGAGTTCTCTGGGGTTCTTGCCAAAGAAGTCTGCTCCGCCGTTCAGGCCCATGATCTCGCCACGAAACGCGTCGAGGTCTGGGTCGTACTCGATCTTGGCGGTGAAGCCCTCAACCGTCATGGTGTTCATGGTTCAACTCCGTGTTGTTCCAGCCACTTGCAGGCGCTTGCCACGGCTCCCTTGTCGGTGTCGGGCGACGGATGGGGGCGGTGGAACACGCGTACCTCGCCAAAGAGAACCACGGCAACTCGGCTGCCTTCCCGCTCGGAGACCTCAGCTCCGAGCTCGCGGAACAGGGCCTCGGTGTCCCGCCACTGAACGTTGGCGGCTGTAGGGCGAGAGAAGATCAGTTCGGGCGTGCGCTGGCGCTTCCGCTTCATAGGCAATGGTACCAAAAATCGGTACCTTCCAACGCACCCGGCTAGGAAGTCGGGGGTCTGACGGCTCCGCGGAGGCAGGCCTTGTAAGCCCGGTGCACAACGATGGTACTACTGGCGCGGACCGGGCTTACAAAGCCTGCCGTAGCGGGTCAGCTTGAGCCAGGGGTTAGGCCGCACTTGGCGCGTCGGCAGAGCAATTGCTCTCCGTAGTCTCAAGGAGCTGCAGACAAGCGTCGGGAACCCAGCCTATAGATCCGTCTTCGTGAGTCACGAAAACGAATCCACTTTCGCTGTGGTGTAGGGTCACGCGATCTCCTACGTTGATGGTGAGCTCAAGAGCGGAGAAATCGCGCACGATCTGCGCAGCGCCGGACTGATGCGTGATCCAACTGTTTGGTACCCACCCTTGGCGACGATCAGGTCCCGTGCACCACGACCAACCGAGTATGTCGGTCTCCTTCGTTTTCTCCGCGTCAATCAGCACGCGCTCGCCGGCCCTGAGCGAGATTGGATCTGCATAGGGGCGCTCGTATGGCGCGCTTACCACGGCGACAGTGTGGGGTGGGAAGAAGAACAGCATGACAACTTGCAACTCAGGTCGTTTCTATGTGGCCTAGGCCCCGCCACTCTCAGCGCACCAGGCGGTACATCAAGGTCATCGGCTTACCGTCTACCCGCATCTCGTACTTGTTCTCACCGATCCTGAATACGTCTTGGCAATGAGCGACTGTGCTGCCATCGGGATAGCTGTTCTTCGAGCAGATCTGGTTGCCGACGACTCTGGATTCGCCAATGACTGTGAACACGGGCCTGCCGGCACAGTGGATGCTTTGGGCGCGCTCGTTCCCACCGCCCTTGGAAATGAAGTAGCACCCGTTCGACAGGTTTATACCCGCGGCAGCGAAGCCATCGGCGTCAAACCAGGCCTGAAGTTCAGCGCCCAAGACCTGACTTGGTACTGTGACAGTCTGAGCGAGGGGCGAACCGATGATCAGGAGTGCGGCCGCCGCTGCGGCAACCACTGGCGGAAAGAGTGTGATGCTCATGCTCTTCTCGTTGGCGAATGCGATGAGGCACAAGCCTGCTACTTCCTGCGAAGACCCGAATTGAGGTGAGTCAACCAACGGCTCTCAGGAAGCGGTACGGTCCAAAGCACGCGTCTTGCCACGCCTGACGTGGAGCTAACCGGCGCGCGGAGTCTTGGCGCCCCGGCCTTGCGGCGCAAGATGAACAACAGCGCCGTATGGCCAGGGCGGAATGCCGCAGCGCGTCCGGTTGAGCGAGGGGTTACGCAGCACTGCGGAAGATGGTGAGCGACTTGCCCGCATGTTCGATGACCTCGATGGCTGACCAACCAGACCTTTGGAGCAGAGATTCTGCTGTACTTGTGCCGCAGTAGACGTACGGGTAACCAAGGGCTCGGGCATGAGCGACCATGGCGCGCAGCAAAACAGCCCCGACACCTTTGCCCCTCTCTTCTGGAACGACGAAGCCGGCCCCTGCCCATGGCGACAGGTGCTTGTGACTAGGAATTGATTCGGTCTTCAATGCACCCGCTCCCACGGGCGTTCCATTGATGAGCACCACGAAGCCGACTGGCAAGTTCACATCGGAAGCCGCGAAGTACTTGAGATCTTCCGTGACATTGCCCTGGCCTCCGAGTCCGTACCAAGCGGGCCATTCGCTGACGAACCACTCTGCGAGAAGAGGAACCAGCTCGGGACGCTGAGCAAGGGGCTCAACTGAGAAAGCGCGGGACATGGTGTTTGTGCTGCCGCCGTAGCGCGTCCGGTTGAGCGAGTGGTTATGCATCCGCGCGTTTACGCGGCATGGAGCTTGATGGCCCAGTAGGCAGCGATGACCACCTGGACTGCAAATGCCGTGAAGCGAGCTGAGACTGCGGACGGCGAAGTTGACGCGAGGTGAATGCATGACTGGAGCAAGCGAGCACCCAGCAGCACCAACGCCAAGGGGTCGGTGACGCTGGACCTTCCTGCAACGACGGCAAGCAGCATGAAGCCGCCGAACAGTGCCAGGCCCTCAAGACAGTTGGCATGAGCCCGAGCCAGCCGCTGCATGAAGGGCGAGAGTCCCGCGTTGTCGGGGGTGAATCCGTTTGCGGCGACCTCGCGCGTAAGCACAAGCTTTGAACGAATGACCTCCATCAGCACCAAGAGTGCGAGGGTCCATGAAAGGAAGCCGAGTAGGGATAGCAGTGTGGGTGACATGGCGT
>LNFM01004620.1_pt1 | contig 25105 bp, 23 predicted proteins | sample 596031 | NCBI WGS metagenome assembly LNFM01 (sample SAMN04254537, study PRJNA301005) | activated carbon metagenome | isolation source: dual media filters at the Ann Arbor, Michigan drinking water treatment plant | place: USA: Ann Arbor | reverse complement strand
CCAGCGCGCCGAGCATGTTGCCGACGCCGCCCATGATGACGACGATCAGCGCCTTCATGGTGAAGACGACGCCCGAGGCGGCGCTGAAGGTGAGAAACATGCTGATCAGCACGCCGCCGGCCGCGGCAATGGCGCCGCCGCCGGCAAAGGCCAGCGCCGAGGCGGCGCGGATATCGATGCCCGACAGTTGCGCCGCCACCGGATTGACCGCGACCGCGCGCAAGGCGGTGCCGAAGCGCGTGCGTGTCAGCATCAGATAGATGCCGCCGCCGATCACCAGCGCGAACAGCAGCGCCAGAATGCGGTTGGCGGCGAGCGTGGTGGTGAGAATATGCACCGGCACCGACAAATAAGAATAGCTCTGCAGGCTGCCGCCGAAGGCGACCAGCATGAGGCCCTGGATCACGAACAGCACGCCGAAGGTGCCGAGGATGCTGTCGACCTCCAGCATGCCCTGGTTCTTGGCCCGCTTCACCAGCGGCATCAGCACGATCTGGTAGAGCAGCCAGTTGGCGGCAAACGACAGCGGCACGATCACCAGCAGGCCGAGGATCGGGTTCACCGCCATGCCGGTGTAGAGAAACAGCGCGGCGAAGGCCGAGGCGATCAGCGACTCGCCATAGGACAGGTTCATGATGCGCGCGATGCCGTACTGGAGCGTCAGCCCCATGGCGATCAGCGCATACATGCCGCCGAGCACCAGCCCGGACAGAACGATATCGAAGGTGAGAGCCATGGGCCGCGTTTCATCTGTTGCGGGGATCGCCGCGCCTGCACTCCCCTCCCCCCGCGAGCTCTTGCGAGCGGCGGGGAGGGGTCGGGGGTGGGGGGCGCTTACAACGCGACGTCACACCAATCGTTCAACCAAGGCCCCCCACCCCGGTTCGCATCGCTTGCGCGACGCGAACCGACCCTCCCCACCGCTTCGCGGGGGGAGGGAAAGGAAGGAAGCCGATGTCCTGATCGGCGTGTCGTCGCCCTACTTCCACTCCGGCTTCGGGATCGGCGCCTTGGCGCCAGGCTTGTTGGTCGGGGCGATGCCGAAGAAGTCGTTGCCCTGCCACTGACCGACCGTCCAGATGTTGGTGTTCTGGTTGTCCTTCAGCTTGACCGTGCCGATGATGGTCTCGAACGAGCCGGTGTTGATCTCCTTGATCACCGCTTCACGGTCCTTGCCGACGCGCTCAATCGCCTGCTGCAGCACCTGGAGGCTGGCATAGGTGATCGGGCTGGCCCAGCGATCCGGCTCGCGGCCGATCACGGTCTTGTGGTGCTCGATGTACCACTTGATGCCCTTCAGGTTTGCATCCGACCCGCCGATGCCCATGACGCCTTCGGTGCTGGCGCCGAACTTGCCCTTGTAGCCGGGGAATGCGGTGCCGACGCCGAGGAACATCGCCTTCGGGTTGAAGTTGATGACCTTGGCGGTGTCGGTGATGGCGAAGGTGTCCGGCGGATAGCTGAAGGCCAGGAGCACGTCAGGATTGGCGGCCTGCGCGTCCTTGAGCACCGGCTGCATGTCCTGGCTGCCGAACGGATAGGTCTTGTCGTAGACCAGTTCGAAGCCCGCCTTCTTCAGGCCGGCGCGCGCCGCGGTCGACTGCTCGATGCCGAACTGGTCGGCGACCGCGATCATGGCGATCTTCTTGCCGATCTTGCCTTCCTTTTCCATCTTGCTGAAGGTCTCGACCACGCCGTCGACGATCTCCGACGGCAGCCCCAGCCAGAAGGTCAGGTTCGGCCAGCGCTTGACCATTTCCGGCGCGCGGTTGGTGTTGGCGGTCACCGCGAGCTGCGGATAGCCGAGCTTGTTGAAGATCGGCGCGGCGGCCAGGTTCATGCCCGTCGACCACGGCGGCAGGATGAAGTCGACCTTGTCCTGTGTGGCCAGACGCTCCACGGCCTTGATCATGTCTTCCGAATTGCTGCGGTCGTCATATTCGATGACTTCGATCTTCATCTTCTTGCCGCCGACATTGATGCCGCCGGCGTCGTTCACGTCCTTCACCCAGACCTGATAGTTCGGCAGCGTCGTCACGGCGGCGCCGGCCGCGAACGGTCCGGTCTTGGAGATCGCCCAGCCGATCTTCAGCGTTTCCTGCGCCTGCGCCGGCGCACACAAGGCCGCCGTCATGGCCAGCGCCGCGAATGCGGCAATCCGATTTAATGTCATTTGCAGTCTCCTCCCTGGTTCGTTTCCATCCGGACGGATGCTAGCGTCGGCGCATCCTTCGCTGCATGGGTTGATCCCATGTCCGGCGGCTGATGTTCATGCGCGACGCCAGCTTCCCCCCGCTGGTGCCCTTCACGGACATTTCCGATCGGCGCTGTCACAGCCACCGATGAATGCCGCTATATATACAGATTTTTCGAAAGAGAGCAGCAATGCTGACAACAAACGGTGTGCTTCACGAATTACTTGTCGATCTGTTTCGCACCGCAGTAGCGGCCGCGCATCCGGCCCAATGCCTGCCCAATCTGCTGCCCCCGATGCCGGCTGGGCGGCTCATTTTGCTGGCCGCCGGCAAGGCCGCGGGCGCCATGACGGAAGTCGCGGAAAACCATTATCTCAAGGACTTAGGCGAAAACACCGGCAGGCTCTGTGGACTGGCCGTGGCCCGTCACGGCTATGCCAGGCCCACCCGCACGGTCGACCTGATCGAGGCCGGGCATCCGGTGCCCGATGCCGCCGGACTGGCGGCGGCGCTGCGCGTTCTCGCTTTGGCCGATAGTGGGGGTCCCAACGACCTCGTGCTGGTGCTGATGTCGGGCGGCGCCTCGGCCAACTGGATCGCGCCGGCCAAGGGCATATCGTTTGAGAACAAACAATCGGTGACACGGGCGCTGCTGCGCTCCGGCGCGGCCATCGGCGAGATCAATGTGGTGCGCAAACATCTGTCGCGAATCAAAGGCGGCCGGCTGGCGCGGCACGCCTACCCGGCGCGGCTGGTCACCATCGCGATTTCCGACGTGCCGGGCGACGATCCGTCCGCCATCGGGTCGGGCCCGACCGTGCCCGATCCCTCGACGCTCGCCGAGGCGCGCGCCATCGTCGCCCGCTACCGGCTCGATCTGCCGGAGGCGGTGACGCAGGCGCTGAACGACCCGGCCAATGAGACGCCGAAGCCGGGGGACCCGGCCTTCGCCGGCAGCAGCTTCGCGCTGGCGGCGCGGCCATCGGATTCGATGCGCGCGGTCGAGGCAAAAGTGCGCGCCGCAGGCTACGACTGCATCGCGCTCGGCGCCGACGTCGAGGGCGAGGCGCGCGAGGTCGCCCGCGCCCACGGCAAACTCGCGCATGAGCTGCGATCGCAGGGAAAGCGCGCGGTCATCCTCTCGGGCGGCGAACTCACCGTCACCATCCGCGGCAAGGGCCGCGGCGGACCCAACCAGGAATATGCGCTGGCGCTGGCCGTTGCGCTGGACGGGATGCCGGGGGTGGCGGCCCTGGCGGGGGATACCGACGGCACCGACGGCGGCGGCGGCAGCGCCACCGACCCGGCCGGCGCGGTGATCGACGGCGGCACGGTAGCGCGGGCCCGCGCCCTTGGCCTCGATCCTGCCGCCTTTCTCGCCGACAACAATTCCACCGGATTCTTCGAGGCGCTCGGCGATCTGCTGACGCCGGGACCGACCTTCACGAACGTCAACGACTTCCGGGCCATCGTCGTTGACAGGCCGTGACCGGCCACGTCAAAACCCAGTTCGGATTTTTCCTTCCAACCCAGCCGTGACCGCATTGACGTTGAACGCCGCCACGCGCCGCCTTTGCCGCCCCCTCGCCCGCCTCGCCGGCGCCGGCCTGCTGCTGGCGTTGTGGAACGTGCCGGCGCTGGCCGATTTCCGGCTCTGCAACAACACCGGCAGCCGGGTCGGCGTGGCGCTCGGCTACAAGGACAGCGAAGGCTGGATTACCGAAGGGTGGTGGAATATCTCCGCCCGTTCGTGCGATACCTTGCTGCGCGGCACTTTGGTGGCACGATATTATTACATTTATGCGGTAGACTACGACCGCGGCGGCGAATGGTCCGGCCAGGCCTATATGTGTTCACGCGAGAAGGAGTTCACCATTCGCGGCACCGACAATTGCCTCGCCCGCGGCTTTGACCGCACCGGGTTTTTCGAGGTCGACACCAACGAACAGCGCTCCTGGACCGTCCAGCTCACGGAAAGCGCCGATCAGCCCGGCGATGCCGGCGCGCCGGCCCGTACGCCGCTCGCCCCCGGCCGCGCTCTGCCGCCCGGCTCGCCGCTGGTGCCGCCACCGGCCCCGGGGAGCCCCAAGAAATGAGACGCCTGCGCCGCGCCAAGATCGTCGCCACACTGGGTCCCTCCTCCTCCAGCGCCGAGATGATCGCCCGGCTGTTCGCCGCCGGCGCCGATGTGTTCCGCATCAACATGAGCCACACCAGCCACGACCGCATGCGCGAGCTGGTCGGGCTGATCCGCACGGTCGAGAAGGACACCGGCCGGCCGATCGGCGTGCTGGTCGATCTGCAGGGCCCCAAGCTGCGCCTCGGCACCTTCGCCGGCGGCTCCGTGACGGTGAAAAACGGCGACACCTTCGTGCTCGATTGCGATCCGGCGCCGGGCGACGCCACGCGCGCCTTTCTGCCGCATCCGGAAATCTTCGCCGCGGTCGCGGCCGGCCATACGCTGCTGATCGACGACGGCAAGGTGCGCCTTACCGTCACCGAGGCCGAACCGGACCGCATGACCACGCGGGTCGCGGTCGGCGGCACGCTGTCGGACCGCAAGGGCGTCAGCGTTCCCGACTCGACCATCCCCGTGTCCGCCCTCACCGCCAAGGACCTGTCCGATCTCGAGGCGGCGCTGGAGACCGGCGTCGACTGGATCGCACTGTCCTTCGTGCAAAGGCCGGAAGACATCGCCGAGGCCAAGAAGATCACGCGCGGCCGCGCGCTGATCATGGCCAAGATCGAGAAGCCGCAGGCGGTCCATCGCCTCACCGAAATCATGGATCTGGCCGACGCGCTGATGGTGGCGCGCGGCGATCTCGGCGTCGAAATGCCGCTGGAAAGAGTCCCCGGCGTGCAGAAGCTGATGACGCGCGCCGGCCGCGCCACCGGCAAGCCGGTGGTGGTGGCGACGCAGATGCTGGAATCGATGATCGGCGCCCCCGTGCCGACGCGCGCCGAAGTCTCCGACGTCGCCACTGCCATCTTCGAGGGTGCCGACGCTGTGATGCTGTCGGCCGAATCCGCTGCCGGAAAATTCCCCGAAGAGGCGGTCGCGACCATGAACCGCATCGCCGAGGAAGTGGAGCGCGACGGCTTCTTCCGCAACATCATCAACGCGCAGCGCGCCGTGCCGGAAGCGACCGGCGCCGACGCCATCGCCGACGCGGCGCGCCACATCGCCGACACGCTCGATCTCGCCGCGGTCATCTGCTGGACCTCGTCCGGCTCGACCGGATTGCGCGTGGCGCGCGAACGGCCGCGCCCGCCGATTGTGGCGCTGTCGCCGAACATGTCGACCGGCCGCCGTCTCGCCGTGGTCTGGGGCGTGCACAGCGTCGTCACCGAGGATGCCAAGGACCAGGACGACATGGTCAGCCGCGCCTGCCGCATCGCCTTCAAGGAAGGCTTCGCCAAAACGGGCCAGCGCGTCATCATCGTCGCCGGTGTCCCGCTCGGCACGCCGGGCGCGACCAACATGTTGCGCATCGCGTTTGTCGGATCGGAAGCCGAGAGCGGGGATTAGCGGGCAGTCAGCGCAAAATCACATCGCCGTAGCCCGGATGAGCGCAGCGAAATCCGGGACAGCGTGTCGGTATGGCAATGCCGGTCCCGGGTTGCGCTTCGCTCCACCCGGGCTACGAGGCTCGTTATTTCGCGAGAGGTGAAGCAAGCCCCTTCTTCCCCGCCATCGCATCCACCGCCTGCACGATGCGCTCCGCGGCGGCGAAGTTGACCATGTGACCGACGCCCGGCAGCACCGTCAGCGTGGCATCCGGCAATTGCCGCGCGAGGACGCGCGCATGAATGTCGGTTGAGACGATGGTGTCTTTGTCGCCGGCAATGATCGCCACCGGCGCCTTGATCTCACCGTAACGTGGCGCCTGCGCGGCGATGTTGGCTTTCAGGTCGACCAGATCCTCGGCATTGGCGATGAACTCCGCCGGCCGCAGCACCAGGCGGGCGCCGGTGCGCGCGACATAATCCGCCGGCGGCGTCTGCGGCGCAAAGATCATGTGCAGAGCGGGCGTCATCATCAGATAACCGGCCGGCAGCACCACCGTGCGCGCGATGAGTTGTCCGATCACCGGCGCGGCGGCGAGTTCGTTGATCAGGCCGACGCCGCCGGGCCAGGGATGCGTCACCGGCGCCAGCAGCACCAGCGCCGCCACATCGTCGGGAAACGCCAGCGCATAGGCCGGCGCCAGCGCGCCGGACCAGGAATGCCCGACCACGATCGGACGCGTCACGCCGAGGCGCGTCAGCGCCTGATAGATCAATTCCGCCTGGCGGGCCGGCGACGCCGCGGCGCGGCCGCCGGGCCGGTCGCTCCAGCCGTGGCCGGGACGATCGACCAGAATGACGCGGTAGCGCTCCGCCAGCCGCTCGCCGAGCGCCAATTGCGGATCGCCGAGATTGGCGGTCGCGCCATGCAGCAGCACCACCGCCGGCGCATCGGCCGGGCCGCGCTCGACGATATGCAGCCGGCCGCCCTCGACATCGACAAACCGCCCTGCGGGCGGATGGGCGCGCTCGATGGCGTAGGTTCCGGCGGCCGTCACGACCGCCAGCACCACCACCAGCGCGGCGGTGGCGGCGGCGATGACAGTCAGGGATTTACGGAGGAAACGGGCGGCGGAGGCCATGGAGCACTGTACGACGCCCGATGGCGATTAGATGTCGCGGCCTTCGACTTTTTCCTGCAGCGTCTTCACCATGTCGGGAATGCGCTCCAGCCGGGGATGCACCGCCAGCGCGCGGCGATAGACCTCAAGCGCCTGCTTGTCGTCGCCGATCTCCTGCAGGATCATGCCGAGGCCCGACAGCGCGCCGAAATGGCGCGGCTCGCGCCGCAGGATCTCGCGGATATCGGCGAGCGCGCGGCCGAAATCGCGGTTCATGTAGTGCAGGGTCGCGCGGCGGTTCCACGCCTCGACGAAATCCGGCCTGATCTTGACCACGCCGTCGAGCAGTTGGAGCGCCAGATCGGTGTCCTTGGCCTCGATCGCGGTGCGGACCCGCGTCATCAGGAGGTTGGCGGTGTCGCTGCGCGAACTCGCCCACACCGCCCAGATGCGGCCTTCGATGGCCTTGGCGCTGGTGTCGTCGGGCGCCACCTTCAGCGCGCCGAACAGGAAATCGAGATTGCGCAGGCGGTCGCCGCGCGCCACCGGCGGCATCGTCTTCGGCGGCTCGATCCAGGTGCCCTCGCCCGGCGGCTGCGGCGGCGTCACGACCTGTGCGGACACCGGCGCGCCGGCCGAAACGGCCAAGGCAGCAATAATGAGCATCACCTGGAATCGTGTGCGCATGCGAACAAGTCTAGTCGCTCTGGCCCCGTAAACAAGATGGCGGGCGCCCAAACGCAGAAGCCGCCCGGTGAGGGGCGGCTGGCCGATCGCGCGACGGCAACAGGACGGGCGGGCGTTAGCCCTGGCGTGCCTTGAACCGGGGATTGGTCTTGTTGATGATGAAAACGCGACCCTTGCGCCGGACAATCTTGTTGTTCCGGTGCCGGGCACGCAGCGATTTCAACGAGTTACGGACTTTCATGGCTCAACTCTTGGCTCTCTGTTAGGGGGTTAATAGGGACCCCACCCGCTCCTGTCAACGCGCCATTGCCCACCCTTGGTTACCGCCGCCGCCCTGCGCTAGGTTCCGGCCGGGGAGACCATGCCATGCACCGCAGCACCGACCGTTTTCTGACCACGCATACCGGCAGCCTGCCGCGGCCGGACGAACTGATCCGCACCATGTACGCCAAGGAAGAAGGCGTGCCGGTCGATCCCGGAGCGCTCGCCGCGCAGGTCAAGGAGGCGGTCGCCGCGGTGGTGCGCAAGCAGGCCGATGCGCAGGTCGACCTCATCAACGACGGCGAAATGTCGAAGCCGAGTTACGCCACCTACATCAAGGACCGGCTCGACGGTTTCGGCGGCACCGGCAACACCTTCATCTATCAGGACGTGCACGAATTTCCGCGGCTGGAGAAGAAAGTGTTCGGCGACCCCGGCCGCTCGCGCCGCAAGACGCCGGCCTGCAACGCGCCGATCGCGGTGCGCGACCGCGTCGCGCCGCAGGTCGATGCCGACAATCTCAAGAGTGCGCTCAGTGGCGTGAAAGCGACCGGCGGCTTCATGAGCGCGGCCTCGCCCGGCGTGGTGTCGCTGTTCTTCCGCAACGACTACTACAAGGACTTCGAGAGCTACATCTACGCCATCGCCGACGCCATGCGGCACGAATACGAGACCGTCGCCAAGGCGGGCTTCGTGCTGCAGATCGACTGTCCCGATCTCGCCATGGGCCGGCACATTCAATACGCCGATCTCGATCTGCCGGCGTTCCGCAAGCGCGCGCAGTTGCACATCGAGGCGCTCAACCACGCGCTCGGCGGCATTCCGCCCGAGCAGCTGCGCATGCATCTGTGCTGGGGCAATTACGAAGGCCCGCACCATTTCGACGTGCCGCTGGCCGACATCATCGATATCGTGTTCTCCGCCCGCCCCGCCGCGATTTCGCTGGAGGCCGCCAACCCGCGCCATGCGCACGAATGGGCGCTGTTCGAAACGGTGAAGCTGCCCGACGGCAAGGTGCTGATCCCCGGCGTGCTGGAATCGAAATCGAATTTCATCGAGCACCCGGAGCTGATCGCGCAGCGCATCGGCCGCTACGCGAAACTGGTCGGGCGCGAGAATGTCATCGCCGGCTCCGACTGCGGCTACGGCACCTGGGTCGGCCAGGCGGCGGTCGACCCCGACGTGGTGTTCGCCAAGCTCGCGGCGATGGCCGAGGGCGCAAGGATCGCCAGCAAGGTATTCTGGAAGTAGCGTTTGCATTGGCCGCACGGCGGCTTCTCTTCACCTCTCCCATAGGGAGAGGTCGGCGCACCATAAGCGCGTTTACGCGCGTCTTCGACGCGCTATGGTGCGCCGGGTGAGGGGTTACGGCTTAACGAGACTCACTTGCCCCCTCACCCCCACCCTCTCCCCACAGGGGAGAGGGAGCGCGCTGAGTGTGACGTCCCTACCCGTCCCAGCCGACGTTGACATGCGGCACCGACCACTCGGTGACCGCCCGCGGCTCGAGCACCGGATCGCCCAGGAACGGCGCCGACAGGCAGTAAAGCCCGGCGTGCGTCGATATCCAGATCAGCTTGCGGTCCCACTCGATGAACACCGCTTCCGTGGTGCCGCGGCGCCAGCTCATGTAGTCCTCGATCTCGCCGTCGCGCGGCGGCACGAAATAGGCCACCTCCTTCGGCTCGGTCGGGTCCGAGATGTCGAACAGCCGGACCCCGGCGTTGAGATAAGACAGCGCGACGATGTCCGGCCGCGCCTTGCCCGGCGCGATCCAGTGCTGCATGACGCGCGAGGAGAAACGCCCGCGCGCCATGGCGAAGTCCTTGTACGGCGCGTCCGGATGCGGCATCGGTCGCGGAAACAGGCCGACGATGCGCGGCTTGGTCTTGTCCGAGACGTCGATGACGTAGCTGGTGTGAAACGGCTCGCGGCAATCCGCCTCGAGCGATTCCGGGATGCCGATCACCAGGTTCTGCAGCTTCGGAAAGCGCACCGGATCGGCCTGCACCGGCACGACGTGGTGGAACGGGATGCCGCCGATCGCCTCCAGCGGGTGCGTGACCTTGCCGTAAACCTTCGGGTTGCGGATGTCGGTGAGGTCATGGACATACATGCCGAAATGACCCCAGCCGCCATAACCGACGGTGCCGCCGTCCTCGACGCGCACCGGCACGATGCAGGGCGTGCGGTTGTTGGTCCATGAGCACTGATCGCCGGCGAACGGATAGGTGGTGCGGTACAGCTCCTCCTCGTCGAGCCGCTGTCCCGGCACCCACCAGCGCGACACTTCCTTGACCTTCGACGGGTCGGTCATGTCGACGATCATCAGGCCGTTGCTGAAGACGCGCTCGGTGCTTTCCATGCGCAACTGGTCGTCCCAGCCGCAGGCCAGATAGCCGTAATTGCCGCCGTCATAGAACGGCAGGTGGACGCCGTGGCCGGTCTTGCCGGTGTTGAATTCGTTGAGCAGCTCGATCTTGTCCGGGTCGGTCGCGTCGTAGACCTTGATGCCGCGGAAGCCCGGATCGTCCATCACCTTCTTCGCATATTCCGGATGATACTTGCCGCGCGGATACTCGGTGGTGCCCGGCGTCAGCGGCATCTGGTGCGCCGCCACGGTCAGCCACTTCTTCAGCCGGGCGTTGTAGACGCAGCTCTGGAAGACGGCGCTGGACTGGTGCGGGATCACGGCCGCCTTCTTCGGCTCGGTGATATCGACCCAGCCGCCCTTGAAGGCGATGAGGCGGCGCTTGCCCCTGGCCCACAGGCACGAGTGCTCGTCGCCGAAGATCATGATGTCGATCTCGGGGAAGTACGAAATCACCTCCATGTTGGAGATGTACTGGTTGCGGTCGAGGTAGTTCAGGGCTCCGGCCGGCAGCCGGAACGGCACCACGCCGCCGCCGGGCATGACGCCGAATTTTGCAGGATCGGGGACAGAGCCGGGAGTCGAGGGATGGTCTTCAGAACGCGCCATAGTGATTCCTTCATGACAAACGAAATGATCACGCGCGCTCCTTGCTCGTTGTCCTGCCCCTCCCGGCCTTTTGTTGAGGCGATGTCACGGTCACGCACCAGTCATCGCCTGACGCCAAGTGTCGATGCCGCGCGCGGCGATGTCAAACAATTGCGCCGGAGATGTTTTGATAAATGGAGGCGCGACCACGCAGGCGGCGCGGGATGCCACCATCGCGGGAATTGGGCGCTAGCTGTCTTTCTTCCGCATCCGCATCATGAATCGCGGCAGCACCAAGAGCGCGCCGAGCACGCCGAGCGCGATCAGCGCGTACTGGATCATGTCGTCGTCGCCCGCCACCAGCGCGCGGCCGGCATGGCCGAGCCAGGTATAGGCGATGGTCGACGGCGCCATGAACACCACCGTCGCCAGCAGATAATGCATGAACGGAATGCGCGTCACGCCCAGCAGGTAATTGACGATGGCATAGGGAAACACCGGCACCAGGCGCAGGAAGGCGACAAAGCGCCAGCCTTCGGCATCGACGCTGCGCATGACGCCCTGCAGCCGCGGCCCTGCCCGCGCTTCGGCCCAGTCACGCGCCAGGTAGCGCGCTACCAGGAAACTGAGAACCGCCCCGAGCGTGCCGCCGGCGAGATTGATGACGCTGCCGAGATAGGGACCGAACATGGCGCCGCCGACCAGGTCGAAAATGCCGCCCGGCAGCATCGCGACGCTGGAGATGCCGTACAGCAGCACAAAGCCGATCGGCGCCCAGACGCCGAGCCGGGCGATCCAGCCGCGCAACATGTCGGGGGTGATGCCGAGGCTCAGGCCCCACGCCGCAACCGCCATGCCGGCGAGGATCAGCAGCACCACGGCCGCGAGAAGCCATCGTCGGGGGTTGGCCATAGGCTGGGCTTTGCGGCGGGTTTTGATAAGTTCGGGTGCCGGGGATGGCGCGGACAGGGTCATAATCGATCGTTTGTCCGCTGCCAATGCCCTGCCAGCCGGGATAGGCTGCCATGAGGGGCTTTCCTCTCGCCGCACAAAGCGCCGGAACTGCGGCGAAGATCGCCCGTTGAAGAGCCGGAGGATGGAGATGGAGCAGCGCGACCTCTACGCCGAGTCATTCATGCTGGCCTGGGAGCACATCGAAGAGATGGGCGTGTTCACCGAGGACGAGCGCGCGCGCGGCTACGAGCCGATGAAGACCAGGATCTACGAATTGATGGAAGCGGGCGAAACCGACCCGCTGAAGCTGGCCACCGCGGCGCTGTCCTGGTTTCGCGACCACACGCAGATCGACCGCTCGGCCGACCGCATCATCAGCCGGGCGGCGAAGAAGTAGCGCATTCGTGATGAAAGTGTAGCCCGGATGAGCGCAGCGAAATCCGGGATGGGCCGTCCCCGGATTTCGCTGCGCTCCATCCGGGCTACAGCTCGCTGCGATACGCCCCCCTACCCCTTGGGCGCGTCACCACCGGCGCGAGGTCGCGCTCGGTCCACAGGCACTGCGGCCCGAGATCGGCAACCGTCGGACAGCCCATCTGCCCCATGGTGAGGTCGAGCTCGGTGCGGAATATCTCGATCACGCGTTTGGCGCCGGCCAGCCCGCCGGCCGACACGCCATAGAGACCGGCGCGGCCGAGGAACGTGAACTTGGCCCCGACGCACAGCGCCGTGATGATGTCGGAGCCGCGGCGGATGCCGCTGTCGAGCATCAGCGTAACCTTGTCGCCGACCGCCGCGTCGATGGCGGGGAACATGTCGATCGGCGCCGGCGCGCGGTCGAGCTGCCGGCCGCCATGGTTGGACACCAGAATGCCGTCGGCACCCGCCGCCACCGCGCGCTCGGCGTCGTCCGTGGTCATGACGCCCTTCACTACCAGCTTGCCGGGCCACAGCTTGCGGAAGGTGTCGAGCTCGCGCCAGGTCTGCGACGGCGCCGGCACCTGCGAATTGAAGAACTGCGCCACCTCGGTGGCGTTGGCGCCCTTCGCCGCATAGGGCGCCCAGTTGTCGAGGATCGGCGCGCCGCCGTGGCGCAGATATTCGACGATCCAGGCCGGATGCATCAGCGCCTCGGCGACGATCGCGGGCTTGAGCTTGTGCTGGAAGTTGAAGCCGTTGCGGATGTTGCGCTCGCGGCGCGTGCGCACCGGCACGTCGACCGTCACCATCAGCACGCCGATGCCGGCATTGTGCGCGCGGCGCAAAAGGTCGGCGCAGATGCCCTGGTCGGTCGCCGAATAAAGCTGGTACCAGAGATGATCGGGCGCGATGCGCGCCGCCGCTTCCATCGAGGCGTTGCTGGCGCCCGACATCACGTAGGGAATGTTGGCCTCGCGCGCAGCCTCCGCCAGCATCAGTTCGCTGCCGCGGCGGAACAGGCCCATGGTGCCGGTCGGGCCGAAGCCGAACGGGCTGGAATAGGTCTTGCCGAACAGCGTGACCGACTGCTCGCGCTTGCTGACATCGACGAGGTAGCGCGGCAGCAGGCGGTAGCGCAGAAAGCCTTCCGTGTTGGTCGGCATGCCGCGCTCGTCCTCGGTGCCGCCTTCGATGTAATCGAAGGCGATGCGCGGCAGCCGCCGCCGGCACATCCGGCGGAGGTCTTCGATATTGATCGCCTGCTCGACGCTCATGTCATCACGTACCGCGGCGCGGCCTTTACTGCGGCTTGATGTTGTGGACGCGGATCACCTCGCCGAGGCGCTTGATCTCGCTGCTCAACAGGGCGCTGGCGGCTTCCGGCGCGTGCTGCGATTCCGGGTAGACCGCCATGCCGTTGGACGCGAAGATCTTCTGCACGCGCGGATCGGCGAAGCTCTTGCGCAAGGCGGCGTTGAGGCGGTCGATGACCGGCTTCGGCGTCCCTGCCGGCGCGAACAGCGCGTGCCAGTACGGCAGGTCGAGATCGGGATAGGCGATCGCCAGCGGCTCGACCTTGGGCGCCGGCGCGAACGGCTCGCGCCCGGTGATGCCGAAGCCCTTGAGCGTTCCGGCTTCCATCTGCTCGACGCCAAAATTCGGGCCGACGCAGGTCAGATCGACGTGGCCCGCGATGGTGTCGGCCATGGCCGGCCCGCCACCGCGATACGGCACCAGGTCGATCGGCGCCTGCAGCGCCTGCTGCAGCAGCGCGCCGCAGAAGTGACCCATGGAGGCGGCGCCGGCGTGGCCGAAGGTCAGCTTCTTGCCGCTCTGCTTGGCCCCGTCGACGACGGCCTTGAGCGTGTCGCCCTGCAGCGACTTGTGGCCGACGATCATCAGCGAGCCGACATTGACCAGGCCGACGCCGACCAGATCCTTTTCCGGATTGATGCCGAATTTGGGATAGAGCGACACCGCGGCGGCGAGGCCCGGCTGGTGCAGCAGAATGGTGTAGCCGTCGGGCGCCGCACGCGCGGCGCGCACCGCGCCGATGGTGCCGCCGCCACCGCCGGCATTTTCGATGACCACCGTCTGGCCGAGGTCGGCCGACATGGTGTCGGCAATGGCGCGGCCGACCGCGTCGGTGCCGCCGCCGGCGGCGAACGGCACGATCATGGTGATCGGGCGCTGCGGGAAAGTCTGGGCGACGGCGGGCAAAGCACCGGCAATGGCTGTCGCGACAAGGACACCGGCTGCAACGAGGACGCGCATTGTCATGTGTTTCTTCCCAATATCGTTTCGTATTGATTATCCGCGCGGACGATGCGCGGGCGCGACCATAACCGGAATGCCGCGCCACGCAACATGCCGATGCGGCGGCATACGGTGGGAAATCTGCATGGCTCGGTGGGAGGGACGCGGAGCGTGTAGCGTGTAGCCCGGATGAGCCAACGGGTCCGCGCGAAGCGCGGCCCGATGATAAACTCCGCGAAATCCGGGATGGGCCGCCCCGGATTGCGCTGCGCTCCATCCGGGCTACGGACTGTCGCGCTGCGGCGTACTGGATGCCCGCTTACGCGGGCATGACAGGGAGAGATTGCCGCACGCACTGGGAATCACCGCAGCCCAATGCATAATGCCGGCAATGGGGCTGACATCGTTCAAAGGGGCAACCGCGCTCGGTCTGCTGCTCGCCGCGCTGTGCGCGCCGGCCCTGGCCGTCGAAAACGGACAGAGCCCCTACCTCAAGGGCTTCCGCGATTACATGACCGGCGTATTGCCGCCGCCCGGCGTGCAGCTGCGGCAGGATGTCTATTTCTATTCCGGCCGCGAAAGCACCCGCACGGCGCAGGGCCAGCTAGACGTCCGGCTGCGCAGCCGCGTCAGCGTGCTGTCGGCGACCTTCGTCACGCCGCTGCGCATCCTCGGCGGCCACTACGCCGTCGCGGCGCGGCTCGCCGGCAGCGACATCGAGGCGGAGCGCAGCGTGACGCGGCCGCTCGCCACCATGCGCGCCAGCGGCGACATCACCGCGCTCAACGATGTGGTGCTGACGCCCGCGATCATCGGCTGGCACGCCGGCCGCTGGCACTGGAACGTGTCGGCGACGGTGTGGCTGCCGGCAGCCCGCTACGACCGCAACCGCCTCGTCAACACCGGCCGCAACACGGTCGCGGTGTCGCCGCAGCTCGGCGTCACCTACTTCGATCCTTCGAGCGGATGGGACGTGTCGGGCGCGCTCATCTACGTCACCAGTTTCGAGAACACCGCGACGCGCTACCGCTCCGGCGATCTGCTGCATGTTGATTTCGCCGTCGGCCGGCACCTGACGCCGTGGTTCAAGCTCGGCGTCGCCGGCTACGCCATGCAGCAGATCACCGGCGACAGCGGCGCCGGGGCCACGCTCGGCGCCCGCAAGGCGCGCGTCATGGGCCTCGGCCCGGCACTGGCCTTCACCTTTCCGGTCCACAACGTGCCGGTGACGCTGGTGGCGAAATATTACCGCGAGTTCAACGCGCAGAACACGACCGAGGGCGACGCGGGGAGCTTGTCGGCGAGGGTGAGGTTTTGAGGGTGGGTGGCCGTGCGTTGCGTCATAGCCCGCATGGAGCGCAGCGAAATGCGGGGAACGGCGCCTCGTACGTCCTCATTGCCACAAGGACATGCGCGGCATGGCTTGCAGGACAAGGTGCGCCTCAGCTCTTACCGCTGGCCGATGACAATCTCGCGCGGCAGGACGATCTGAACCTCGTTTATGGAAAGAGAGGCGAAGCCGCGTCACCCGTAGCGACTTCTTGAGCAAACAAACTATAGTTGAACGCCCGCAAACTTGATGCACCCATCAAACTGATGCAGTTTTAAGAAGAGCCGCAAATGAGCAAACGGTTTCGTTATCAGTTGCAGACTCCTCGCGTTGCTTGGATGATCTTCAAGAATTGGTTTTTGCGCGGCATAACTCTCTGGATATTGATTTTGATAAGCGCGCTCATTTTCTTTTCGATGCAACTAATCCCTGCTGAGCGCCTCCCTTATCAAAACTGGGTTGCGATTCCCACTCTCGCGGATCGAATCCGATGGATGGGGATGCTGTTTCAGTTTGCCGGTGTGTTGGTCATCATCGTTAGTCTGCGCGACAATTTGCGCTTGTTCGGTGAGAATTCGATGTTCAAGTTATTTTTCCGCTGGCTCTTGTACATCCGATTTGCAGTTATTCGAATGCCACCGATATCAGCGTCCGTAAATATTACGGACTCTGGGGACACGTTGGCTGCCAGCGCAACCATTAGAGACCCGGCGACATCCCTTGATGAAAAAGTCGCTCAACTTGAGCGCACGGTAAAGGAAATTCAAAGGACCGTTAGTGAGCTGGCAAAGAAAGATCAACTATTCCAGCGTGAAACTAAAAATCGTTTCGACTCCGAAGCTGACGAACGAAGGCGCGGCTACAGTGAAATCGAAAGAAAACTGAAGACAGCTACGGTCGGGGGCGTGGCATGGCAATTGGGGGGCGTATTTTACTTGTTGGTCGGCATTTTGTTTACGTCCATTCCTGACGGCGTAGCTTCTATTTTCCAGAGACTGGGCGGTTAACTCGAGCGCAGTCCGCCAACGCCTTCACGCTCAAGAACTAGACGGACTTCCTCAAATTTCGCTGCAATGTTTCCCTTCGGAAAACGGATTTGACCTAACCCGTGAATGTTTGAAAACTCCTCGCAACCATCTTCAAGTAAAATGATAGCGCGTGCAAATCCAAGCCTTCCTTGAAACAGCCCGGCTTCGTGCGCAACGTTTTCTCGCGCGCGCGACTTTCCATCAGGCTGCTGATCTTCGGCCGTCATTATAAGAAAAGCGAATGCCGCACCGTCTAACATCTCAGTTAGGCGCGAGACCGTTGGAATTCCGGCAACAGAAACGCTGTTGAATTCTTCTGCCACAAGGCCAAGGCGGTCATTTAGAAAATCCTTAAGCTCGCGCCACAACGGCGATCTTCCGTGACCAATGATAATACTGCGGCCGGGTCTTTCACGGGTCGGCTCGGCATAAGCGGTGATTTGTTCACCCAGCTCTTCTTCCAGAGTGCTTATTGCCTGCTTAAGCATAATCAAAACCGCTTGCTTCCCTTTGGCTACATAGTCGCGATATTGATCAAGGCTTGTGTCCCCACCGAATGATGGTAATTCGGCCGCCCAATCCACGGTTCGACGATAACGCTCATACTCAACCGTATCATGTCCAAATGCACGGGCGAGCGTGTCATCGAGAGACGCTTGAAGCGCATCTACTATTGGTGACCATATTTCGAGCAAAGACGGGTCAAGAGCTTCAACTTCGCCGATCCGCTTTCGAATGCGGTCAATTGCTAGTCGCATTTGAGCTGGGTTGCTTTGGGGTCGTTGCGGCCGCTGACGCAATTTGGAAGCCATCAAAATTGAACCTATTTTTGAAAATCGGCAGGCTGCTGCTTGCTGTCCGCCGTTGCGGCGATCAATTTAAGGAAAGGATACTCGCGACACGCGCCCTTTAGAAAGGCCACCAACAAGCTTATCCAGTCTTGGAGAGCGGTCATCCGCGCCACCAAGCTTATTCGACGATGGGGAGGGCACCGGCCGCGCAAAACGCGCCAGCGGCCATTCTAAGCTTCAACGTTCGGCAACGCGCCAGCGATATTGGACTCGCCGGACCAAAAAACTCTGAACTGTTGATTTAATTGGCGCTCCCTAGGGGACTCGAACCCCTGTTTTCGCCGTGAGAGGGCGACGTCCTGGGCCACTAGACGAAGGGAGCTTGGCCAAGGCGTTGGGGATAGCCTCGATCCGCCGGGCGCGCAAGCGCACTGCCGTCATTAAATACCGCCGCGCCAGACCGCAGCCCGCCCCCACCGCAACGTCACGCCGGCGCCGGGTCAGGCCCGATGGCGGTGGCATCTGAAAACAGCGGCATGGCAGCCGATCAAAGACCGCCTGCGTCGTCGCCGCGCGCGGCCAAAACCGTCCCCCGCCCCTACTCGCCCAGCCTTTGCCGCCCCACCGGCTTCAGCGTCCCCAGGTCGTAACTCAGCAGCTCGATGACCCCGCCGATCTCCACCGTCAGCACCACGCGGCCGTCGCCGACCGCGCTCGACAGCACGCGCGCGCCGGCCGGCAGCGGCGCCACCGCTTCGGCCGTCACCGGGGCGGTCACAGGCGCCGCCCTTTCCCCGGCCGTGAAAACGCGATAGCCGATGGCACCGATCACGCCGGCCAGCGCGATGAAGGTGGTGGCGCCGGCGATCAGCATCAGCCGGCGCAGCCGCGCGAACACCGCCGCGGCCTCGGGATCGAGTGGTTTGTCGTCAACATGGGACATCGGTTGGACCAGGATCTGCCTGTTACGGAAAACGAGACGGTGACCATCGCCGCCGAGGAAGAGGGCCAGCGCCTTGATCGCGTGCTGGCGGCGCGGATTCCGTCGCTGTCGCGCTCGCGGCTGAAGGCGCTGATCCTTGCCGGTCAGGTGACCGTCGCGGCGCGCACGATCCGCGATCCGTCGATGCAGGTCAAATCCGGCGACACGGTCACAGTGACGCTGCCGCCCCCGGAAGAGGCCCAGCCGCAGGGCGAGGATATCCCGCTCACCATCGTCTACGAGGACGACGCGCTCATCGTCATCGACAAGCCGAGCGGCCTGGTCGTGCATCCGGCTGCCGGCCATGCCACCGGCACGCTGGTCAATGCGCTGATCGCGCATTGCGGCGACAGCCTGTCCGGCATCGGCGGCGTCAAGCGGCCGGGCATCGTGCACCGCCTCGACAAGGACACCACCGGGCTGATGGTGGTGGCGAAGCACGACAAGGCGCACCGATCGCTGTCGGCGCAGTTCGCCGATCACGGCCGCACCAACCAGATGCGGCGCGGCTATCTCGCCTTCGTCTGGGGCGCGCCGGACCGGCCCAAGGGCACCATCGACGCGCCGCTCGACCGCCATCCGCACAACCGCGAGCGCCGCGCCGTGCGCGAATTCGGCCGCGCCGCGGTCACCCACTGGGAGGTGCTGGAGACCTTCCCGGGCCATGACGGCCAGCCGGTCGCGAGCCTTTTGGCCTGCACGCTGGAAACCGGCCGCACCCACCAGATCCGCGTCCATCTCGCTTATATCGGCCATCCGATCCTCGGCGACGAGACCTATGGCACCGGATTCAAGACCAAGATCAGCCGGTTGGGCCCGGAGGCGCAGGCCGCTTTGGGGGCCCTTGGCAGACAGGCTTTGCATGCTTATCTGCTGGCCATTGAACACCCCGACTCAGACACGGCCGACGTCCTGGAGTTCCGTTCGGAACTACCGGGCGACTTGCGTCGTTTACGTGATGCGCTGGCCGCGGAGCACCGTGGTCTTGGCGCCAAGCGGTCGAAATAATCTAACCGGACCAATGGCTTGGTGCACGCACGGCGCCCTCACAGCGACGTGACGGCGGTTTGCTTTATTTCACCCGGCCGCTCCTTTATGCTGCAGGTGCGGTCAAACTTCACGGTCGCAACACAGGGTGCGTGCCGTCGGCTCGGGGAGCGACGGCGATCACCTGCCTGCCGGCTTACCCGGGGGCACCAACAGGAGGGCGCTACCATGGCCCGTTCGTCTGCGATGCCGGCACTCAGTGCAGAATCCGGCCTGTCGCATTATCTCGAGGAAATCCGCCGGTTCCCCATGCTGGAACCGCAGGAAGAGTACATGCTGGCGCGCAGCTGGCGTGAGCACGGCGATACCGACGCCGCGCACAAGCTCGTCACCAGCCATCTCCGCCTGGTCGCCAAGATCGCCATGGGTTATCGCGGCTACGGCCTGCCGATTTCGGAAGTCGTATCCGAGGGCAATGTCGGCCTGATGCAGGCGGTCAAGCGCTTCGAGCCGGAAAAGGGTTTCCGGCTGGCGACCTATGCCATGTGGTGGATCAAGGCGGCGATCCAGGAATACATCCTGCGCTCGTGGTCGCTGGTGAAGATGGGCACCACCGCCAACCAGAAGAAGCTGTTCTTCAACCTGCGCAAGGCCAAGAGCAAGATCTCGGCGCTCGAGGAAGGCGATCTGCGGCCCGACCAGGTCAAGATCATCGCCAAGCGTCTGGGCGTGACCGAGCAGGACGTCGTCGACATGAACCGCCGCCTCGGCGGCGATGCCTCGCTGAACGCGCCGATCCGCGACGACGGCGAGAGCGGCGAGTGGCAGGACTGGCTGGTCGACGATTCGCCGAGCCAGGAACGCATCATGGCCGACAACGAGGAGAAGGATAACCGTCACGAGGCGCTGACCTCGGCGCTGGACGTGCTCAACGAGCGCGAGCGGCGCATCTTCGAGGCGCGCCGTCTGGCGGACGATCCGATCACGCTGGAGGATCTGGCGACCGAGTTCGGCGTGTCGCGCGAACGCGTGCGGCAGATCGAGGTGCGCGCCTTCGAGAAGGTGCAGAAGGCGGTCAAGAACCGCCTCGCCGCGATCGAGCAGCCGCCGCAGTCGGCTGAACCCGCCGGCGCGCTCGCCGCGCACTAGCGCGGCGCTCGCAACATCAAACGAAAATGCCCGGTGTGAGCCGGGCATTTTTTTGCGACACGCTCTGCTGTCTGTAGCCCGGGTGGAGCGAAGCGTAACCCGGGGACGACATCGCAATACGGACAGGCCGCCCCGGATTTCGCTGCGCTCATCCGGGCTACGATGGCTCACTCTCCCTATGGGAGAGGTAAGAAAAGCTACTGCCCCCAGGCGCGGAAGGCTTCCTCGAACACCCGCGCGCCGGGAATGCCTTTTTCCAGCGCCATGATCGCACGCTTGCCGTTGGCATAGGCGATCGGAATGTCGAACCAGTCGCGCTCCTTCAGCAGCTGGATATTGCGCTGCAGATCGACCTCCACCGCCGACAGGCCGATCAGGAAATAGCCGTTGGTCACCTTGACGGCGAGACCGGCCAGCGGCACGCCGCGGGCCTGCTCGTTCTGCTTCATCAGCACGCCGGGCACGTTACCGATGCCGCCCTGATCGAAGTCGGCCGGCAGCGTGAACATCACCTCGATGGTGTGGCTGGCCGGCAGGGCCTTGTCGGTGTTGCGGCGCAGCGACCAGGTCATGCGCAGGCGGCGTTCGGGAATCTCGACATCGGCGCGGATCGCCAGTTCGGGCGCCATGCCCGGTCCCGGCGACACCGTCTCGGTGCGCCAGATCGCCGAGCCGACATAGCGCTTGCCCTGCGGATCGCTGGTGTCCTCGTCGTACAGCACGACCTTCTGCGCCACCGCGGCGGCCGGCGCCGTCGCGGAGGCCGGGCCGGTATCGCCGGAAGTGCCGATGCGGTCGGTGATCTTCGGCGCGCTCGCGGGCGCCTGCGCCTGCTGCTGCGGTGCCGGCGGCGTGCTGCTGCTGCCGATGCCCGCCACCAGGCTCGATATCTTGTCGCGCTGCCAGTAGCCGGCGCCGGCGACGCCGGCGATCAGCAGCAGCACCACCGCGATCTTGATGATGCGGCTGTAGTCGCGCGGCGGCCGCGCATAGGCGTCGTCGAGATCGTCGCCGAAGTTATCGGGCGGCGGCGGCAGCGGTGCGGCCGACGCGCCGGCGTTACGCCATGAACCATCCGGCGCGTCGCGGGCCGGCTCGTCGGCGGGCGCCTCGGGCGTCGCGGCGGCATCCGGCGTCTCGCTACGGCGCGGCGACACGAAAGGCGGCGGCGCGGCGACGCCGGCCGGGCGGCCGCGCGGGCCGTCGCGGTCTTTATCCGTTTCCGTGCCGGGGTCCCGGTCGTCCGCGTCGCTCTTGGCGCCCGGCGCGTCGTCGGTGTCGCCACTGAAATAGGACGTCGGCCGGTCGCCGGGCACGGCGTTATAGGTCGCCTGCGCCGAACGGTTGGCTTCGGCGGCGGCCTCGGCCACCGTTTCGCGGAAATCGCGCAGGCCCTGGTCGCGCAGCGACGAAGGACGCGCCTCGTCATCGGCGTCCGGGCGCGGCTTCTTCGAGGCGTCCGCCTCGAGGCGGCGGATCGCCTCCTCCAGCGCCAGCCGCTCGCGGGTGATGTCGGATTCGTCCAGCGCCGGTTCGACGCCGCGCAGCTGATTGACCAATGCGGTGCGCGCGCGATCGTACAGCGCGCGGCGGTTCTCGCCGGTGTTCTTGTCCAGGCCGGCGACGGCGCGGGCGATCAGGGGGAAATAGTCAGCCATTGATGAGCTTTATCTTGAGCATGATCTTGTCCGAAAAGCGGTTGCCCTGCCCGGCCGGGTCGGGAACGTGCTGCCCGGGATCATGCGTCAACGCCTCCTGTCTGCGGTTCGATCCATCATATCTCAAACGGGTTCTTCATCAGAATCGTGTCGTCCCGCTCCGGACTGGTCGACAGCAGCGTCACCGGACAGCCGATCATTTCCTCGATTCGCCGCACGTATTTTACCGCTTCCGCCGGCAATTGCGCCCACGAACGGGCCCCCGCGGTCGGCGCCTTCCAGCCGGCGATGGTCTCGTAGACCGGCTCGACCCGCGCCTGGGCCTGCTCCCCGGCCGGCAGATAGTCGATCTCGCGGCCGTCCAGCCGGTAGCCGACGCACACCTTGATGTCGTCCAGACCGTCGAGAATATCGAGTTTGGTCAGGGCGATGCCATCGATTCCCGAGGTGCGGACGGTTTGTCGCACCAGCACCGCGTCGAACCAGCCGCAGCGCCGGGCCCGGCCGGTGACGGTGCCGAACTCGCGGCCGCGCTCGCCGAGCAGCTTGCCGATGTCGTTGTGCATCTGGTCGGTCGGGAACGGCCCCTCGCCGACCCGCGTGGTGTAGGCCTTGGTGATGCCGAGCACGTAGTCGATGGCGTTCGGCCCGAGCCCCGAGCCGGTCGCCGCCTGCGCCGCCACCGTGTTGGACGAGGTGACGTAAGGATAGGTGCCGTGGTCGATGTCGAGCAGCGCGCCCTGCGCGCCCTCGAACAGGATGCGCTTGCCCTCGCGGCGGCGCGCGTCGAGCAGCGACCACACCGTGTCCATGTAAGGCAGCACCTTCGGCGCCACGCCGGCGAGATAGTCGTAGACCGTCGCGACCGCGATCTCGTCGAGCTGATGGCCGCGGCGCAGCGCATTGTGGTGCGCCAGCAGCCGCTCGATCTTGGCCGGCAGCGCCGGCAGGTCGGCGAGGTCCATGAAGCGGATGGCGCGCCGGCCGACTTTGTCTTCGTAAGCCGGGCCGATGCCGCGCTTGGTGGTGCCGATGCGCGACGACGAGGCTTCGCGGATCGCTTCCAGCTCGCGGTGCAGCGGCAAAATCAGAATGGCGTTTTCGGCGATGCGCAGGGTGTCGCGGGTGACCGAGACGCCCTGCTTCTGCAGCGTGGCGATTTCGTCGAGCAGCGCCTGCGGATCGATGACGACGCCGTTGCCGATCACCGACAGCTTGCCGCCGCGCACCACGCCGGACGGCAGCAGCGACAGCTTGTAGACCTTGCCGTCGATGACCAGCGTGTGGCCGGCATTGTGGCCGCCCTGGAAACGCACGACGATGTCGGCCTGCTCGGACAGCCAGTCGACGATCTTGCCCTTGCCCTCGTCTCCCCACTGGGAGCCGACCACCACCACATTCGCCATCGCTTGAGGTTCCTAACGCCAGTTGACAGACTCTGGCGCCGGACGGGTCCGGGCAGGTCCACCTTCCGTTAAAGGAAGCGGGCCCCTGAGGCAAGGCGCGCGGGCGCCGCCTGTGGGTTGTTCCGGACACGCAAGGTATTGTTGTTGTGGGGTTTTTCCCCTGTAGCCCGGGTGGAGCGCAGCGTAACCCGGGGACCCCATCACAATGCCGACAGGCCGCCCCGGATTTCGCGGCGTTTATCATCGGGCCGCGCTTGGCGCGGACCGTTGGCGCATCCGGGCGACGGGCCAGGCTCGGCGTCAGGGATCGCCGTGCCGGAGCCGCCGTCGAGACGTATGGCGAATGTGGGTGATATGAACCTCACCCTCGACGAGCGTGTAGAAGATGAAATAGCGCAAGCGCGGCACGACTATGACGCGTGCATTCGGCTCATCGACTTCTCGCCCGGCCAGTGGCGTTCGGCCGAGAGCGGTCGCACGATCGATCAGACGCGCGATAACGGCGGACGCTGCGATCGGATTTTCCCGGGAAATATACGCGTGGATCGATTCCAAGTCGGCTTGAGCCGGCCTGGTAAATCGAACCCTCATTTTTGAAAGCGCTTGGCGTACGCCGCCATTTCGTCATCCGGCACGAAATCACCGCGGCGCGCCGCCTCCATGCCGTTTCGCACCGCGGCACGTTCATCGTCGGTCAGGCGGAACACCCCGTCGCGATGCCAGCGCACAATCGCATCCACCGACTCCTGCACTTCGTCCAGAACGTCGTCCGGCAGCGACGTGACCTGATCGATGAGTTGCTGGCGCTTGGGGCTCATCCCCCCACTATACCCCTCCCCGGCGCCGGAATGAAGCGCCCGCCGACCCTAGGCATCCTCGAAGCCTCGGCCGCGAGCGTGGTGCTTCAAATCAACGACAACAATCTCGTCCGCTGTTTCCTCGACCACGTAATAGATCAGGTACGCATACCTGAGGGTAACGAGCTTGCGAACACCACCTTTGTTTTGCTGCCGGCCGGCTTTAGGAAACAGAAGCAGATTCTGAAGGCCGTCATAAATGTCGGCTCGAACCCGAAGCATCGCCGCGGGGTTACGTTCAAGAATATAGTCAGCGATCTCGACGAGACTCTGGGTGGCGCGCGGTGTAAACCGCAGCTTCATTTTTCGAAGCGCCGGAACGCAGCTTCAACCTCAGCATCGGTCGCGAATTCTCCGCGCTTGGCCTGCGCGAGTCCTTCCAAAACATCCGCAACGTGCGCCGGATCGATTTCTTCCTGTTCGGAATCGTCCCCCGCCAGAGCGAGCATGGCGCGCGCAATTTCGTCCTGATTTTCAGGTGGCAGCAGCTGCACCGCCTCGAGTGCTTTCTGCAGGAGTTTTGTCATAGCCCCCACTATACCCCTCCCCGGCGCCGG
>LNFM01004618.1_pt1 | contig 25106 bp, 23 predicted proteins | sample 596031 | NCBI WGS metagenome assembly LNFM01 (sample SAMN04254537, study PRJNA301005) | activated carbon metagenome | isolation source: dual media filters at the Ann Arbor, Michigan drinking water treatment plant | place: USA: Ann Arbor | reverse complement strand
CTGACGCGTTCATTCGCCAATATTTGCAGTATGGCGCGGTCATTATCGCCCTGCATCAGGGCTTCATATCCAATCGACCCTTGCGGATAGCTGATTTCGGTCGTGGACGGCGACTGGGCATGCGCGACTCCACCAAGCGATGCACCGATCAACACACTGGTAAATAATGCTTTCATGGCTCTTCTCCTTGTCTCTGAGCCAATTATTACAGTCTTATTACACATGTGCAATATTAATGTCATATAAATGTAATTATTTCGCAGCGCTTTATTCTGGTGCATTTTGACTCGTGTCATAATGCTGCCTTCAAACGTCTATGAATCTGTTTTGATAACGGCATCAAAGCGCAATGGACCCTGCCTAGTGCGCAAACTGCAATCGACTGCACTGGTCGAACGAAGGGAAGGGAACTCCATGCGTAAGCTTACAACGATATTCTTCGCAAGCGCGGCAATCGTCGCGATGCCAGCCATGGCGCAACAGGAAAATATGCCTGCCGAGGACGAAACGGTCGAAGGCGAAATCATCGTATTCGGTCGAGGCGAAACGCGTCAAGTTCAGGAACTCACCAGCAAAGAACTTCTGATACTGGCGCCCGGCACCAGCCCGCTGAAGGCCATCGAGAAACTGCCAAGCGTCAATTTCCAGTCCGCAGACCCGTTCGGCACTTATGAATGGTCCAGCCGCGTCTCAATCCGCGGGTTCAACCAGAACCAGTTGGGCTACACGCTCGACGGCATTCCCTTGGGCGACTCGACCTATGGTAACAATAACGGCCTGCACATCGGTCGCGCGATCATCTCCGAAAATATCGGCGTGACCCGCGTTTCACAGGGTTCGGGATCGATTGGCACACAAGCGACCAACAATCTGGGCGGTACGCTTGAGTTTTTCTCTGGTGACTTCAGCGATGGTCTCGGTGCCGATGCCAACCTGACATATGGTTCGGAAAACACCATTCGCGGATTTGCCCGGGTGAACTTCGGCGAAGCAGGCGGCATTCGTGGCTTTGTCTCGGGGGTCTATCATAATGCCGAAAAATGGAAGGGCGGCGGTGACCAGCGCAATTGGCAGATCAATGCCAAGGCAATCATCCCCGTTGGCGAAGCCGAATTCGACGCCTATTTCGCTTATTCAGACCGCGCCGAGCAGGATTATCAGGATCTCTCGCTCGCGATGATTGCGCGTCTCGGCTACAACCACGACAATTATTTCCCCGATTATGCCAAGGCAATAAATGCCGCACGCGGGATATTCGTCGCGCCGATCAATAATCTCGATGACAGCTATTATGATGCATCGGGTCTGCGCAAGGATACGCTCGCCGCTTACGGCCTGACCGCGCCGTTAGGCGAAGGCGTGACATTCAAGATCAAGGCTTATTATCACGACAATACCGGTCAGGGCACCTGGGGCACGCCTTATGTCGCCAGCCCGAACGGTGTGCCAATGTCGGTCCGCACCACCGAATATGACATCCAGCGCGGCGGCGTGTTCGGTTCATTGAACGCGCAAGTTGGTGATCATGATATCACTGTGGGTGGCTGGTATGAACATAACGATTTCACGCAGGCGCGGCGGTTTTATGCTTATGAAAGCCTGACCAACCCCGGCCGCGACCACACCAAGTTCATGCGTAACCCGTTTTTCACACAATGGCTGTTCGATTTCAACACCGACACGCTGCAATATTATGTGCAGGACAAGATCAGTCTCGGCGACCTCACGATCAATCTTGGCTGGAAGGGCTTTCAGGTAAATAATGAATCCGACCCGCGCGTTCAGGGTGCCTTGGCTGCGGGCAAGATCAAGTCGCAAGACTGGTTCCAGCCGCATGCAGGCGTTGCGTATAAGCTTAACGACAAGGCCGAAATCTTCGGCGGCTTTACTCAGGTCACCCGTGCCTTTGTTTCGTCGTCAACCAGTGGTCCGTTCTCGACGACGCAGGCGGGCTTTAATGCTCTGCTCGTACGCGGCCTGAAGCCGGAAGAATCGGACACCTATGAATTGGGCGCGCGCTACAACGACTCAGTATTCAATGGCGTCATCGGCGTCTATTATGTCAACTTCCGCAATCGCTTGCTTGGCGTGCAAACCGGCGCGGGAATTGTCGGTAATCCCGCCATTCTCCAAAACGTCGGTGGCGTCCGGTCGATCGGCTTTGAAGCCGCAGGTGATGTCCGTTTGGGCGGCGGGCTGACCTTGTTCGCGTCGTACAGTTACACCGACGCCAGCTATCGCGACAATGTGATCACCCCGACAGCGACGATACTGACTAAGGGCAAGGATGTTGTCGACACGCCCAAGCATTTGCTCCGGGGCGAAATCGCCTATGACAGCGACACATTCTTCGGTCGCTTGGGTGCAAATTATATGAGCAAGCGTTACTTCAACTATCTCAACGACCGCTCAGTTTCGAGCCGCATATTGTTCGATGCGACATTGGGATACCGCTTCGACGCTGGCCTGCGTTCACCAATCGAACTTCAACTCAACGCAACTAATCTGCTCGACAAGAAATATGTCGCAACGATTGGCTCGAACGGTTTTGGCAACAGCGGCGACAATCAGACATTGCTTGCCGGAGCGCCGCAGCAATTCTTTGCTACCGTAAAGGTCGGTTTCTGATGCGGCGGGCGTTCCTTGCGGGCGGCGCTCTCCTTGTGGGCGCGCTGCCCGCAGGGGCGTTCGCTGAACCTGTGCTGCTGATCTCTATCGACGGCCTGCAACCCGCTGATGTTATCGAAGCCGACAAGCGCGGCATCGATATCCCCAATCTGAAGCGCTTTGTAAACGAAGGCAGCTACGCCAGCGGCGTACGTGGCGTGCTGCCGACCGTAACCTATCCCAGCCATGCGACGTTGTTAACCGGCGTCAGTCCGGCCAAGCATGCTATCATCGGCAATACCAGCTTCGACCCAATGCAGATTAACCAAGGTGGCTGGTATTGGTATGCAAGCGATTACAAGGTTCAGACATTGTGGGATGCGGTGGCCAAAGCCGGAATTACCACCGCCAATGTCCACTGGCCGGTCAGCGTGAAGGCCAGTTCAATCAAATGGAACATCCCGCAAGTCTGGCGCACCGGCCATGCCGACGATGCCAAGCTGATGAAAGCGCTAGCAACGCCTCGTTAGGAAGAGCCGCGCTGTCCTGAAACCACTCGTTGACCACAAGCTCATCTTGTTCAAACCAAACATCTAGTCGTCGAATGCGGCGATGATTTGGACCGCCCGCGGCTTCAAAAGCATGCCAACCATCTTTGTCGGGTATCACAAGGACCGGTCCGAAGATCTCTTCTCGGACGATCTTAGCCTGAGCGTTCTCTGCGAGGAACACCGTGGGTCGAACATAGTAACCGCATCCGAGACCATCAGGTCGGCCAGGGCCACCTGCGACCAATGCCGCTCCTTCGTCTAACCCACTTTGGATCATATCCTGAATGCTCAGCCATTGAGAAGCATTTACGACCGGTCCAAGGTCAGCCCCGCTATCAGGGTGGCCAACTTTCATTGTCGACACCGTCTCTGCGGCCAGTCTGCAAACCTGCTCCACCGCGGCCGAGGATATGAGCAGTCGCGTTGGTGCCACGCAGGCTTGGCCTGAATTGATCATGGCTGCCCGCACAGCGTGATAAACCTCGTCGGGATCTTTGAAAGCGGTCATCCAATAAGTTTCGATCAAAAAGTGGAAATTCTCTAAGTCCGCCACTCTTCAGCCGGGATGGATGTCCGATCATAAACCCCGCTGGCGCGAGGGCAGATCCGGCGCTACGCTCAACGCGGGACAATTAAGGGGAGAACTGACCGTGCGCCGCCTTGCAACTTTCTGCGCTTTTTCTTTGCTTCTATGCACCACAGCGCATGCCAGCCCCTATCGTGCCGAAATCGTCCGCGATGACTGGGGCGTTCCGCACATCACCGGTCGCTCCGATGCCGACGCAGTGTTCGGGATGATCTATGCCCAGGCAGAGGATGACTTCAACCGAATTGAAATGAACTATCTCACAAGTCTCGGCCGCCTTGCCGAGTCCGAAGGCGAGAAGGCGCTTTGGCAGGATCTGCGCCAGCGGCTGTGGATCGATCCGAACGAATTGAAGGCCGACTATGCCAAGAGTCCGCCGTGGTTACGCAAGCTGATGCAGGCTTGGGCAGCGGGCCTCAACCAGTATCTGCTCGACCATCCGGACGTGAAGCCCAAGGTGCTGATGCGGTTCGAGCCTTGGATGGCGTTGAGCTTTTCCGAGGGATCTATTGGTGCCGACATCAGCCGCGTTTCGCTTAGTCAGCTCCAAGCTTTCTACGAGCGTCGCGCGATCGCGCTGACCGCTGAAGAACGCGGCCTGGTCCCGCGCGAGCCGACCGGCTCTAACGGCTTCGTGATCGCGCCGTCGCATAGTGCCAGCGGGAATCCGCTGCTGCTGATCAACCCGCACACGAGCTTCTTCTTCCGCGCCGAACAGCACGTGACCAGCGGGCAGGGTCTCAACACTTATGGCGCGGCGACTTGGGGGCAGTTTTTCATCTATCAGGGCTTCAACCAGAATGCAGGCTGGATGCACACCACCAGCTCAGCCGATACGATCGACGAATTCGCGCAAACAGTGGCGAAGGCGACTGGCGGCGATGGGTGGACGTATCGCTACGGCAAGGAGCAACGCCCCGTGAACGTCGAGACCGTGGCGCTCACTTACCGCAAGCCCGATGGCACGTTCAGCAGCCGGATGTTCAACACCTATGCCACGCATCACGGCCCGGTGGTCCGCGAAGCCGATGGCAAATGGATTTCGGCGGCTTTGATGCATAGGCCGGTAGCTGCGCTGCAACAGAGTTTTCTGCGCACCAAGGTCAAAGACCTTGCCGGTTTCCGCCGTGTTGCGGAGCTGCAGGCAAACTCGACCAACAACACCTTGTTTGCCAGTAAGACGGGCGAAACAGCGCTATTGCTCCCGCAATTCATGCCCCGGCGCGATCCACGCTTCGACTACACCAAGCCGGTCGACGGTAGCGACCCGGCAACCGACTGGCAGGGACTGCACCCGTTTCTTGAGCTGCCGCAAGTGGTTAGCCCGGCCAACGGCTGGGCGATGAACGTCAATGACGGGCCTTGGTGGGCGGCAGGAATCGACAGCCCCAAACAGGCATCGTTCGCGCGCTATTTCGACCAGGTCGGCAGTCGCCCGCGCACTGCTGCGGCGATGCGGGTGCTGGCGGCGCGACCCAGCTTCACGCTCGACCAGCTGGTCGAAGCGGCATATGATCCGTGGATACCGTTTTTCGCCGAGCAGCTCCCGGGACTGATCGCTGCGCAAACCCGTCGGTTCGATCCAGCACGAGAAGAGGCTGTCGCACTCCTCGCCGAATGGGACCATCGCTGGAGCCTGACCTCGACCGAGACCAGCCTCGCGGTGTTCTGGGCCGATGCTCTGTGGGAGCAGGTTGCCGCCGCCGCCGGGGTGCCGCTGGCCCCGGTGCAACAAGCGCTGATGGCGCAAGCAAGTGATCCGGAAAAGCTCGCCGCGCTCGATGCGGCTATCGCGCGACTCAAAGTGGACTTCGGTTCATGGCGGGTGCCGTGGGGCGAGATCAACCGGTTCCAGCGCCTGGATGGGGCGATCGTTCGAACTTTCGATGATGCCAAACCAAGTGTCCCGGTGCCGTTCGTCTCAGCTAATTGGGGTTCGCTCGCCTCGTTTGGCGCACAGCGTTATCCGGGGACCCGGCGCTACTATGGCGACTTCGGTAACAGCTTCGTCGCAGTGGTCGAATTCGGACCCCGCGTCCGCGCTCGCGCGGTAACCGCAGGAGGTCTGAACAGCGACCCAGCCTCGCCGCATTTCAACGACCAGGCCGAGCGGTATGCTCGAGGGAATTTGCGGCCCGTATACTTCTATCCGGAAGACCTCGCCGGGAAAGTGCGTTCACGCAAGGTCGTGCGCGGCAAATAATGACCCGCCGAAAAACAGGCTTAGCCACATCGCTAGGCTGTCGCCACATCTCTCGCGCCGACTTCAGCCGGGTATACGCGGGCTTTTCTTAAGTCGTCGAAGAACGGCGATGTATTGGCGCTTAACGCTAAGACTGCAGGCATTCTAAATGCTAATTCGGTCGCATAAAATCTGACGCTTATTCAGCTTCGGCCGAAAACGGTCGTTTTAGCAAAAGAGCTTCAATTAGCGGCCAGCGCGGCGCAAAATTTGTCGGTCCACCATTTGACATCGTTCTGCATGATGCCTTCGAACATAGGCTGCCATCGGGCTTTTCTTTCATTCAGCGTCATTGCGAGTGCTCGGTCGATTGCGTCTGCAATATCGTCAGGGCTGTAGGGATTAACGATAATCGCTTCCTGCAACTGTTCAGCTGCACCGGCAAAGCGCGATAATATAAGGACGCCAGGGTCTTCCGGATCCTGAGCCGCCACATATTCCTTTGCGACTAGATTCATTCCGTCGCGCAGCGGCGTAACCAGACCCACCCGTGCGGCCCGATAAATTCCGGCGAGTACAGAACGTGGAAAGCCTTGGTTGACGTAACGCAGTGGTACCCAATCGATATCCGCAAATGCACCGTTAATGCGCCCGGACATGGCATCGAGTTTTTCGCGTATATCCCTATAGCTTTGCACCGACGCGCGCGATGGCGGCGCAATCTGCAATAGATATACATTGGAATGGGCATCGGGATGGGTTTCGAGATAGCGTTGATAGCCGTTGAACCGCTCTTCCAGACCTTTCGAGTAATCCAGCCGGTCAACACCGACAATCAAGCTCCGGCCAATCGAGCTTTCGATCATTCGGTCAAATGTCGAAACTGCTTCGGGACCAAAAGCGTTGGCGGTGAATTCATCAGCATCGATACCGATTGGACAGGCAATTGCCCGAATAGTGCGGCCGCCAACTGTAATCGCTCCGTCCTCGCCAACCGAGCCGCCCATCTCGCGGACTACGTAATCGTGGAATGTTTCAAGCCATTCCTGTGTCTGAAAGCCGACAAGATCATAAGCGAACAAGGCCTCGACCAGACGCCGATGTTGAGGAAGCGCGGTTAAGAGGCGCGTCGGTGGCCAAGGAATGTGGAGGAAAAACCCAAGACGATTGTTCAGTCCATGCTGCCGCAGAAACCAGCCAAGCGGGATCATATGATAATCATGCACCCAGACCAGATCGTCGGGTTCGATATGTGGCGCTATAACGTCGCCGAATACACGATTTACCCGTTCGTAACCGCCTTCAAAATCGCGTTCAAATTCCGTCAGGCCAAGCCGATAATGAAATAGCGGCCATAAAGTGCGATTTGCATAGCCATCATAATATTCTTCGACATCTTGTTCGGGTAAATCGACAGTGGCAGATGTCACCCCGTCATAGGTTGCAAAGCGCGGATCGGTTGTTTCACCGACTTCACCCGACCAGCCAAACCAGACCCCACCGGTGCTCCGCAGCGCAGCCGTCAATGCCACTGCAAGACCACCTTGGGCACCCGATTCTTCGGTAGGTGCCTGAACGCGATTTGAAATGACGATTAACCTGCTCAACGAATAGCGCTCCAGGGCTTACTCAATAAAACGGCACAATTTATCATTCCGACTAACGAATAGGTCTGTGGGTAGTTCCCCCACAGTTCGCCCGATACCGGATCAATGTCTTCGGACAGCAAACCAGCCGCCGTGCATCGCGACAGCATTTCCTCGAACAGCAAACGCGCGTCTTTGTCTCGGCCCGTAAAATGCAGAGCCTCGATCAGCCAGAATGTGCAGACATTGAACGCGGTATGGGGCAACCCAAAGTCGTCTTCAGACGCATAACGCAGCATATGAGAGCCACGGCGTAATCCGGCTTCGACTGCATTTAACGTGCCTTGAAAGCGCGGGTCCTCTGGCGAAAGAAAGCGCAACTCAAGCAACTGGATTAGGCTGGCGTCCAAATCATCCCCGGCAAAGGTGGCCGACAACCGTTCGGTTTCAGGCCGCCACGCTGCCTGCTCGATGAAGGCACGCATTTTGTCCGCGCGGACCTGCCAAAATTCGCAGCGCGAAGGTATATTCAGAACCTTTGCTGCATTTGCCAGTCGATCACAGGCGGCCCAGCACATGGCGGCGGAATAGGTGTGGACATGGCTTTTGGTTCGCAACTCCCAAAGCCCCGCGTCGGGCTTGTCAAAACTTTGCCAAGCACGTTCGCCGATAGGTTCTAATGCTTCGAAATCTTCGATACCAGCAACTCTCAGCAGGCGCTGGTCAAAGAACGCTTGAACATTGGACAGAACGATCTGACCATAGGCGTCATGCTGAACTTGTTCATATGCCTGATTGCCGACGCGCACCGGTTCCATGCCGCGATAGCCGCTTAATCCTGGGGCTTCCCATTCGGTCAACGTTGCTTCGCCGCCTACTCCATAAAGCGGCTGGATATGACCACTTGCCGCATTATCGACAATGTTGCGCAGGTATTCCAGATAGCCTTCGAGGACGTCGAGCGCGCCTAGACGGTTCAACGCCTGAACAGTGTAATAGGCATCGCGAATCCAGCAATAACGATAATCCCAGTTACGGCCTGAATTGGCATGTTCGGGAATGGACGTTGTCATCGCAGCAACAATCGCGCCGGTCTCTTCATGCTGGCAGAGTTTCAGCGTTATAGCCGAGCGGATGACCGCTTCCTGCCATTCATGTGGCGTTGCCAACCCGCGCACCCAATGCCGCCATTCTTCAACCGTACGGTCAAGCATCACTTCTGTCGCAACGGCAATATCCTCGCTGAAGCTCTCGTCCGGCCCGAGGAAAAAATGAAGCGGGCGTTCGACGCGGAAAAGCCTCTCATCTTCAATCCAACCGACAGGAGCGCTTGTCGAAAGCCGAACCGCTCCATCGCCCAACAAATAGCGAATGTGATTGGAGCCGCGTGTTGTTGCCGCTTGGGCACTCCCCCAATCTGTTGATGGTCTCAGTCGGACGCGGATACGGGGGCTTCCCGCAACGGGGCGAACAAGCCGGACAAATGCAACCGGACGGTACATCCGTCCATTGCGTTTGAAGCGTGGGCAGAAATCGATAATTTCCACCGCGTTGCCGTCGGCATCGACATGGTTGGTCACAAGTATCGGCGTATTACGCAAATAGGATTGCGTGGTTTGGACCGTGCCTTCGAGATCAATTTCCCAAAAACCATAAGCGCCTTCACCTGCGCGCGGGGCATCATCGAGCAAAGACGAAAATGCGGGATCGCCGTCGACCCGCGGAATGCACCCCCACACATAACGACCGGCGCGGTCGATCAAGGCAGAGACCTGACAGTTACCAATTGGCCATAGTTCAAGGGAAGCGGTCATATTGTTCCAAGCCATTCATGGACTGCGGCCACATTGTCGAGCCGGTAGCGGGCAGCGGTCTCGCGCGGGGGACCGACGAGTATACCGAAGCCACCATTGGCGGCGCAAACTTCGAAGCCGGGTTCATCGGTTAAATCGTCGCCGATAAAGATCGGAGGATATCCGTCAAATGGTGCACCGGACAGCAAGGCGTTGATCGCCGTGCCCTTATCATGGCCGGGTGTTCGCAATTCTACCATCATTTTGCCGCGCTGTAGCTCCAGCCCGTTTTGCTTCGCGAATTCAGCTGCCATGCTGGTTGCAGTTCCTTCCATTAAGGGTTCGAGCCTGTAGTGGATAGCCACGCCTAAGGTCTTTACTTCGATCACAATATTGCGATTATCGTCAAATGCCTTTCTAAAAAGCCCTTCGGCTTCATCGAGCGCGTCGGGACGAGATGGTGAAGTGACAACCTGCCCGGCTAATCGTATTTCTCCTCCATGACTTCCAACTAACGCAAAACCGTCGGCAGCGGTTCCAAAGAATCCTTCCAGCTGTGCAATCGAACGACCGCTGACAATCGCTAGTCGAGTATCCAGATTGGCTTGTAATCGCATCAAAAGGTCAGTTAAGCCTTGGTTGACTACAACGTCTGTTGGCCGCTCGACGATGTCGACCAGCGTTCCGTCAAAATCGAGAAAAACACAGCAGTGCTGAGAATGCACGCTCGGCGGTGCCATGATTGTACCAGTTGTCGAAAGCATCGGACGACGATAGCTTGGGGCCGCTCTCATTGCACCCACAATTGGGGGTCCACAATGTTATAGGGCAGGCGAACTGTCTGCAGGGAGAGGAACGCTGCTCCTAAAAAGCTGCTCTTAGCTCAGTTTATCTGTCATTTCCGAACGAAGGAGAAATTGATTATCCGCAATTTTTCGAAAGGAGATGGCCATATCTGTTTTTCAAACGTCGCGGTTCACTATAACGGTCATGCGGCAAATCGGTTCAAGGATGCGTTGAATGCCAACTATATATGAACTGTGGCAAACCGTGGTGTTACCCGAACTCGTGTTAGTAGCCGGAGCCATCATAGTTGCGGTCTTGCTTGGTCTCGCAACTGCTGCGCTTGTTCGGCGTTATTTCAAAACGCGCAATGACCTATCTGAACCCGGCGGCTTCTTGGCGCGTGCACCAAAACTCGCCCGAGCCGCCGTCGCTGCCATCGTCCTTGTCGCATTCACACAATTACGCGGAACGGATCAAAGTGCGTCATTGATGCATGCCACCGCGCTCGGTTTGGCTGTCGCCGGATTTGTTTATCAGATTGCACGTGCGCTTGATGCAAGTGCGAGGGTGTCGGTGGCCACAAGCTTGCTGATATTGTTGCTGGTTGTCGCCGGTAGCCTTGGCGGTTTACGTCCACTCAGCAGTGGACTGGACAACGCAAGGTTCACCGCTGGCACCACCACGATTTCGTTGCTCGACGTCATCAGCGCGATCGCTATTATATTATTGTTACTGGCAGTCGCGCGTGCACTCATCGGGGTTACATCGCGGTGGATTGGCTCGATTAGCGGCTTTGACCCTTCACAACGCGTATTATTTCAAAAGGTCGCCCAGATCGTGGTCGTCACTGTCGCCATATTTTTGGGCATCGACGTCCTCGGGATCGACCTCACCGCACTCGCTGTATTTTCAGGAGCGTTCGGCCTTGCCATTGGCTTTGGCCTTCAGAAAACCTTTGGCAATCTCATCTCGGGGCTCATTCTTTTGATGGATCGCTCGATCAAACCCGGCGATATCATTGTCGTTGGCGACACCTTTGGTTGGGTCAACAAGATTGGTGTCCGCGCGGTATCGGTTTTGACCCGCGACGGCAAAGAGCACCTGATCCCCAACGAACGCCTGATGACCGAGGAGGTCGAAAACTGGTCATATTCGAGCCGCGATGTTCGTGTTCATGTGGGTTTTTCAGTTAGCTACGAGAGTGATTTGCGGCTGGTCCAAAAGCTCGCAGTGGAGGCAGCCGTAGCAGCCCCGCGCGTACTCGCCAAACCGGACGCCGTTTGCTGGATAAAGTCGTTTGGCGACAACGGTGTCGAATTCGATCTCAGAATATGGATTGATGACCCCGAAGCGGGCGTTGGCAATATTGTCAGCGAGGTTTTCCTTCGTATTTGGGATGCATTCAAGGCCAACGGGATATCGATGCCCTACCCGCAGCGCGACATCCACGTCCGGAGTCTGCCATCTGATATCGATCCGCCGAAGGTCGAACCGCATTTCTGAATGTAGGTAGCACCTCCCAGACTCCAAATTTATTACCGCCAAAGCGGAACTTTTGTTGAATTCATTCGTTTTATTGACATCCCACACGCAAATCTTTGGACGGCTGTATCAGCCCTGAGGTTCGAAGTTACACTCGGAACGAGTCGTTGCGATTTCATCGGAAGGAAACATCATGAACGAAGCTGAACTAGACGACTCAAGGATTATTTCCATGGAGCATTATCTGGTGCCAGCAAAACGCGTAAATGGTGCCGACGTATATAACCAAGCCCACACCAAAATTGGCAAAATCGAAGATATTGCCATAGACAAGCGCACCGGCAAGGTCGCCTATGCGATACTGAGCTTTGGCGGATTTTTGGGATTGGGTGAGAAATACCAGCCTTTGCCATGGTCGGTTTTGACATACAGCGAAGAAGATGATGGTTATGTCGTTCCCATCACCGAGGAATTTCTGGCGCTCGCACCCAAACTGGACGTTTCAGAATTAAGTGGTTGGGACGATACCGCGAGCCGTGAAGCCTTTTACAATTACTACGGAGCATATGGCGTGAAGCCCTACTGGTGAGCAGGTCGTGCCATATAGACGAGTGCGATATATGCAGAACATAAGGCGTTGAGCGAAGGCGCTTCCTCTCTCGTCGGCCGAACTGTCTGGCTCCTTCACCAATTTCGCAAAAAGATTTGGGTTCGGGCTTCTCTTTTCAGCGTCGCGGCAGTGCTCGTCGCAATTCTGTCGGCGGTTGTAGGGCCGTATATTCCCTATGATCCCGGCCTGACATTGGCTTCGGGATCGGTCGATCATATCCTCAACATATTAGCATCGAGCATGCTAGCGGTGACGACCTTTTCGCTCTCGATCATGGTTTCGGCCTATTCCTCGGCGACAACGCACGTTACGCCTCGTTCAACAAAACTGCTGATTGCTGATCCGGTTGCCCAGAACACGCTGGCAACATTTGTCGGCAGTTTTCTGTTCAGCATCGTCGGGATTATCGGGCTTGCGTCGGGTCTGTACAATGACAGAGGCCGGATCATCTTATTCGGCGCGACGCTAGTCGTTATATTTCTGATTACCGCTACGTTGCTGCGATGGATCGAGCAACTTGGAAAATTTGGCCGTGTTGGCGACACAATTCTGCGCGTTGAACGCGCCACCCTTCCAGCCTTCACCAATGCTGGGCTGACGCCTCGTCTCGGCGCAATGCCGCCGGTGCCCTTACCGGATAACGCTACATCAATACCGTCCACAAAATCAGGGATGATCCAGCATATCGACGTATCAAAAATGAACAAACTGGCAGAGGAACAAGGCGCAAGAATTTACCTCGACGCGATGCCCGGCGCATTGGTGCACCCGGCGCGTACATTGTTTCATACCAATAGCGCGCTCGATGATAACGAAATCAATGAACTCCGGGACTGCATATCGGTCGGACACGACCGCGAATATGAGCAAGACCCGCGCTTTGGACTTATCGTTCTTTCGGAAATAGCCTCACGTGCATTGTCACCGGCAGTAAATGATCCTGGCACGGCGATCGAAGTGCTCGGGTCAGGACTTCGGGTTTTGCTTGAGTTTGCCGACGCACATGAAAAGGCGGAGGAGCCAAATTTCAGCTCCGTCCACGCGCCGGAAATGGACGTCGACGAGCTGTTTATGAGCTTCTTCAATCCTATTGCCCGCGATGGCGCTGGCGTCGTGGAAGTTCATATGAGACTGATCAAGGTGCTGGAAGCGCTGGCGCTACGGTCGCCCAAATTGTTTGAAAGGGCAGCGATGGTTAGCGCAGATCAGGCTGTAGAACGTAATACCGCAGAGATAATGGCTTCGCATGACAAGACTGAAATTGTCAGGCGTGCGGAACGTATGTCGGCTAGAATATCATCTGCCTGACGACGCGAATCCAGCCGTGAATCTATTTTCAAGCGCGCAGCGTCAGTCCTGCCCTGTCTGTGTTTTCAAGTTATCATCGAGCTCTGCGCGTTGCTTGATCCGGGCGATCAGTTTTGAAATACTGGCCCCTTGCACGATGACGGCGAACAGTACGACAGTGTAAGTTGCCGCAAGAATAGCCGAGCGGATCGGGCTTTCCGGTAACGACAAAGCCAGCGGGATTTTAGGGGTCGTTCTCTGAAACTGCCTAAAACTGCAGACTGCGTGGCGGAGACGGTGGTTTCAGTAAACAATTTCCAAGTATTTATAATGACTTGCAAGTTTGTCAGTTCAACTTCCGGTTACCACACCTGTTCCCACGCGCATCTGCCAATGGTCAAAAACCGGTGTCCCCGCTCTATGCGCGAAACGCCGAATCTTGTCCAGAGTTGCTCCGAACTTTTCTAATCTACGCTATCGTTTTACTCGGCTTGAATGTTAGTAAGCCCGGCGACGCTTTTCATTGACGAAGCGTCTGAGGCTTTCTGTCACCACCAATGTTGTGGCGCCGAGCTTAATGATCTCGACTTCACCTCTAGAGATGAGAAGATAAAGTGTGCTGCGACTGATCCCAGTGAAGCGGCAAGCATCGTTGACGCGCATGCAAATCGGCTCGATTCCGAGATGCTGGCCCGCCTTGCCGTTGGTTGCTTCGCCGGTTCGTGCGGGCATTTAATGCGTTCCAAGCCTGAGGGGTGGTGACGGACCGGGGGAGAGCTAAGGGGGGAGCTACCGGCCCGTCACCGACTTTGCTTATCGCGCATGCCAAGCGCGCACGCCACATGACGTTTGTTCGCCAGACTGGCCATTTTTACTATGTAAGCAAAGATTGTGTTATTAAATAACAATGAGCGTACCGAGAAGTTGTTAGTTTCTTGGTGGCTGAAGCGCTTCCATTTTAATTTCGTCACCTATGGTCTCTGAAATTGCAGAATCTGGCCCAAGCAGTTTATGCGACATCTCTCGAGGTTAGTCTAGAAAGCTTATCGTCTATGAACACGTGATACTCGCTGATCGGATGAAGCAAATCATTTGTGAAATTCTCGTGCTGCGTAAACGGTTAGCCACGCTCTGCATCGGTTTGGCATCAAAAGAGTATTGCGATTGTCGATTAATCCACTTTAAAACTTGTCGAGTTTTGTGGACGATCTATAGTTGGGTTTACAACCAGCGAAGAGTCAGCGCGGGCTAGCTTGGGGGGGCAGCGGTCGGGGCATGTTTTACTGTCGAAATAAAGGTAGGCCGTCCGGTCCGTCGGGCGGCAGCGTCAGTCGCGAACTTAGCGATTTGACGATTGGCCCCATTGGCACCAGCACCACCAGTGTTTCGGGCGCCTGCTTGTCCATCCGCACCATCTCAATGCGTTCCGTTTCCGGCTCGAACTCGACGCGTAGCTTTAGAGCGTCTTCTAGGGAGACAGCCGCGCACATCTCTACAAGCTGCTGGGCGACTGGTGTGAGCAACCCGATACGCACTCCCAAGTCCACCACGAGACGCCGGATGATTGCCAGCGCAAGCAGTTCGGCGAAGTCGAACACGCCTTGCCCAGATCGTTTGCGCCCGATCGTTGTCAGAAGCTTGCGCCAATTGCGTAATTGTTGTTCTTCGATCGCCAGCAACTGCCTAACTTGCTTTGGCGATAATAATGGAAAGCCAGGAGTGAACATCAATTCTACCGAGGTCAGCCTATCCAACTTGTTTGGATTGACACGAGAGACTGTTGCCTATAACAAGAAATTCCAGCGCTATCAACGTTCGAGGATGAACCGTTGGCGAGGTACTGGAAATCTCTTACGGCAGCATCGAGCCTTCAAGGCGGCGCGTTGACGCACCTGGCAAACTTGACCACGGGCTCTGCCGATATTCATGTTCTCGTAATCGCCGTAGGTCACTATGACGACGCTAATCTCTCGCCCTTACCAGGAGCGGTGCTTTCCGCAGGTCGACTTGCGGATTTTTGGCGCGATTGCACCCCGGCGCGGCACCGCAAAGTCGGCTCGCTTGATGTTCTCATCTCGAGCCCGAAACCTGTGTCTCTGAAGAACGTCGACGGCACGATGACTATCATTGAGCCGGCGACCTTCGCTTCCGTCGCAGCGGCACTCAATGCTTGGGCCATCCGGTGCGCGACTGGTTCCCTCGGTGTGCTGCATTGGATAGGTCATGGCGAAACCATTAGTCAAACCGACGAGGCTGGCGCAGGTAGTAACCCCGGGCAGGTATTGTATACCCAAGACATAGGACGTGTCGGCAACCGCCCAACCCAGTTGGGTTTCGACTGGGACAAAACGCTGAATAGCGTTCAGCGCTTGGTGCCCGGCCCCGTATTGTGTTTTATTGATGCGTGCAGCAACACGCCCCTTTCTAAGGACGCGAATTATCCCTCGGCGTGGCCGATAGACTACGGGCCTATCCTGCATCTTGCTGACGTCTTCCATTCTTCGCGACCTGGCGCCAAAGCGCACTGCGCGCGCGAGGACCAAACGGTTGGCCACGATTTCACCGGCGGCGCCCTTTTTTCGGAAGCTGTGCGGATGGCCTTGACCCGCTACGGTGCCGATAGCCGCGATGATCGGGACGGTTTTGTTGTGTTCAAAGATTATCTTCAGCGCGCGGCAAAAAAGCGTCTCGAACGCTGGGGCCGCGGTTCCCGGCAGCTGAAAGCGCTGGAAACGGTATTCGTATCACAAGGCCAGTTCGATCTCGATGAGCCAATTGTTGCGATCAACGCCCCTTTCGGCATGATAGACGTCGTCCACTCCGGCGTCCATACAAGAGGGCTTGATTGTTTAATCAACGATTCAGTTGGCTTTCCGCATTCTTCACGTCCTGCCAACGACCGTTGGGAGGCCGACCTGCCCTATGACGATGCCTATGACGCAAACCTTCAGCGCTCTCCACTATTTTCAAGTAAGGTAATCCCTATAGGCCAAAAGCGTTTCAACGTTTATTCTCCCCACCACGTCGTTAAGGTGCTTTGATCTTGGCAAGCCAGCCCATCACGTCGACCCCACTGTTTGTTACCGCCCGTCGAACGTCAGGGCAAACGAGCCATGTACTGCTCACTGATGTCTCCACCCGCAAGCAAGAAGGTCCCTTTTTCTGCCAGGTCGCCGCGCCAAACGGTGAAGAAGCCGAAGGCATTGTTGAGCATCTCGATTACGCTGAACTTCTGAATCTCTTCGCACGGGATCGTCCGCTCAGGATTGACCGTAACGGCAGTAATCTTCCAGGTAACCGCAGGCTCAGGTCGGTAGGGCTGCAACTTTGGTCGGCCGGCAAGCCGATTGAGCTGAGCAAAGAAGAGATGGAATTAGTGCGCGGCGCGGCCGGCATCGCCCATATCCGCCTAGCGCCAGCTGACGACACTAAGATCGACCATGTCCAGGTATGGAGCGCGCCCGGGGCCGTTACGGTTACCGTTTGGCCCAGGGGCGGATCGCTCTTTCCGATGCCGGGCCTACCCAATGTGCAGCGCAAAGTCCGCCCTGTCGTGCTCAGCGATGACCTGCAATGCTCTGCCTATTGGGGCTTTTATCGGCATTCAGTGCTCCGAGCCGTCCGCCAGCTCGGAACTCAAATGCTCGCCAAGGTGAGTGGCAACGAGGGGCAGCCGAGCAATGACGAGCTTATAGTTGCCACCCATTATGCGCTAAACTTCCTCCAACCATCGCGCGACCTTCTGGACCCGCTATCTTCGGAACTAGCCAAGCGAACTGACGCAGACTCGGCGATCCTGCGCTGGTCGATCGCTTTTAGCGGTCAGACAGACGGCTCGTCTGACGAGTGCCAGACGTTGTTCGAACGCGCCATTCTGACTCTGAACGGTAGGGGTTGCTTATATACCGAGGTATTCCGCATGCTTGTCCAGCGGCTCGGGGATGGCGAGGAGCAATGGCGCGATAATTTGTCCGACATCGACAAACCACCCGATGCGATGGAAAGGGCCATCCAATGGGCGCGGGAATTGGCAGCTGCCACCTATTGGGATGCAGAACACCTAACCTACCGCGCCCTCGACCCGCGCTTCCCCGACGCTAATGCAACCGATGACCAATTGGGCATTGGAGCAAAAAAAAAATCTGCTGTCATCCCTCTTAACTGAAGCGGCGATCCAGAACTTCAAAGAATTCGGGCATAGCTCGTCTTTCTCTGAAGAGGCTCCGCGAACCACGTCGGAAGAAAATTTATCCGGTGCGGATGAGGCTGCGGGCGCGCAAAAGACGGCTGAAGACCAACGCGTCGGCTCCTCGACGGGCAGCGAGGCACTATCAAACAAGAGCGAAGAACTCGACAGCGTGATGCGTGACCGCAATCGCGGCGCCGACCGCGATGATCGCCGAAGCGGCGGTCGCGATGGAAGACGTCGTTCGGCGCTGGATGACAACGGTGGCACGATCGAAAAGCTCGTTCATATCAACCGTGTTTCGAAAACCGTGAAGGGCGGCAAGCGCTTCGGTTTTGGGGCATTGGTCGTCGTCGGCGATGGTCAGGGCCGCGTCGGATTCGGCCACGGCAAGGCACGTGAAGTGCCGGAAGCTATTAACAAGGCAACCGCTGCAGCAAAAAAGAGCATGATCCGCGTTCCGTTGAAAGACGGCCGTACACTCCATCACGATGGCCGTGGCCATTTCGGTGCGGGCAACGTCACCGTTCGCTCGGCACCAGCAGGGACTGGTATCATCGCCGGTGGGGCAATGCGCGCAGTGTTCGAAAGCCTTGGCGTTGCTGACGTCGTTACGAAGTCGCACGGTACCACCAATCCTTATAACATGATCCGTGCCACGTTCGAAGCACTAAGCAACCAAGCTACACCGAGACAGGTTGCCGCCCGCAGGGGCAAAAAGATCCGCAAGATAATAAATCGAAGCACCACTTACGTTGAGCAGGATGTATAGGCTTCGGCAAAGTCATCACGAACAGGGAGGAAACTATGTCATCGCTTGCGATCACCACTGAGAGCCCGTTCCGTCTGCTTTTGGGCCGGGGCACCAAGGGATTTGACACACAAGGAGATGACGGTAGCGCGCAGACGCCGACCGGAGCCTATGCGCTGAATCTCGCTAAACTAATACCAGGCGATGTAATCGCTTTTTACACCCTAATGGGCCAATACAAGCCACCCGAGGAATGGGCCGCGTATCATGTCACACCGTTTCTAGCCTGCATAGTTTTGGTTGCTTTGCGAGCCTTCGCCACCAAATCGCCTTCGCGCGGCCCGAGATGGCTTCTTGTCGGCATCTCGCTGGCAACCTTCATATGCTGGGTCTATGCTCAAAATGACTGGTTCTGGACGTGGCAGGTAGACGAGTTTGGGCGCTACATCTTCAATGCCCTGCTACTGATGCTCGCGTTTATCGCACCGATATTTGTCAGCAAGGATACATAGCTTCTGCCTTGCAGAGAACACTTTCGGAAAAGCTCACCGACTACATATTCTGATCTCATCGCTTGCCAAGGGCAAGCATTTGCCCATTGTGTGCGGATGTTCGATCAAGGGTTGGGCGGCCATTGATGTTTGCACCAAATTACTTCAATTTAGGTAGCTTCTAACAAGTTGGCGGATGAATTAAAAAGGCCGTTGTCCGAATTTTTGTCCTGAAATCTAGTCAACTGCAACCGGCCAAATCTCGACTGCTTGCCAACGCAGCATCATTAGAAAGCCGCTGACCAGCTCGCGGTCAAGCCAGGTCGCGCCGTCATGGGTAATCTGTTTGTTGAGGCCAATGTGAGATAAGTGGAGCCCAGAGGCTCAATTGCGTTGCCGTGATCTTGCTATACGATTACCGCTCGCGACAATGCGGATGGCTCAAAGCGGAAACAAGCGGTGTTGTAGTGGTATATTTGGGTGAACCGGAGAAGGTCGGCTTGGGTATTCTGAGTGAATACATCTCAGCCGTTGCCGAAACTTGGATTATTAATCGGGCATTTCGGGGGCATGCATCGGTAGCATGGACACCCCAGCCCTCAGCATTTCGTCCAAGTGCGGCAGGCATAGATCGGGAGCTGTACTTAGAGGCTTGGAAGAAGACCGCGCGTCGGTTTGTTACCCCTCAGCCTGCTAACGATCTTGAGTTTCTCGTTTTGGCTCAACACTACGGAATACCTACGGCGTTGCTCGATTGGACCACTAACCCACTCGTAGCTTTCTACTTTGCCTGCCTACCTACTGGTCAGATGAATGACGGTGTAGAGCCTACAGACGGCCAGGTAATACAACTTAACACAACCTCAATCCGTACTATTCGAAAGAACGAAAGTGTAGATGTGTTTAAGAATGATCGGTCGCAGCCGATTCTCCTTGACACAACATTCATGAACGCGCGTGCGATCGCACAAGATAGCTTGATGACTTTGCATACGCCCGATGAGTCCTCACTGGACGTCACGCCCGTTTTCACGATTCCTCATGACCGAAAGCTTTATGCGAAATCTGCCCTTCGGCTGTTCGGCGTTACCGAGGAGCGAATCTACGCGGACCTGATTGTGGCTGCCAATAATTTCCGAGAGGCTTTAGAAATTTCACGCCGCAATTAATGGACGCAGTAAGCTGCCAGTTACGCGCCTTGTCTTTATTTATTCCGGGATATCCACATCAAGCCAGTTAGCATAGGCTCGGACATCAATCATCGGAACAGTCGCCATTTCCTGCAGGCGTGCAATCAATTCGAACAGAAAGGCAGTGGCTGCCTTACGCATTGGGGTGTACGCGCCGCATCCTTCCTCGCCGCATGAGAAAATGCCGTGCGCCGCAACACAGCCTAGGTCGAGTTTGTCAGCGATATCGCCTTCTGCAAGTGCCTTGATCAGCGGATCGCCCAGACCAGGACTCCAGTCACTTTCGAGCGTTAGCAATCCACCAATGATATGTTGCAGCGGTTTAGCCGGATACACGCCGCCGGCATGTGGTATCGGCAAACTAGTTCGATGGAGACGCCGCACGCTGCCAACTTTGTTCCGAGCGTAAGCAACCTGTTCGGCGTTAATCGACTGTTTGGCTTCGAAGACTGCATATACGCTCTCCGCCGGGATGACCGTTTGGCCCTGGAACGAGAAAATGAATGGCGAATATTGGCGATCAAAGACCACGACGTCGATTTGGTCGCTGAAGCTGCCTTTGCTGTCTACAACATGAGCTGACGCTGCCTGGTATCGCATTGGCAGATAGGTTTGAAGCAGTTCGAGCCACACTTGCTCGCTTGCATCGCCTTTTGTTCCCGGATGCCCGAATGATCTGCGAGCTCGTCCCAAGCGTTCTTGAATGTCGTCGTGAAGTTCCGACAGAAGTGTTTGGATGGACCAATTGCTCATTGCCCGCCTCCTGCTGGGATCGTTTCATCGCGAAACGGAGGTGTAGGGTTTATCGCCTGCGCGATCTGCACGGCGCGATCGCCATCAACAGGCTTATCCGGGTAGGCGTCAAGGACGATTGCCGGGAGAAGCCGTTGTGTCAGGTCGGAAAACGTAAAGCCAGGGCCGTTGCCAGCTGGACCTGTTGTGGAAACTAAAGCCTGCACGTGTTTCTTTGTCAGGCCAAGCGGACCCAATCGGGCCGAGAGAATATGCTCCCTCTGCGCATCATTGGGCCGCGCGAATGCCAAGATGTCAGCTGCACGCCGACGAACCGCCGGATCGAGCGCATTGAGGCGGTTGGTGCACATGATGACCGCTGCCGGCAATTGCAGGTTCGAGAGCCGATCAATCCCGCGGATAAAGGCGTTCACGCCGGCGCGGTCTTCATGATGCATTTGCGCGGATTCACGGGATTGTGCCAGCGCGTCAGCTTCGTCGACGAGCAAAATGATTCCGCCCTTCGATTTGCCAGCTGCCTTCAATTTGCTTGCGGCTTGTACGGTATGTTCGAAAGCCGCTGACAGCAACTGCGTCATTTCACCGACGCGTCCTTGGCCGCGGGCCGACAAGCTTAAGGGGAACAATGTAATTTCGATGCTTTCCTGTCTCGCGACCGCATCGCCAATCGTTTCGGCGAGTTCGGTTTTCCCCGATCCCACATCGCCTGCGAGTACAATCAGCGGCGGACGGCGCAGTACCACATCAAGCAGCGTACGTGCCTCTGCAGCATGGAAGCGAGAGGCCCATTTCTCAAGGCCTGAAGGGTTGATCAAAAGACCAAGCACTTTCGATAAGCGTGATATCTGATCATCCAGGCCGACAAGGCGCGCAAGGCGTTCCTGCGGATCGAAGTCTGGATATATCAGCCGACGTTCGAAGAGTTCATCGAGGCTAGTCGAATTCTGCATCAGTAACTCCTCACGCTTGAGCGATCCAGCGCACGACCGCCTGCGGCATAAGTTCGGTCGGAAGCAAGATATCCGTTTACGGGCGGTTCCGTACCGGTGGTCCGTTGAAACGGAAGCCCTAATTTAAATTGATCACGTTCCGTCTGCGTTAGATTGAAATAGGCATTTGTATAAGAAAGGAAGCTGGTGAATGCTGCGCCGGCAACGTCCTTGCCAGGCCGGATTTTGCCGGGATCGTCATCGTTGGCTGCGCCGCCGGCGAGATCGCGAGCGGTAAATTTGATCGTCGGCTCGATCCATGAACCATTGCGTTCAAACCCATAGGTGACCGACGATAGATAACCCGCCTTCATCAGGAAAGTCGCTTCCGCTTCGTAGTCCGCTATATCTTGATCGGACGGCTTTCCATAAAGCCGTTGGATGCGTTTGAGGTCGGTCGCAATCTTCGCTGCCATGTGGCGCGCGTGTGTAACCGTGAAGGTCGTGCTTTCGGTATAGCTGTAACTCGACATAGCCGTTCTCAACCCTGAAAAGTGGAACCAAAGACCCTCTGCCAATAGCCGATGGTCAACTGTTTTGTTGGTGCCGCCAGTGCGGCATCTATTGCATCTCCCGCATCCAGCGCGGCGTCGACAATGTCGTCCATGTTCGCCGCAGTGTAGAGCCTCGATACATTGTTCTGGGCGTTTACCGGGTCGATGATTTGCAAGGGTTCAGTAAAGCCCCCGATACTCGAAAGCGGGTAGTAGTCTGAAAAAGCGATGCGATCCGTCAATCCGCTTGCGGCAACATATGTAAAGAAATGCTGCAGCGCTTCAGGATAATCCGACAGGTCCAAGCCGTCGTCACAAAGCTTTGCCATGATCATCTCGATCATGAAGGATTTAAAACGAAACCCATCACGTTCCTGCTTCTGGCGACGGGCCCAAAATTTGATGAGCCGGACGACCTGCGCGAAATGCTTTTCTTGCGCCTTTTTGCGCTTGCCCGCGAATTCGAGATGAAGAGGAATACTTGTCTTCAAGAACGAACCATCATCCTGGCTGACCAGATTGCCGTACCATTGCGGATCGCCATCATAGAGAATTGGAACGACATCAACGTCAAGGCCTGACCCGCGGAAAGATACCGTAACGGAATAGGTCTGAGGCTGCACCTGATCTGGCGCAAAATTGGGATACGCCTTGCGTAAGCGCTCTGCCATGTACGTCAGCAATTCACTTACTGACTGCGGCGCGTCGGCACCGCTAATGTAGCAGGCCACATCAATGTCGTTCAATGAACGCAGAGCAGTACCCTTGGCTAAGCTGCCAGACAGCATCATTTTGCGCAGGGTAAAGTCCGGATGCTGTTCAATATGGGAGTCGAGTTTCTCTCGCAAGCGCCGGGCTTGGGCGCGATATTCGTTGGCCTTATCCTGGGGGAGATTCACCCTCTCGTCGGCGAACCGCACAATATCCTTATGCCCGACATGCTCACGACTCATCGATTGATTTCCTTGTAGGCCACGCCGAACTTGACGCGACCGCTGAAATGCGCGAATCGAGCAGCGACCCGCTAAAAACTATATGGGTATAGAAATGTTACCCGTCAAGGAACTATACGCATGACCGATGAAAGGCGCCCGTGGACACAGACCCGCCGTTTCGAATTTATTGAGTGGAAGCTGTTCTGGGACGGAGCATTAAATCGAAGTGACCTTGAGGATGTATTCGAAATTTCGACGCCGCAGGCTTCGATCGACCTGCGGCATTATCGTGAACTTGCCGCCGAAAACATTGAGTATGATGCGACAGAAAAGAGTTTTAAGCCGTCCGCTCGAATAAAGCCTACATTTCTCAAGATATCGGCTGACAGATTACTTTTGCAGCTGCGTGCACTTCTAACCGGCGCGCTGCCACGACGCGAGATATGGTTTCGTGACGTCCCGCCAATAGACATGGCTCCCGATATCGTTCGCCATGTCGACCCGAACTGCCTTCGTCAGATTCTGGAGGCCATCCGGACGAAACGATCGGTAGAAGTGCGTTACCAATCCTTGACGAACTCACGGATCCGTCAAATTGCCCCGCATGCGCTGGCGTTTGATGGCTATCGTTGGCATGTCCGGGCTTGGGCTTGTGATCGCGGCGACTTCCGCGACTTCGTGCTCACACGCATCGACCGAATAGAGCCAGGCCCCCCCGCCGATTTCGATCCTGCGGATGATGTCGAATGGAATACGATATGCAAGTTGGATCTTCGGCCGCATCCTGGCCTTACCGACGAACAAACTGTTGCGATTGAGCGCGATTATGCAATGAACAAAGGAAAGCGCAGCATCGATGTGCGCCTGTCCATGGCTTATTACTTCATAATGCGAATGAACCTCGATCTAAAGGATTTGCCGCCGCCACGCGCGCAAATCTGCCTGCATAACCTCGATGAAATTCAATCTGGCATTGCAGCTGCAAAGGCAGAATCTAAGCGCAGAATTTCTGAGCGGGGAAGCCACCAGTGAGAATCAATCCGACCAAATACAGCAATGTCCTGCAAGTCAATCAGGGCGGAAAAGGTATTCCTTATGGCGGAACCGGCGAGACCAGGGATGATGGCGACGCTAACTATGGCTTTAAAAATCTTAAGGGTTCGCTGGATCGCATTGTCGAAATTCCGGAGTTAAAAGACGATCAGGCGCTGCGCGATTTAGTCCTTTCTCTCAACCGTCCGGAGTCTGCTTTCGCAACCGTGGGATGCGTCAGTGGCCGTGTAAATGAAAAGCAAGGATTCCGCGTGAGCGGGTATGTTGAATTCGCCTACGACTCTGTCGAGGCGGTTGCCGACGCCGCCAATTACTTCCCTGTATTTTTTCACTTTGATCGCGCGCTTCATTTGATGAAGTTCGATTATGACGTGCATTTTCACTGGGAGTTGATGGGCGCAACATTTGTTTTGACCGGAACACACGGCTTCACCATGACAGTTACCGTCAACACTGGTTGGTACACCGAAGAGCATGCAGCGTCGCTAGCTTGGAAGAATGGTCTAAATTTTCTAGAGAACTTTCTTGCGCAGGTTGCTTCTGCACAAGGTTTGCCTCTGTTCAACGCCGCCATCGATTCATCTTTATCATAGGCGACATGTTAGGATCCAAAAATTGCGCGACGAAGTAGCTTTCGGAGGGAGTACAAAGGAAACGAACGAAATGGCTGCAAAAGGCAAAAGAGATCGCGCAAAGATGGCGGCTCCACCGAAAGTCGAAGAGGGCGATGGTTACGAAGATTGTATCGTTAGCTTCATAGATATTCTTGGTTTCAAGGAATTGCTTAAAAGGCC
>LNFM01004617.1_pt1 | contig 25110 bp, 20 predicted proteins | sample 596031 | NCBI WGS metagenome assembly LNFM01 (sample SAMN04254537, study PRJNA301005) | activated carbon metagenome | isolation source: dual media filters at the Ann Arbor, Michigan drinking water treatment plant | place: USA: Ann Arbor | reverse complement strand
CCGAGATCGCCGTCAAGCGCGTGCTCACGCGCGACGGCACCAGCAGCTACTTCATCAACAACCAGCCGGTGCGCCGCCGCGACGTGCAGGACGTGTTTCTGGGCACCGGCCTGGGGCCGCGCGCCTACGCCATCATCGGCCAGGGCACGATCAGCCGCATCATCGAAAGCCGCCCCGAGGAACTGCGTCTGTTCCTGGAAGAGGCCGCGGGCGTCAGCAAGTACAAGGAACGTCGGCGCGAGACCGAGAACCGGCTCAAGGACACGCGCGAGAACCTCACGCGCGTGGACGACATCCTGCGCGAGCTCAACGCCAACCTCGACAAGCTCGAATCGCAGGCCCAGGTGGCGCAGCAGTACCGCACGCTGCAGGAGCAGGGCACGCTCAGGCTGCACCAGCTGTGGTTCCTGAAGCACCGCGACGCCACCGGCGAAGAGCAGCGCGTGCGCACCGCCGCCGACCAGGCCGCCACCGCGCTGGAGGCGCGCCTGGCCGAGTTGCGCCACGTCGAGGCCGAGCTCGAAGCCGTGCGCCAGGCGCACTACGCCGCCAACGACGAGCTGCACGCCAGGCAGGGTTCTCTGGGCGAGGCGGCGCTCGAAGTCAGCCGGCTGGAAGAGCGCATCCGCTACGTCGTCGAAGGCCGCCAGCGCGCCCAGGCGCGGCTGGCCGAGCTGAAGGCCCAGAACGCGCAGTGGGCCGAGCGCCAGGAAACCAGCGCCGCCGAGCTGGAAGACATCGCCGGGCAGATCGTCGCCGCAGAGGAACAGGCCGAGACGCTGGTGGCCCAGGCCGAAGAGCAGTCTTTCGAGCTGCCCGCGCTCGAAGACGCGGTGCGCGCCGCGCAGGCCACGGCCAACCAGCAGCGCGGCGCCGTGGCCCAGGTGCAGCAGCAGATCCAGGTGCTGGCGGCCGAAAGCCGCAGCGTGGACGAGCAGTCGCGCCAGTTGCGTGCGCGGCGCGAACGTCTGGCCGGCGAGCGCCAGGGCCTGCAGGCGCCCGACCTGACGCGGTTGGAACAATTGCGCGTGCAGGAGGCCGCCGCCGCCGAGACGCGCGAGCTGGCCGACGCCCGCCTGCACGAGCTGAGCGAACAGGTGCCGGCGCTGGACGAACAGCGCCGTGCCGCGCAGGAACAGGTCAACCGCGAATCGGGCCGCCAGGCCGACATCGGCGCGCGGCTCGAAGCCCTGCGCGCGCTGCAGGACAAGGTGCAGACCGAAGGCAAGCTCAAGCCCTGGCTCGAGCGCCACGGCCTGGCCGGCCTGCCCGGTCTGTGGAAGCAGGTGCACATCGAGCCCGGTTGGGAGACTGCCCTGGAAGCCGCGCTGCGCGAACGCCTGGGCGCCTTGGCTGTGGGCCGTCTGGACACAGTGCGCGCCTTTGCCGCCGATGCGCCACCGGCGCGGCTGGCCTTTTACGCTTTACCTGCTGGCGCCATCGCCAGCACCCACAAGACCCTGCCCCGCCTGTCCGACCTGCTTCGATTGGGCGACGCTGGCCTGCAGGCCTTGCTGTCCGACTGGCTGGAAGGCGTGTACACCGCGCCCAACATCGACGAGGCGCTGGCGCAGCGCGCGCTGCTCACGCATGGCGAGGTCATCATGACCCGCGAAGGCCATGCCGTGAGCCAGCACGCCGTGGCCTTCTACGCGCCGGATTCCGAACAAGCCGGCATGCTGGCCCGCGCCCAGGAAATCGAGAACCTGGCGCGCCAGCAACGCGCGCAGGCGCTGATCGCGGACGAATCGCGCAGCGCCTCGGTGCGGCTGGAAGCGGCCTACACCGAAGCCGCGCAGCGCCTGCAGCAACTGCGGCGCGAGGCCGCCGAGGCGCAGAACCGCGCCCACACGCTGCACGTCGAACTGCTGCGCCTCAGCCAGCAGGCCGAGGCCGCGAGCACGCGGCGCGAGCAGCTGGCGGGTGAACTGTCCGAGATCGACGCGCAGCTCGAAGGCCTGGACGAGCGCCGCGCGCTGGGCGAGGGCCGCTTCGAAGAGCTGGACATCGAACTGGGTAATGCACAAGAACGTCATGCCAGCCTGGAAGACGCGGTCATCGCTGCCGAGCGCCGCCTGGCCGACGCGCGCGAACAGCAGCGCGCACTGGAACGCCAGGCGCAGGAGGCGCGCTTCCAGGCGCGCGCGCTGGCGGCACGGCGCGACGAGCTGCAGCGTGCCATCGAGACCGCTGCGGCGCAGGTGGCGGCCAATGTGCAGGCGGGTGCACAACTCGAACTCGAGCTGGGCAGCTTCGACGAGGCCGCGGCCGGCTCGGGCCTGCAGGCGGCGCTGGCGCTCAAGCTGGAGCGCGAACAGGCGCTGGGCCTGGCGCGCAGCCGCTACGACGACCTGAGCGCGCAGCTCAAGCGCGCCGACGAACAGCGCCTGGGCTTCGAGCGCAGCCTGGAGCCGCTGCGCGAGCAGATCACCAAGCTGCAGCTGGAGCTGCAGGCGGCGCAGCTGGGCGGGGCGCAATACCTGGAGCAGCTCACCGCCGCGGCCGTCGACCTGGAAGCGCTGGCCCTGGGCATTGCCGAGGGCAGCGTCAAGCTGTGGGGCCTGCAGACCGAGATCGACCGCATCCAGAAGGACATCAACGGCCTGGGCGCGGTCAACCTGGCTGCGCTGGACGAGCTGAGCGCGGCGCGCGAACGCAAGACCTTCCTGGACGCGCAGAACGCCGACCTGGACGAGGCCATCAAGACGCTGGAAGACGCCATCCACAAGATCGACCTGGAAACGCGCGACCTGCTGGCCAACACCTTCAACCAGGTGAATGAACATTTCGGCCGCATGTTCCCCAGCCTGTTCGGCGGCGGCAATGCGCGCCTGGTGATGACGGGCAGCGAAATCCTGGACAGCGGCGTGCAGGTCATGGCGCAGCCGCCGGGCAAGAAGAACAGCACCATCCACCTGTTGTCGGGTGGCGAGAAGGCGCTCACCGCCATCGCCCTGGTGTTTGCCATCTTCCAGCTCAACCCCGCGCCCTTCTGCCTGCTGGACGAGGTGGACGCGCCGCTGGACGACGCCAACACCGAGCGCTACAAGAACCTGGTCACCGAGATGAGCAAGGGCACGCAGTTCCTGTTCATCAGCCACAACAAGATCGCCATGGAGATGGCCGAGCAGCTGATCGGCGTGACCATGCAGGAGCAGGGCGTGTCACGCATCGTCGCGGTGGACATGGAATCCGCCGTCAGCCTGGCCGAGCTGGGCTGAGCGCGCCGCGCATGAAGCTCGGCACCGCGCTCGCCCTGTTCGGCGCCCTGTTGCTGGCGCTGCTGGCGCTGCACGGCTGGTGGAGCACGCGCCGCGCGCGGCCCCGGCGCGCCGAGGAGGCCGCACAAGCCGAGCGCATAGAGCCGCCGCTGCACGGCAGCAAGGACGCCGCCGACACCGTGGCCCAGACCGACACTGACAGCGATGCCGGCCCCGACACCGAACCCGCGCCGCTGCGCCCGCCGCCGCCGCGGCCGACGCTGCGCCTGGACGCGCTGATCGACGCGCTGGTGCCGCTGGCGCTAGACGCGCCGGTCAGCGGCGAGCTGCTGCTGGCGCACCTGCCGCCCACGCGCCGCGCCGGCAGCAAGCCCTTCTACATCGAGGGCCTGGACGCCGAGACCGGCAGCTGGGAAGCGCCCGCGCCGGGCCGGCGCTACGGCGAGCTGCAGGCCGGCGTGCAGCTGGCCAGCCGCAGCGGGCCGCTCAACGAGATCGAGTATTCCGAGTTCGTGCAGAAGCTGCAGGTCTTCGCCGAGGCCGTGGGCGCCAGCCCCGACGCACCCGACATGCTGGAGGTGGTGGCGCGCGCGCGCGAGCTCGACGCGCTGAGCAGCCCGCTGGACGTGCAGCTGACCATGACCTTGCGCACCCTGGGCGTGGCCTGGTCGGTGGGCTTCGTGCAGCAGGTGGCGGCGCGCCACGGCTTCGTGCCCGGCGCGGTGCCGGGGCGCTTCGTGCAGCCCGGCGTCGACGAAGGCGCGCCACCCATGCTGGTGCTGGCCGTCAACGCGCAGGCCGCGCTGGCCGACGACGCCCAGGGCAGCGCGGTGCGCGAATGCACGCTGACGCTGGACGTGCCCCAGACGCCCGAGAGCGCCGAGCCTTTCCCGGCCTGGCACCACGCCGCCATGCGCCTGGCCGAAGACCTGGACGCGGGCGCGGTGGACGACGAGGGTCACCCGGTCACGCTGCACGCCTACGCCGCCATCGGCCAGGAACTGGGTGGGCTTTACCGCCGGCTGGAGGCGCTGGACCTGGCCGCGGGTTCACCCGCGGCGCGGCGCCTGTTCAGCTGAAATCCGCGGCCGGGGCGGGCCGCGGCGTTAAATTTGTGGCTGCACCGACGCGCGCACCCGGGCCTTGCCGCCGCGGCGTCGATCCGATCCTGAGGAACTGCACGTTCGATGAACAGTCTTGGCCGAAAGGTGCTCGTCGCGGCGCTGTGCGCACTGGCGTTTCTGGGCACCCTGTATGTGCTGGTGAGCCAGGAGCTGGACGCCTGGCACGATGCTTCTGCCTACGTCATGCGCGACTACCAGCGCGCCATCCTCGACGGCGAACTCCACGCGGCCCTGGCGCGCGGCGCGGGTGAGCTGGCCAGCTTTGCGCTGAGCGGCAACCTCGACTACCTGGACGAGGCACGCGAGGCGCTGGACCGTGCGCGCGCGGCCGCAGACTCGCTGCAGGCACTGGCCAGGATCGAGAAGCCCGGTGTCGGCCTGGACCACCAGCAGTTTCTGCAGTTGCAGCAGGGCCTGCTGAAGGCGGTTCAGGGTGCGCTGGACCAGGTGGCCGCCTTGCCGGCAGACGGCCGCGCCGGCTCGGCGGTGCTGGCCAGCATCTACGGGCACGAGGCCGACGGCGACCTGCTCTGGCGCAGCATCACCGCGCACCACCTGGCGGAAAAGGAGGAGAACATGCAGACGCTGCACGACCACAGCGGCCGTGCGCACCTGCTGTTCCGCGCGGGGCTGGTGACGTGCATGCTGGTCGGCGGCCTGATCTTCTATTACGTGCGGCGGCGCATGGTGGCGCCGCTCACGGTGCTGGCCGACCTGACACGGTCGGTGGCAGCGGGCAACCTGGCAATGCGCGCCCGGGTCACGCAGAACGACGAGATCGGGCAGTTGCAGCGCAGCTTCAACCAGATGATGGTCGAGCTGGGCGGGCAGCGCGAGCAGCTCAATTCGCTGATCTCGAACCTGGCCAGTTCCCGAGACACGGCCGAGCAGGCCAACCGCGCCAAGTCGGACTTCCTGGCCAACGTCAGCCACGAACTGCGCACGCCCATGAACGGCGTGCTCGTCAGCCTGGAACTGCTGCACGAGACCGCGCCCAACCCCGACCAGCGCGACCTGGCCGACATGGCGCGCACCAGCGCGCGGCGCCTGCTGGGGTTGTTGAACGATCTGCTGAGCTTTTCGCGCATGGAGGCCGGGCGGCTGGCGCTGCAGTCCGAGGACTTCGATCTGCGCGCGCTGGTGCGGCAGATGGTCGAGCTGCACGGCCAGCGCGCCACGGCCAAGGGCGTGGCGGTGAGCTACCGCATCGACGATGCACTGCCCGGCAGTCTTTGCGGCGACCCGCTGCGCCTGGGCCAGGTGCTGCTCAACCTGCTGGACAACGCCATCAAGTACACCGACCACGGCAGCATAGAAGTGGCCGTGGCGCTGGCCGAGCCGGCCGCAGCCGCGCCGCCGCCCGCGCCGGGCGAAGAAGCCCCGGTGTGGCTGCGCTGCAGCGTCAGCGACACCGGCGTGGGCATAGCGCCTGAAGCCGCGCAGAAGATCTTCCAGCCCTTCTACCAGGTCGAAGGCACCGGCAGCGCCTGGCGCGAAGGCCTGGGCCTGGGCCTGGGCATCGCCCGTGAACTGGCGCAACTGATGGGCGGCGTGCTGGCCTTCGAGAGCACGCCCGGCCAGGGTTCGCGCTTCTGGTTCACGGCCCGGCTGATGCCGGCCACGCGCTGCGTGAAGGCCGCGCCGGCGGCGCCGCCGCCCGGGCAACTGCCGCCGGGCAAGCGTGTGCTGCTGGCCGAGGACCACGTGAACACGCGCGAGGTCATGGCGCGCATGCTGCAGCGTCGCGGCCTGACCGTGGCCACGGCCGAGAACGGGCGCCAGGCGCTGGAGCTGGCGCGCGCGCAGGACTTCGACCTGGTGATGATGGATTGCCGCATGGACGTGATGGACGGCTTCGAGGCCACGCGCGGCATCCGTGCCATCGACGGGCCGCGTGCGCGCGTGCCCGTCATCGCGCTCACCGCCTTCGGCCTGACCGGCACGCGCCAGGACTTCATCGTCGCCGGCTTCGACGACCTGGTGATCAAGCCCTATTCGCTGGAAGACATCGAGGCCATGCTGCACCGCTGGCTGCTGCGCCCGGGCGCAGACGACGCACAAGGCGTCGCCCCGGCCGCAGACGCGGCCTGATCCTCAGCCTTCCAGCGCCGCCAGCAGCTCGCGCGACGTGCTGCTGCAGCCGATGATGCCGCCCTGGGCCACCAGCATGGCCAGCGCCACGCGCTTGAACTCGGGGAAGTAGCTGGCGGTGGCGTCCTCGACGATCAGGCATTCGTAGCCGCGGTCGTTGGCCTCGCGCATGCTGGTCTGCACGCAGACTTCGGTGGTCACGCCGGTAAAGACCAGGTGCGTGATGCCCGCGCCCAGCAGCCGCTCGTGCAGGCCACCCGGCAGGCAGGTACCCCAGAACATGCCTTTGCCGGGCTTGTCGATGACCCATTCGCCCGCAGCCGGGGCCAGCGCCGGGATGATGTCGGCGCCCGGCTCGCCGGCCACCAGCAGCCGGCCCATGGGGCCGGGGTCGCCGATGCGCAGGCTGGGCTCGCCGCGCTCGCGCTTGGCCGGCGGGCAGTCCGACAGATCGGGGCGGTGGCATTCGCGCGTGTGCAGCACCGGCCAGCCGCGCGCGCGCCAGGCGGCCAGCAGTGCGGCGATGGGGGCTATGGCGGTGTGAAGCCGTGTCACGTCGTTGCCCAGGCTGGCGCCAAAGCCACCGGGCTCGACAAAGTCGCGCTGCATGTCGATGACCACCAGCGCCGTGCGGCCCGGGGTCAGCGTGTAGTCGAAAGGGCGGGCCGGGATCTTGGTCATGCGGAGGCCATCTCGGCAGGGGCGGCTGCATGGCCGGCGGCAGCTTCGGCGGCGTGGCCGCCCGCATGTCCACCCATGTGCGCGCCCAGGGTCAGGCGGTCGGCACCGGCGGCGGCACATTCGAAGACGATGCGGCCTTCGCTCATCACCACGATGCGGTCCGACAGCTGCATCAGCTCGTCCAGGTCTTCGCTGACCAGCAGCACCGCAGTGCCGCGGTTGCGCGCCGCGACCAGGCGGTCGTGGATCTCGGCCACGGCGGCGAAGTCCAGGCCGAATACCGGGTTGCTGACCAGCAGCAGGTCTGCGGCTTCGGCCAGTTCGCGCGCCAGCACGGCGCGCTGCACGTTGCCGCCGGACAGCGACCGGATGGGCGCGCCTTCGCCCTGCGTCTTGACGCCGTACTCATGGATCAGCGCACGCGCCTTGTCGCGCAGCACGTGGCCGTGCAGCCAGCCGCTGCGGGCCGCGGGCGGCGCGTCGAACACGCGCAGGCCCATGTTGTGGCCCACGCTCAGGTCGCCCACGCAGGCGTTGCGCAAGGGTTCCTCGGGCAGGCTGCGCACCTTGAGGCGGCGGTTCTGCGCGCGCGTGGCGTGGAAGCGCTCGGCCGAGACGCGCACCTCGCCGCTGTCGATGGCGCGCTGGCCCACCAGGGCCTCCATCAGCTCGCGCTGGCCGTTGCCCGAGACGCCGGCCACGCCCACGATCTCACCGGCGTGCACCGTCAGGTTCAGGCCGTGCACAGCGGTTTCGCCGCGGTCGCCGGAGACCAGCAGCTCGCGCACTTCCAGCCGTGGCACGCCCGCTTCGCGCGGCTCCCGCTCCAGCGTGGCACTGGCCGCGCTGCGGCCTTCGCCCACCATGGCCGCGGCCAGCTGCGCGGCGCTGACCTCGGCCACGGCGTGGCTGGCCACCAGCGCGCCGCGGCGCAGCACGCTCACGTCGTCGGCATGCTCGGCCACCTCGCGGAATTTGTGCGTGATCATCACCACCGTGCAGTCGCCGGCATGGGCGCGCGCCTTGAGCAGGCCCAGCACCTCGTCGGCCTCCTGCGGTGTCAGCACCGAGGTGGGCTCGTCCAGGATCAGCAGGCGCGGCTTCAGGTACAGCTGCTTGAGGATCTCGAGCTTCTGCTTCTCGCCCGCCGACAGGTCCTGCGGCGTGGCGTCCAGGTCCAGGCGGAAGGGGGTGGTCTGCAAGAAGGCTTCCAGCTCGGCGCGCACCGCCTTCCAGTGGATCACCGCCGGCAGGCGGCCGCGCGCCAGCAGCAGGTTCTCGGCCACCGTCATGCCGGGCACCACGGTGAAGTGCTGGTAGACCATGCCGATGCCCAGATCGCGCGCCACCGTGGGCGAGTGGATGGACTGCTCGCGCCCGTCGATCAGCACCGCGCCGGCATCGGGCGCGTAGTAGCCGACCACGCACTTCACCAGCGTGGACTTGCCCGCGCCGTTTTCGCCCAGCAGCGCGTGCACCGTGCCCGGCCGCACCTTCAGCGACACGGCGTTCAGCGCGGTGAAGGCGCCGAAGCGCTTGGTCAGGTCATAGGTGTCCAGCGCGAGTGCGTGCAAGGGGGCGTGCATGCCTACAGCCCCTTCATCGCTGCAATCACCGCGGCCGAGCCGGCCACGGCGCCGAACACGCCGCCCTGCATCAGCACCATCTTCAGTGCTGCCTCGTGGTTGCCGAGGTCGGTGGCGCCGGTGGCGTCCTCGACGATCAGGCATTCGAAGCCGCGGTCGTTGGCCTCGCGCATCGTCGTGTGCACGCACACGTCTGTCGTTATGCCGGTGAGCACCAGGTTGCGGATGCCCTGTGTGCGCAGGATGAGTTCGAGGTCGGTGGCGCAGAAGCTGCCCTTGCCGGGCTTGTCGATGATCACCTCACCGGGCAGCGGTGCCAGCTCGGGGATGATTTCCCAGCCCGGCTCGCCGCGCACCAGGATGCGGCCGCAGGGGCCGGGGTCGCCTATTCCACGACCCTCTGCACCGATCTGGCGCGAGCGCCAGCGCTTGTTGGCCGGCAGGTCCGACAGGTCGGATCGGTGGCCTTCGCGCGTGTGGATCACCGGTGCGCCTGCGGCCCGAAAGGCCGTCAGCAGCGCCGCGATGGCGGGGATGGGCGCACGCGTCAGCGCCAAGTCGTAGCCCATCTTGTCGACATAGCCGCCGACGCCGCAGAAGTCGGTCTGCATGTCGATGACCACCAGCGCGGTGTTGGCCGCGCGCAGGTCACCGTCGAAGGGCCAGGGGTAGGGGGTGGATGCGACGAAGCTCATCGCGGGCTCATTCGACAGGATTGGGTTCGGCGCCGCGGTAGGCCCGCGTCGGTGCAGCGAAACCACAGGGCGTGCCGTCGCGCACCTGGATGCCGGCGTCCCAGGGCAGGCGGTAGCGGCCGGCCACCATGTCCTGCATGAAGGTATAGGGGCAGTCCTGCGCGCCGCCCTTGACGGCCACGTAGCCGCGATGCCACAGCTGGTAGGGGTTGTTCTCGACACCCCAGCCGGCACGTGCCTCGCGCACCAGGTCGGGCCGCAGTTCGGCGGTCACGATCTCGTCGGGGCGTGCGCCGCCGGCCACCATCACCGTGCCGTCGAAGTTGCAGAACATGGCCTCGCCCATGCTGTCGAAGCTGCCGTCGCTGCCGCACAGGCACACGCTGGCGGTGATGGCGAGGTTTTGAAACGCATTCGCCTGGTTGGTGATCTTCCAGGCGTGGCGTATGGGCGCCGTGTAGCCCGCTGTGCGCAGAATGATCTCGGCGCCCTTGTACGCGGCCTCGCGCGCCATCTCGGGGAACATGCCGTCGTGGCAGATGATGAGCGCCAGCTTGCAGCCCTTGGGGCCGTCGCAGACGGGCACGCCCATGTTGCCCGGCTCCCAGGCCTCCACCGGCACCCAGGGGTGGAGCTTGCGGTAGTACAGGCGGATGCGGCCTTCGTCGTCGATGATCAGGCCGGTGTTGTAGGGGTTGCCTTCATTTGGAAAGTTCGGGTTCATCTCCATGATGGAGAAGCAGCCCCAGATGCGGTGCTCGATGCAGGCGCCCTTGAAGGCCGCGACCTCGGGGCCGTCGAGCGAGACCATCAGCTCGGGCGCGGTACTCATGCTCAAGCCCTGCAGCGCGTACTCGGGGAAGACCACCAGATCCATCGTGCCCAGGTTGCGTCGTGCCTTGCCCACCATGGCGCAGATGCGCTGGGTCTGCGCGGCCAGCTGTGCCGGCGTGTCCACCACCGGCAGTTGCAGCTGCACCAGGCCCACGACCACGCCGTTGGCCGACTTGTTCAGACCACCCAGACCACTCATCGGGACACTCCAAGTTCCAGCGGTGCGCCCTTGATGCTGCGCCGGGGCGAGCAGGTCCACACCAGGATGGCCAGGGTCAGCACATAGGGCACGGCGTTGAACAGGTGGTAGTAGCCGCTGACGCCCACGCCCTGCAGGGCCGGGCCCAGGGCGCCGGCCCCGCCGAACAGCAGCGCTGCGCCCAGGCAGCGCACGGGGCTCCAGCGCGCAAAGATCACCAGGGCCACGGCGATCAGGCCCTGGCCGCTGCTCAGGCCTTCGTTCCAGCTGCCCGGGTAGTACAGGCTCAGCGATGCCCCGCCCAGCCCGGCGATGGCGCCGCCGGCCACGGTGGCCGCGATGCGGATGCCGTTGACGCTGTTGCCCAGGGCCCGCGCCGCGTCGGCCGAATCACCCACCATGCGCACCAGCAGGCCCCAGCGCGTGTTCATGAAGGCCCAGCCCATGGCCAGCGCCAGCAGCACGCCCAGCGGGAACAGCGCGTTGATCTGCAGCGCCGCCTGCACGTTGGCCGAGTCGCTCCAGCCACCCAGCGGAATGGATGGGATCTGCGGCGCCTGCGGTTGAATCAGCGACTTGCCCAGGTAGAAGGCCAGGCCCGTGCCCAGCAGCATCAGCGCGATTCCCATGGCGATGTCGTTGACGCGCGGCAGCGAGCACACCAGGCCGTGCAGCAGCGCCAGCAGCGCGCCGCTGCCGGCGGCGGCCAGCACGCCGATCCAGGGCGAGCCAGACAGGTAGGCGCCGCCGAAGCCGGCCATGGCGCTGAACACCAGCACGCCTTCCAGGCCCAGGTTGATGCGTCCGGCCTTCTCGGTCAGGCACTCGCCCAGGCTGACAAAGAGAAAGGGCGTGCCCACGCGCACCGCACCGCCCAGCACGGCCAGCAGGACGTCGAAGACGGCGTCCATGCTCAGGCCGCCTTCGCTTGCGGCAGCGGCTGGCGCACCGGCAGCCAGCCCGCCAGCGGCAGGAGCCGCCCGCGCAGCGCTTCACCGGCCAGGATCAGCACGAAGGCAAAGCCCAGCAGCACCTGCACGCTGGCATCGGGCAGACCCATGCGCCGCTGCAGCAGGCTGCCTGCGGCACCGAAGCCGCCGAAGAGGATGGCCACCGGTATCACCGCCAGCGGGTGGTGGCGCGCCACGAAGCTCACCAGGATGCCGGCATAGCCCAGGCCGGCTATCAGCGCGGCGTTGGCCGAGGTGTGCACCGCCGCTACCTCGATGCCCCCGGCCAGCCCGGCGGCCGCGCCGCCCAGGGCGCAGGCGGTGATGATCAGGCGGTGCGCCGGCAGGCCCACCAGGCGCGCCGCGCGGGCATTGCCGCCCACCACGCGCGTGGCAAAGCCGTGGGTCGAGCCCCCCAGCCACAGCGCGGCCAGCACGCACAGCACCACGCCGAAGGCCAGGCCCCAGTGCACGTCGTAGCCGAACATGGTGCCGATCAGCAGGCTCTGGTCCAGCGGCAGCGTGGAGGGCTTGTTCAGGCTGGCCGGGTCGCGCATCGGTCCTTCGACGAAGTGCTTGAACAGCGCGATGGCGATGTAGCCCAGCAGCAGGCTGGAGATGGTCTCGTTCACGCCGCGAAACTGCCGCAGCGCGCCGGCCAGCGCGATCCAGGCCGCACCGGCCAGCGCCGCCACCAGCAGCAGCATGGCTGTGCCGGTGGCGCCCGCGGGCATCGTCATCAGGTAGGGCAGGCCGGCGCAGGCCAGGCCACCCAGCACCAGCGCGCCTTCGCCGCCGATCACCGTGAGCCCGGCGCGCGCCGGTATGGCCACGCACAGGGCGGTCAGCATCAGCGGCGCGGCGCGCTGCAGCGTGTTCTGCCACGAGAACGCGTCGCCGAAGGCGCCCTTGAACAGCAGGGTCCAAGCTTGCAGCGGGTCATGCCCGCCGAACCAGACCCACAGGCCGAACATCAGCAGAGCACCGCTCAGCGCCAGCAGCGGCAGCAGGAAGGCTTCGGCCACGTCGTGCCAAGGCTGGCGGGTCATGGTGCGCTCCGGCGCTGCTGCTTCAGATCTTGCCGACCACGCCTTCGACCAGGTAGTTCATGCCTTCCAGCACCGGGTCGACCTGCTTGAGCACCGTGCCCTTGGGGATGACCACCTTGCCGGTGTTGTCCTTCAACTCACCCGCAAAGATGTCGAAAGTGCCGGCCACCATCTTGGCCTTGACGGCGTCGGCCGCCTTGCGCGCCGCATCGGGCACCATGCTGCCGTAGGGGCTGGTCTTGACGAAGCCTTGCTGCAGGCCGCCGCGCACGAAGTTGGGATGCGGCTTGCCGGTGCGCGCCGCGTCGATGATCAGCTTGTAGGCGGTCAGCCAGTTCCACTCGGCACCGGTGAGGTAGGCGTTGGGCGCCAGCTTGGCCTGGCTGGCGTGGTAGCCGCACACCATCTTGCCGCGCTTGGCCGCGGTCTCGACCACCACCTTGGGGCCGTCCACGTGCATGGTGAAGACGTCGCAGCCCTGGTCGGCCAGGCTGTTGGTGGCCTCGGCCTCTTTGACGGCCATGCTCCAGTCGCCGGTGAAGATGACGCTGGTGGTGATCTTGGGGTCGACCGAGCGCGCACCCAGGGTGTAGGCGTTGATGTTGCGCAGCACCTGCGGGATGGGCTTGGCGGCCACGAACGCCAGCTTCTTGCTCTTGCTCATGTGGCCGGCGACCACGCCGTTGAGGTACTGCGCCTCGTCGATGTAGCCGAAGAAGCTGCCGGTGTTGTCGGGGTGCTTGCCCTTGGTCCACATGCCGCCGCAATGGCTGAAGCGCACGTCCTTGGCCTTGCCGGCCACGGCCAGCATGTGCGGCTCGAAATAGCCGAAGCTGGTGGGGAAGAGCAGCATCGCGCCGTCCTGCGAGATCATGCCCTGCATGGTCTTCTGCACGGCCTGGGTCTCGGGCACGTTCTCTTCCTCGACCACCTTGATGCCGGCCATCTTCTTGACTTCGGCCGCGGCCTCGGCGTGCGCCTGGTTGTAGCCGAAGTCGTCCTTCGGGCCGACGTAGATCATGCCCACGGTCAGCGGCTTCTGCGCCCAGGCCCAGGGTGCAAGGCCGGCCAGCGAGGCGGCGGAGATCTGGGCAAGGGCGCGGCGGCGTGAGCTGTCGTGGGTCATGGGGGCTCCTGTGTGGGGTGCTGTCAAGTCGGGCGAGTAGGGCGGAAAGCGCTGCGACCCTTGTTGGGGCGCGAACTGGTATACCGGCTGGTATCCAGCAAAAGCCGTGCCGCCATCACGCGGTGCCGCGCGGCCGGGCGCGGGCCTCGTGCAGCGTGGCCAGGGTGATCTTGCGCACCTCGGCCTTGCTCTGGTCGATGTGGCTGCGCAGCAGCAGCTGGGCCGCATCGGCCTTGCGCTGGATGACGGCGCGCAGGATCTTGGCGTGCTCGGCGTAGGTGGCGTCGATGCGGTCGGCGCGCGTGAAGTCCAGGCGCCGGATGATGCGGATGCGCTCGGTCACGTCCCAGTGCACGCGCGCGGTCTCGTCGTTGCCGGCGGCGCGCACCAGCGTGGCGTGGAACTGCTCGTCCAGTGCACCGACTTCGCGCCCGTCGGTGATGCGTTCGGCCACTGGCACCAGCCACACCGACTTCAGGGAGTCCAGCGCCGGTGTGGGATCGCTGCGCACGCACAACCGCGCCACGCTGGCGCATTCCAGGATCACGCGCAGGTCGTACAACTGCTCGAGCTTGCCGAAGTCCAGCGGCCGCACGTACCAGCCGCTCTTGCTTTCGACGTCCACCAGGCCTTCGTTGCGCAGCCGCAGCAGGGCCTCGCGCACGGGGGTGCGGCTCACGCCCAGGCGCAGGCCCAGCTCGGCCTCGGACAGGCGGTCGCCCGGCACCAGCTGGAAATCGTGCATCTGCGCCTTGAGCGTGGCGTATACCTGCTCGGCCAGGTTGCCGCGCTCGGCGCTCACCGGGGGCGGGGGTGCCACGGCCTTCATGCCGGCAGCCCTGCTGCAGCCTGCACCGGGAATCGCGCCGGCCAGCGTGCCACGTGGCAGGCGGCCTGGTGTGTGGCCAGACCGTCGGCATGCAGCGTGGGTGCCTCGCGCCGGCAGCGGTTGTGCACGGCCATGCAGCGGCTGGCAAAGCGGCACACCTGGGGTGGCGGGTCGATGGGGCTTTGCACTTCGCCCTCCAGTCGGATGCGCGGGCCCAGGCCGGGGATGGCCGAGACCAGGGCCTGGGTGTAGGGGTGTGCCGGGTGGTCGAAAACGCCGGCCGAGGGCCCGGTCTCGACGATGCGGCCCAGGTACATCACAGCCACGCGCTCGGTCAGCAGGCGCACCACGTTCAGGTCGTGGCTGACGAAGAGCGTGGACAGACCCAGCTCGCGCCGCAGCCGGTCCAGCAACTGCAGCACCACGGCCTGCACCGAGACATCCAGCGCTGCCGTGGGCTCGTCCAGGATCAGCAGCCGCGGCCTTGGCGCCAGTGCGCGGGCAATGCCCACGCGCGCCTTCTGCCCGCCCGACAGTTGGTGCGGAAAGCGCTGCAGCAACTCGGGCGGCAGGCCCACCTGCGCGGCCACTTCGTCGACGCGTTCGTTGGCCGTGCGCGCGTCCACGCCGCTCAGCAGGCGGCAGGGCTCGGCGATGGTGTCGCGCGCCGTGTAGCGCGGGTTCAGGCTGTCGGTGGGGTCCTGGAAGACCATCTGGATGGCGCCGCGCTGCGGCGTGCGCGCGAACTGCCGCGCCGGCAGCGCCGCCAGGTCTTCGCCGTTGAACAGGATGCGGCCCTCGCTGGCGTCCATCAGCCGCGCCAGCAGGCGCACCAGGGTGCTCTTGCCGCAGCCCGATTCGCCCACCAGACCCAGGCTTTCGCCCGGGGCGACGTGCAGCGAGACATCGTCCACCGCGTGCAGCAGCGCGCCGCGCCGGCCGGCCACGGGGAAGCGCTTGGACAGGCGTTCGACCTGCAGCAGCGGTGCGTGATCAGGCATGCGCCACCTCCGTCAGCGGGTGCCAGCAGGCCACGGCCTGCGGCGCGGCCGCGTCCAGCGGCGGCAGGCTGCTGCGGCAGGCCTCGCCGGCGCGCTCGCAGCGCTCGACAAAGCGGCAGGCGGGCAGGTCGGCGCGGCGCAGGTCGGGCAGTTGCCCCGGCACCGGCAGCAGACTGGCCAGCGTGCTGCCCTTGTGTGGCGTGCTGCTCATCAATCGCGCGGTGTAGGGGTGGCGCGGTGCGGCAAACAGCGCCGCGGTGGTGGCGCTTTCGACCACGTGGCCGGCATGCATCACGACGATGCGGTCGCAGTACTCGGCCGCCAGGCCCAGGTCGTGCGTGATGAACAGCGTGGCCATCTGGCGTTCGCGCGCCAGGCCGGTGATCAGGTCCATCACCGCGGCCTGCGTGGTGACGTCAAGCCCGGTGGTGGGCTCGTCGGCGATCAACAGCGCCGGCCGGCAGGCCAGCGCGATGGCGATCATCACGCGCTGGCACATGCCGCCGCTCAGCTCAAACGGGTAGGCCGACCAGCGCCGCTCGGGGTCGGCAATGGCCACCTCGCGCAGCGCCTGCACGGCGCGCTCACGCACGCCTAATGCGGCATCGGGCCCGGTGCGGCCGCGCGGCGCGATGGCGTGGCGGCGCAGCACGTCCTCGATCTGCAGGCCCACCGGACGTATGGGGTTGAGCGCCGTGCGCGGGCTCTGGAAGATCATGCCGATCTCGTGCCCGCGCAGGTCGGACAAGGTGGCTTCGTCGGCGCGCAGCAGGTCCATGCCGCCGAACACCGCGCGCCCGGACGTCACCCGCGCCGCGGCGTCGCTGATGCCCAGCAGCGCGTAGCTCAGCACCGACTTGCCCGAGCCGCTTTCGCCCACCAGGCCGACGATCTCGCCCTTGGCCAGGCGCAGGTTCACGTGCTGCAGCGCGTGCACCGTGCCGCCGCGGGTGCGGAACTCGAGGCTGAAGTCGTTGACGTCCAGCAGCGGGGGTTGATTGCTCATGTGGTCCACCGATGTCGAAGGACCGACGCAACGCTCGCCAGGCTAGGCGCGCGCGCGAAGACAGTACATGGGACGTACGGCGAGCGCGCGCAACGACGCATGGCGGGCGTTTCGTCGGTCACGTTCTCTTCCTCGGGTCGAAGATGTCGCGCAGCGCATCGCCCAGCAGGTTGAACGAGAACACCGCCAGCATCAGTACCGCGCCCGGGAAGAAGCTCACCCACCATTCGCCCGAGACGATGAACTGCGCGCCCTCGGCCACCAGGATGCCCCACTCGGGCTCAGGCGGGCGCACGCCAAGGCCGATGAAGCTCAGGCCGGCGGCGTTGAGGATGGCCCAGCCCATGTTCAGGCTCACCTGCACCATGGCCGGCGGCAGGATGTTGGGGAACAGGTGCAGCGCCAGGATGCGCAGGTCGCTGTTGCCCGACAGGCGCGCGGCCTCTATGAAGCCGGCGTTGCGGCGCACGTTGGCCTCGGCCCGCGCCACGCGCACATAGAAGGGCAGGTTGATGATGGCCGTGGCCAGCACGATGTTGCCCACGGTGTTGCCCAGGGCGGCCACGATGCCCATGGCCAGCACGAACAGCGGGAAGGCCATGATGGTGTCGGCCAGGCGCGACACACCCGTGTCCCACCAGCCACCGAAATAGCCCGCGGCCAGGCCCATCGAGATGCCCAGCGCGAACGACAGCACCACGGCGGATGCGGCGATGCCCAGGTCCAGGCGCGTGGCCACCAGCGTGCGCGAGAAGATGTCGCGCCCCAGCGCGTCGGTGCCGAACCAGTGCGCCGTGCTGGGCGGCTGCAGCGCGACCGCGGCGTTGGTGGCCAGCGGGTCGTAGGGGGCCAGCGCCGGGCCGACCAGGGCCAGCAGCACGAACAGCGCGAACAGCGCCGCCGCCAGCAGCGTCACCGGGTTGTCGGCCAGCACGTGGCGCACGTGCTTCCAGGTGCCGCCCATCAGGCGGCCCCCAGGCTGATGCGCGGGTCTATCAGCGTGTACAGCAGGTCCACCAGCAGGTTGATCAGCACGAACAGCACGCCCATGGCCAGCACGAAGCCCTGCACCGGCGCGTAGTCGCTGGCGGTGAGCGCGTCGATGGCGTAGCTGCCGATGCCGGGCCAGCCGAAGACCTTCTCGATGATCACGCTGCTGCCCAGCATGAAGCCGAACACCATGCCCAGCGTGGTGACCACCGGCAGCAGCGCGTTGCGCAGCGCATAGCGCACCAGCACCGTGGTGCGTGAAAGCCCGCTGGCGCGCGCCGTGCGCACGAAGTCGCTGCTCAGCACCTGCAGCATGCTGGCGCGCGTCATGCGCGCAATGGGCGCCAGCACGAACAAGGCCATGGTCAGCACGGGCAGGATCAGCTGCCGGAACGCGGCCCACCACATGGCCGCGTCACCGGCCAGGGCGGCGTCCACCAGGTACAGGCCGCTCACGGTGGGCGGCGGCGAGAACATCGGGTCCAGCCGCCCCATGGGCGCGGGCGCCCAGCCCAGCAGGAAGTAGAAGACATAGGCCAGCACCAGCCCGGTGAAGAAGGTGGGCAGCGAAACCCCGGCCGTGGTGACGATGCGGCACAGCTGGTCCACCCACGACCCCGGCCGCGTGGCCGCGGCCACGCCCAGCGGCAGCGCAATGGCACAGGCCAGCAGCAGCGCCAGCAGCACCATCTCCAGCGAGGCCGGCAGCCGCGCCAGCAACTCCTGCAGCACCGGCTGGCCGGTGGTGAGCGAAAGGCCCAGGTCGCCGCGCATCAGCGCGCCCACGTAACGCAGGAACTGTTCTGGCAGCGGGCGGTCCAGCCCCAGTTGCTGGCGCACCTGCTCCACCGCCTCCTGCGTGGCCGCGCCGCCGGCAAAGTAGGCCGCCGGGTCACCCGGCAGCGCGCGCGTCAGCACGAAGGTGATGATCACCACCCCCACCAGATTGGGCAGCGCGGCCAGCAGGCGGCGCAGCACGATGCTCAGGGTCTGCATCGTGTTCAGCCCAACAGGCTGACGTGGGCTGCGACCACGCGCCAGCCCTCGGCAAAGCGCACCCAGGTCTGGCTTTGGCGCCCGGTCTTGGTGGCGCCCTCGCGCTGGAACTCGGTCATGGCCGTGCCGAAGTCGCGGCCATAGGTGGTGATCACCGTGTGCTGCAGCGTGCGCGCCAGTCCTTGCACGGGCCGCGCGGCGCGGAAGGCGCGGATGGCCTCTATGCCGCGCAGGTTCTCACCCACCCCGTAGCGTACGGTGAACCCGCTGGACCAGAACAGTTCGTCCAGCACGTCGACGCGGTTGTGCACCAGCGCGTCTTCGTAGCGCGCGAACACGGCGGTCAGTTCAGCATGGACGTCAGGCCGGTTGATGTCCATGGCTCAGAGCCCCGCCACCGGCGCGTGCACCACGCCCGCGGCTTCCAACGCCGCGGCCACCTGCAGCGCCTGGTCTTCGCGCCAGGGCGCGGCGATGATCTGCACGCCCACCGGTAGGCTTTCGTGCGCACCCCAGACCGGGACGGTGCACACGGGCAAGCCGATGCAGGAGATGGGCTGGGTGAGCAGGCCCATGCTGGCGCGCGCCGGCAGGCGTTGGCCTGCGATCTCAAGCCACTCGGTGCCGATCAACGGCGCGGCGCAAGGCGTGGCCGGCGCCAGCAGCACATCCACATCCGCAAAACTCGCGGCAACCTGCCGCGCAAACCACCGCCGCACGCGCTGCGCCTGCGCCACCCACGCCGCGGGCAGCAGCGCCCCGGCCAGGAAGCGATCGCGCGACAGCGGCTCGAAATCCTGCGCCCGTGTCTTCAGGTCCTGCAGATGCAGCGCCGAACTCTCGGCGTTGGTGATCAGAAAGGCCGCGGCACGGGCGCGCGCCACCTCGGGCCATTCGACGATGCGCGTCGTGCCCAGCGCGCGCGCCACGGTGTTGACCGCGGCGCGGCCCTCGGCCATGGCCATCTCGCGGAACCAGCCGCCCAGCACGCCGATGCGAATCCCCTGGATGCTGCCCAGCCGCGCCACCGTGGGCTCGATCGGCCGCTTGACGTTGCCCGGGTCGGCCGCGTCGTGGCCCTGCAGCGCGTCGTAGCAAAGGGCCAGGTCGCGCACGTTGCGCGCAAACGGGCCCAGGTGGTCCAGGTTGGCCACGAAGGGGTAGCTGCCACTGCGCGGCAGGCGGCCGAAGGTGGGCTTGAGGCCGAACACGCCGCACAGCGAAGCCGGCACGCGGATGCTGCCGTTGGTGTCGGAACCCAGGCTCAGGGGCACCTGGCCCGCGGCCACCGCCGCGCCCGATCCGCCCGATGAACCACCGGAAATGCGCGTCAGATCATGCGGGTTGCGCGTGGGGCCGTAGTGGCTGTTCTCGGTGGTAAAGCCGTAGGCGTACTCGTCCATGTTGAGCGCGCCCACCAGCAGCGCACCGGCGTCGCGCAGGCGCTGCACCAGCACGGCGTCGTGGCGCGCGGCGGGCCGGCCGCGCTCGATCTTCGATCCGGCCAGCGTGGTGAGGCCCTCGATGTCGAACAGGTTCTTCACCGCACAGGGCACGCCCAGCAGCGGCAGCGCCTGCGCCAGCGTGTCGCCACTGTCCAGGCGCACGTCCAGCGCCACGGCCTCGGCCATGGCGCGCAGGGCTGTAACCTGGGTGAAGGCGTTGACGTTCGCGTCGGTGGCGCGGATGCGTGCCACGGCGGCCTCGGCCACGGCCAAGGCCTTGACTTCGCGCCGGCGCAGCGCCGCAGACAGTTCGTGCGCCGGGCCTTGCAGCAGGGCGGCCGCGGCGTTCATCGTTCCTCCGGCGTCACCGGCACGAACAGCGCCGCGGGCTCGTCTTCGGTGCCCAGCGGGTGCGCCATCACCAGCTCGGCCAGGCCTGCCGCAATGCCGAAGTAGCGCAGCACGCCGTCGCGGTGTTCGGGGGCGATGGGCAGGCCCAGCAGCGCGGCGTTGGCGTCCACCACACCGGCGTAGTCGGCGAGCTTCATGCCTTGTAGAGCTGGCGGTAGTCGGGCTGCAGATGGAACCAGTACTGGTAGCCCATCACATTGGTCTGCATTGCCACGTCCATGGTGGGTTGCAGCAGCGGTATGCGCGGCACCTCGTCGTAGGCGATCTGGATCATGTCCTTGACGAAGCTGTCGTACAGCGGCTTGCTCTCGGCAAAGCGCGCGTTGGTGATGATCTTGTCGAGCTTGGGGTTCTGGTAGCTCATGGTGTTGAACACCGCGTTCTGCCCGTGGTAGCACCAGAAGAAGAAGTACTCGGGGTAGTTGAGCCAGCCGCCGAAGCGGTTGATCAGCATGGGCATGTCCTTCTTCAACAACGCCGTGCGCCAGGTGGCGACGGGGATCTTGTTGATGCCGGCCTTGATGCCGATCTGCGCCAGCGCTTCCTGTATCAGCACGGCCATGGGCTCGCCCACCGTGGCGCCGCCCAGGTCGAAGCTCAGCGTCGTTTCGAATCCATTTGGGTAGCCGGCTTCGGCCATCAGCGCCTTGGCGCGCGCGATGTCCGACTTGTAGGCCGTGGCCTGCGGCCAGGAGGTGGTCTTGATCTGCGCCGAAGCAGCGCCGTAGAGCTTGATGCCGCGGCCGTACAGCGCGTTGTCGTGCAGGCGGTCGTAGGGGATGGCCCAGGCGACGGCCTGGCGCACCTTGGGGTTGTCGAAGGGCGGTTTGGTGGTGTTCAGGCCCAGGTAGTACATCGAATTCTCGATGGCCGTGCTGCTGACCTTGAGCTTGGCGCCTTCCTTGGACAGCTCGGCAAAGTCCTTGGGCGGCAGGTCGAAGGTGATGTCGATGTCGCCCTTGATCAGCAGCGCGCGCCGGTTGCCGGCGTTGGGCACTTCACGCTGGATCACGCGGCGCAGTTTGGGCAGCGGGCCGCTCTTCCAGTCGTCATTGCGGATGTAGATGATTTCCTGGCCGGGGCGGAAGGCCTCGATCTTGAAGGCGCCGCCGCCGGCCAGGTTGTTGCGCGTGTAGCTCAGACCCCAGGGGTCGGCGGGTGTGGCGTTCTTCTTCACCAGCTCGCTGTTGAAGATGCAGGGCACGGGCACGGCCAGGTCGTTCATGCTCAGCTTGTCGCGGCGCAGGAACTTCACGCGGAAGGTGTGCTCGTCCACCACCTCGAACTGCTCGGGCTTTTCCAGCGAGCCGGCGGCCATCTGGAAGGTGGGGAAGCCGCCCACGGTGACGGCGCGGTCGAAGCTCCACTTCACGTCCTTGGCCGTGACCGGCGTGCCGTCGTGGAACTTGGCACCTCTGCGCAGCTTGAAGCTGACGCTGTTGCCGTCGGGCGCCATCTTCCAGCTCTCGGCCAGTTCGGGCTCGAGCTTGTCGATGTCGTAGACCACGCGGCCATCGGGCAGGGTCTTGCGGCCATAGGTCATCAGGCGGTCGTAGCACAGCCACGAGACACCGTAGCTGGGCCGGTTGGCGCCCACGGTGTGGATGTCCAGCGAATTGGGGCCGGACTCGTTGGCCACCACCAGCACGTCTTGCGGCCGTGCGGCCTGGGCTTGCGCCGTGTGGGGCAGGGCAGCCAGGGCGGCCGCGCCGCTGCCGGCAGCAAGGAAGTCACGTCGGTCCATGGGGTTCTCCGGGTTTCAGTTCGATTTGGGGGCTGTCAGCGACGCCAGGTAGGCGCGCCAGCCGCCGAAGGCGGTGATGTCGCGCGCGCCTTCCAGGGCATGCGACTCGCACACAAAGCCATGCACGCTGCGGCCATCGGCCAGCAGCAGGCTGCCCAGGCCCAGGGGCGCGGGCACCAGGGCCAGGAAGGAGCCGATGGCCGACTGCGGCACGGCCCACACCTCCACCGCGATGGCGCTGCCGCCTTCGGCCACGCGCAGCAGCCCGGGCTTGGGCGGCGTGGTGCCGGGCAGGGCGTACAGGCGATAGGCCGGGGCCGTGGTGGTGGCCTGCAGCAGCGTGGCGCCGCGTTCGCGCAACTGGCCGTTGAGCGGCAGGCCCGACAGGTGTGCACCCACCACGGCCAGTGGCAGCAGGGGCTCGGTGGCCGGGGTCAGCAGCGGTGCCGTCGGTTCGGGTGCGCCTTCCCAGCGCCGGCCCCAGTCGGCCAGGGCGGCGTCGGCGTTGCCGGGGCCTATGAAGGTCACGCCGAAGGGCAGGCCGGTGCGCGTGCGCCCGGCCGGCAGCGCCAGCGCGCACCAGCCCAGCAGGTTGACGAAGTTGGTGTAGGTGCCCAGCTGCGCGTTGGCGCCCAGCGGGTCGGCGTCCACGGCCTCGAACGTGGGGTGGCCGGGCGCGGTGGGCACCATCAGCACGTCGGCCTGCTCCCACAGGCCGCGCAGCGTGGCCTGCAGCGCGCGCAAGCGGTACTGGGCCTCGAACAAGGTGGTTGCGCTCTGGCCCACGGCGCGCGCGATGACGCGCTGCACCGAAGGGTCCATGGCCTCGGGTCGGGTGTCGAAGAGTGCGCGCACTGCCGCGTGGCGTTCGGCCACCCAGGGGCCCTCGTACAGCAGCGCGGCCACTTCCTGCAGCGGCGCGAAGTCGATCTCGACCAGCTTGTGGCCCATCTCGGTGGCGCGGCCCATGGCCTGCGGCCAGGCTTCGGCGTAGCCGGTGGCGGCCTCCAGGCGCGGCGCGCGCGGCACGGCGATGCGCAAGCGCTCGGGCAGGCGTGCGCGGCCCGGTGCGAAGGCGCTGTAGGCATCGGCCGCGTCGGGGCCTTCGATCACCGCCAGCACATGCGCCGCGTCGGCCACGCTGTGCGCGAACACCGATACGCAATCCAGCGTACGGCAGGCCGGCAGCACGCCCGCGGTGCTGACGCGCCCCGGCGTGGGCTTGAGTCCCACCAGGCCGTTGAAGCCGGCCGGCACGCGGCCCGAGCCGGCCGTGTCGGTGCCCAGCGCGAAGGCGGACCAGCCGCGTGCCACGGCGATGGCCGAGCCCGAACTGGAGCCGCCGCTGACGCGCGTGGCGTCGGCCACGCTGGCCGGGCGGCCATAGGGCGAGCGCGTGCCCACCAGGCCGGTGGCGAACTGGTCCAGGTTGGTCTTGCCCAACCACAACGCCCCGGCATCGAGCGCGCGGCGCACCACGCTGGCGCTGTTCTGCGCCACATGGCTGAAGCTGGGGCAGGCTGCGGTGGTGGGCTCGCCCGCGATGGCTATGTTGTCCTTGACCGCGAACACCACGCCCAGCAGCGGATAACGCTGCAGCAGCGCGGGGCGGTCATCGGTCTCGGCCAGGCGCTGGCTCAGCGTGGCCAGTTGCTGCGCCCAGGTGTCGTCAGGGCAGGGGTGTATCCACACGCCGGGGTGGCTGCCGGCCAGCGCCTGCTGGCGCAGGGCTTGCAGTGCGGGCAGCGGGTCTGCACCGGCCAGCAGGGCCGCCAATTGGCCGGCCACCGTGGGGCGGCTGGCTTCAGGGTCGTGCGGGCTGGGCGGCGTGAGCGTCATTGGTGCACCGGCTGGTATACCGGTGCAGATTGCAGGGACCGTGCCAGGCGCGCCGCGCCCGTGCCCGCTACGTTGCAGCAGGCCCCAGCGTGCGCGCGGGCTCGCGCAGCAGCACGAACTCTTCGGCCGCCGTGGGGTGCATGGCGATGGTGCGGTCGAAGTGCGCCTTGGTGGCGCCGGCCGTCAGCGCCACGGCCAGGCTCTGCACGATCTCGGGCGCGTCGGCGCCGATCATGTGCACGGCCAGCACGACATCGGTCTCGGCATCGACCAGCAGCTTCAGGTGCGTGCGCTCGGTGCCGCCGATGAAGGCCTGCTTCATCGGCCGGAACGCGGTCTCGAAGACCTGGATGCGCCGGCCCGTGGCCAGGGCTTCGGCTTCGGTCGGCCCCACCGTGGCCAGCGGCGGCAGCATGAACACTGCGCTGGCCACGCGCGACAGGTCCACCTGTCGCGGGGCGGCGCCGAACAGGCTGTCGGCCAGGGCGCGACCCTCGGCGATGGCCACCGGCGTGAGGTTCTTGCGGTTGGTCAGGTCGCCAATGGCCCACAGGCCTTCGACACCGGTGCGCAGCGCTTCGTCCACGCGCACAGCGCCGGCCGCGTCGGGCGCCAGGCCCACGGACTCCAGGCCCAGTTTGGCGCTGTTGGGGCGGCGACCGGTGGCGTTGAGCACCCAGGGGAACTCGCGCACGCGGTCTTCGGCCAGTTGCAGCACGAAGCCGCCATCGGCCAGGGGCTGCACGCGCTGCGGCACGCTGCCGGGGTTCAGATCCACGCCTGCGGCCTGCAGCGCGGCGGCGGCGGCGCTGCGCATGCCCTCGTCGAAGCCGCGCAGTGGCAGGCTGGCGCGGTAGTACAGCGACACCGCCACGCCCAGCCGCGCCAGCATGCTGGCGAACTCCACCGCGATGAAGCCGCTGCCGATGACGGCGGCTGCAGACGGCAGTGTCTGCAGGTCCAGCAGCTCGTCGCTGGTGGCGCAGGCTTCGATGCCGGGGATGCTGTCGCGCACCGGCGCGGCGCCGCTGGCCAGCACGATATGGCGGGCGCCGATCACGCGGTCGCCCACGCGCACGCGGCCCGGGCCGTCCAGCCGCGCCCAGCCTTCGATCAGCTGCACGCCGCTGGTGGCCAGCATCTGGCGATAGATCGCTTCCAGGCGCGCAGTCTCGGCCGCCTTGGCAGCCGCCCAACGCGGGCTCTATGCCCTTTCGTGTGGAACGCGACAACGTCATCTGATCGCCGCGGCGGCACTGAACGGGTGAGCGGGCAGGTTCTGTAGGCGTGACA
>LNFM01004615.1_pt1 | contig 25119 bp, 15 predicted proteins | sample 596031 | NCBI WGS metagenome assembly LNFM01 (sample SAMN04254537, study PRJNA301005) | activated carbon metagenome | isolation source: dual media filters at the Ann Arbor, Michigan drinking water treatment plant | place: USA: Ann Arbor | reverse complement strand
CGGCAGGCTCCCATTCAATGGCTGTTCGTCGGCGGCGGCGCGCAGATGGCGACGCTGAAGGCCCGGATTGAGCAGTGCGGCGATCGCCACGTGCGCTTCGAGCCCTACCAGCCGCGCGATCACCTGTCGGCGTGCCTCTCAGTGGCAGATGTGCATCTCATCACGTTGCGACCAGCTCTCGAGGGGCTCATCGTTCCGAGCAAGTACTACGGCATCGCCGCTGCGGGACGTCCCGCGATTTTCATCGGTGATCCGGATGGCGAAATCGGACGGATCGTCAGCGCGACGGGCACGGGGATCGTCGTGGCGGAAGGCGACGGGGCGGCGCTGGCGCGCGCGGTCGTCAGCTTGGCGGGCGATCCTAGAGCGGTCGACGAAATGGGCCAGCGGGCGCGCGCGCTATTTGAGGCAAAGTACGATCTCGCCTTCGCGGTCGACGCCTGGGACGACGCGATCGGGCAATTGACGGCCTGACCGCTTCTCGACCGAATCCGCTCGGTCGACCCTGTCGCGTCGCTACTGCTTGCGGATCATCATCGTCGACGTCGACGATTTGGACGTCCCGGTGACCGTGCCGTAGATGAAACAAGCGACGTTCTTGCCACGGAAGAAGTCGTTGTACGTTGCGGCGATGCAGCCCGATGTATTGCGGCATATGGCCTGACAGCCACCGGGCGAATCGGCGGCGCTCATCTTGATTTGATCGCCGGCCAGCGCCACGCCCTCGTAGATGTCGAAGCCGTGCTCCTGGCGGCTCAGCAGCGCATTCAGCTTCGCCGGCAAGCGGCCGACCAGCGACGACAGTGGTGCGCCCTCGGATGGGGGTAAGCGGGCGTCATTCCGCACCCCCGATCGCCATGCAGGGTCTTCCGAGCGGGCTTCGACCCTCGAAAAGAGCTGGCACTGTCCCATCACCGGCGAGCGCCGGCCATGCTGGAAGGCGATGCAGTATTCTTCGCCTTCGCAGGCCTCGCGGCACGCTGCAGGATTGGGTTCGCGCCGCTCGCTGATCTTCAGCCCATCAATGCGGACATTCTCATCCAGCGAAAAGGTCACGGGGCGCTGATCCACGCGTGAGCGGGGCGTCACCGGGGGGATCGTCGAACTTGCCGGCGGCGGAGGCGGCGTAGCGGCTGCCGATCGCTGGCGCGCGTCCTCTTCGAGCTTCTTGAGGCGCTCCTGAAGCGCCGCAACCTCGGGATTGGGGGCCGATGCCGAGGTGCCCGCCGGGCGAGGGCCGCCGTCCGGTAGGAAGAAGAAGTCGGTGGTCAGCGCCGAATGATCCCAGGGCACCTGCTTGCCGCCGGTCGCCGAGACGACGTCCTTGCGCACCTCGATCATCATCGCCGGCAGGTTGCGGCCTTTGACGCTCATATGCCGCACCAGCGCCGTGGTGAATGGTGAATTGCGCCCGTCGCCATCGAGCGCCACGTTCCCCGGCTGCGTCGAGTAGACGATGAAGGTCCCGAGGCCCGTCGACGCGGCCGCGAGGCCTTTGCCGATCGACGTCGAGCGCGTGCCCATCGATCGAGCCAGATTGCGCGACAGTGGATTGTCGCGACAGGCGTCGAGGATCACGATGCTGGTGCGCCCCTCGCGGTCGATTTCCATTTGCCGCAGCACGAAGTCCAGCTTCACGGCTTCGAATTCGAGATCGCGCTCGCGGTCAAGCTTGGCGTCGATGGGGACCAGATAGTTCTGCGAACCGACCTGCAGGCCATGCCCGGCATAGAAGAACAGCGCGATATCCGCGTTCGTCAGCTTGTCGGCAAAAGTCCTCAGCGCGCTGTCGAACTGCGGTTTGCCGGCGTCCAGGGCCTCGACCACGGTGAAGCCCGCAGCCTTCAAAGCAGCGGCCATGTCGCGGGCATCGTTGAGCGGGTTGGAAAGGGGCGTGGTCGATCGATAGGCGCCATTGCCGACGACCAGCGCGACTCGCGTTTCGGCGTTCGCCGCAGGCAAGTGCCAGCCGACCGCAGCAAGCGCCACGAACCAAACCATCAACCACCGCATGACAACCCCCTCCCGAGTGCCGCGACGAGCTTCATATAGACAAGCAGCAATATCTGCCAGCTATCGCTTCAGCATGGCAAGAGCGTGTTGATCCTCGGACGGCGGCGCGTCCCGCATGGCCGCCCGGCGCTGCGTGTGACTTGCGGGTTGTTCCCTCTTGGCCCGGGGCGTGCCACAAAGTGGCCGACGAATGAGCAACTGGGTGGCCCTGAATGTATCGGATCGGCGTCGATATCGGCGGCACGTTTACTGACTTTGCGCTTTATGCCTCGGACGGCGGCCGGATCGCGATCCACAAGCGGCTCACTACGCCGCAGGATCCGTCTGTCGCGGTGCTGGATGGCGTCGCGGAGATGGCGCGCGACAACGGTATTGCGATCGGCGAGGTGGCCGATATCGTTCATGGCACGACGCTCGTCACCAACGCGGTGATCGAGCGTCGTGGTGCGGTCACCGGTATGCTCGTGACCAACGGCTTCGGCGACATCATGGATATGGGGCCGGAGCGTCGCTACGATTTGTTCGACCTGCGCATCAAGTATCCGCCGCCATTGGTCCCGCGGCGGCTGCGGATCGAGGTCGATGAGCGGGTGCGCTACGACGGCAGCGCCGAGCGGGCGCTCGACGAGGCTGGCGTCGTCGCGGCCGCAAAGCGGTTCCGCGAATTGGACGTCAAGGCGGTGGCGGTGTGCTTCCTGCATTCCTACGCCAATCCAGCGCATGAGCGCCGTGCCGCCGAAATCCTGCGCGAACACGCGCCCGATCTTGCGGTCTCGACCTCGGCCGACGTCTTCCCCAACATGCGCGAGTTCGAGCGCTGGACGACGACAACGGTCAACGCTTTCACCCAGCCGATGTTTGACCGTTATGTAAAGCGACTGGAGGACGGGCTCGCGGGCGTCGGCTTCTCCGGCCGGCTCTACATCATGGCATCGAGCGGCGGCATGCTGACGACCGACGCGGCGCGCCGCTTTCCGGTCCGCGCCCTCGAATCCGGTCCCGCTGCCGGTGCCCTGATGAGCGCCTATCACGGCCGCGCGTTGAAGTTGCCCAATCTGCTTTCCTTCGATATGGGCGGAACGACCGCGAAAGGCGCACTGGTGCTCGGCGGCGAGGCCGTCAAAAAATACGCGATGGAAGTCGCGCGTGTGCACGAGTTTCGCCAGGGCAGCGGCCTGCCCGTGCGCATTCCGGTCATCGACATGATCGAGATCGGCGCGGGCGGCGGTTCGATCGCGGAGGTCGACGATCGCGGCCTTTTGCGCGTCGGGCCGCGCAGTGCCGGCGCCATGCCGGGGCCAGCCTGCTACGGCCAGGGTGGCACGAAGCCAACGCTGACGGATGCCAATCTCGTGCTCGGATATCTCGACGCAGGGTTCTTCCTTGGCGGCAAAATGCGGCTCGACAAGACGGCGGCGGAAAACGCCATCGCGGAAGGCGTCGGCAAGCCGCTCGGCCTTGAGACGTTGCGGGCGGCATGGGGCATTCACGACATCATCTGCGAGGACGTCGCGCGGGCGTTCCGCATTCACGCGACGGAGCGCGGCTTCGACTACCGCAACAGCAGCATGGTCGGCTTCGGCGGATCCGGTCCGCTCCATGCGGTGTCGGTGGCGCGCAAGCTGAAGATCCCTCGCGTCATCTTGCCGGTCGGCGCTGGCGTCATGTCGGCGCTCGGGCTGCTGGTCAGTCCGCTGGCGTTCGAGGTCGCGCGCTCGCGCTACATCCACGTCGATGACATGACTGCGGAAGCGTTTGCCGCAACCTTCGCTGAGCTGGAGAGCGAAGCGCTCGGCTATCTCCATCGCGCGGGCGTGGCGGATGCCGACATTCGCATCGTGCGCCGGCTCGACATGCGCTACCAGGGGCAAGGGCACCAGATTGAGGTGACGCTGCCTGCGCGCGCGAACAATGTCGGCGACGTCTTCAGCGAACTTGGCGAGCTGTTCGGTGCCGTTTACGAGCAAACGTACACGCTGCGGCTCGATGAGCCGGTTGAGATTGTGAATTGGAAGGTCGAGGCGGTTGGGCCGACGCCGGAGCTTGCGAGCGGTTACAGTGTTGCCGGTGGTGCCGCGGGCGCGCAAGCCCTGAAGGGCACGCGAAAGGCCTATGATCCCAGCGTCGGCGGTCTCGCCGACTGGCGCGTCTACGATCGGTACGCACTCACGCCTGGTGTTGTCATCAAGGGGCCGGCGCTGATCGAGGAGCGCGAAAGTACCTGCGTCATCGGCGCTGGCGATTCCGTGACGGTCGACGCGCATTTCAACCTGATCGCGGAGCTGTCGCAGTGAGCATCGAGCACATTCAGGCGATGTCCGACACAACGAGGTTCCCGAAATGAGCACGTCACCGTTCGATGCCGTCAGCCTGGGCATCATGTGGGATCGTCTTGTCTCGCTGACGGACGAAATCGTCTCGACGCTGGTGCGCAGCTCGTTTTCAACCATCGTCTACGAGAGCTATGACCTCTCGTGCGTGGTGCTCGATGCGGAGACCAACTCAATCGCGCAAGGGACGTTCGGCATCCCTGCGTTCATCGGTAGCGCGCCCGTCACGGCGCGGCACATGCTGAAGAGATTTCCGGCTGAGACGCTCAAGCCCGGCGACATCATCATCACCAACGATCCATGGCTCGGGACGGGCCATCTCTTCGACATCACGATGATGAAACCGGTCTTCCGCAAGGGCCGCATTGTCGCCTACACGGTGAGCATCACGCATCTCCCAGACATCGGCGGTACCGGCTTCGGCTCGTCCGCGACCGAGGTCTATCAGGAAGGTTTGCGACTGCCGATCTGCAAGCTCTATGAGGCCGGCCGCCTGAACGACCTGATCGTCGAGATCATCCGGACGAACGTGCGCGTTCCTGAACAGGTCATGGGCGACATCATGGCCAACGTCAGTTGCAACGACGTCGGTGGCCGCGAGATCCTCGGTTTCATGGATGAATACGGCCTTGATGATCTGGGTGCGCTGTCGGCGGCGATCCGCGGCCAATCCGAGCGTGCGATGCGGGCCAAGATCGCCGAGTTCCGCGATGGCACCTACCGCAACCGGATTAAGGTCGAGGGTTTCGGCGGACCGGTCGAGTTCGCCGTCCGCGTCGATGTGAAAGGCGATAGCGTCGCGATCGATTTCGACGGCACGTCGGGATGCGTGCGCGCCGGTGTCAACGTGCCGCTCTGCTACACCAATGCGATGGGATTGCACGCGATCAAATCGTTGACTCTGCCGTCGATCCCGAACAATGAGGGCTCCGTCGCGCCAATCAAGGTGACGGCGCCGGAGGGCTGCATCCTCAACGCGCTGCCGCCGTTCCCGACGGGTGGCCGGCACGCCATGGGCCACTTCGTGACGCCGCTGATCTACGGCGCGCTTGCCGAGGCCGCGCCCGATCGCGTCCAGGCCGATTCCGGTATGATGAACCTCATCACCTTCCAGGGCAGGCGGCGCGACGACCGCGCCTTCTCGTGTCTCTATTTCGCAGCCGGTGGCTATGGCGCGCTCGACGGCCTCGATGGTTGGGCAACGCTGCCGCATCCGTCGAATATGGCGGTGGTGCCGGTCGAGATCTGGGAGTCGCTGACCAATATGACGGTCGAGAGCAAACGCCTGCTGACCGACTCCGGCGGTCCGGGACGCTGGCGCGGCGGCCTCGGTCAGGAGGTCGTGTTGCGGAACGACACCGGTCATACGCTGACGATGCTCGGAATGGGCAATCGCACCGAATTTCCAGCTCGTGGCATGTTCAATGGTGAAGCCGGGACACTGCGCGTCCACGCCGTCGATGGTGCGGCTGTGCATGCGAAGGGGCGGATCGAGGTTGCGCCGGGGCAGCGCATTTCAGTTGTTGAAGCGGGGGGCGGTGGCTTCGGCGATCCGCGTCAGCGCAGCCGTGATGCCGTTCGCGCCGATGTGCTCGATGGCTTCGTCAGTGAAGAGGCAGCGCGCCGCATCTACGGGGCCGATACTCGATAGAGCCCCAAGACGCGCAAAGGTGAAGCGCGCTCCAATCCCAGTGATGGGCGAAGCGGCTTCACCTTACCGGTCGGTCCGGCACGCCTCAGCGAATGAGCAAAACGCCGAAGGTTCCAGGACGACGCGGGAACGCGTTACATGGAGCGAGCCTGAGCGTGCGAATTGAGGCAGACCTTGCCGTCCTTGATCTGCTCGACATCGTTCAATCCGACGTAACGATGCTGGCCTCCCGCGGCGGGATCGTTCTTCGTGAGCTTGATGCGATCACCCTCGATCCCATCGACGATGCCGACGTGTTGACCGTCGGAGCCGACGACTTTCATGTGTTCGCGGATCTGTGTGGCGTCCATGACTGGATACTCCTTTATTAGCGATTTCCGTACGGGTGAAACCGTCGGTCCGAGCATTTGTTCCGAGCTGCGGCATCGTGGGCGACCTCATGCGTCACCTGAATTGACGCCGGTTGCGGAAGGTCTGCCTTCCCCGCTATGCACTCCGGGGGAAGCGTCACAGGAGCAGGCAATGGCGAGCGCCAAGGTTCGCGTCGAGCGGCAGGGGCCGGTAACCACCGTGATTCTGAACCGCCCGGAGGTCCGCAACGCCGTGGACAATGAGACCGCGGAGGCGATGGCCGACGCATTCCGCGCGTTCGAAACAGATCCCGAACAGCGTGTCGCGGTGCTGTGGGGGTCGGGTGGCGCGTTCTGTGCCGGTGCCGATCTCAAGGCGATCGCGTCGGGTGAGCGCAAGAAGCGCTACCGCCCCGATGGTGATGGCCCGATGGGACCGTCGCGACTGGCGCTGTCAAAACCGGTGATCGCGGCCGTTGCCGGTCACGCCGTGGCGGGCGGCTTGGAATTGGCTATTTGGTGCGACATGCGTGTCGTCGAGGAGGACGCAACGTTCGGCGTTTACTGCCGGCGGTGGGGCGTGCCACTGATCGACGGCGGCACGGTGCGGCTGCCGCGCCTCATCGGGCAAAGCCACGCCATGGACCTGATCCTGACGGGGCGGCCGGTCGGCGCGGAGGAGGCGCTACGGATGGGCCTCGCCAATCGAATGGTGCCGAAGGGGCAATCGCGTGCCGCCGCAGAGGCACTGGCGCTGCAAATCTCCCAGTTCCCGCAGATGTGCATGAACCTCGACCGGGCCTCGGTCTATCGCCAGTGGGACCTGCCATTCGAAGATGCGATGCGCGCCGAATTCTCGCATGGTATCTCGGCAGTCGCTGCGGAAGGTCAGTCCGGAGCGGCGCGATTTGCGGGCGGCGCGGGGCGCGGCGGAAAATTTGGCGAGTGATCGCTCACGTGAATGCAAGGCGGCTCGGCGACTAGGAAAGCCACATGCGATTTTCACTCCTCTCGCTGGCGCGCAACGCGCTGAGCGGCAACAAGCGGTGGCCGGCGCAGTGGCGCGCGCCGGAACCGAAGGCCGAGTACGACGCGATCATCGTCGGTGGTGGCGGGCATGGCCTCGGCACGGCCTACTACCTCGCGCGGGAGCACGGACTTCGCAATGTCGCGGTTGTCGAGAAGGGCTGGCTCGGCGGCGGCAATACCGGGCGCAACACGACGATCATCCGTTCGAACTACCTGTGGGAGGAGTCCGAGGCGATCTACGAGCTGTCGGTGAAGCTCTGGGAGACGCTGTCGGACGAGCTCAACTACAACGTCATGTACTCGCCGCGCGGCGTCATGATGCTGGCCCATACGGTGCACGACATCCAGGTGTTCAAGCGCCACGTTCACGCCAACCGGCTTGCCGGTATCGACAACGAGTGGCTGAGTGCTGAAGAGGCGCAGGCTTTCTGCCCGCCGCTCAACATTTCGCCGACGCTGCGCTATCCGGTGCTCGGCGCGGCCCTTCAGCGGCGCGGTGGTACGGCGCGGCACGATGCCGTTGCGTGGGGGTACGCGCGCGGCGCAAGCGCGCTCGGCGTCGACATCATCGAGAATTGCGAGGTGACCGCGATTCGTCGGAGTGCGTCCGGCGCGGTCGAGGCCGTCGAGACGACGCGCGGCGTAATCAAGACGAAGAAGGTTGGTGTCGTCGCGGCGGGCCATACGTCGGTGTTGATGGGCATGGCGGGCGTGCGAATGCCGCTCGAGAGCTATCCGCTGCAGGCGCTGGTGTCCGAGCCGATCAAGCCCGTGATGCCGTGCGTGGTTATGTCGAACACGGTGCACGCCTACATCTCGCAGTCGGACAAGGGCGAGCTGGTCATCGGCGCCGGCACGGATGCCTACACGTCCTACAGCCAGACCGGCGGATTACACGTCTCCGCGCATACGCTGGATGCGATCTGCGATCTGTTCCCGACGTTTCGGCGCCTGCGGATGCTGCGCAACTGGGGCGGCATCGTCGACGTGACGCCGGACCGCTCGCCGATCATTGGATTGACCCCCGTGCCGGGCCTGTTCGTCAATTGCGGCTGGGGGACGGGTGGCTTCAAGGCGACGCCGGGCTCCGCCTACGTGTTTGCGGCAACAGTGGCGCGCGGCGTGCCGCATCCGATTGCCGCGCCATTCGCGCTCGAGCGTTTCACCACCGGCCGATTGATCGACGAAGCGGCCGCTGCCGCCGTCGCGCACTAGGGGCATCACAATGCTGCAGATTCACTGTCCCTATTGCCGCACGGAGCGGCCCGAATCCGAGTTCCGCTATGGTGGCGAGGCGCATATCTCGCGTCCGGTCGAACCTGCTGCGGTGAGCGACGCCGAGTGGGCTGATTTTCTCTACATGCGGAGTAATCCGAAGGGGATCCACGCGGAGCGTTGGCGGCATATCCACGGCTGCGGGCGTTTCTTCAACAGCGTGCGTCATACCGTAAGTGATCGCATCCTGGCGACCTACAAGCCGGATGAACCGCGCCCCGATCCCAAGGCTCTCTCGCGAGGCGACCGCTGATGTCGGGTCCGCATCGCACAAACGGCGGCGGCCGTATCGATCGGTCGAGACCCATCCGCTTCACATTCGATGGCCGGTCCTATCAGGGCTTCGTCGGCGACACACTTGCGTCGGCGTTGATCGCAAATGGGGTGCATCTCGTCGCACGCTCCTACAAGTACCATCGTCCACGCGGCATTCTCTCGGCGGGCTCGGAGGAGCCGAACGCGCTCGTCACGATCGACCGTGGCGAAGGTGGTACCACGCCGAACCTGCGCGCGACCGAGGTCGAGCTGTTCGACGGGCTCGCAGCGATGAGCCAGAACCGCTGGCCGTCACTGGCCTTCGATCTGGGCGCGATTAATAGCCTCGCCGCGCCGCTGCTCGCGGCTGGCTTCTACTACAAGACCTTTATGGGACCGCGGCTGCTCGGCTCAAACCGGGCGTGGGCGCGGATCTATGAGCCGCTGATCCGCCGCGCGGCCGGTCTCGGCAAGGCGCCGCTGCAACCCGATCCCGATCGCTACGCAAATCGCTTCGCACACTGTGACGTGCTGGTGGTCGGCGCGGGGCCGGCGGGACTTGCGGCTGCGCTGGCGGCCTCGACGGGCGGAGCCCGCGTCATTCTGTGCGACGAGCAGGCGGAGTTCGGCGGGTCGCTGCTCAGCGAGTGGTCGACCGAGATCGATGGCATGTCCGCCGCGACGTGGCTGGCCGATGCCGTGCGGAAACTTGCTGCAATGCCACGCGTGACGCTGCTGCCGCGCACGGTGGCGTTCGGCTATTTCGCGCAGAATTTCGTCGGACTCGCCGAGCGGATCACCGATCATCTTGGCGCGGTCGAGCGGAATGTACCGCGCGAGCGGATGTGGCAGGTGCGAGCCCGACGCGTGGTGCTCGCGACTGGGGCCATCGAGCGGCCGGTGGTGTTTCCCGGCAATGATCGCCCCGGCATCATGCTCGCCGATGCCGTGCGTACCTACGTCAATCGCTACGGCGCGCGGCCGGGTTCGCGTGCTGTCGTGCTGACGGCGTGCGACAGCGGTTATGCGGCCGCGCTCGATCTCCAGCGCGCCGGCATCGAGATTGCCGCTGTGCTTGATCCGCGTCCGAATGCGGCCGCGCATGCCAGTGGTCTCGCAATATCGGCCGGTGCAACGATCGTCGCGACGCGCGGGCGGCATCGCGTATCGGCCGTGCAGATCGGGCGGATCGGTGCGGACGGTGCGGTGACGGCCGGCGAATGGGTGCGCTGCGATCTCGTCGCGATGTCGGGCGGATGGACCCCGTCGGTGCATCTTTTCTCGCAGTCGCGCGGCAAGGTTCGTTGGGACGACGCCGCGCGCGCATTTCTCCCTGACTTGGCAGCGCCGGGGCAGGCGCAGCAGTCGGCGGGCGCATGTCGCGGCGTGTTCGGCATTGGCGCAGCATTGGCGGATGGCCACGCGGCCGGCGCTGCTGCCGTCGGCGCGGCGGAGGTCGTCCCCACGTATAAGGTGAGCGATGAACCGGTCGACTACCGGGGGATTGTCGGAGCGAACGTGCGGGCCGCCGATGACGGGCGCGCGTTCGTCGACTACCAGCACGATGTCACAGTGAAGGACCTGAAGCTGGCGGCGCGGGAAGGTTTTCGCGCCATCGAACACGTCAAGCGCTACACCACGACCGGTATGGCGACGGACCAAGGCAAGACGTCGAACCTCAACGCAATGGCGATCGTCGCCAATCATCTCGGCAAGCCAATTCCGGCGGTCGGATTGACGACATTCCGCCAGCCTTTCACGCCGGTGACGTTCGGGACCATTGCCGGCCTCAATCGCGGCGGTTTGTTTGACCCGGTGCGGCGAACGCCGATCGACGCTTGGGCGCGCCGGGAAGGCGCAGTGTTCGAGGATGTCGGGCAGTGGCAGCGCGCGCGCTATTTCCCGCGCTCCGGCGAGGATATGCACGCAGCGGTGACGCGCGAGTGCAGCACGACCCGCACCTCGGTCGGCGCGTTCGATGCGTCGACACTCGGCAAGATCGAGGTCGTCGGACCGGATGCGGCTGAATTTCTCGAGCGACTCTACATCAATTCATTCCGGAAACTCGCGGTCGGGCGCTGCCGCTATGGTGTGCTGTTGAATGAGGCCGGGTTCATCATCGACGACGGCGTGATCGGCCGGTTGGCATCGGACCGCTTCCACGTCACCACGACGACCGGCGGTGCGGCGCGCGTGCTGCACATGATGGAAGACTACGCGCAGACCGAGTTCCCCGATCTCAAGGTGTGGTTGACCTCAACCACCGAGCAGTGGGCCGTGATCGCCGTGCAAGGACCACGCGCGCGCGACGTGTTGGCGCCGCTCGTCGAGGGCGTTGATATTGCAGCGGCAGCGTTGCCGCATATGAGTCTTGCGTCGTGCCGCGTCGGTGGCGTCGATGCGCGCCTGTTTCGTGTCAGCTTTACCGGCGAACTCGGCTTCGAGATCAATGTCCCGGCGGACTACGGTGCTGCGACGTGGGACGCGGTGTGGCGCGAAGTACAACGGCACGGCGGTTGCGCCTACGGCACCGAGGCGATGCACGTCCTGCGTGCCGAGAAGGGTTTCATCATCGTCGGCCAGGAGACCGACGGAACGGTGACGCCGGACGATGTCGGTCTTGGTTGGGCGATTGGTAAGGGCAAGCGTGACTTCGTCGGGATGCGATCGCTGTCGCGCCCGGACATCGTACGCGCGGGGCGCAAGCAACTCGTGGGACTGCTGACTTCGGATCCGGCGCGGGTACTCGAGGAGGGCGCTCAAGTGACGGAGCATGCGCGCCCGCCGGTCGGCACGTCGGCGCTTGGTCATGTCACGTCGGCGTATTGGAGCGCGGCGCTCGGCCGGTCGATCACGTTGGCATTGGTCGCAGATGGACGCAAGCGCATCGGAGAGCGGCTCAACGTGCCGATGCCAGCGGGCGATGTGGTGGTTGAGGTTGTGGCGCCGGTATTCCTCGACCCGAAAGGAGTACGGCTCGATGGCTGATCTCGTGATGTCGCGGACGTCGCCGCTCGCTGGTCTGTCGTTGCCGTCGAAGGTCGGTGTGGCCGCCGTGACGGACCCAGGTCCGTCAGCGCGCGTCATCTATCGCGGTGCGCCGGAGCTTTGTTCTGCGGCGTATGGTGTTGCGCTGCCGACCACCCCAATGCGCGCTCACGCCGAAGGAGACTGCGCGGCGCTGTGGCTCGGCCCCGACGAGTGGCTGCTGCTGATGCCGGACGCGGAGGGATCAACGATCGGTGCCGCGCTCGCTCAATCGTTGCCCGGCCAGGCAGCGTCGCTGGTCGATGTCGGTCATCGACAAATCGGCCTCATTGTCACTGGCCCCCGCGTTGCCGAATTGCTCAACTCGGGATGTCCACTCGATCTCGATGTCGCGGCGTTCCCGGTCGGCATGTGCACGCGGACGATCCTCGCCAAGGTCGAGATCATCCTATGGCGTACGGCGGAAGACGCTTTCCACATCGAGATCGCGCGGTCGCTGGCCCCATATGCGGTCGAACTGCTGCGCGAGGCCATGTTCGGCGTGACGTGAGTGCGATCGATCAGCTAGCTGCGGGAGCGATCGGCTCCGGCGTGCCCCACGCGACGAAGTGCGGATTGCGCAGGCCGCGCGCGGTGTTGCCGTAGCGAAGTGGTGCGCCGTCGAGGGTCGTGACGGCGCCACCGGCTGCGAGCAACACGGCATGGCCGGCGGCAGTGTCCCATTCCATCGTCGGGCCGAGCCGCGGGTAGATGTCGGCGGCACCACGGGCGATGGCGCAGAATTTCAGTGACGAGCCCGCATTGGTCCGCTGCGCGATGCGGTAGCGGCCGAGGAAAGCCTCGGTCTCGGCGTTGCTGTGAGAGCGGCTGGCGAGCGCGCACAGTGCTGACTGATCGGGGCACCGCGTGCGGATCGGTGCGAGGTCGATGTCGGTGAGTGCGATCGGTGTTTCACGCGGCGCCATCCGCGCCATCGCAGCAGCGCTCGGTCCGAGCGTGACGTAAAGCTCCTCCGTTGCCGGCGCGTAGACGATGCCAAAGACCGGCGCGCCGTCCCGCACCAGCGCGATGTTGACGGTGAACTCGCCACGCTGCTCGATGAACTCGCGGGTACCGTCGAGCGGATCGACGAGGAAGAACTCGGCACCGATCGCTGGCATTTGGCCAGCCGAGACCGCCTCCTCGGCGATGATCGGGATGGCGGGGGCGGCGGCCGTTATCGCGGCGATGAGCACCGCTTCGGCCTCGCGATCGGCGATCGTCACCGGGCTCTGATCGGCTTTGGCCTCCACCGTGACACCGGAGCGATAGTGGCGCATCTCGATCGCGCCAGCCGCAAGCACCGCGGGAATCAGCGCCGATGCGAGGTGGATGTGGTCGACTTTTGTCATTTCAGCCCTTGGATAACGCCGTCGCGTCGAACGATTGTCCGTCGATTGCGGCGATAATGCACCATCGATCTACTCAATTCCAACGCCGGACCGGTCCACGCTTGGCGCGAATCTCGTGCGCGTGTATCAGATCAATGAATGAAACCGCAAGCGGCCGACCCCGTAGCGCTCGCGTAGGCATGTCCTTGAGCCGCCGTCGATTGCGCAACCGACTGCACGAGGCGGGGCAATGAGCCAGCAAACACAACCGAATGACATGGAGCTTGCGGCGCTGATCGCCAGCAAGGTCTGCCACGATGTGATCAATCCGGTCGGCGCCATCAACAATGGCCTCGAGATGCTGGACGAGGAAGACGATCCGGAGTCGCGCGAATACGCGCTGGACATGATCCGCAACGTCACCAGTCAGGCGACGGTCCGGCTGAAATTCGCGCGCTTCGCATACGGGGCGGCGGGCTCGGCAGGCGATTCGATCGACCTGCGGATGGCCGAAGAGATCTGCCGCGAGTATGTCGTCAAGGGCGGCAAGCACGCGCTGGTGTGGCAGGGGCCGGCCGGCTACATGGCCAAAGACAAGGTCAAGCTGCTGCTCAATCTCGTCTCGCTGGGTTTATCGGCGCTGCTGAAAGGCGGCGAACTTGCCGTTGCCATCGACCAGCGGCCGAATCATCCGGGTTTCCTCGTGCGCTGCCGCGGGCAGGGGGCGCGGCCGCCGACGCATCTCGTGGAATTCCTGACCGGCCAAAACGTGCCACCGATCGATGCGCTGACTGTACAGACGTACTACACCTGCCGGCTCGCTCAGACGGCGGGAATTCGGCTCGAGGTGCTGAAGGATGGCGCCGACATTATTCTCAGCGCCCGCTCCTAACGCCGTGAGTGGGGCCCTTTCACTTTTACAATTCGACGTCATGGCATAGCTTTGTCCGCATGGATCGACCCTGCCGATGGAGTCTGCTGCGATGAAGCTCGACGAATACGCATCCTATGACGGTCTCGGCCTCGGTGAGCTTGTCGCCAAAGGCGACGTGACGCCGACGGAGCTGGCTCGTACGGCGGTGGCAGCGATCAAGGCCGTCAACGGTGAGACCAAGGCGGTCATCGAGACCTATGAGGACCGCATCGAAGCGCTCGACGAGGAGTCGTTAGGCCATGGCCCGTTCCGCGGCGTGCCCTTCCTGATGAAGGATGTGTTCGGCCACGAGCAGGGCCGGCTCATCGAGTTCGGCTCGCGGCTGTGCCGGGGCATGACGGTCACCACGAGCACCTACTTCACAGATCAGCTCAAGGCGGCGGGCGTCAATATCCTCGGCCGTACGGCGGCACCCGAATACTCGATGTCTGCAACGACCGAGAGCACGATGTTCGGCAATACGTCGAACCCCTGGAAGAAGGGTTATTCGGCAGGCGGCTCATCGGGTGGAGCGCAATCAGCGGTCACGAGCGGCATGGTGCCGATCGCGCACGGCTCGGACATCGGCGGGTCGATCCGCATTCCCGCGAGTTGGTGCGGCGGCGTCGGGCTCAAACCGTCGCGCGGGCGCGTGTCGATCGGGCCGGTCGCTGACGAGGGCGGTCTCGGATTCTCGGCCAACCACATCCAGGCCAAGACGTTGCGTGATGCGGCGACGATGCTCGACTGGGTCTCGAAGCCTCAGATTGGTGACCCGTTCGTCATTCCGCGGCCCACGCAGTCGTTCGCGTCGTATGTGAACGCGCCGACCCCGCGTCTCAAAATTGGCATCGTGTTGACGGAGCTGTTCGGCGCTGCAGTCGACGCGGAGGTCGCGCAGGCGGTCAAGGACACCGGCAAAATGCTCGAGAGCATGGGGCATCATGTCGAGCAAGCAGAGGCGGACTTCGGCGGTATCGCGACGCTCTACAAGATCAACGATCTCTTCTTTTTCGGTTTCGACGCGCGCCTTGACGCGTACGCGGCCAAAACGGGGCAGAAGGTGGGGCCTGATACGCTCGAGTCGGTGATCCTATCGCTCTACGAGTTCGCCAAGTCGATCACGCCTGCGCGCTTCTTTGCGGCGCTGAGTGAGGTCAACGTGGCGCGGCGCAAGCTCGCGCGCTTCTATGCCGATCATGACGTCTGGCTGTCGCCGACGACAGCGCGGGTCGCGGAGCCGTGGGGCAAGTATCACCTAAGCAAGGCCGGCGTGGATTCATCCAACCTCGTCGAGAATCTGTTCAAGGAGCCCTGCCAATTCACGGTGCCGCATAACATCATGGGTACGCCGGGATTGTCATTGCCGCTCGCCATGCACTCGACCGGGGTGCCGATCGGCGTGCAACTCGCGGGGCGGCCGGCTGAGGAGCATCTGCTGATCGGTCTTGGCGGTGCACTCGAGCGCGCGATGCCGTGGGCCAAGCGCATGCCGGAGCTGCATGTGTCGAAGATGAAGTGAGCGTCAGGTCGTTTTGCATCGAGCGCGGCGTGCATTTCAGGGGGGGCATGGCATGGCAGGAGCGATTGCGTTGCGCGACCTGAATTCTCGGCGTCTGACACTCCGTTCGACGGTGGCGCTGACGGCGACGATCGCGCTGACAGCGCTGATCGGTGACGCCCGGACGAGGCAGGCGCGCGCGATCGAACAGACGGCTGCACGCGAAGCCGGCGAGCCGATCATGGCAATCGTCTCCATCAAGACGCAGCACATCACCGTGTATGACGCTGGCGGTTGGACTCACCGCGCGCCGATCTCGACCGGTAAGCGCGGGCATGAAACACCGGCGGGCGTCTTCGCCATCGTTCAAAAAAATGCCGACCACCGCTCCAACCTCTATGACGATGCCTGGATGCCGCACATGCAGCGTCTCACCTGGAACGGTATCGCCCTGCACGGCGGACCACTTCCCGGATATGCGGCCTCGCACGGCTGTGTGCGGATGCCATATGGCTTTGCGGAGAAGCTGTTCGACAAGACACGTATCGGCGTGCGGGTGATCGTCTCGCCGAACGACACAGCACCTGTCGACATTTCTCACCCGGCGTTGTTCATGCCGGATAGGGAGCGGGTCTCGGCTGCGCTTGCTCATGCGGAAGCGGTCACCCGAGAGGCCGCAGAGGCCGCCAGGATCGATGACGAGACGAGGAGAACGGCGGCGGCAGCGCATCGCCAGGTCGCACTGCTGAATGCTTCTGTTCGTCGGCTGGAATGGTTCAAGACGCGGGCCGATGCCGACCTCGGTCTGACAGCCAAAGCGTTCGACGCTGCGGATGCAGGCGAGGCAAAAATCCGCGCTGAAGACGTGAAGCTCAAGGCCGCTGCGAAAGCCGCGGAAGCGGAGATGCAACTTGCAACAGCGACAGCCGATCTGAAGCCAAAGCTCGACGCGGCCGCCGAGGCATCGGCTGCCGTCAAGGCTTCAACCGTCAGGAAGGCTGAGACCGCCCAAGCGGCGAAGGAAGCGAAGTTCGCCGTGGAGCCGGTATCGGTCTACATCAGCCGAGCAGCGCAGAAGCTCTATGTCCGGCGCAACACGGGTAGGCCATGGGCTGACGGCGGCGAAGTGTTCGATGCGTCCATCGAGGTGCCCATCACGATCCGCGATCCGGACAAGCCGATTGGAACGCACGTTTTCACTGCGACAGCACTCAGTAGTTCCGGACTGAAGTGGACCGCCGTCACCATCGACACCGGCAACAGCGCAAAAAATGCGCTGGACCGCATTACCATCCCGCAGGATGTGCTCGATCGCATTGCTTCGATCGCTGTGCCGCGATCCTCGATCATCGTCTCCGACGAACCACTGAGCGCGGAGACCAATTATCGGACCGAATTTGTTGCGGTGTTGAGCAACCAGCCGCAGGGCGGCTTCGTAACGCGTCGTCCTACGGTGGTAAGCCCTGCAGAGAGTTCAAATGCATGGGGCAGCGGCGGCTTCGGTTGGCAATCCAACGACAGGAGAAGCCGCGGCAGCTACGGAGCGGGGCAACGCGGGTGGTGGTAGTTGAGACGGCTGCAACTTTGGTTGATAGCACTTAGCCCAAACGCAAACTGGAATCCCCTATCCCTGACCGAACGGAGGGATAGGGGCAGAAATCCAGCCATCAGGCCTACATCGCGACGGCGCTCGCTTACGCCGCTTTCCTCTGCGCGGCATCGACCAGGATGAGGTCGCCGTTGCGCACGGTGAGGGACACGAGTTCGCCGTCCTTGACGCGACCCGCGAGGATCGCCTCAGCGAGCGGATCCTGAACGTACTTCTGGATCACCCGCTTGAGCGGCCGCGCACCGTAAGCCGGTTCATAACCGCGATTGGCAAGCCATGTCCGCGCCTGATCGTCGAGATCGAGCGTGATCTTGCGATCGGCGAGAAGTTTCGTCAGGCGACCGAGCTGAACGTCGACGATTTGGCCCATCTGTTCGCGCTTCAGGCGATGGAATAGGATGATCTCGTCGACCCGGTTGAGGAACTCCGGCCGGAACTTGAGCTTGACCTCGGCCAGTACGTACTCGCGTACCGTGTCGGTGTCTTCGCCTTCCTTCTGGGCGACGAGGTAATCCGAGCCGATGTTCGACGTCATGATGATCAGCGTGTTCTTGAAATCCACGGTGCGGCCCTGGCCATCGGTCAGCCGGCCGTCATCGAGCACCTGCAGGAGCACGTTGAAGACGTCGGGGTGCGCTTTCTCGATTTCGTCGAACAGGATCACCTGGTACGGGCGCCGGCGCACCGCCTCGGTGAGTGCGCCGCCCTCGTCGTAACCGACATAGCCCGGAGGTGCGCCGATGAGACGGGCAACCGAGTGCTTTTCCATGTACTCGGACATGTCCATGCGCACCATGGCTTGCTCGTCGTCGAATAGATACGACGCCAGCGCCTTGGTCAGCTCCGTCTTGCCGACGCCCGTCGGGCCGAGGAACATGAATGAGCCGATCGGCCGGTTCGGGTCTTGCAGACCGGCACGCGCACGCCGCACCGCGGTCGAGACGGCGGTGACCGCTTCTTCCTGGCCGATGACGCGCTTGGCAATCGCCTCCTCCATGCGGAGCAGCTTGTCCTTCTCGCCTTCGAGCATCTTGTCGACGGGGACGCCAGTCCAGCGCGAGACGACACCGGCGATGTGGTCTGGCGTCACCGCTTCCTCGACCATCACCTGGCCGGACTGCTGTGGACCGTCCTGGCTCTCCAGTTCCTTGAGCTGCTGGTCGAGCTTCGGAATGATGGCGTGCTGCAACTCACCGGCGCGCGCATAGTCGCTACGGCGTACCGCCTGCTCCAGCTCGACACGGCGCTGCTCGAGTTCCTCTTTGACCTTCTGAGCTGAGCCGAGCTTGGCCTTCTCGTTCTCCCAGCGGCGGGTGAGTTCGGCCGACTGAGCGTCGAGGTCGGCGATCAGCTTCTCCAGTCGGGCAAGCCGATCCTTCGAGGCGTCGTCGGTCTCCTTGCGCAGCGCCTCGCGCTCGATCTTCATCTGCATGAGGTCGCGATCGATGGCGTCCAGCTCTTCGGGCTTCGAGTCGATCTCCATCTTGAGGCGCGCGCTGGCCTCATCGATGAGGTCGATCGCCTTGTCGGGCAGGAAGCGGTCGGTGATATAGCGGTTGGAGAGCGTAGCGGCGGCGACGATGGCGCTGTCCGTGATGCGCACGCCGTGGTGCAACTCGTACTTCTCCTTGAGGCCGCGCAGGATCGAGATCGTGTCCTCGACGGTCGGCTCTTTGATGAAGACGGGCTGGAAGCGACGGGCAAGCGCCGCGTCCTTCTCGATGTGCTTCCTGTACTCGTCGAGCGTCGTTGCGCCGACGCAGTGCAGCTCGCCGCGAGCCAGGGCGGGCTTCAGCAGGTTGCCGGCATCCATCGAGCCTTCGCTTTTGCCGGCGCCGACGATGGTGTGCAACTCGTCGATGAACAGGATGACTCCGCCGTCGGAGGCGGTGACCTCCTGCAGCACAGATTTCAGCCGTTCCTCGAACTCGCCGCGGTACTTGGCGCCCGCGATCAGCGCGCCCATGTCGAGCGCGAGCAGCTTCTTGTCCTTGAGGCTTTCCGGCACGTCGCCTTTGACGATGCGCTGGGCGAGGCCCTCGGCGATCGCGGTCTTGCCGACGCCGGGCTCACCGATGAGGACGGGATTGTTCTTGGTCCGGCGCGAGAGCACCTGGATCGTGCGGCGGATTTCCTCGTCGCGGCCGATGACCGGATCGATCTTGCCTTCGGCGGCGGCTTCGGTGAGGTCGCGGGCATATCGCTTGAGCGCGTCATAGCCTTGCTCAGCCGACGTGGTGTCGGCGGTGCGACCCTTACGAATGGTATTGATCGCGGCGTTGAGCGACTGGGCCGTCACGCCGGCATCTTTGAGAATCTTGGCGGCGGGGCCTCCGCCCTCGACAAGGATGGCAAGCAGCAGCCGCTCGGCCGTGACGTACTTGTCGCCGGCCTTCTCGGCGATCTTTTCGGCCTGATCGAAGATACGGGCGAGTTCGGGGGCGAGATAGAGCTGGCCCGCGCCGCCGCCGGAAACCTTCGGTCGCTGGGCAAGCGCCCGCTCGACAGCCTGCAACGCGGATTTGGCCTGCCCGCCGGCCTGCTCGATCAACCCCGACGCAAGGCCCTGGTCGTCGTCGAGCAGCACCTTCAACAGGTGCTCGGGACTGAATTGCTGATGCCCCTCGCGGAGCGCAAGTGATTGTGCGGCTTGTACAAAGCCCTTAGCGCGGTCGGTATAGAGTTCAAAATTCATGCGTCGGTCTCCCTCTCGGCACGCTTCGTCCGCCCCGCTCGGGCCCGGATATAAGCGCCGTCATCGAAAGAATGGGTCTACGTTGTCTGTGCGGCCCATAGTCGGCGCCGCATCCTCAATATGGGGTTCATTCTGCGCCGAAAAAGAGGGTCGTGGCGAAAGTGTTCAGTTGTCGCGGGGCCGTTTGAAACCGTGAGCTGAAGGTCGCCGTTACATAGAGGTGGTCGGACTGAAGGTTCCGACCGATGGTGGAGAAACGCTGCCCGACCGCAACGGGAAACAAGGAGGCTGCCGTGGCAATCCGAATGCGTGACGAAATCCGTGCCCTCAGTGCGGAAGAGCTCGAACTGGTCGCTCAGACCCGTATTCCAATCATCCTGGACCTGTCGGACGCCGAGCTTGCGAACCTCCTCAAGCAAGTACGCGAGGAGCGCAAGCGCGCCCGAGACATTGCCAATCGCCAGCGCCGTGAGATGCGCGGCAAGGCAGAACGGCCGGGCGCTGCGCCGGCACGCGAGAATAGCGGGACCAAGCACAAGGCCGCTGTGCTCGCCGGCGCACTCAAGCGCCTCAACAATGAGAAGGAGCGTCGCGAGCGACATGCGGGGACGCCCGAGCAGGTCCGTATTGCCAACAAGGCGCTGCAACTCAAGCGGGCGTCGGGCAAGGGCCATAGCGGACCGACCTATCGCACGGCCTCGAAAGGGATGCGCAACCTGGAGAACGACAAAGCTGCGCAACTGGTGCATCCGATGGAAATCGGGAGGGTGTCGCAGTTCGTGCGCGATGCGCAGGCGAAGCGTGATTCGCAGCGATGAGGCCGGCCAGGAGCATCTACGGTTGAGCGCCTGATTGCAGCGCAATTACAGGGTGGCGGGCAGCCTATTTTGGGCTGCCCCAACGTGATGCAGCGCCGCCACAGACAGGCTGTGTCGTAGGATGTCGTTGCGGCCTTCTAGTAGGCTGAAACGTGCTCCCGGATAGCTCTCCACAGTGCTCGCGGTTCGGACTCTTTCGCGGCACGTCTCCGTCGAGGCATGATGCTTGACGAACGGGCTTGGCCGCGAAATCGCCGCAAATTGAAGGGGGTCGGGCCAAGTGCATTTCGTTCAATTTTTCTGTGGCCGCTAGGTCCGTATGGGTTGTCAACTGACCGACACACAGTTTCTCCACCGTTGGAGGCGTTTGACTACATCTAGTAGCTGGGCGCATCAGCAACCCCAATAGATCGTGACGAATCTCTACGAATCACGGAGATTGATTGAACCGAGGCGAGCGGTCGGGGAAGGACCCGCGCTCTCGGTGGTGAGTTGAGTTTCGAGGGTCGTTTAGGGGCGAACCGCCTTGGCGGTTCCCTGGTGCCACTCGCACCGGGTGGGGACAAGACACAGTTCCAAACGTGATGCGTGGTCGATCGGCTGGCGGATCTTGTGATCCGTGAGCAAGGGGTTTCTGCGTCTGTTGCAGTGCGTCCGTAAGTCGAGTGATCCGCAGGCACCAGTTGTGCTGCCGGATGTGGAACACAAAACAAATCGCACTGCTGTGAAACGCGATCCGGTTTTGTCGTGCGTACCGTTTGAGAGCTTCACTGGCAGTGCCCAAAAGCGAGCAGCAGGGCACAGAGAATGAAAATCGCACGCGCCTTCACGGAAGCTGGAAAATCCCCCTACGACCGCATTGCCTTCCGCAAGGCGACGTCTGAGATCAAGAACCCGGACGGCTCCATCGTTTTCCGTCTCGCTGAATTCGAAGTGCCCGCACATTGGAGCCAGGTCGCTGCCGACATTCTGGCGCAGAAGTATTTCCGCAAAGCCGGCGTGCCGAAAGCGCTGCGCCGTGTCGAAGAGAACAGCGTCCCGTCGTGGCTGTGGCGCTCGGTCGCCGATGAACGTGCGCTCGCCAACGTGTCCGCCAACGAGCGCATCATCGGCGAGACCGATGCCCGCCAGGTGTTCGATCGTCTTGCCGGCACCTGGACCTATTGGGGCTGGAAGGGCGGCTACTTCACGACCGAGGAAGACGCGCGCGCGTTCTTCGACGAGCATTGCTACATGCTGGCGAACCAGATGGGCGCACCGAACAGCCCGCAGTGGTTCAACACCGGCCTGCATTGGGCCTACGGCATCGACGGTCCCGGCCAGGGCCACTTCTATGTCGACGCGGTGACCGGTCAGCTCACGCAGTCGACGTCGGCGTACGAGCACCCGCAGCCGCACGCTTGCTTCATCCAGTCGGTCGCCGATGACCTCGTCAACGAGAACGGCATCATGGACCTGTGGGTCCGCGAAGCGCGCCTGTTCAAGTACGGCTCGGGCACCGGCTCCAACTTCTCGAGCCTGCGTTCGGAGAACGAGAAGCTTTCGGGCGGCGGCAAGTCGTCGGGACTGATGAGCTTCCTCAAGATCGGCGACCGCGCGGCCGGCGCCATCAAGTCGGGTGGCACCACGCGTCGCGCCGCCAAGATGGTGGTGGTCGACGTCGATCATCCCGATATCGAGACCTACATCGACTGGAAGGTGAAGGAGGAGCAGAAGGTCGCGGCGCTCGTGACCGGCTCCAAGATCTGCCAGAAGCGCCTCAAGGCGATCATGAGCGCCTGCGTCAACTGTGAAGCCGACGGCGACGCCTGCTTCGATCCGCTGAAGAACCCGGCGCTAAAGCGCGCGATCCGCGACGCCAAGCGCGATCACGTCCCGTCGAATTACATCCTCCGCGTCATCCAGTTCGCGAAGCAGGGCTATAAAGACCTCGACTTCGCGACCTACGACACCGATTGGGATTCGGAAGCCTACCTGACCGTCTCCGGCCAGAACTCGAACAATTCGGTGCGCGTCACCGACGAGTTCCTCAACGCCGTCCGCGAGGACAAGGATTGGAACCTCACCGCGCGCCTCGGCGGCCGCACGGTCAAGACGCTCAAGGCCCAAGACCTCTGGGAGAAAATCGGTCACGCCGCGTGGGCATCGGCCGACCCCGGAATCCAGTTCCACACCACGATCAACGACTGGCACACGTGCCCGCAGTCCGGCCCGATCCGCGCATCGAACCCGTGCTCGGAGTACATGTTCCTGGACGACACAGCGTGCAACCTCGCGTCGCTCAACCTGATGCGCTTCCGCCAGGCGGACGGCTCGTTCGACGTCGCGTCCTATGAGCATTGCTGCCGCTTGTGGACGATCGTCCTCGAAATCTCCGTCATGATGGCGCAGTTCCCGTCGCGCCAGATCGCGGAACTTTCCTACCGCTACCGCACGCTCGGCCTCGGCTTCGCCAACATCGGCGGCCTGCTGATGGCGTCGGGCATTCCCTACGATAGCGGCGAAGGCCGCGCGATCTGCGGTGCGATCTCGGCGATCATGACCGGCGTCGCGTACGCCACCAGCGCCGAGATGGCATCGGAACTCGGCCCGTTCCCCGGCTACGAGCCGAATGCCGAGGACATGCTGCGCGTCGTGCGCAACCATCGCCGCGCGGCGCACGGTGAATCCGTTGGCTACGAGCAGCTTCAGACCAACCCGGTGCCGCTCGACCATGATGCGCTCGACGATCGTAATCTCGCGGCGGCGGCGCGTCGCGCATGGAACCGCGCTCTGCAGCTCGGCGAGGCGCACGGCTACCGCAATGCGCAGGCGACGGTCGTCGCGCCGACCGGCACCATCGGTCTCGTGATGGATTGCGACACGACGGGCATCGAGCCGGACTTCGCGCTGGTGAAATTCAAGAAGCTCGCCGGTGGCGGCTACTTCAAGATCATCAACCAGGCAGTGCCGGAAGCGCTGCGCACGCTCGGCTACCGCGAGGCGGAGATCGCCGAGATCGAAGCCTTCGCGGTCGGCCACGGCTCGCTGCGTCAGGCGCCGGGCATCAACCACACGACGCTGCGCGCCAAGGGGTTCACCGATGCGGCGCTGCAGAAGCTCGAAGAGACGCTCAAGAGCGCGTTCGACATCAAGTTCGTGTTCAACCGCTTCACGCTCGGCGATGAGTTCCTGAAAACGTCGCTGAAAGTGCCGGCGGAGAAGCTCACCGATCCGACGTTCGATCTCCTCACCTTCCTTGGTTTCACGAAGAAGGAAATCGAGGCGACCAACAATCACGTCTGCGGGACGATGACGGTCGAAGGCGCGCCGCACCTCAAGAACGTGCATCTCGCCGTGTTCGATTGCGCCAATCCCTGCGGGCGGACCGGCAAGCGGTTCCTCTCCGTCGAGAGCCACATCCACATGATGGCGGCGAGCCAGCCGTTCATATCCGGTGCGATCTCGAAGACGATCAACATGCCGAACGATGCGACGGTCGACGACTGCAAAGAGTCGTACATGCTGTCGTGGAAGCTGGCGCTGAAGGCCAACGCGCTCTACCGCGATGGCTCGAAGCTCTCGCAGCCGCTGAACTCGCAGATCCTCGCGGATGATCCCGAGGAAGCGGAGGATGTGGCAGCGGAACTGCTGGCCGACCGGCCGGCACAGCAGCGCGCGGCGGTGGCTGCCGAGCGCATCGTCGAGCGGATCATCGAGCGGGCCCGTGATCGCGAGAAGCTGCCGGGTCGCCGCAAGGGCTACACGCAGAAAGCCTCGGTCGGTGGGCACAAAGTGTACCTCCGCACGGGTGAGTACAACGACGGCCGCCTCGGCGAGATTTTCATCGACATGCACAAGGAAGGCGCCGCCTTCCGCAGCCTGATGAACAACTTCGCCATCGCGATCTCGCTGGGCCTGCAATACGGCGTGCCGCTGGAAGAGTACGTGGACGCCTTCACGTTCACGCGCTTCGAGCCGGCCGGTCTGGTTCAGGGCAACGAGGCGATCAAGAACGCGACGTCGATCCTCGACTACATCTTCCGCGAACTCGCGGTGTCGTATCTCGAGCGTCACGACCTCGCCCACGTCGACCCCAACGAGATCGTCGGTGCGACGGGCCTCGGATCCTCCGACGAGACGCTGGACGGCGACAACGAGGCGCCATCCGCGCCGCCGCCCGCGCGCTTCGTCAGCAAGGGCCTGTTGCGCGGTGTCGCCGTGCCGAACGTGACGAAGATGATGCGCAGCGAGCCGGCCTCAGCGGTCGGGTCGATGCAGAAGGACGTCGCGACGGCCTTCTCCGGCGGCAGCCCGACGGCGCTCTACAGCCGCACGGTCGA
>LNFM01007904.1_pt1 | contig 25135 bp, 27 predicted proteins | sample 596031 | NCBI WGS metagenome assembly LNFM01 (sample SAMN04254537, study PRJNA301005) | activated carbon metagenome | isolation source: dual media filters at the Ann Arbor, Michigan drinking water treatment plant | place: USA: Ann Arbor | reverse complement strand
AAGCTATCCATGAGGTCCCTGGCGACAAGCCTTCCTCCGATCCAAAAGGTGCGTCAAGCCCGATGTCCCCGAACGCCCGCCCCCGAACGCGCATACAGCAAAAGAACCGCGACATGATTCTGGACGCCGCACTCGAGGTGTTCTCGATCCACGGATTTCGCGGCGCGACGCTGGATCAGATCGCCGAGGTGGCCGGGCTGTCGAAGCCAAACCTGCTCTACTATTTCCCCTCGAAAGAGGCGGTTCACCAGGCGCTCCTGACCGGGCTGCTGGACACTTGGCTGGACCCTCTCCGCAAGATGAAGCCTGATGGCGATCCGGTGACGGAAATTCTTGGCTACGTCCGACGCAAGCTGGACCTGGCGCGCGACTTCCCCCGAGAAAGCAGGCTTTTCGCGGGCGAGATCCTGCAAGGTGCGCCGCGGATGCGCGAGGCGATCGAGGGCGATCTGAAACACCTCGTCGATGAAAAGGCCGTGATCCTCACGCGCTGGATGGACGAGGGCCGCATTGCAAGGGTGAACCCGGTGCATCTGATCTTCTCGATCTGGGCGCTGACGCAGCACTACGCCGACTTCGAGGTTCAGGTCCGCGCCGTGCTGGGTGCGCCACACGACCCCTATGCCGAGGCACAGGTCTACCTCGACACGCTGTTTCGCAAGCTGCTGGCGCCGACCGGTTGAGTTTTAGGCAGTTTTCGACTGCGCCAACGGGCAGTTCGGTTTAATGTGCGCATTGGGGGCGTCGTCGATACCGGGGACGCAAATCATGTCGCCACTTTCTTCACTGCGGTCACACCTCTTGACCTCGGGCGCGCTTGCGCCGCCATCACCTGTTTCGGAGTTTCGTGGTCCGGGGGCGCGGTCACCTGATCAGGCCGCCGTACCGCAGCATCGCCTTGCCTTGCGCCAGCCGGAAAGGCGTGAGGGTGCCGAGCAGCATCTTGCCCTCGGGCCACCAACCACTGCCGAGGCCGCCGCCGAAGCGGCGCGGCGGGCCTATATCAGTGCCAGCATTGCGGCCGGGGTGAATCCTTTGCCGTTGCAGGGTCGCTGATTTCAGGGGTGCAGCGCGAAAAAGCGCAGAATCTCGGTGTTGGCATCGATCTCTGCGGTCTTGCCATCGGTCAGCCGCGCCTTCCGACCACCCGGCCAGTGATGGGCCCCGCCGACCACGGTCTGCACCCGAAGAACGACTCGGCCCCGTGTGGCATGGTCGGCGATGATCACCGAGGTGCCGTCATCGACCCGGTCGATCTGGCGCGTGGTTTTGGTCAACGGTGCCGGCCAGCGCGCAAGGAACGCTTGGGCAACTGCGTCGACCGATGCGAAGTCGGTGCGCGTCAGGCTCTCGTCCCCTCGACCGCCGGAATAAGGAACCATCGTATCGACCGTGCCGTGAATGATCAGCAAGGGCACGGCGCCCTTCGGTCTGGTGCGTGCCACATCCATCGTGCCAGCCACACCCGCAACCGCCTTGACCCGTTGCGGAAAGGTCGCCGCATAGGTTTCGGCCAAGATCGACCCGTTCGACATGCCGGTCAGATAGACCCGACCGTTATCGACCCCGAAGCGGCGCGTTGCATCGGCGATCACATCGGACAGGAAACCAAGATCATCAATGCCATTTCGCGCTGCCGGGCCACAGCAATAGCCGCCATTCCAGGTCAGCAGCCGGCCACCCCGACGGCCGGTGCCAGCGGGAAAGGCTACCGCATAGCCCGCCCCCATAGCATCGCGTGCCAGCCCCGAGGTCGAAGCGAACTGTTCGGGGCTGCCGCCGCCACCATGCAACGCAACGATCAGCGGCGGCGAGCGCACCCCGTCAGGCAAATGGATGACATAGGACCGGTCGCCAAGAGAGATATGTTCGCTGCGTGCCAGCGCCGGGCCGGCCAGAAGGACAAGGCTGAGGATCAGTTTCAACATCGGGCGCCTCCGCTGGGTTATGCGTAAAACGGCACCGGCGGAAGTTTCCGTCGCGTCAGATCGGCTTCGGGCCGTAAAGTTCCACCGCCCGCCGCTCGAAGGCGCGCACCACGCGCTGCATCGCATCGTTGAACACGACGCCGATGATGCCCTGAAGGATCACGTTGCGAAACTCGAAGTCGACATAGAACTCGACCTCGCAGCCTCCCTCGATGTCACGGAATGACCAGGTCGACTTCATGTGGCGGAACGGGCCTTCCAGGTATTCGGTTTCGATTGTCCTGGCTTGCGGCCGCAAGGTGACCCGGCTGCCGAACCGCTCGCGAAAGACCTTGAAGCTGATCACGAGGTCCGCCTCCATCACTTCGCCGCCCTCGATGGGTGTGCGAGACCGGATGCGCGCGGCGGAATTCCACGGCAGGAACTTGGGATAGCTGCCGACATCGGCCACCAGATCATACATCTGCTGGGCGGTATAAGGCAGGCGTTTGGTTTCGTGGTGCGTCGGCATCGGCGTCTGGCTGGTTTTCCTCTCATGTCGCCCGTCAGGCGGCGGGGGTCAAGCGTCGGTTGTCTCCTGCGCCGACGTGCCGCCGGTTTGGCCATTGCACAACACACCACTCGAAATCCCGCGCGTTTGTCGCTAGGACGGAAGCGAGCAAACAGGAAAGCCGCGCAATGCCCGACCGTCCCTATGTGATCGACCAGATGATCAGCGCCAAGTCGATCGCCGCACGGGTGGAAACCCTGGCGCGCGAGATCACCGCGCATTTCTCCGGCACTGACAAACTGGTCGTGGTTGGCCTGTTGCGCGGTTCCTTCGTGTTCATCGCCGACCTTGTCCGCGAGATCGACCTGCCGGTCGAGGTCGATTTCCTCGAAGCTTCCAGTTACGGCGACGCAATGCACTCCAGCCGCGAGGTGCGCATCCTCAAGGATTTGCGCGGCGAGATCGCAGGCCGTGACGTGCTGGTGGTGGAGGACATCGTCGACACTGGCTTCACCCTGCACCACGTCAAACGCCTGTTGCTGTCACGTGAACCTAAGCGGCTTGAGGTCTGCGCGCTTCTGGACAAGCCGTCACGCCGTGAGGTGCCGATCAAGGCCACCTGGACGGGCTTCGAGATTCCCGACGAGTTCGTGGTCGGCTACGGCATCGACTTTGCGCAACGCAACCGGAACCTGCCCTACATCGGCAAGGTGCGCTTCACCGGCGAGCAGCCTGGTGAGGGTGCAGGCGGGTCGGCGGAATGAACATCGTGCCGTGGCTGGTGCGCGCCAAGCGCTGGGCCCAGAACCCGCCCTCGGAATATCGCGTCAAGCTGGTGTTCGGTGTGATCGCGGTGTGCCTGCTGATCGCTGGATTTGAATGGCTGTTCGGCTGGCCGGACTGGCTGGCGGTGAACCGCATGACCGCGAAACCGTGACTGGACAGTCGCTGCTGCCCGGTTAGGCTCGCGCATGGGTTGTGGATGGAGGCTTCTGGATGCGGATCTTGCGTTGGCTGGTGGCCGTGGGTGTGATCGGGGCTGGCGGGCTGTGGGTTTTGGCGCGTCCGGCCCCGCTGGCAGCCAGCGCGGTCGAAGGCCTGACCGGCGACGTCAGCCGTGGCGAAGCAGTGTTCTGGGCGACGGGCTGCGCCAGTTGCCACGCCGCTGAAAAGGCGGAAGGTGACGCAGAACTGGTGCTGAAGGGCGGCCAACGCTTCGCCTCGGACTTCGGCACCTTCCTCGCGCCGAACATCAGCCCCGACCCGGACCACGGTATCGGTGGCTGGTCGGTGCTGGACCTTGCCAATGCAATCACCCGTGGCGTCAGCCCCGAGGGCGAACATTACTACCCTGCCCTGCCCTACGCCTCCTACGCCAAGCTGCAGATGCAGGACGTTGTCGACCTTCACGCCTTCCTGCAGACCCTGCCCGCCGACCCGACCCCCAACCAGCCGCACGAAATCGGCTTTCCGTTCTCGCAACGGGCGGCTGTCGGGGTGTGGAAGTTGTTGTTCCTGAACGACGACTGGGCGCTTGCGGGGAACCTGACACCGACCGCCGACCGGGGCCGCTACATCGCCGAGGCGATGGCTCATTGCGGCGAATGTCACACGCCGCGCAATGCGCTGGGTGGCTTGGACACGACGCGCTGGCTTGCCGGGGCGCCGAACCCCTCGGGCGAAGGTCGGGTGCCGAACATCACGCCCGCAAAGCTGACCTGGGACGCTGCCGATATCGTGCAGTACCTGACCACCGGCTTTACCCCCGAATACGACTCTGTCGGTGGCCACATGGCGCATGTCGTTGAAAATATGGCGCGTCTGCCCGAAAGCGACCGCAACGCCGTCGCGGAGTATCTCAAGGCTGTGCCGCCGGTTGAATGATGCCCGCAGGCGAAGCCCAACCCTGCGGCGGTTGCGGGGGTGGCAGGGTCAGTGCCGCCCCAAACGCTCCAGCCGGGCCGCCCGCAGTTGCGCGAAATCGTCGCCGGCATGATAGGACGACCGGGTCAGCGGCGTGGCCGAGACCATCAGGAACCCCTTGCCATAGGCCGCAGTCTCATAGCCCTTGAATTCGTCAGGCGTGACAAAGCGGTCAACCCGATGATGCTTCGGGGTGGGTTGCAGATACTGTCCGATGGTCAGGAAATCGACATCGGCCGCGCGCATGTCGTCCATCACCTGCAACACGGACTGCCGTTCCTCGCCCAGACCAACCATGATGCCGGACTTGGTGAACATCGCCGGGTCCAGTTCCTTGACCCGCTGCAGCAGCCGCAAGCTGTGGAAATACCGCGCACCGGGGCGTACCTCGGGGTAAAGGCCCGGCACGGTTTCAAGGTTGTGGTTCAAAACGTCGGGCCGCGCGGCAACCACCGCCTCCAGGGCATCCGGCCCGCATTTAAGAAAATCGGGGATCAGAACCTCGATCGTGGTTCCAGGCGCACGGTGGCGGATCGCACGGATCGTCTGGGCGAAGTGGTCGGCGCCGCCATCGGCCAGATCATCGCGGTCGACAGAGGTCACGACGACGTGATTCAGCCCAAGCTCGGCGACGGCATGTGCCACACGGCCCGGCTCGAACGCATCCAGCGTCTGCGGTTTGCCGGTGGCCACGTTGCAGAACGTGCAACCACGGGTGCAGATCTCGCCCATGATCATCATCGTGGCGTGACCCTGGCTCCAGCATTCGCCGACGTTGGGGCAGCCGGCCTCTTCGCACACTGTTACCAGCTTTTTCTCGCGCAGGATGTCGCGTGTCTTCTTGTAGCCTTCCGAGGTGGGGGCGCGAACGCGGATCCAGTCCGGCTTTTTCGGCTGCGCATTGTCGGCGCGATGCGCCTTTTCGGGATGGCGGCCTTCGGGCAACTTGAGATCACGCACCGCAAAATTCCCCCTAACGATCAAGCTGCCTCTATGTAAGTTCCCCCCGCGGCGAAGGCAACCGGCGCGAGACCGGTGCGCGGCGCAGAACAAGGGAACCATGCCGACAAGGCAAAGGAGGGAACATGCAGAAGAAATTGGTGGCCGAGGCGCTGGGAACGGCGATCCTGGTGCTGTTTGGGTGCGGCACAGCGGTGCTGATGGGCGCGCAGGTCGGGATGCTGGGGATCAGCCTCGCCTTTGGCCTCGCGATCGTGGCTGCAGCGTACGGTCTTGGCGCGATTTCCGGGGCGCACCTCAACCCGGCGGTGTCGCTGGGCATGGTTGCGGCCGGACGGATGACGATGGGCGAATTCGCAGCCTACGCCGCCGCCCAGATCGTGGGGGCCATCCTTGGTGCTGGCGTCCTTTACCTGATCGCCTCGGGAAAAGCGGATTATGCCATTTCCACCAACGGGTTGGGGCAGAACGGCTACGGTCCGGGCTACCTTGGTGAGTATACGCTCGCCGCGGCGCTGGTCTTCGAGGTGGTGATGACCTTCCTGTTCGTCACGGTGATCCTGGGCGCAACCGGCAGCGGCTCGGCTGCCGGGTTTGCCGGCCTCGCAATCGGTCTGACGCTTGCAGCGATCCACCTCGTCGGGATCAATGTCACCGGAGTCTCGGTGAACCCTGCGCGTTCGATCGGGCCGGCGGTGTTTGTCGGCGGCACAGCGCTGTCGCAACTGTGGGTGTTCATTGTGGCACCGCTTCTGGGCGGCGTTCTGGCGGGTGTGGTCTACCGCGCCGGGCTGACCCGCGCCGACTGAAGGCGGGCTTGCCAGGCGGGATGCGCGCGGCGCATCCCGCTTGATGCAGATCAGGGTCAGGCTACCAGGCACGCCGTAGTAAGGGCGCGATCCGCCCGCACGAAAGGCTGCCGATGACCCCTGTCGAACTGACCCTCGCCATCCTTGTGCTTCTGGTGACGCCAGGCCCCACCAACACACTCCTTTTCCTGGCCGCAGCCGACCGTGGCTGGCGGCCCAGCCTGCACCTGATCCCTGCCGAGCTTGCCGGTTACCTCGCCGGGGTGATCCCGCTGATGTTGGCCGGCACAGCGGTGCTGACCCGCTATCCGGGGCTGGAACCGGCCATCATGGTGATCGCAGGGCTCTGGGTTGCGGTCCTTGCAGTCCGGCTGGTCCGCCCGTCCCGGGCTGCGCTTGCCAGCGCGGAGGTAACTGCGCGGCTCGTCTTCGTGACCACGCTTCTGAACCCCAAGGCACTGATCTTCGGGCTGGTCCTTCTGCCGGGCCCGATGGCGGCGACCAATCTTGCGATTTTCGCCGCCGAGGTGGTTCTGGTGGCAGCTGGATGGGCCGCTGCGGGGGCAGCCCTTTCCAACCGTCGGCTAGGGTCGACGCCCCTCTTTCGGCGGGTTGCGGCGGTGTGGCTTGCGGCGGTTTCAGCCACGCTGATGCTACGCGGGCTTGCCGCCTGAGCCTCAGCCGATCAACGGCCCAGACCGACCGTAGGTTTCGTCATAGTGCCGACGCAACCGCTGCAAGGCGATCCGCAACACGATCTTGCCCGACCGCGCCGCCCAGCCAAGCCGCTTTTCGGCGATCTCCAGTCCTTCCAGAAAACAGCAGCAGCGCAGCGCCACATCGCCAAGCCCCGGCCCAAGATCGCGCAGCGCCGCAGCCACCCGCGCCCGCGCCTGCGACGGCCCCTCGGCCAGCCCGCTGTCGGCCTGAAACCCGCCCCGGTCCGCCCCGGTCAGGAAACGGTCCCAGTTCTGCGCCACCCGCGGGCCCATCTGCGCCAGCTCGAAATCCTCGCGCAACCGTTCACCCGCCTCGACCAGTTCGGCTTCAAGGAACGGCTTGCCGTCCTTGTCACGCCGACGCCCCAGAACCCCGATCGGGCTTTCTGCCAGATTGTAGCGCATTCGCCGGCGGCTGCCGTCCTCAACCACGGTGCGTTCGCTCCAGATCCGGTGCTGATCGCCGAAGGGGGTCGCGGCCTCGGCCAACCCCTGACGGCGACGGTCCTCATCATCGATCATCCGCTTCAGCGCCGCCCGTCCGGTGGACGTGATCTCGTACGTCGACACCCGGCCCATCTTGCGGCAGGCGATCCAGTCCTTGAGCGTGAATGCCTGGGCAACGGCCCGGTCCAGCACCCCGGTCCGCAGGCTGCGCCCATCCGGGAACTCGCGCAGCACGACCGCCTTTTCCATCTCGGGTGCCACGGCCATCACTGCGCCCGGCTCGGCCAGACGCCTGAGGATGCGCCGACCCTCGCGGTCAAGGGCCTGTTCATCAACGGTCGGCGAAACATGGCGCAGGGGGGCTGACATGGGCTGTGGTTCCTTCTTGGCTGGGTCGGCTCTGGAGTGGTCGAACATCCGGGCAAAAGCAGCGAGCGCCTCATCCAGAAGCGGATCGTCCCGGCGGCTCTCATAGCGACGCACCTGGCGCATGATGGTTGAGGCGTGCCGCCCCTCTCGCTTGGCCAGTGACCGGAACGAGCAACCGTCTTCGGTATGATCTAGGTAAAGCCGCACTGATGGCGGAAGCCAGTCTGGAAGGCGCGGTTGCGTAAGCTCAGGCAATTCAGTCGTTCCGTTCTTCAATCCACCTCCTTGCTGCATGTCCAGCCAAGGACAGCCGCAACTTGGTGGGAATTCATTACTTGATCGTTAACTTTCTGATCGGTATTAAGAATTCGCTACAATTCCTAAAGAGTTTGGTAACCTCCGCGCGCGCCAATCACGCATTGTGCAACGCTGAGTTGAGTTGGGATATGTTGCACTTCGTCCTCAACCGGAGTGTCCCAAGATGTCTGATTTCCGCACCATCCTCGCCAATCTGCGCCGCCCGCGCCTGTTGATGCGCGCCGCCCGCTTCGGGTTGGAGGATTATAGCCGTGATCGCGACCTGCGTCGGCTGGTGCGCTGCCAGCACACGCCTGACCACACCGTCCCGACGCTTCTCGACGAGGAGGAGCGGCTTGAACAGACCCGGCTGCGAGGCGATGCGAGTTATTCAGTGGCGCGCCATGTGTCGACGTGCTGGTGGCCCTTCTGGCCGAGGCACGGCTCTTGCCGCGTTCCACCCTGGCCTGAGAGTAAGCGAAAGGGGCGGTCACCCGCCCCTTTTCACACTCCGGTCCTGACGCCTCAGACGAAAGCGTCCGGCATCTCTTCCTTGCGCTTGGCAACATACGCGTTCAGCGCTTCGTGGATACCCTCGTCCAGGCTCGGCTGCTGGTAATCGGCCAACTGCTTCTTGACCCGCTCGGCCGCCAGCGCCTGCGTATCGCGCGCGCCCTCCTCGGCCCAGGTCTCGAAGGGTTTGTAATCGAAAAGGTCCGACCGCCAGAACGCTGACTTGAAGTTCGCCTGCGTATGCTCGCAACCAAGGAAGTGCCCGCCCGGCCCCACCTCGCGCAGCGCGTCCATCGCCTGCCCGTTGGTGTCCATCATCACTCCCTGCGCCAGATGGTGCAGGGTGCCAAGCTGGTCGGCGTCCATCACGAACTTCTCGTAGGACGACACAAGGCCCCCCTCCAGCCAACCGCAGGCGTGCAACATGAAGTTGACCCCGGCAAGCAACGCCATGTTAAGGCTGTTCGCAGTCTCGTAGGCCGCCTGCGCATCGGGCAATTTCGACCCGCAGAAAGACCCTCCCGACCGGTATGGCAGGTTCAACCGCCGCGCCAACTGTCCCGCGCCATAAGTGATGTGCGCGGCTTCCGGCGTGCCAAACGTCGGCGCGCCGGAATTCATGTCAATCGAGGTCACAAACGCGCCAAAGATCACCGGTGCGCCGGGCCGCACCAATTGGGAATACGAAACCCCCGCCAGAACCTCGGCCAAAACCTGCGTCAACGTCCCCGCCACCGTGACAGGCGCCATTGCACCCCCCACGATGAACGGGCTGATGATCGCCGCCTGGTTCGCCTTGGCGTAAACCTCCAGCGCGCCCATCATGATGCCGTCGAATGTCAGCGGCGAGTTGATGTTGATCAGGCTGGTCATCACCGTGTTCTGGTCAACGAAGTCGTTGCCGAACAGGATCTTCGACATCGCCACCGAATCCTCGGCGCGGCTCGGCTCGGTCACCGACCCCATGTAGGGTTTGTCCGACAGCACCATATGCGCCAGAAGCATGTCCAGATGTCGCTTGTTTACCGGCACGTCGGTCGGCTCGCAGACCGTGCCGCCCGAATGGTGCAACCACTTCGACATGTAGCCAAGCTTCACGAAGTTCTGGAAATCGGCAATCGTCGCATAGCGCCGCCCGCCTTCGGCGTCGCGCACGAAGGGCGGCCCGTAAACCGGCGCCAGCACCAGATTGCGCCCACCGACCTCGACCTTGCGCTCAGGGTTGCGGGCGTGCTGGGTAAACGACGACGGTGCGGTCGCGCACAATTTCCGGGCGAGACCGCGCGGAATATGCACCCGCTCGCCCTTCACATCCGCCCCGGCCGCGCGCCACAGCTCCAGCGCCGCCGGGTTTTCCACGAAATTGACACCGATCTCTTCCAGAACGGTTTCCGCGTTCCATTCGATGATCTGCAACGCCTCTTCGTTCAGGATCTCGAAGTTCGGGATGTTGCGCGTGATGAAGCGCGCAGTCTCCAGCGACACCGCCGTCCGTTCTGCCCGCCGCGCCGATCCGCCACCACCGCGCGCCCTGCGCCCTGCCACTTCGTTCATCATCGCCTCCAACGCTTTTGCGTCCTTATGCCGCCAAATCTGCCGTTTCCCAGACTTGAAACCGCCGCTTGCTCTCCAAAACCGACACTGTGCCCAGCAGTAAACGACACCAGCTTTCCCCTTCGGCAAATATCCCACGGGGGTGCGGGGGTGTGAAACCCCCGCTTCGCACCGCTCGCCCTCTTGCGAAACGGTGCTCGTGCGGCTACGCGAGGCCATGACACATCATGACCGCCTCCTCATCATCGATTTCGGTTCCCAGGTGACGCAACTCATCGCGCGCCGTCTGCGCGAGTTGAACGTCTATTGTGAAATCCACCCCTACAATCGCGTCGACGACGCCTTCCTTAAGGCCTTCGCTCCGAAAGCGATCATCTTTTCGGGCGGCCCCGCTTCGGTCTTTGCCGAAGGCGCGCCGATGCCGCCGGCCTCGGCTTTCACCGCCGGCGTGCCGATCCTCGGCATCTGCTACGGCCAGCAGGTCATGATGCACTGCTTGGGCGGCAAGGTGGAACGCGGTCACGGCACAGCCGAGTTCGGCCGCGCCTATGTGACGCCAACCGCGCTTACACACCCCATCCTCGCCGGTTGGTTTCCGCCCGAAGACGGCCCCCTCGCCCGCGAACAGGTCTGGATGAGCCACGGCGACCATGTCTCTGAAATCGCACCGGGTTTCTCGGTTTACGGCACCTCGCCAAACGCGCCTTTCGCGATCACCGCCGACTCGTCGCGCCACTTTTACGCCGTGCAGTTCCACCCCGAGGTGCACCACACCCCGAAGGGCGCGCAGCTGTACGAGAACTTCGTCAAGCTCGCCGGGTTCAAGGGCGACTGGACGATGGGCGCCTACCGCGAGGAAGCCATCGCAAAGATCCGCGCGCAAGTCGGCGACGCCAAGGTGATCTGCGGCCTTTCCGGCGGCGTCGACAGTTCGGTCGCCGCCGTCCTGATGCACGAAGCGATCGGCGACCAGCTTACCTGCGTCTTCGTTGACCACGGCCTCTTGCGGCTGGGCGAGGCGGAACAGGTCGTCACCATGTTCCGCGACACATACAACATCCCGCTGATCCACGCCGACGAATCTGCCCTGTTCCTTGGTGCGCTGGAGGGTGTCTCGGACCCGGAAGTGAAGCGCAAGACCATTGGCCGCCTCTTCATCGACGTGTTCCAGAAGCACGCGCACGAGGTCGGCGGCGCGACCTTCCTTGCCCAAGGCACGCTCTACCCCGACGTGATAGAAAGCGTCAGCTTCTCTGGTGGCCCCTCTGTCACGATCAAGTCGCACCACAACGTCGGCGGACTGCCAGAAAAGATGGGACTCAAGCTCGTTGAACCGCTGCGCGAGCTTTTCAAGGATGAGGTCCGCGCCCTAGGCCGCGAACTTGGCCTGCCTGAACCCTTCGTGAAGCGTCACCCCTTCCCCGGTCCCGGCCTGGCGATCCGCTGCCCGGGCGAGATCACCGCCGAAAAGCTGGACATCCTGCGCCGCGCCGATGCCGTCTACATCGACCAGATCCGCAAGCACGGGCTTTACGACGAAATCTGGCAAGCCTTCGCCGCGATCCTGCCGATGAAGACCGTCGGCGTGATGGGCGACGGGCGCACCTACGATTACGCCCTCGCCCTGCGCGCGGTGACATCGGTCGATGGCATGACCGCCGACTACTACCCCTTCACGCACGACTTCCTCGGCGAAACCGCCACCCGCATCATCAACGAAGTGCAAGGCGTGAACCGCGTCTTCTACGACTGCACCTCGAAACCACCGGGGACGATCGAACTGGAATGATCCGCGTCACCGGACAGTTGATCTGCGGCACGGCCGAAGATGCAGCCGTGGTCACAGCCCGTCTTCCAGACCACATCCGCCTCAGCCGGGCCGAACCGGGATGCCTGACGTTTTCCGTCACGCCCACCGCGTCTGGCTTGATCTGGCAGCTTGACGAAACCTTCTCCGACCGCGCCGCGTATGACGCGCACCAAGCCCGGACCCGCGCGTCTGACTGGTTCCGCGCCACGGCCCACCTTGCCCGCGATTTTCAGGTGACAGAGGTCTGATCAGCCCAGACCGGCTTTCCAGTCCGGCTTTCCAGACCGGCTTTGGACAAGACAGGCCGCCGCGCCCGTGCAATGTTCGGCCAAACGGGGGGAACAGGCGATGCGCGCAGTCAGGCTCAACGCAGTTAACGACATCGCCATCGTCGACGTGCCGAACCCTACCCCCGGTCCCGGCGACGTGCTGGTCCGCGTGCTTGCGGCAGGCATCTGCGGCACCGACCGCCACCTTTTCAAGGGCGAATTCCCCTGCGCGCCGCCCGTCACCCTCGGGCACGAGTTTTCCGGCGAGGTCATCGCCGCCGGTGACGGCGTCACCCTCCCCCTCGGTACGCGCATCGCCTGCGACCCGAACATCGCCTGTGGCACCTGCGACGCTTGCCTGCGTGGCCGCGTCAACCTTTGCGCCCGCAACATCGCCATCGGCATCCACCGCGACGGCGGCTTTGCGGACTATGCCGTGATCCCCGCCCACCGTGCTCTGCCAACCGGCGATCTTCATCCGCATCATGCCGCCTTCGCCGAGCCCCTCGCCTGCACTCTCCACGGCATCGACCTTGGCGCGCCCCGCCCCGGCGAGCGGGTGCTGGTGATCGGCGGCGGCGTGATCGGCCTTCTGGCCGTCCAGCTTGCCGCCAACGCAGGCGCAGATGTCACCTTGCTGACCCGCAACCCGGACAAGCGCGCCCTCGCGCGGCGCACCGGCGCCCGCACCACCGCCGGCGATGAAGCCGAAGCCCGCACCCTACTTGGCCCCGGAGCAGATCTTGTCGTCGAATGTGCCGGCGTCGCGGAAACGGTCGAGATGGCCCCCCGCCTTGCCCGCGCGGGTGGCAGATGCGTCGTGCTCGGCGTCTTGCCGCAGGGCGACAAGGTCAGCATCGAACCCTTCGACCTTCTCTTTCGCGAAATCACCCTGATCCACAGCTTCATCAACCCGTTCACACAGTCCCGCGCGATCCAGATGCTCCGGGACGGAACGGTCGACCCAGCCCTGCTGATCTCGCGCGTGGTCGGTCTGTCGGACGCCCCCCGCGCCATCGCCAATCCGGCCCTTCCGGCCGAGGTAAAGGTGCTTGTCGTCCCCGGATGACGGTCACTGGACATTCGGCCCGCGCCCGGCAAGGGTGATGCCATGCCAGCCGTCTTTCGCCCCTTCGCCGCCGCGCTCTGGATGTCAGGGGCGATTGCCGCCTTCACCGCAATGGCCGTCGCCACACGCGAGATCAAGCATGTGCATGACACCTTCGAGATTCTCGCCTTCCGCTCGGCGATCGGCTTTGTGATTGTCGTCGCCGTGGCATCGGCGCTTGGCCAACTGTCGCGTGTCCGTGCCGACCGCCTGCCCAGCCACGTTGTGCGCAACATGTTTCACTTCACCGGCCAGTCGCTGTGGTTCTGGGCAATCACGATGATCCCGCTGGCACAGGTCTTCGCGCTGGAGTTCACCTCGCCGATCTGGGTGATCCTGCTGTCGCCCCTCGTCCTAGGCGAACGGCTGACCACGCCCCGGCTGATCGCTGCCGGGCTTGGCTTTGCCGGCATCCTGATCGTGGCTCGCCCCGATTTCGGCCAGCTTGATCTTGGCGTCATGGCCGCCATCGGGGCCGCATTCTTCTTCGCCGCAACCACCCTGATGACCAAGGCGCTGACCCGCGGCGAGGCGATCGTGTCGATCCTGTTCTGGCTGACGCTGATGCAGACCGGCTTTGGAACGGTGGCGATGCTGGCCGACGGCAGCGTCACCCTGCCGACCCTGCAGACGCTGCCCTGGATCGTCCTGATCGCGATTGCCGGCGTGACCGCGCATCTCTGCCTGACCTCCGCGCTTTCGCTGGCCCCGGCCAGTTTCGTCGTGCCACTGGATTTTGCCCGGTTGCCGGTGATTGCCGCGATCGGTGCGGCCTTTTACGCCGAACCGGTCGAAACGACCCTCTTTCTTGGCGCGGCGCTCATATTTCTTGGCAACTGGATCAACCTGCGCGCCGCCAGACGGGCAACCGCGCCACAGACGTGAGGTCACGATTTCGTGACGTCGCGTCATTTATTGACCGGATTCCGTGCTGGGCCTAGCGTTTCAACCAAGGGAAAATCTCAATTACGGGATGAGGAAACATGAAACGCTTACTCACCACGGCGGCAGCCTTCGCGGCTGCGGCCAGCGGGGCGCAAGCTGGCGGGGTCGAACGATCGACCCAGTCCGTCGCGATCCTGTTCGAACAAGGCCGCTACGCCGAACTCAGCTTGGGCACCTTCTCGCCCGATGTCAGCGGCAATGTTGGCGTCGGCTCCGGCGACATGTCGCCCAGCTACACATCCTGGAGCCTTGGCTACAAGATGGACATCGGCGAGAGGATGGCCTTTGCGCTGATCCTGGACGAACCGATCGGCGCGAAAGTTCGGTATCCGGGAACCTTCGGTGTCGATCCCTACCCTTTGGCCGGTACGACAGCGGACCTTACCTCCAGTGCGATCACGGCTCTTTTGCGATACAAGATGCCGAACAACGTCTCGGTTTACGGCGGCCTGCGATATGAAACCGTTAAAGGTGTCGTCGGGATTCCGCTGGTCGGAGGCTACACCCTTAGCACGAACCATGATTCAGAACTCGGATACGTGGTTGGCGTCGCATGGGAAAAGCCAGAAATCGCCGCGCGCGTCGCGTTGACCTACAACTCTGCGATAACTCACTCGCTTGAATCGCTGGAGTTCGCCGCGCTTGCAGACAGCTTTGACACCGAAGTCCCGCAGTCGGTGAACCTCGAGTTTCAGACCGGCATTGCGAAGGACACGCTCCTGTTCGGCTCGATCCGCTGGGCCGACTGGTCTGAGTTTCAGATCGCTCCTCCTGCCTATGCCGGTGCGACTCTGGGGTCTGCCCTTGTCAGCTACCCCAATGACCGGGTCACCTATAACCTCGGCATTGGCCGGCGCTTCAACGAAGTCTGGTCCGGTGCCGTGACGCTCGGCTACGAACCTTCGGACGGAGAACTGACCGGCAACCTTGGGCCGACCGACGGTTTCAAAAGCATCGGCCTCGCCACGACCTACACCCGGGATAACATGAAGATCACTGGCGGCATCCGCTATGTCGATATCGGCGACGCAACAACAAACCCGCCGATTTCCGCGGTGTTTTCTGACAACTCAGGCGTCGGCGTTGGCATCAAGGTCGGCTACACGTTCTGACCTGAATCCCGCAGAGACCCTGCCCCTAATCCGGGCGGGGTTTTTCGTTGTTCTTCCCCGACCTCAGCGGTAACAGAGGTGCCGAAGAGGTGACGCCATGATCTACCGGACGGGCAACGAATATCTGTCAGCGCCGCGCAAGCGTGTGCTGCTCTTCGGCATGTCCGGGCTCGGCAAAACGCACCTTGCCAACATGCTGCGCGATCAGGGTCCGGCCGGCGAAGGCTGGTTTCACTACTCGGTCGATTACCGCATCGGCACACGCTACATGAACGAATACATCGCCGACAACTTCAAGCGCGAGGCGATGAAGGTGCCGCTGCTGCGCGAGCTGTTGATGACGGACTCGGTCTACATCGCGTCGAACATCACCTTCAACAATCTGGCACCCCTGTCGACCTACCTCGGCAAGCCCGGCGATCCGGCCAAGGGCGGCGTGCCGTTTGCCGAATACATGAAGCGGCAGGAACAGCACCGGCAAGCCGAGGTTGCCGCCATGCTCGACACCGCCCGCTTCATCGACCGCGCCGATGAAATCTACGGCTACCGCAACTTCGTCTGCGACACCTCCGGCTCGATCTGCGAGGTGGTCGATCCCGAGAACCCCGCCGATCCGGTGATGCGGCAACTTTCGGAAACCCTGCTTCTGGTCTGGATCAAGGGTTCCGATGACCACACCGCAGAACTGGTTCGCCGCTTTGACCGCGCCCCAAAGCCGATGTATTACCAGCCAGCCTTTCTTCATGCGGCCTGGGAGGAATATCGCGCAAGCCATTCTGTTACAGAAGAAAACTGCGATCCGGACGCCTTCGTGCGCTGGACCTATGCGCGCGCATTGGCGCATCGCCAGCCACGTTATGAGGCGATGGCCCGCTGGGGCGTGACGATCAGCGCCGAAACGGTCGCGGCGGTGCGTGATCCGGCCGGCTTTGACACGATGATCGCGGCTGCCGTTGACGCTGCCCGCTGACCCGTGCCGATCACCCTGCCCGAGACCCTGCCCGCCTATGACGTTCTGCGGAACGAGGGCGTCATGGTCATGTCGCCCGAGCGCGCGGCGCGGCAGGACATCCGGCCGCTGAAGATCGCGCTCCTGAACCTGATGCCGAAGAAGATCCAGACCGAGAACCAGTTCGCCCGGCTGATCGGCGCCACGCCCCTGCAGATTGACCTGCACCTGATCCGCATGTCCGAACACCAGACCAAGAACACCGCTGCTGAACACATGGCGACCTTCTATCGCCCGTTCAAGAAGGTTAAGCGCGAAAAGTTCGACGGCCTCATCATCACCGGGGCCCCCATCGAACACCTCGCTTTCGAGGAGGTCACCTACTGGGACGAGCTTTGCGAAGTGATGGACTGGACCCAGACCAACGTCCAATCCACCTTCGGCGTCTGCTGGGGTGGCATGGCGATGATCAACCATTTCCACGGCGTGAAGAAACACATGCTGCCGGCGAAAGCGTTTGGCTGCTTCCGTCACCGCAACCTCTGTCCGACATCGCCCTACCTGCGCGGCTTTTCCGACGATTTCGTCATCCCGGTTTCCCGCTGGACCGAGATGCGCCAGGCCGAAATCGACGCCGCCCCCGGCTTGAAAACCCTGCTCGGCTCGGATGAGGTCGGCCCCTGCCTGGTTGAAGACGCCGCTCACCGCGCGCTCTATATCTTCAACCACTTCGAGTATGACAGCGACACGCTGAAGCAGGAATATGACCGCGACATCGCCAACGGCACACCGATCAACGTGCCGTTGAACTACTACGGAAATGACGATCCCGCGATGCCACCCCTGAACCGGTGGAGAAGCCACGCGCACCTGCTATATGGCAACTGGATCAACGAGATTTACCAGTCCACGCCCTATGACCCTGCAGAAATTGGCCGTTAGCGCGCTCCTTGTCCTCGTCCTTCTGGCCGCCCTGACGCACTGGCGCGCCAGCGCCCGCGAAGCCACGACCAACCTCGAATTCCCGCCAGAAGGCCAGTTTGTCACCCTTGACGGCCGCCGCATCCATTACGTCATGCGCGGCAGCGGCCCGGACCTCGTGCTGATCCACGGTGCCAGCGGGTCGCTGCGCGAGTTCACCTTTGCGCTCGTCGAACGGTTGGCCGCAGATTACCGCGTCATCGCGTTCGACCGCCCCGGCCACGGCCACTCCGAGCCCATCCCCGACACCACCGTTTCCGGCCAAGCCCGCGTTCTCAAAGCCGCCGCCGCCGAACTTGGCGCGCCGAACCCCATCGTTCTCGGCCAATCCTACGGCGGCTCCGTCGCCCTCGCCTGGGCGCTTGACGGCGGGCCGAAGGCACTAGTCCTCGTCAGCGCGCCCAGCCTGCCCTGGCCCGGCACGCTCGACACCTGGTACCGCGCCACGGCCAGCTTGCCGGGCCGCCTGACCCTCGTTCCCCTCGCCGCTGCTTTCGTGCCGCAATCCTATGTCTCCCGTGCAACTGACGCAGTCTTTGCGCCCGACCCGGTGCCACCGGGCTATACGGCCTCGGTAGGCACCGACCTCACCCTCCGCCGCACCAGCCTCGCTGCCAATGCGGCGCAAGTGAACGTCCTGCGCGACGACCTTGTGGCGATGGCGCCGCGTTACCCCGCACTCACCCTTCGCATCGAACTGATCCACGGCACCGCTGACACCATCGTTCCGCTTACCATCCACTCCGGCCCCCTCGCCAAGATGCTACCGAACGCAAATCTGACCGTGATCCCCGACGCCGGCCACATGCCCCATCATGCCTACGCTGACGCCGTGATTGATGCGATCACGCGGGCTGCATTGCACTAACGCGCCCAATCGCCATACTGGCCAAAAAACCCGGAGGACCCCATGGATCTGCCCTTTGATGGTGCAATTAGCCGCTATTTCCGCGAAGGCGCCCCGCAAGGTGTGCGCAATGCCATCGAGAAAGCCGGCAAGGACGATATCCTGACCAAATCCTACCCCTACCGCGTGGGAATGAAGGGCAAGGATTACGACCGCCACATGGAGGGGCTGCAAATCCAGCTTGCGCGCCTGCAAGCCGATGCGAAAGTCACCGGCAAGCGCATCGTGATGGTGTTCGAGGGCCGCGACGCCGCCGGCAAGGGTGGCACGATCGAAGCGATGCGCGCCAACATGAACCCGCGCGTCGCCAGCATCGTCGCGCTCTCCAAACCCTCAGACCGCGAGGCCGCGCAGTGGTACTTCCAGCGTTATGTAGACTGGTTGCCTGCCAAGGGCGAAATGGCCCTCTTTGACCGCAGCTGGTACAACCGCGCCATGATCGAGCATGTGTTCGGCTTCTGCAAACCCGAAGAACGCGTGAAGTTCTTCCGCCAACTACCTGATTTTGAAAACATGCTAGTAGATGAGGGTATCGTCCTGATCAAGTTCTGGCTGGAGGTGGGTCGCGCCGAGCAACTCCGTCGCTTCCTTGCCCGCGAGGGCGACCCGCTGAAGCAATGGAAGCTTTCGTCCATCGACGTCGACGGATTGCCAAAGTGGGACGAGTACTCCGCCGCCATCGACGAGACGATGACGAAAAGCCATTTCACGTTCGCGCCCTGGACCATGATCCTTTCGGACGACAAGAAGCGGGCCCGCATCGCCGCGATCCAGACGCTGCTTCATCAAATCGACTATGTCGGCAAGGACACCGAGGTTATCGGCAAGATCGACACCGCCATCTGCGGCGGCCCGGACCTGCGGTCGAACGACTGATGAAGCGCGGCTATCACCACGGCAACCTCCGCCAGGCTCTTGTCGAAGCGGCACTGGAGCTGATCGCCGAGAAGGGCCCGCAAGGCTTTACCCTCAGCGAGGCCGCCAAGGCTGCCGACGTGACCCCAGCCGCCGTTTACCGGCATTTCGCCGGCCGTGACGACCTTCTGGCCGAGGTCGCCCGCCAGGGTTACGACATCTTCGCCGCCCTGATGGAATTCGCCTACAACAATGGCCAGCCCACCGCGCTTGCCGCGTTCGAGGCGACGGGCCGCGCCTACCTCGCCTTTGCCCGCAAGTATCCCGGCCACTATCAGGCGATGTTCGAAAGTGGCCTCAGCCCGGTCAACCACCCTGATCTGGCTCAGGTCGCTGCCAAGGCGCGTCACGTCCTGGAACGCGCCGCCGAAAGCCTGTCGCAGCACATGCCGGCCGACAAGCGCCCGCCCGCGATCATGTTCTCCTCGCATATCTGGGCCCTCAGCCACGGCGTCGTGGAGCTGTTCATGCGGGGCGAACGGCAGAACGCGCCCTTCCCGCCCGAAGACCTGCTGGAGGCCGGGATAGGCATATACCTGCGCGGCCTCGGGCTTCTGCCCGCCGACCGTTAGCGGAACAGAACCAGCGCCGACGGGCTCCATGCCACCCGCACCTTGGTGCCCACGTCCAGCACCGGCCGTCCCGGAACGTTGCGCATCGACAGGCGCACCTCAACGTCCGTGCCGCCCAGGTAGACGTCGTAATAGGTCATGTCGCCGAAATAGATCACCTCGTCGATCACGCCGTCCGTCTCGCGCTCCGATGCCTTCTGGTCATCGTAAAGCAGCGTCAGCGTCTCGGGGCGCAGCCCGACCACCGGGCTTTCACCCTTGGCCGGAGGTGCCAGTGACGCGTCCAGCGTCACCCGACCCAGGCCCTTGGCCTCGATCTCGACCTTGTCGCCAGATTCCGAAATCACCGTCGCGGGGATGAAGTTCATCGTGCCGATGAAATCCGCGACCATCTTCGAGTTCGGCCTGCGGTACAGCGTCTCGGGATCGGCCAACTGCACGATTTCCCCCTCGAACATCACCGCCACCCGGTCCGACATCACCAGCGCCTCTTCCTGGTCGTGTGTCACAAGAATGAAGGTGATGCCGACCTGCCGTTGCAGCTTGATCAGCTCCACCTGCATGTGCTCGCGCATCTTCTTGTCCAGCGCCGACAAGGGTTCGTCCAGCAGCAGCACCTTCGGCTTCAGGATCAGCGCCCGCGCCAGCGCCACCCGCTGCCGCTGCCCGCCCGACAGCGCGTGCGCCGCCCGCGCGCCGTAGCCTTTCAGCCCGACCATCTCCAGCGCCTCTTCCACGGCGCGGGCCTTCTCGGCCTTGGACCGTGGATCGCGGCGCAACCCGAAGCCGACGTTCTCGGCCACTGACATGTGCGGAAAGATCGCGTAGGACTGGAACACCATGTTCGTCGGACGCACGTTCGGCGCGACATCGGCCATGTCCTTGCCGTCGATCATGATCACGCCGGACGAGATATCCTCGAACCCTGCGATGGTGCGCAACAGCGTGGTCTTGCCGCAGCCCGACGGCCCCAGCAGCGAAAAGAACTCGCCCGCCCGGATCGTGCCGTTGATCCCCCTCAGTGCATGGTAGTCGCCATAATACTTATGGATGTCGCGAAACTCGATCATCGTCTTTTCGGTAATCGTCACAGGAAGCCTCCGGTTTCCTTGCCACCCGTCTTCGCGATACCGCGACGGCGGAAATATTCAGCAATAGCCAGCATGCAGATCGAGAACAGCACCAGAAGCGTCCCAAGCGCCAGCATCGACGGCACTTTCGCGGGAAAGCGGAACTGCCCGAAGATATAGACCGACAGGATCGGATCGCCCGAGCCAAGGAAGTTCGCAATGATGAACTCGTCGATCGAAATGGTGAAGGTTATCAGGAACGACGACAGGATGCCCGGCATGACAAGCGGCAGCACGATCAGCCGGAAGGTGCTCAACTGGGTCTCGCCAAGGTCAAGCGACGCCTCTTCCAACGACCGGTCCAAGGACTGGAACGCCGAGGTCAGAATCGCCACCGCAAAAGGCATGCAGATCAGCACATGGCCAAGGATGATGGTAAAGATCGACAGCGGTATCCCGATCGACAGCAGCACCACCAAAAGCGCCATTGCCACGATCATCTCGGGCAACACCAGCGGCACCATGATCAGCCCCAGCGCCAGAGGTTTACCCGGCCAGCGATAGCGCACGGTCGAGCGCGCCGCGAAAATCCCGAACACGGTCGCAAGCGTGGCGCTGGACAGGGCGATGATCAGGCTGTTGCCAAGCGCGCGCTGCAACTGCACGTCGGCGAACATTTCGGTAAACCAGCGCGTCGTGAAACCGCTCAGCGGAAAGGCGACAATGCGCCCGTCGTTGAAGGCAAACACCGGCAGGATGATGATCGGGCCGTAAAGAAACAGCAGATACAGGATCGCATAACCACCAAGAAAGGGCGCCTTCTTCATTTCTGCCCCCCAAGGAACCGCCGGTTCAACAGCACGAAGGCCAGGCTTACCAGCCCCACCACCAGCATCGCCGCCACTGCGATCGCCGATCCTTGCGCCTGATCGCGGATCTTCAGCATCTGGCTTTCGATCAGGTTCGCGATCAACGGCACCTTGCCGCCGCCGATCAGTTCCGGGGTCACGTAGTCGCCCACCGTAGGGATGAACACGATCAGCACCGCTGCAATCACCCCCGGCATCGTCAGGGGCAACGTCACCCGGATGAACGTCATCAACCGGCTTTCGCCCAGATCCTGTCCCGCTTCCAGCAGCGAGCGGTCCACCTTTTCCAGGCTGACAAAGATCGGCAGCACCGCGAAAGGCGCATAAGCGTGGCTCAGCGTGATGATCATCGACAGGATGCCGTTCGACAGTATGTTGACCGGCTGATCGGTCACCCCGATCCCGATCAACGCGCTGTCGACGATGCCCTCATATCCAAGAATCGTCCGCCACAGCGCCACCCGGATCACATAACTCGTCCAGAACGGGATGGTGATCAGGAACAGCCACAGCGCCTTTTTCGATGGCGATACGTGAAAGCTGACGAAATAGGCAATCGGGTAGGCCAGTACCACCGTCACCACCGTTACCGACAGTGACACGAACAGCGACCGCAGCATGACCGACTGGTAGATCGGTTTGTCGAACAATTCGGTAAAGTTTGCCAGCGTGAACGGCAAACCGATTTCGCCACGCCCACCGGTCAGCACCGAATAGATCAGCACTGTTGCCAGCGGTGCCGCCAGCAGCAAAAGCGCGTAAATTGCCGGTGGCGAAATCAGCAGCCAGCCGGTTCGGGCCTCTTTCCCCTGAGACTGTGCCATGTGGTCCCCTGTCGCCAGCGCGTCTTTTGCGCGTTGTTTGATCAAATCTAGACCGGTTGTCCGCTTCAAGGCAAGGGGGCGCAGGCCGGGGCGCGAAATCAAACGAAATCAGCGGCGGCCGGCAGGGCCACCGCGCTTCCGGCCTGACACTGCGGCAAAAGCCTCAGCCAGCAACGCGCTCGATGGCGATTGCCCGCTTTTTCAGCTCGTCATAAAGCGTTGGCACCACGCGCAGGCTGCCCACCGCCACCCGCAACGCATCCGAGATGCGGGCTTCGGAGGGGGCATCGCTGGCAACGCGCCAGACCATGCGCCGTGTCACGCCGTCATCATAGACAATCTCGGTTCCGCCTGCGCGCGTTTTGCGCCAGCCAAGAAAATCCGCCCCGCCATGCGGCGCGTGAAAGGTAGACTGGTGTCCCATTTTTCGGGCTCTCTATTTTTATTCTGCTCTACCTCACTTTCTGGGCCATGCCGGTCGTCTCGGTCAATGATGGCCGAAAGCGATTTTTCTGAAAGAGAGTCCGAATTGCCACAGTCGGGGGCCAGACGGCACCTGCCCCTATCCGCGTCAGCTATCCGCGTCAGACGGAAAGGTCCGACGGCGGATTGGCCAGCAACCCGGCAAGCGTCGCCACAGAACGCTCGAACACATCGCGCGGCAGGCTGGCCGAAATGGCGATCCGCACCGCGCTTGGCGCGCGGCCGTTGATCAGCGCGTATTCGTCGGCCGACCGCACCAGCACACCGCGCGCCTCGGCCATGCGGGTAAAAGTAGATGCCCGCCACCCCATCGGCAGGCGCAACCAGACGAACGGCACCCCCGGCTGCCAGTCAAGATCGAAGGCCCCGATCCCGTTCACCAGAATCTGCAGCCGTTCTGCGAATTCGGCCTGCACCTTGCGCTTGATCGTTGCGGCGGCCCCCGACCGGAACAGATGCAGGCAAAGGTCCGCCACCGGGCGCGACAGCGCAAAGAAACCATGTTGCGCGGTCAGTCGCCCCGCCTCCCCCATACCCGCCGGGCAAATCACATAGCCAAAGCGCAGCGCCGCCGAGATGGTCTGGGACAGGCTTCCCACCAGCCAGACCCGCTCGGGTGCCAACGCCCGCAGGCTCGGAATCTCGCTTTCGGCCACCGAATAGCAATCATCTTCGAGGATTTGCAGGTCATAGCGCCGCGCGATCTCGGCAATCTGTTGCCGCCGCTCGACCGGCATTCGACCCGTCGTGGGGTTCTGCGCCTCCGATGTCAGGCATAAGACCTGGGCCCCGTGCCGGCGGCAAGCCGCTTCCAGCGCCTCCGGCACGACGCCATGGTCGTCGATCTCCACCGGGACAACCTCGGCCCGGGCCGCCCGCGCCGCATAGCGAAAGCCGGGGTAGGCCAGCTCCTCGATCAGAACGACCGGACGCTCGCCGCGCAGGCAGCAATCAAAGATCAGATGGATGGCGTTCTGCCCGCCATGCGTCAGCGCCACGTCCTGCGGCCCGATCGGCCCCAGCAGGCGGTCGCCCATCCAGGTGACGATTTCGGCGCGCAACTCCGCCTCGCCGCTCTGGCTGGTGTAATCCAGCCAGCCCTGCCCGGTGGTCTCGGCCATATCCAGCAGCGCCGCACGAAACGCCTCGCGCTGGCCAACCTCTGCCACCTGCGGCGGACGCAGATCGACCAGCCCGGTGGTGCCACCGGTAACCCGCTCGGTATACAAGGGCTGCGTCGGTCCCAACCTTGGTGCCTGGGCCGCAACAAAGGTGCCGCGGCCGACGGTCGCGGCCAGAAGCCCCTCCTGCGTCGCCATCTGGTAGGCCCGCGCCACCGTTCCCGGCGTCAGGTGCAGTCGCCACGCCAGATCGCGGACCGTGGGAAGCTGGGCATTCTGCGGCAGATCGCCGCTGCGGATCGCCTCCCGCAGCGCCCGGCTCAGACTCAGATACTTCGGGCCGGGAAATTGACTCAGATCCGGCTCCCAATTTGTATCAGTCACAATAAACCTCTGGCGCCCGCCGCTCGTTGTTTGATACAATCAACCTAACCAAAGCCCCTCATTGTATCAACACAAAAAACGAAAGCCTGAAATTATGTCCCGCGCCACCAGCCTTGTCCGCGCCACGCCCCTGCTCTCCGGTTTCCGGCTCACCCTGCGTGAGGCCATCACAACCTGGGCGACCCGTCGCCGCGAACGGGCGATGCTGGCCCGGCTTGATGCCCATCTCCTGCGCGACATCGGTCTCGACGCCGACACCGCCGCCAAAGAATGCAGCAAGCCCGGCTGGCGCGCCTGACCAACTTCCCTGAAACCCCTGACTGGGGCCGGGCAACCGGCCCCATTTTTTTGACCAGTGCCCCGTTTCTTGACCAGCGCCCCGCGACACAAACGAAAAAGGCCCGCCGAAGCGGGCCTTTTCGATACCGTGCAGCGCGGATCAGCGCTTGGAGAACTGGAAGGACCGGCGGGCCTTGGCCTTGCCGTACTTCTTGCGTTCCACCACGCGGCTGTCGCGGGTCAGGAAGCCTGCTGCCTTCAGCGCACCGCGCAGGGCGGGCTCATAAAGTTGCAGCGCCTTCGAGATGCCGTGCTTCACCGCACCGGCCTGGCCCGAAAGCCCGCCACCGGCCACGGTGGCCATGACGTCGAACTGGCCTTCCACGTTGGCAATGGTGAACGGCTGGCGCAGGATCATCTGCAGCACCGGGCGGGCGAAATACACCGCCATTTCCTTGCCGTTGACGATGACCTTGCCGGAACCCGGCTTGATCCAGACGCGGGCGACCGCGTCCTTGCGCTTGCCCG
>LNFM01004613.1_pt1 | contig 25136 bp, 22 predicted proteins | sample 596031 | NCBI WGS metagenome assembly LNFM01 (sample SAMN04254537, study PRJNA301005) | activated carbon metagenome | isolation source: dual media filters at the Ann Arbor, Michigan drinking water treatment plant | place: USA: Ann Arbor | reverse complement strand
CCCTTTGCGGCCAGCGTGTCCAGCAGCTCGGCGTAGACCGGCAGCAGGCGCTCCAGCAGGGCGAGCTTGTTCGAGTCGTCCTTGGCCTTGCCAATGGCGAGGTAGGTGACAGGGCCGACGATGACCGGCTTGGCTTTCACACCCTGTGCCTGAGCTTCGGCCAGCTGTTCCAGCAGGCGCGAGGCGTCGAGCTTGAATTGCGTGTCTGCCTTGAACTCGGGGACGATGTAGTGGTAGTTGGTGTCGAACCACTTGGTCATCTCACCAGCAGCGACGCCGCCATGGTTGCCGCCACAGCAGCTGTTGTCCTCCGAAGACTTGGCTGAGCGACCGCGTGCGACGCGGAAATAATTGTCCAACGCATCGCCGTGGAAGCCCTGCACGCGCTGGGGCAGATTGCCCAGGGTGAAACTCAGGTCCAGCACCTGGTCGTAGAACGAGAAGTCACCCACCGGCACCAGATCCAGAGCGGACTGGTTCTGCCAGTGGCGCTGGCGCAGCTGCGCACCCAGGGCCTTGAGTGCGTCGCGGGACGTTTCGTCCTTCCAATAGGACTCCAGGGCGAACTTCAGCTCGCGCTTGGCGCCGATGCGCGGGAAACCGAGGTTGTGTGTCAGAGCCATGATGAGCTGCCTTCGTGTAAGGGTTGATCCGAAGGTTGGCATCGTAGGTAGCTACGGCCATTACGTAAAATGGTCTTATTTCACCCATCCATTAAATTGGCTCATATATGATCGAACGCATCCACTTGGCCATCGTGCAGGAAGTTGCCAAACAGGGCTCTTTGACCGCAGCCGCAGATGCCCTGCATCTGACGCAGTCGGCGCTGAGCCACTCGGTCAAAAAACTGGAAACCTTGCTGGGAACGGCTATCTGGTTGCGCGAGGGGCGGCAGCTCATACCGACCCAGGCCGGCCACTATCTGCTGGCCGTGGCAAATCGCGTGCTGCCCCAGCTGGTCCAGGCCGAGGAACGCCTGAAGCAGTACGCCAAAGGCCAGCGCGGTACGCTGCGCATCGGCATGGAATGTCACCCCTGCTACCAGTGGCTGCTCAAGGTGGTCGCCCCCTATCTAGCGGCCTGGCCGGATGTAGACGTGGATGTGAAGCAGAAATTCCAGTTCGGTGGTATCGGCGCGCTTTTCGGCTACGAAATCGACCTGCTGGTCACGCCCGACCCGCTTTACAAGCCAGGACTGCGTTTCGAGCCGGTGTTTGACTATGAGCAAGTGCTCGTGGTTCACCGGGACCACCCGCTGGCAGGCGAGGCCTATGTGAAACCAAAACAGCTGGCATCGGAAATTCTCATCACCTATCCCGTGGCACCCGAGCGGCTGGATATCTTCAATCAATTCCTCACGCCCGCCAGCATTGCGCCGCGCCAGCACAAGACCATCGAGACCACGGACATCTTGCTGCAGATGGTGGCAAGTGGGCGCGGCGTCACGGCGCTGCCGCGCTGGTTGGTGGAGGAATACGCCGCCCAGGCAGACGTGCTTCCCGTTCGGTTGGGCCGCAGCGGCATTGCCAAACAAATCTATCTGGGTGTCCGCGAGGGCGATCTGGAGACTGATTACTTGCAGGCCTTCATCGAACTCGCCCGTGCAGGCAAATGAGTGCGGCAAACATGAATGCGGTTCATGCTTGAATGAAAAAACACCATTTTTATTCAAGACTGAAGCTCTTTAACATTCAGTACACGAATCGTCGATCGACGGTTGTCAATTGTTAGGATTTTCTGTGTCACTGTTCCGTTCGCTCCCCCCTTTCCGTGCCGATGTGGTCGGCAGCTACCTCCGTACCGAAGAACTCAAACAGGCTCGTGCCGACTACGCCCAAGGTGCCATCACCTCCGATGCGCTGCATCAAAAAGAGGACGGCGCGATCCGCTACACAGTACAACGCCAATGCGCCTGTGGTCTGCAAGTGGTGACCGATGGCGAATTCCGCCGTTCGTGGTGGCATTTCGATTTCTTTGAGGGTCTGGAGGGGGTGGAGGGCTACGACGTTGAGCAGGGCATCCAGTTCACCGGGGTCCAGACCAAGCCACGTAGCGTGAAGGTCACGGATCGCGTCAAGTTCGGCCAGCATCCCATGCTCGAGCATTTCCGTTTTCTGAACGCGCTTGGTCATGGCGCCACCGCGAAGATGACGATTCCGAGTCCGAGCGTTCTGCATTTCCGCGGCGGCCGCAAGGCCATCAGCCAAGTGGCCTATCCGGACATGAAGCTTTTCTTCGACGATCTGGTTCAGGTCTATCGCGATGCCATTTCAGCTTTCTATGCCGCCGGTTGCCGTTATCTGCAGCTCGACGACACGGTGTGGGCCTATCTCTGCTCCGACGAACAGAAGCAGCAGGTGCGTGAGCGCGGGGAGAACCCTGAGCAGCTGGCACGCATTTACGCCGACGTCCTCAACCGCGCCCTGGAAGGCAAGCCGGCAGACTTGGTCGTGGGGCTGCACGTATGCCGGGGTAACTTCCGTTCGACTTGGATTTCCTCGGGTGGCTACGAGCCGGTGGCCGAACTGCTGTTCGGCCGTGTAAACGTCGATGCGTTCTTCCTTGAATACGACAACGACCGTTCGGGCGATTTTCGCCCGCTGCGCTTCATCAAGCCTGGCCATCAGCAGGTTGTGCTGGGTCTCGTGACCACCAAAACTGGCGAGCTGGAAGACAAGGCTGTGATCCAGGCGCGGATCCGGGAAGCCACGCAATTCGTCCCGCTAGAACAACTTTGCCTGAGCACGCAGTGCGGTTTTTCCTCGACCGAAGAGGGCAACCTCATCACGGAGGCCGAACAGGAAGCTAAACTGCGTCTGGTCGTGGACGTTTCGCGTGAGGTTTGGGGTGCTCCAGCGGGCGCCTGAGATCGCGGACAGATCCCGATTTCGTTGCTATGAGTACCTTGCCTTCACAACGCCAACCCTTGCCGCTGCCTGACGGTCAGCGCAAGGTGCTGCTGCATTCATGCTGTGCGCCCTGTTCGGGCGAGGTCATGGAGGCCATGCTGACCACGGGTATCGAATACACCATCTTTTTCTACAACCCGAATATCCATCCGCTGAAGGAATACGAACTGCGCAAGGACGAGAACATTCGTTTTGCAGAGAAGTTCGGCATTCCTTTCATTGATGCCGATTACGATCGCGACAACTGGTTCGAGCGCGCCAAGGGTATGGAAAATGAGCCCGAGCGTGGCATACGTTGCACCATGTGCTTCGACATGCGTTTCGAGCGCACAGCGTTGTATGCCCATGAGCATGGTTTCCCGGTGATTACCAGCTCTCTGGGGATTTCGCGCTGGAAAAACATGCAGCAGATCAACGACTGCGGCGTGCGTGCAGCTTCACGCTATCCCGGCCTGAGCTATTGGGACTACAACTGGCGCAAAGGTGGCGGTTCCGCGCGCATGATCGAGATCAGCAAGCGGGAAAACTTCTACCAGCAGGGTTTACTCCTTGCGCGATACCAACCGTCACCGCGCCGCCAGTGGCCGTCCTCGCATTGAGATTGGTGTGAAGTTCTACGGCCAGGAAGAGAGTTCGGAAGACGCCCCCTGAAGATGCGGCACCTGCTCACGGAAGGTTGGTCCAAAAGCCAACTGCAAGTGACGCTCTGCCAATTTCAGATGGCGCACCAGCAAGGTGCTGCTGGAACTGGTCTCTGATCCGATGCGTTGCTGACGCGCATAAGTGATCAGAAGATGGTGCAGTTCGACGGCCTCGGCCCGTTCTGACGTGTCCAGCACAGTCACAAACATGCCGCGCCGAGCGTGGGCAGTCAGCAGTCCTTCCTGCTGCAGCATCCGGAGCGCTTCACGCACCGGCGTACGACTGACGCCATAGTCAGCCGCCATGTCGGCCTCGCCCGGCTTGATGGTGTGATCCAAGATCCGGTCCCGTATGCGATCGGCCACGGCCTCGCACAACGATCTGGGCTGGATGTGCTGCGATGTCATGAAAAAGGCAGACCCGTTCTGGAAACAATCTCGCCTCAGGTGTAGCGCTTCTCGAGTGCGTCCCACTCGGGCTTGCCGACCAGGCGCTGACGCTCCACGAAAGGGGTCACCAATCCACTGGACTCCTGCACCTCCTTTTCGTCGCGCAATACCGTGAGCGCTTTCTGCATGCCGGCCACCGCGCCTTGCAGCGCGGCATTGGCATACAGCACGATGCCGTAGCCCAGTTCGGCCAACTGGTCTGCATTGAAGATGGGTGTCCGGCCTCCGATCACCATATTCATCAATTGCGGTTTGCCCAGACGCTGCGGCAATGCGCGTACTTCTTCGGCTTTCGTCACCGCTTCGACGAAGAGGATGTCGGCCCCGGCCTCGGCGAATTTCTGCGCGCGTTCGATGGCCGCTTCGAAACCGTGCGTGGCAGCGGCATCCGTGCGCGCCATGATGAGCAAATCAGGGTCGCGGCGGGCATCGACCGCGGCCTTGATCTTGCTCACAGCCTCCTCGGTGGAGATCACTTCCTTGCCCGAGAAATGACCACAGCGTTTGGGAGCGACCTGATCCTCGAGCTGGATGCAATCGGCGCCCGCGCGCTCGAGGGTTCGAACGGTGTGGCGAACGTTGAGCGCGTTGCCAAAGCCCGTGTCGGCATCCACAATCAGTGGCACGCTCACGGCATCGCGGATGCGCGCCGTGTGATCTGCAATCTCGGTCAGGCCCATGAAGCCCTGGTCAGGCATGCCGAACCACATATTGGTGACACCGGCTCCGGTCACGTAGATGGCCTGAAAGCCCAGGTCTTCGATCACCTTGGCCGAGAGGGCGTTGAAGGCGCCGGGCACGATCACACCCTTGCGGGCTTCGGCCAGGGCCTTGAGTTGCTTGCGGGTGGACATCGCTGCTTCCTGTCTTAAAAACTGTCGCCGGGCACGCGGACCCAGCCTTCCATGAGCACGCGCGCGCTGCGGCTCATCAGGGCCTTGGTCACGGCCCACTGGCCGTCGATGTGTTGGGCTTCTGCCCCCACACGCAGCGTGCCCGAGGGGTGGCCGAAGCGTACGGCATGGCGCTCGCCGCCGCCGGCAGCCTGATTGACCAGAGTGCCGGGGATGGCCGCGGCCGTGGCAATGGCCACCGAGGCCGTGCCCATCATGGCGTGGTGCAGCTTGCCCATGGACATGGCGCGCACCAGCAGGTCCACATCGCCCGCGCCCACGGCCTTGCCGCTCGAAGCCGTGTAGGCGGTGGGCGGTGCGACGTAGGCGATCTTGGGCGTGTGCTGGCGCGTCTGCGCCTCCTCGGGCCGCTGGATCAGTCCCATGCGCAGGGCACCGGCCACCCGGATGGCCTCGAACTTTTTCAACTGCTCGGGCGAGCCGTTGATGGCCTCCTGCAGCTCGGTACCGCGGTGGCCGATGTCGGCCGCCTTGACGAAGATCGTGGGAATGCCGGAGTTGATCAGCGTGGCCTGGAGCTTGCCGACGCCCGGTACGTCCAGCGTATCGACCAGCTGGCCCGTGGGGAACATGGCACCACCGTCCTCGCCTTCGTCGGCCGGGTCCATGAACTCCAGCGCCACCTCGGCCGCGGGAAAGGTCACGCCGTCAAGCTCGAAGTCACCGGTCTCCTGTACCTGGCCGTCACGCATGGGCACGTGGGCGATGATGGTCTTGCGGATATTGGCCTGCCAGATGCGCACGGTGCAGAGGCCGTTGGCCGGCACGCGTTCAGGTGCGATCAGGCCGTTGGCGATGGCATAGGGGCCGACGGCGGCCGAGAGATTGCCACAGTTGCCCGACCAGTCCACGAAAGCGCTGTCAATCGACACCTGGCCGAAAAGGTAGTCCACGTCATGGTCCGCGCGTGTGGACCTGGACAGGATCACCGTCTTGCTGGTGCTTGAAGTCGCTGCTCCCATGCCGTCGATCTGCTTGCCGTAGGGGTCGGGGCTGCCGATCACGCGCAGCAGCAGCTTGTCGCGTGCGGCGCCGGGCTGCTGGCAGCGCTCGGGCAGGTCCTGCAGGCGGAAGAACACGCCCTTGCTGGTACCGCCACGCATATAGGTGGCGTGGATCTTGATCTGCGGTGCAAAAGCCATGCGATTCCTTCGGTCTTCAGGCAGCGTGTTCGGCCAGGAAGTCCTGAGCGAAGCGCTGCAGCACACCACCGGCCTCATAGACCGAGACTTCCTCGGCCGTGTCGAGCCGGCAGATCATGGGCGCGCGCGTCACGCTGCCGTCCTGGTGACGGATGAGCAGCGTGAGCTCGGCGCGCGGTGCGATCTGGCCCTCCACATCATAGGTCTCGGTGCCGTCGAGGCCCAGCGTCAGGCGGTTCACGCCCGGCTTGAACTCCAGCGGCAGCACACCCATGCCGATCAGATTGGTACGGTGGATGCGCTCGAAGCCCTCGGCCACCACCACCTCCACGCCGGCCAGACGCACACCCTTGGCGGCCCAGTCGCGGCTCGAGCCCTGGCCATAGTCGGCGCCGGCGATGATGATCAGCGGCTGGCGGCGCTGCAGATAGGTCTCGATGGCCTCCCACATGCGCATAACCCGGCCCTCGGGCTCTACCCGCGCCAGCGAGCCGGCACGCTGGCTACCGTCAGCGTTCTTCACCATCTCGTTCTTGAGCGTGGGGTTGGCGAAGGTCGCGCGCATGGCCGTCAGGTGGTCGCCGCGGTGGGTGGCGTAGGAGTTGAAGTCCTCCTCGGGCAGGCCCATCTTGTGCAGGTACTCGCCGGCGGCGCTGTCCATCAGGATGGCGTTGGAAGGCGAGAGATGGTCGGTCGTGATGTTGTCCGGCAGGATGGCCAGTGCACGCATGCCACGGCGGCTGCGCGGGTTGGCTGCCAACGCGCCCACGCCCTCGGTGTCCCAATAAGGCGGGCGGCGGATGTAGGTGGAAGGTGCGCGCCAGTCGTACTGCGGTGCGGCGCGTTCCTCGTCATCGGCACGGATGGCAAACATGGGTTCATAGACGGCACGGAACTGCGCTGGCTTGACCGCCTTGGCCACCAGCGCGTCGATCTCTTCGTCGCTGGGCCAGAGGTCCTTGAGGCGGATCTCACGACCGTCCACGACACCGAGCACGTCCCGTTCGATGTCGAAGCGTACGGTGCCGGCGATGGCATAAGCCACGACCAGCGGCGGGCTGGCCAGGAAGGCCTGCTTGGCATAGGGATGGATGCGGCCGTCGAAGTTGCGGTTGCCCGAGAGCACGGCCGTGGCATAGAGGTCGCGCTCGATGATCTCCTGCTGGATCTTGGGATCCAGTGCACCGCTCATGCCATTGCAGGTGGTGCAGGCGAAGGCGACGATGCCGAAGCCCAGCTTCTCGAGATCGGGCAGCAGGCCGGCTTCCTTGAGGTAGAGCTCCACCGTCTTGGAGCCGGGCGCGAGCGAGCTCTTGACCCAGGGCTTGCGTACCAGGCCCAGGCGGTTGGCATTGCGCGCCAGCAGGCCAGCCGCGATCACATTGCGCGGGTTGCTGGTGTTGGTGCAGCTCGTGATGGCAGCGATGATGACGGCGCCGTCGGGCATCAGGCCCTGGGCCTCTTGCGCGCGCGCCTGTTCCAGGTTCTGGGCGATGCCGCGCTCGGCCAGAGCCGAGGTCGGCAGGCGCTTGTGCGGATTGGACGGGCCCGCCATATTGCGCACGACCGTGGAGAGGTCGAAGCTGAGCACGCGCTCGTACTGCGCCTGGTCCAGCGCGTTGGCCCAGAAGCCTGCCGTCTTCGCGTAAGTCTCGACCAATTGCACCTGGGCCTCCTCGCGGCCGGTCAAACGCAGATAGTCGGTGGTCTGGCCGTCGATATAGAACAGCGCGGCAGTAGCGCCGTACTCGGGGCACATGTTCGAGATGGTCGCGCGGTCGCCGATCGAGAGGCTGCTGACCCCCGGGCCGTAGAACTCGAGGTAGGCGCCGACCACCTTCTGCTGGCGCAGGAACTCGGTCAGCGCGAGCACGATGTCGGTGGCCGTGATGCCCGGCTGGCGCTGGCCCGTGAGCTCCACGCCCACGATGTCGGGCAGGCGCATCCACGATGCGCGACCTAGCATCACGTTCTCGGCCTCCAGGCCGCCCACGCCGATGGCGATCACGCCCAGCGCATCGACGTGCGGCGTATGGCTGTCGGTACCCACGCAGGTGTCGGGGAAGGCCAGGCCGTCCTGCACATAGACCACCCGCGACATCTTCTCCAGATTGATCTGGTGCATGATGCCGTTGCCCGCCGGGATGACCTCCATATTGGCAAAAGCCTTCTTGGTCCATTCGATGAAGTGGAAGCGGTCTTCGTTGCGGCGATCTTCGATAGCACGATTCTTGGCAAAGGCGTCCGGATCGAAACCGCCGCACTCGACGGCCAGCGAGTGATCCACGATGAGTTGCACGGGCACCACCGGGTTGACCTGGGCCGGGTCGCCGCCCTCCTTGGCAATGGCGTCGCGCAGACCGGCCAGATCCACCAGGGCCGTTTGGCCCAGGATGTCGTGGCAGACCACGCGCACCGGGTACCAGGGGAAGTCCAGGTCGCGGCGACGCTCGATCAGCTGACCCAGAAAGGCCGGGATGTCGGCAGGCGCGGCGCGGCGCACGATATTTTCAGCGGGCACGCGCGAGGTATAGGGCAGGGCAGCCCAGGCTCCGGGCCGGATGGTCTCGACAGCTTCGCGGGCATCAAAATAGTCGAGGGCGGTTCCTGGGAGCGGCTTTCGGTAAGGTCGGTTCATGAGGCGTCGCAACGCAAGCAGTTGATACTGTCCGGGTCAATGCCGCTTATCCGCGGCTCTCGATGGGGACAAACTTCTGGTCCTCAGGCCCCACATAGTTGGCGCTCGGACGGATGATCTTGTTGTCGACGCGTTGCTCGATCACGTGAGCAGCCCAGCCGCTGGTACGCGAAATGACAAACAGCGGCGTGAACATGGCCGTGGGCACACCCATCATGTGATAGCTCACTGCACTGAACCAGTCCAGATTGGGGAACATCTTTTTCACGTCCCACATGACGGATTCCAAGCGCTCCGCAATGTCGTACATCTTGGTCGATCCGGCTTCCTCCGACAAGCGTTTGGCCACCCCTTTGATGATCACGTTGCGCGGATCGCTGACCGTGTAGACCGGATGGCCGAAGCCGATGATTACCTCTTTGGCCTCGACGCGTCGACGTATGTCAGCCTCCGCCTCGTTGGGGCTGTCGTATCGCTTCTGCACTTCGAATGCAACTTCATTGGCGCCGCCGTGCTTGGGCCCTCTCAGAGCACCGATGGCACCGGCAATGGCTGAGTACATGTCCCTGCCGGTACCGGCGATCACGCGTGCGGTAAAGGTGCTCGCGTTGAACTCATGTTCTGCGTAGAGGTTCAAGGAGGTGTGCATTGCGCGAACCCACGAAGCCGACGGCTTCTCGCCATGGAGCAGGTGCAGAAAATGCCCCCCGATGGAGTCGTCGTCGGTTTCGACCTCGATGCGCTTGCCCTGTGTGCTCCAGTGATACCAGTAGAGCAGCATGGAACCGAGCGAGGCCATCAGCCGGTCGGCAATGTCACGTGCACCGGGAAGGTTGTGGTCGTCTTTTTCGGGAAGGATGCAACCGAGTGCAGAGACCCCTGTGCGCATCACATCCATCGGGTGTGCGCCTGCTGGCAGCTTCTCCAGTGCCTCTTTGACGTTGGCGGGCAAGCCACGCATGGCCTTCAGTTTGGCCTTGTAGGCCTTCAATTCGGCACGTGTAGGCAGTTTCCCGTGCACCAGGAGATGGGCGATCTCCTCGAACTCGCAGACTTCGGCGATGTCGAGAATATCGTAGCCACGGTAATGCAGATCATTGCCGCTACGTCCTACGGTGCAAAGCGCCGTGTTGCCAGCCGTCACGCCCGATAAAGCAACGGATTTCTTGGGCTTGAAACCTGCCGGAACGACAGTTTGTGCTTGTGTGGTCATGCAATCTCCTTGTCCAGATATGAGCGGTCTATGGCCGTGGGTCGCCCGCTTGAGTCCACAGCCACCATTTCGAATACCCCTTTGAGAACCTCCTCCGACGCGACCCCCGGGGTCTCTGTCAGGCCCGATACGCATACCGTCATGGAGCTTCGACCCACACGACTGATCCAGGCATGCAGCACCAGCGCATAGCCCACAGGAACAGGCGCCAGGAAATCGACTCGGGTCACGCCGGCCATGACGACCTCTCGGCGTGCCAGACCTCTGGCCGCCAAGAACGCCGCTTTGGTCATTAGTTGCAGGCCCTGACCGGCGAAAAGGGTGCCATGGTGATTTGCCAGTGCTGGCAGAACCAGCTCGCGCAATTCCGTAGTGCCGTGGGGGGTTGCCATGATTCGCAATTTACGCAAAATACTCACTGAGCGATAGAACTGAAAGGGCAAATTCTTGCGAATGGCACTTTCTCTTTTTGCAAATTTTGCGAATATCGTTTTCGATTTCAAGGAAGAGCGTTGTGAAGAAGACCTTTGCTGGAGTACGTCTGCGCCGCCTGCGATCAGAGCGCAACATGTCTCAGATCGCCATGGCCCATGCACTGGGTCTTTCGCCCAGTTACCTCAACCAGCTGGAACAGAACCAGCGACCATTGACTGTGGCCGTTTTGCTCAAGGTTCACAGGGCATTGGGTGTAGATATTCAGGAGTTCTCGGAAGACGAGGAGGCTCGCTTGGTGGCTGGTATGCGGGAGGCTTTGGCCGACGCAACGGAGCCCATCACTCAACCAGAACTCAAAGAAGTTGCTTCCCAAATGCCTGCATTAGGGCGCGCCTTGGTTGCCTTGCACCGTCGTAATGTCGAGGCGATGGAGCGTCTCGAGGCCATTGCCTTGCGCCTGGGTGATGGTCGATCAGATATCGCGGCCTCTAAAGCGATGCCATTTGAATTGGTCCGGGACTTCTTTTTTGCCCATCAAAACTACTTCGATCTGATCGACCATGCAGCGGAGGCAGTTGCGGCAGAGGCGCAGAACAGAAAAGGCCACATGTCTGAATGGCTCAGTATCAGATTGGCCAAAAGACATGGCGTTCATACCGTGCTTGGGGATAGCCCGAGCATCGGGAAACGTCGATATGACCCGCAGAATCAAACCCTGTATCTCTCCAGCGATCTGGATCCTGGGCAACGAGCATTCCAGCTTGCAACCCAATTAGCACTTCTGGAAGCCGGTGACCTGATCGACAAGCAGATCCATGTTCCCGAATTCACAGAAGATCCCGCATCTCGCAAGCTGGCCCGAATCGGCCTTGCAAACTACTATGCGGGCGCGCTTCTCTTGCCTTACGGAGTTTTCCTGAAAGCGGCCGAATCGATGCGATATGACATCGATTTGCTGAGTCTTCGTTTTGGGGTCGGCTTCGAAACAATCTGTCATCGCCTCAGCACCTTGCAACGGCCCAGTTCGCCTGGCGTACCCTTTTTCTTTGTGCGTGTTGATCGCGCTGGAAACATTTCCAAGCGTCAATCTGCTACTCACTTTCACTTCAGTCGGACCGGAGGTACTTGCCCCCTTTGGAACGTCTATGAGGCCTTCGGTCAGCCTAATCGGGTTCTGCCCCAGATCGCTCGTATGCCTGATGGTCGAATCTACCTATGGATTGCCCGAACGATTTCACGTGGACAAGGCGGGTTTGGGACGCCGCAGCAGACATTCTCCATTGGCCTGGGCTGCGACATCAGGCATGCCCAGCGTCTGATCTACTCCAAGGGACTGGCCCTGGACGATCTGGATGCAGCCACCCCCATCGGGATGGGCTGCAAGGTCTGCGAGAGAGAGCGCTGCCCGCAAAGAGCTTTTCCTTTTATCGGCAGACCGCTGGATGTGGACGAAAACCTCAGCAGAAATGCGCCATATGGTTTTTCCAGTACGGAGGCATGAAACCACGACATCAATACAACTTTTAAAAGCCCGTGGTCAAGGCTCAGTCGCGGAGACTTTCTCATCCCCGCAACGGGTGTCTTTATTGTGGTCAAACGACACACTCACGTATTAAAAAGACTGTGAGTCAGTTCAAGACAGCCACAATGACCGCTTGGCTGGACCTTACCAGACATTAGCGTTGCAATTGCCCAAGACCGCTGTCGCTGCATACCAGTCGCATTGCCGCCCTCCGTCGCGTGATCGTTGCGAGCCGCACGCAGGCACAAACTGACGCTCGACAAGTTGCAAAGGGCGCAGGTACGCTAGGCAAAAAACGCTCGCAACGCCGCTGCCGTCTCGACCGGCAGCTCCTCCGGGATGAAGTGGCCGGCCGGCAGCAGCTGCCCGCTGACCGTGGCGCGGCACTGCGCCTGCCAGAGTTCCAGTGGTTTGAACAGCCGGTGCACCACGCCGCGCTCGCCCCAGAGCACCAGCGTGTCGCAGGCGATCCGGTCGCCCCGTGCGCGGCTGGCGCGGTCGTGTTCGAGGTCGATGCCGGCACTCGCGCGGTAGTCCTCGCAGGCGCCGTGGATGGCTTCGGGGCGGCAGAAGCAGCGTTCGTACTCGGCCAGGGCCAGTGGTTCGATGTAGGCCAGGCCCTGCGATCCCCAGCCGCCAAGCTTGGCGTGCAGATAGGTCTTGGCGTCGGCACCGATCATGCGCTCGGGCAGAGGCCAGGGCTGGATCAGGTGAAACCAGTGGTAGTAGGCACGCGCGAACTCCATGTTCGTCGCGTTGTACATGTCCAGCGTGGGCGCGATGTCGATCACGCAGAGCTTCTTCACCTTCTCTGCATGGTCCAGCGCCAGGCGCGCGGCCACGCGGCCGCCGCGGTCGTGGCCGGCCAGGAAAAACTCGGGGCAGCCCAGCTGGTCCATGAGGTCCACGAGGTCCTGGGCCATGGTGCGTTTGCTGTAGTTGGCGTGGTCGGGCAGGCCCGCGGGTTGGGCCGAGTCGCCGTAGCCGCGCAGGTCGGGCAGCACGATCCAATAATCCTGCTGCAGCCGCTGCACCACGCGGTGCCAGAGCACATGGGTCTGGGGAAAGCCGTGCACCAGCAGCAGCGCGGGCTTGCCGCCGCGGGCTGCGGTGGGCACGCGTGCGTGGATGCTCACGCCGTTGACCTCGAAACGACGGGACTCGAAACCAGAGAACCAGGTGTTCATGCAGTCAGCTCCACAAGGCGGCGCAGCGCGTGCTGCACCGTGGCCGCGCGCACGGCGGCGCGGTCGCCGGGGAAGTTCATCTTCTCTGTCAACACCTGATCCGGCAGCGCGAAGCCGAACCAGACCAGGCCCACGGGCTTGTCGGGCGTGCCGCCCGTGGGGCCGGCCACGCCGGTCACGGCCACGGCCACCTGGGCGCGTGAGCGTGCCACGGCACCTGCGGCCATGGCGCGCGCCACGGCTGCGCTGACGGCACCGTGCTGCTTGATCAGGGCCATGTCGACCCCCAGCAGCTCGCTCTTGGCCGTGTTGGAGTAGCTGACGAAGCCGCGCTCGAACCAGTTGCTGGATCCGCTGAGGTCGGTGCAGGCGCCGGCGATCAGGCCGCCGGTGCAGCTCTCGGCCGTGGCCAGCATCCACTGGCGCTGCTGGAGCTGCGTGGCGAGGCGCTGGACGAGTGCGGCGGTGTCCATGCTCAGATGCTGCGCCAGATGGCGATCAGGAACAGCGTGCAGAAGGCCGCCACCAGATCGTCGAGCAGGATGCCCCAGCCGGCCTTGGCCCAGCCGCGCGGCGTGCGCGCCGGGTCCATGGCGTGGTAGAGCCGGTCGGCCCAGCCCACGGGGCCGGGCTTGGCGGCGTCGAAATAGCGGAAGAGGATGAAGGCCAGCAGCTGTTCGGGCCAGGCCGCGGGCATGAGCAGCCACAGCACGAGCCAGAAAGCGACGATCTCGTCGATCACGATGCAGCCCGGGTCCCCGGCCTGCAGCTTGCGCGCCGTGACGCTGCAGGCCCACCAGGCCAGGGGCAGGGCGATGAGCAGCAGCAGGCCCCAGCGCGCCTCGTTCATCCAGGGCTGCAGCGCGAGGAAAGCGACCCAGGCCCAGAGCGTGCCCACCGTGCCCGCGGCCCAGGGGCTGAGCCCCGAGCCGAAGCCCAGCGCGAGCGCATGGGCCGGATGCGAGAGCAGGAAGCGGCCGCTGGGGCGGGTGCTGGGGACGGCAGTCATGCGCGGATTATGGGGCGAGCGTGCGCAGCCACTCGGCCCAGTAGTCGATGCAGGCGCGGATCTTGGGCAGGCGGTGGCGTTCCTGCAGCATGACGGCGTAGATGGGCACGGGCATGGCGCTGAAATGGCCTTGCAGCACGGGCACGAGTTCACCGCGTTCCACCATGGGCTGGGCCAGCAGGTCCATGAGGCGGGCGATGCCCGCGCCCTGCAGAGCCAGGGCCATGATGACCGAGGAGTTGTCGGTGCGCGTACGGCCCTGGATCAGCAGCTCCTGCCCCTTGCCGCCGGTGGCCAGCGGCCAGCGGTTGAGCAGGGGGCTGGCGCTGTTGCCGATCAGGCGGTGCTGCGCCAGCTCCTCCACCCGCTGCGGCGTGCCATGGGCGGCCAGATAGGCCGGGGCGGCGTAGAGCGAGCGGCCGGAATGGCCGATCTCGCGCGCCACCAGGGTCTCGCTGCTGGGCGAGCCCGAGCGGATGGCGATGTCGATGCCGTCGCGCGCCATGTCGGCCAGGCGGTCGTCGGCGTTGATGTCGATCTGCAGCTGCGGGTAGCGCTGGTACAGGCCAGCCAGGCCGGGCGCGATCACGACCTGGGCCACCAGGGGGCTGGCGCTGATGCGCACCCAGCCGCTGGGGCCGGCGAGCTTGCCGCTGAGTTCGCTGGCCAGTTCGTCGCGGGTTTCGAGCAGGCGGCGCGCATGGGCGAGAAAGGTGTCGCCCTCGTCGGTCAGGCTCAGGCCATGGGTCGTGCGGTGCAGCAGGCGCACGCCGCAGCCGGCCTCCAGCCGCGCCAGTGCGCGCGTGACCTGGCTGACCGGCACATTGCGCTCGCGCGCCACGGCCGACAGGGTGCCGAGCTCGGTGATGCGGACAAAGAGGGCGACGTCGTCCAACTGCAGTTGCATGACACGCAGCATAGTTGGGTTTTGCGATTTTTGCAAAACCATCTTCGATTTTCTGCCGTTTCCGAGTCGTGCTTACACCAATACAGTGCAAGCCATGCCGGCCTTCGTCCCGGCAGCAAGGAACAGAGCATGAGCAGCACTCAACACAGCCTTCAGCGTCTTTACAGCGCTGCTGACTGGAACGCCCTGCATGAGCAGGCCCTGCGCGAGGCCCAGGCCCTGCGCCGTGCAGCCTGGGTCGATTTCTGGCGCGGTACCGACAGCGTCTGGTCGGCGGGCATCGCCACGGCGCAGCGCAGCGCCCGGCGCCTGGCCCACAGCCTGAGCCGGCATGCGCAGTTGCGCGCTACGCCGGTTCAGGCGAAGTGATCGAAAGAGGTGTGCGGGCCGGCCAGCGGACGGCCTTGCGCATCGATCACGCGCAGGCCGGGCGCGGCCTCCAGTTGGCCAATGCGCGTGAGCGGCACGCCGCTGGCGCGGCCGGCCGCCAGCACCGCGTCCCGCTGTGCGGCCGGGGCGCTGAACAGCAGCTCGTAGTCGTCGCCCCCCCCGAGCACCAGGCCCAGGCGCGTACCCTCGTCCAGTGAGGCATCGCGGGTGGCCGGCAGTTCGGCCAGCACGGCGGCCTCGAGCCGGGCCCCGCAGCGCGAGGCCTGCAGCAGATGACCCAGGTCGCCGGCCAGGCCGTCGCTCAGGTCCATGGCGGCCGTCGCGATGCCGCGCAAGGCCAGACCCAGGGCCACGCGTGGTGTGGGCCGTTCCAGCCGTTGGCGCGCGGTCTGCAGCAGATCCGAAGGCAAGCTGCGTCTGCCCTGCAGGGCCTCGAGCGCCAGCCGTGCGTCGCCCAGCGTGCCGCTGACCCAGAGTTCGTCACCGGGCCGAGCACCCGAGCGCAGCAGGGCCTGCCCGGTGGGCACTTCGCCCAAGACCGTGAGGCAGAGATTGAGCGGGCCGCGCGTGGTGTCGCCGCCCATGAGCGTGCAGCCGTGCGCATCCGCGAGGGCAAACAGACCGCGCGCGAAGGCGGCCAGCCAGGCTTCGTCGGCCTGCGGCAGGGACAGCGCCAGCGTGCAGGCCAGCGGGCGTGCGCCGCTGGCGGCCAGGTCGCTGAGATTCACCGCCAGGGCCTTGTGGCCCAGGGCCTCGGGATCGACGTCGGCAAAGAAATGCCGGCCCTCGACCAGCATGTCGCAGGAGATCGCGAGCTGCATGCCGGGCGCGGGCTGCAGCAGCGCGCAGTCGTCGCCTATGCCGAGGGCCACGGCCGGGTTGGGCGCCGCGCCTGCGCGCTGGAAATAGCGCCGGATCAGTTCGAACTCACCCATGGGGCACGGGCGCGGGCGCGGCGGCTTCGCGCGCGGGCCAGAAGAAGCTCAGCGGCGCGCGGCGGGCGCGGGCGCGGATGGCGCGGTAGATGCGCACGCGCTCCAGGCCGGTGACGTTGTGCGCGCGCAGGGCCAGGCGGAAGGCGAAGAAGAAGCTCACGGCCACGTTGAGCGCACCCGTGACCGCGACGGCCGCCACGCACCACCAGAAGACCGGCAGGCGCAGCACGTCCAACCCCAGGGTCACGCTGGCCGCGGCGATCTGGCCGGTGGACAGCGTGACGTGGCGCACGTCCAGACCCAGGCCGAAAAACAGCGCGAAGGCCGGCACCAGGCCCAGCATCAGCCCCAGCGAGACGTTGGCCGCCAGGCCCGAGATGTTCTCGCGCGCAAAGGCGGCCCAGCGTGCCGCACGGGCGCGGCCCAGCACGGCCGTGATGCGCGGGTGGTAGCGCAGGGCCGAGTCCATGCGCTGCAGCACGAACCAGTTTTCGGTCCAGCCGGCGATGATGCTGGAGGCAAAGAGCAGCACGCCCGTGAAGGCGGCGTACAGGGCCGTGGGGCCGAGCAGGGTCAGCGAGCCCAGCACATCCTGCGCCTTCTCGCGGCTCAGGGGCGCCTGGCCGGTGAGCAGCCAGAACCCGCCGCACAGCAGCAGCACGCCGGGCACGACCAGGGCCAGGTTGCCGATCACGGCGGCGACCTGCGAGCGCACGAGGTGGGTCACCTCGTCGACGAAGTCCTCGACCGCGCCCGGCGCGGTCAGGTCCTTGAGCTTGGCGGCCATGGCCGGCGCGGTCATGGCCGGCTGCTTGGTGGCCACGGTCCAGTGCAGCAGCTGGATGAGCACGAAGCTCAGCGCGTAGTTGAGGCCGGCGGCAAAGCCGCTCCAGAAGGCCGACAGGCCCAGGCCCAGCAGCGCGAACTTCATGAGCGTGGTGACGGACATCACGGCGCCGCCGCCCGCGGCCTTGCGCACCATGGCGTAGTAGTCGGCGCGGTTGCGCGTGATGTAGTGCTCGCCGGTCTCGGCGCTGCGCTCGGCCACCTTGGCCGCCAGCAGCGAGGAGTTGCTCGCGATCAGCGCGCGCAGGCTGCGGCTGTTGTGGCCGGCCTGCACGAGCTGGGCCAGCAGCTTGCCCGTGCCCGCGGCGTCGGGCGCGAGCAGGGCGTCGAGCAGCAGGCGGCAGCGCAGGATGCGCTCGCGCAGCTGGCGCAGGCGGAACACCACGTCGACCGAGATGCCGTGCTCGTCGAGATGCTCGTAGACGGCGTTGGCCGACTGGCGGCAGTCGTCGAGCCGGTCCTTGAAGGACTGCACCGCGTGTTCCAGGGCCTGGGCGTCGGGCTGGCGCAGGGCGCCCCGCAGGGCCTCGTACTCGATCAGCAGGGTGCGAAAGGGCAGCAGGGCCCGGGGCTCGCCATCCATGCGCAGGCGCAGCTCGGGCGCATAGCCGAGCGCGCAGATCTGGCTCACACCGCAGGCGATGGACTCTTCGAGTGCGACGCGCCAGGCCCCCGGGGGTGCACCGGCGGGGCCCAGCAGCGCGGCCAGGCGGCGTTCGCTGTCTTCGTCGAGGCGGCCCAGCCAGGCGGCGTCGAAGTCGTGCGGAAAGAGCAGGGAATAGAGTTCGGAGGCGTCGCGGGTCTGGGGGGTGGCCGGCAGCACGCGGTACATCAGCCGGCTGATGAACTCGCTGAGGAAGACCGGGCGCTGGGCGAAGCCGTGGTCGGCCAGCAGGGTGGTGCCGTCCACGCCGCCGAGCAGGGCCTGCCACCAGGCGCGGGCGCGCGCGCACAAGGCCGGATCTTCTTCGAGCCGGGTGAGCAGCAGGCCGAGGCGCTCCAGTGCGGCGGCCACCGACTGGCGGTCGCCGCGCACCCAGTCCAGCAGGCCGACCAGCCAGAGGTGGCGCTCGACCTGCGGGGCGTCCGGGTCGAGCGTGTCGAGCAGGGGGTTGAGGGTGGACGGCGCGGCCATCTCAGTGCAGCGTGCGGTTGCCGCCGGCGCCGCTGCCGCTGAGCGCGTCCAGCACGAACAGGGGGATGTCGACGTCGAAGCGCTCGCCGTCCTCGGCCACGAAGAAATAGCTGCCGTGCATGGTGCCCGTGGGCGTGCGCAGGCGGGTGCCGCTGGTGTATTCGAAGGTGGTGCCGGGCTGCAGCAGGGGTTGCTGGCCGACCACGCCCAGGCCGCGCACTTTTTCGGTGTGGCCGTTGGCGTCGTTGACGTTCCAGCTGCGCGAGATCAGCTGGGCCGGTACCTCACCGGTGTTGGTGATGCTGATGGTGTAAGCGAAGACGTAGAGGCCCTGGTCGGGGGCGGATTGCTCGGGCAGGTGGCGCGGCTGGACTTCGACGAGGATCTGATACTTGGCCATATATAGTCCGGCATCCTACCTGCGAAAATAGCGGCATGAGCAAAACCTATCGCATTGCCCCCTCCATCCTCTCGGCCGATTTCGCCCGCCTGGGTGAAGAGGTGCGCAACGTCATCGCCGCCGGCGCCGACTGGATCCACTTCGATGTGATGGACAACCATTACGTGCCCAACCTGAGCTTCGGCCCCATGGTCTGCCAGGCGCTGAAAGCCCACGCCAAGACCGCCGACGGCCAGGCCGTGCCCATCGACGTGCACCTGATGGTGCAGCCCGTGGATGCGCTGGCCGCGGCCTTTGCCCAGGCTGGCGCCGACCTGATCAGCTTTCACCCCGACGCCTCCACCCACGTGCACCGCAGCGTGCAGGCCATCAAGGCCGCGGGCTGCCAGGCCGGCCTGGTCTTCAACCCGGCCGCGCCGCTGGACGTGCTGGACTGGGTGATCGAGGACATCGACCTCATCCTCATCATGAGCGTGAACCCGGGCTTTGGTGGCCAGGGCTTCATCGATTCGGCGCTGCGCAAGGTCGAGGCCGTGCGCCAGCGCATCGAGGCCTCGGGCAAGGACATCCGCCTCGAAGTGGACGGCGGCATCAAGGCCGACAACATCCGCCGCGTGGCCGATGCCGGCGCCGACACCTTCGTTGCGGGCAGCGCGATCTTCGGCAAGCCCGACTACCGCGCGGTGATCCAGTCCATGCGCCAGGCCCTGGCCTGAGCCTGACGGGGCCAGCGGCAGCGGCTTCCATCCGGACGCAGCCGAGCCCCACTGTCTTCCTCGGTCCCGACCCACCATGATGCCCAGCGCTCCCTTCCTCCCATCCGCTCCCATGTCCTTCGGGCGCCGGGTGCTGGAATGGTTGGTCCACGGCAACAGCGCAGGCGGGGACACGCAGCAGATCCACCGCTGGGTCCGGACCGCGCTGTACGTCGTGCTGCTCGTCGTGGGCGTGCTGGCCTACTGGCAGAGCCGGCTGTTGGCGCAGTCCGAGCGCGTGCGCCAGGCCGACGCCGAGATCATCCGCGTGGCGGCGGCGCAGAGCACGCAGATCCAGCGCATGCTCATGCTGCTGACCCGGCTCGACGCCCGGGCCGGCATTCCCGAGGAGACCGTCAACGCGCTGAGCGAGACGCTCAACCAGACCCAGAACCAGGCCACGCTGCTGGACGAGCTGCTGGCCCGCCAGGGCGTGTGGCAGGACTCCGGGCGGGTGCAGCTGCGCCAGGTCATCTTCGAATGGCAGGACCGGCGTGAACGGGTCTGGTACCGGGCCCAGTCCCTGCTCTGGCTGGCGGACCAGACCGATGCGCAAGGTCGCCGCACGGCCAGCCGGTTCCTGCAGACCGAGCTCGAATCCTTCTGGCTCACGACCCAGACCCTGGTCGACGAACTCCAGCTCGCGGCCCAGCAGCGCGCCCAGGGCATGCTGCGCGGCATCCAGCTCTCGGCCCTGGTCACGGCGGCCCTGTTGCTGATCCTGCTGTTCGGCGTGGCCGAGCCGCTGGTGCGCTTCGTGCGCCGCCAGGGCGAGGATTTCCAGCGCCAGTCGGCCGAGCTGCAGCGCCTGGCCCTGGTGGCCGAGCGCACCTCCAACTGGGTGGCCGTGGTCGATCGCGAGCGCCGTGTGCTCTGGTGCAACGACGCCTTCCTGCGCGGCAAGGGCCGCACGCGCGAGCAGGTGCTGGGCCAGCATTCGGCCCTGCTGCGTGTCAACGAGCACAACGATGCCCAGGAGATGGCGCGCCTGCTGGCCGAGCTCGACATGGGCCTGCCGGTGCAGGCCGAGCTCATGCACCGCGGCCGCGACGGCCAGGAGGTCTGGCTCAAGGTCGACTACCAGCCCATCCACGATGCGCAGGGCTTGCTGCAGGGCTTCACCATCGTGGCCAGCGACATCACCGACGGCATGAACCAGCGCGTGCGCATGCGCACCCTGCTCGATGCGTTGCCGGTCGGGGTGGTGCTGCAGGACATCGACGGCAAGGTCATGGAAAGCAACACGGCGGCCGCCGAGATGCTGGGCATGCCCAGCAGCGAACTCGCGGTGCGCGAGGGGCTGGCACGCGAAGGCATCGCCGTGCGCGACGACCTTTCGCCCTACCCGGTGAGCGAGCGCCCCAGCGTGCGCACCCTGCGCACGGGCCAGGGCCTGCGCGGCGAGTCCATCGGCCTGATGATGCCTGACGGCAATCTGCGCTGGTTGCTGGTCAACACCCAGCCGCTGCGCGACGCCGCGGGCCACATGACCGGCGTGGTGTCGAGCATGGTCGATGTGACCGAGCAGCGCGACCAGCAGCAGCTGCTGACCCTGGCCATCGAGAGCGCCTCGCTGGGCGTCTGGCACTGGGACATCGACAGCGGCCAGATGGACGTCAACGACCGGCTCTACGCCCTGTTCGGCTATGGCCCGGGCGAGCTGCACCTGGATTCGGATGTCTTCTACAACCTGATCCACGCCGACGACCGCGAGGGCTGGAAGTGGGCCATCCGCACCAATCTGCGCGATTCGCACCAGCCGCTGCACTGGGAGGTCCGCCTGCGCCACGGCAGCGGGCGCTGGATGTGGACGCTGTTCAGCGGCACCGTGGTGGCGCGCGACGGCAATGGCCGTGCGCTGCGCATGGCCGGCATCTGCTACGACATCAACGCGCAGAAGGAGCTGGAGGAGCAGCTGCGCCAGAGCGCGCGCACCGACAGCCTCACGCGCCTGCCCAACCGCATCGAGCTGCTCAACCGCATCCACGGCTCGATCCAGCGCGCCAAGGAGCAGCCGGGTTACTGCTTTGCCGTGTTGTTCATGGACTTCGACCGCTTCAAGCAGGTCAACGACACGCTGGGCCATTCGGTCGGCGACGAGCTGCTGCGCCAGATCGCCGCGCGGCTGGAGGACAGTCTGCGCCCGGGCGACGCCTTCGTGCAGACCAGCGATTTCAGCCAGATGGCCGCGCGCATCGGCGGCGACGAATTTGTCGTGCTGCTCGACAACATCCGCGGTGACCTCGACGCCCAGGTGGTCGCGTCGCGCCTGCTCGAAGTGCTGGCCCAGCCCTACCAGATCGGGCCGCACCGCGTGAGCTCGACGGCCAGCATCGGCATCGTCACCACGGCCCACATGGCCGACGACCCGGACAGCGTGCTGCGCGATGCCGACATCGCCATGTACGAAGCCAAGCGCCAGGGGCGCGGGCGCTACGAGATGTTCGACCCTTCCATGCGCAAGCGTGTGCACGACGACGTGGAGCTGGAAAACGACCTGCGCCAGGCCATCGACAAGGGCGAGATCCACGTGGTCTACCAGCCCATGATCGACCTGGCGAATGGTCGGCTGGTGGGCATGGAGGCGCTGGCGCGCTGGTCGCATCCGCAGCGCGGGGCGGTGTCGCCGCTGACCTTCATCCCGGTGGCCGAGGCGACCGGCATGATCGGCCGGCTGGGCGAGCACGTGCTCCAGACCGCCTGCCATGAGCTGGTGCGTCTGCGCGCCCTGCTGGGCGAGCGTGCGCCCGAGACGGTCTCGGTCAACCTCTCGCGCGCCCAGCTGCGCCAGCCGGGTTTTGCGGCCAAGCTGTCGGAGCTGCTCTACGGCAGCGGCCTGACGCCGGCTGCGCTGATGCTGGAGGTGACCGAAAGCCTGGCCGCGCAGGACGAGGGCGTGCAGTCCATGCTGCGCGAGATCCGGGCGCTGGGTGTTGCACTCGCGCTCGACGATTTCGGCACCGGTTATTCCTCCCTGTCCTGCCTGCACGAGCTGCCGGTCAACCAGGTCAAGATCGACCGTTCCTTCGTCGGCCTGGCGCCGCGCAGCGACTACCACCGCGTGATGATCGAGGCCACGATCCGCATGGCCCAGACCCTGGGCCTGCAGACCGTGGCCGAGGGCATCGAGACCGCCGAGCAGGCCGCGCTCATGGCGCGGCTCGGTTGCGGCAAGGGCCAGGGCTATCTCTACAGCCGCCCGCTCAATGCGCGCGACCTCGAGCAGTGGGCGCAGGAACGCCTGCCGCCCTGATCAGGACTTGATGTCCAGCAGCGCGTTCTTGAGCTGCCAGTCGGCGGGCGATTTGCCCAGCCAGATGCCCAGCAGGGCGGCGAAGAATTCGGCTTCCTTGAAGGGCGCGCCCTGGGGCTTGCCCTTGACCGAGATGGTCAGGCCCTGTCCCGGAATCCAGTCCAGCGTGAAGTTGTCGCCGGCCTGCAGCTTCTTGTGGTCCGTGAAGATCTGGCTCATGCGCAGGATGCCGGGGATGAGCTGGGCAAAGGCGGCGCGGTCCATATTGTCTTCCATGCCACGGGAAAACAGCTTGCCCAGTTCGGCCGCGTCGATCTCGCGCAGCATGGTGATGCTCATGCGCTTGGGGCCCGGGGCCTTGAGGATCTCCTCCAGCGAGCCGGCCTTGCGCGGGGTGTACAGGCCGGCGGCATAGACCTTGAAGACGGCCTTGTAGCGCACGCCGGCGCCATTGAGCTGCAGGGGGCTGCCGTTGACATCGACCTGCGGCGGGAAATGGACGCCTCCCACTTCCAGTGCCGAGGCGTGCAGGCAGGCGCCCAGCAGGAGGGCGAGGAGCGCGGGGCGGAATGCGGATCGCATGGAAAAGTCCTCCAAATAGAACGATCGTTCGTTTTATTTCATTATTGCAGACCCCCCGGGGTGTCCACTCAGGGTTTATCTGGAGACGGGCACGTTTGCTAAACTGGCCCCCATGTTCATCCACCGCCTCATCAGCACAGGTCGCAGCGACCGGGGAGCCTGGCCCTGGCGTCGCGGGTCTGACGCGACCTGAGGCTGCTGGCGCCCGCCGCCAGCCCGGCTTCCCCTCCGCCCCGTCCGACGGGGTCCTTGCATGAACATGGCACGCAGTGCCAGGCGCCCCCAGAACCCGGCGCCGAACCGGAGTTTTCCCGTGATGACCGAGTCCGAATTCAAGGAGCGGGCCCGCCAGGGTTACAACCGCATCCCCCTGCTGGCCCAGGCTTTTGCCGACCTCGAGACGCCGCTCTCCCTCTACCTCAAGCTGGCCCACGCCCAGGACGGCGGCCGCCACAGCTTCCTGCTCGAATCCGTGGTGGGCGGCGAGCGCTTCGGCCGCTACAGCTTCATCGGCCTGCCGGCGCGCACCCTGGTGCGCTCGCGCGGCTTTGGTGAGCAGGCCCTGACCGAGGTGGTGACCGATGGCCAGGTGGTCGAGACCGCCCGCGGCAACCCGCTGGACTTCGTGGCCAGCTACCACCAGCGCTTCAAGGTGGCTCTGCAGCCGGGCCTGCCGCGCTTTTGCGGGGGGCTGGCCGGCTACTTCGGCTACGACACGGTGCGCCACATCGAGAAGAAGCTGGTGCACAGCTGCCCGAGCGATACCCTGGGCTGCCCCGACATCCTGCTGCTGCAATGCGAGGAGCTGGCCGTCATCGACAACCTCTCGGGCAAGCTCTACCTCATCGTCTACGCCGACCCGGCCCAGCCCCAGGCCTACGAGCGGGCCCAGGCCCGGCTGGCCGAGCTGCGTGAGCGGCTGGGCACCTCGGTGCAGGCGCCGCCCATCAAGCCCAGCACCGTGCACGAGGTCGAGCGCGAGTTCGCCAAGGACGATTACATCGCTGCCGTGGAGCGCGCCAAGGAGCTGATCGCCGCCGGCGACTTCATGCAGGTCCAGGTGGGCCAGCGCCTGCACAAGCGCTACACCGAGTCGCCGCTCTCGCTCTACCGCGCGCTGCGTTCGCTCAACCCCTCGCCCTATATGTATTACTACCACTTCGGCGACTTCCATGTGGTGGGGGCCTCGCCGGAGATCCTGGTGCGGCAGGAGCAGACGCCCGAGGGCCAGAAGGTCACGATCCGCCCGCTGGCCGGCACGCGCCCGCGCGGCGCCACGCCCGAGGCCGACAAGGCGGCCGAAGTGGAACTGGTCAACGACCCCAAGGAGCGCGCCGAGCACGTGATGCTGATCGACCTGGCGCGCAACGACATCGGCCGCATCGCCAAGACCGGCAGCGTCAAGGTGACCGAGGCCTTTGTGGTGGAACGCTACAGCCACGTGATGCACATCGTGAGCAATGTCGAGGGCCTGCTGCAGGACGGCATGAGCTCCATGGACGTGCTCAGGGCCACCTTTCCGGCCGGCACGCTGACCGGCGCGCCCAAGGTCCACGCCATGGAGCTGATCGACCAGCTCGAACCGAGCAAGCGCGGTCTTTACGGCGGCGCCTGCGGCTACCTGAGCTATGCCGGCGACATGGACGTGGCCATCGCCATCCGCACCGGCATCATCAAGGACGAGACGCTTTACGTGCAGGCCGCGGCCGGCGTGGTGGCCGACTCGGTGCCCGAGATGGAATGGCGCGAGACCGAACACAAGGCGCGCGCGCTGATCCGCGCGAGTGAACTGGTGGAACAGGGACTGGAGTGAACACCATGGCCAAGAACATCAAGCTCCTGATGGTGGACAACTACGACTCGTTCACCTACA
>LNFM01004612.1_pt1 | contig 25138 bp, 26 predicted proteins | sample 596031 | NCBI WGS metagenome assembly LNFM01 (sample SAMN04254537, study PRJNA301005) | activated carbon metagenome | isolation source: dual media filters at the Ann Arbor, Michigan drinking water treatment plant | place: USA: Ann Arbor | reverse complement strand
CCGCAAGGCCCCGGACCCCATGAATTGACGTCAGCCGACTTCCAGCACACGCCCCTACCGTGCTTCCAGCACCCACGTCTTACCGTGCTTCCAGCACCCACGTCTTACCGTGCTTCCAGCACGCGGCCCATGAATCGCGTGATGCCGCGCTGCCAGCCCCAGGCGATGGCGGCGGGCGTTTCGGCGCCGGTGAGAATCACGCGCTCGCGATCCTCCGGCAGGGCCGCGTCCAGGCTGGCGCGGGCGCCGGCGTCGGCCGATAGCATCTCCGGCCGGAAGCGCAGCCGAAGCATGGCATGGCCTTGCGCCGCGCCGGGCCAGAGGCGCAGCACGGCAGGCTCCAGCTCGTCGAGCGCCAGCGTCCAGCCGCGCTGCAGCGACAGCCGTTGCAGCAAGGCGAAGCCGCCGGGATCCGCCAGCCAATCGCCCGCCGGCACGGCCAGTAGCAGCCGCGCCCGCCCATGCGGGCCCAGCGCCGCATCCAGCCGCAGGAACTCGGCCTCCAGAGCGCTGCCCAGCGCCAGCGGCAGGCAGGCATCGCCCAGCCCGCGGGCCTCCTGCGGGATGGCCAGCTCGGCCAGCATCCGGCGCTCGGCCGCCTGGCGGAAGCGGCGGGCCAGCGGCGGGCTGGCCTCCAGGTTGCGGCGCGGCAGCAGGGCGGCGGCCAGGTCGGGCAGATGCGGCCGCAACTCGGTCCAGATCGGCTGGGGCTGCTCATCGCCCGGGCGCAGCCGCCAGATGCCCTGGCGGCGCAGGAAGGCCGTCAGGTTGGCGGTGGCCAGCGCGCGCTGCGCCGCATCCAGCTCGGCGGCGCTGGGCGGCGGGGCGTCGCTGCGCGGCGGGCTGGCGACGGGCGGCGCCGCATCCAGCCCGAGCGACGCTTCCACCAGGGTGAGCAGCCGCGCCGCCTCGGCCGGCAGGCGCAGTACGGGCAGCAGCGTCTCGGCCGGGATTTCCGGCAGCAGCCGGGCCAGGTTGCGGCGCACCTCGTCCAGATGCTCGCCCGGCGGCGGGGCCAGGGCGACCAGGTCCCCGCCCGGCAGCTCGTAAAGCCGCGCGCGCGTCGGGCGCAGCATGGGGGCCAGCGCCTCCCGCACCAGGCGCTCATGCCGCGGCTCGCGCAGCCGGGCCGGCACCAGCGAGAGGCGGACATGCAGGGCGCGCCGCTCCACGCCGGAGGTCACGCAATCCCGCGCCAGGGTGGCCAGCGCGGTGGCATCGCGCAGCGCGGCGCTGCCCTCCCAGAGGGCATCGGGCTGGGCCAGGATGTTCATGCGAAGCCCTCATGCAGGATGCCGGGCCCGCGGCACCAGGCGGGGGCAGGGCGGCCCAGCGCGATCAGCCCGGCCGGGCGCGCCAGGGGGGGCATGGCACCGGGCTGCGTGGCACCAGCCGGCGCAGCGAGCAGCAGGCCCGGCGCCAGCCCGGCCTCGAAGGCCGCCGCATCGGTGGCCAGGAGCCCGACCGTCCAGCCGCCCTGCCGCAGCCCCTCGGCCATGCCGGCGAACGCGGGGGGATCGGCGAGCGAGGCCAGCGGCAGCAGCGCGATGGGTCCATGCGGGTCGTCCGCCGCGCCCGCCCGCATCGGCGCCCCCTGGCTCAGCCCCCCCAGGGGAAGGTCCAGGATCAGGCGCAACCCGGGGCGCAGAACCGGCAGCCGGGCGCGCTCCGTCGGGTGGGTGAGGGCGGCGAGAATGCGCCGGCAGAGCCAATCCCGCGCCATGGCCTCCAGCTCCGGCTCGTCCAGGCCGAGCGGTGCAGGGCCCAGCCGCTGGGCGACGGGCACGCCGCCAGCGCCGGCCTGGAAAAAGCTGAGCCGCGCCACTTCCTCCAGAGGGGCCTGGGCGCAATGGGCTTCCAGTGCGGCGAGGCTCCAGCTGGCGGGCGGGGCCGCCTGTGCCGCGGCCTCGCAGAGCGCGATGACCGCAGCCTGGCCCTGCGGCTGGGGAAAGCTGGCGGGCGCGGTACCGGTCAGCCCGCCCATCGCCTGGGCCGCCCGCTGGCCTGGCCCGGCTGCGCTGCCCAGCAGAAGGTCCCCGCCGGGAAAGCCGATCACCTGGCCGCCGCCCAGGATCGCCGCCTCCTCCAGCAAGGCACGGGCAACGCGGCGGTGGGCCAGCGGCACCTCGGCGGGCTGGAAGACGGCGATGCCGCCCGGGGGCATGCTGGCCAAGGCCGCCCGCCAATCCGGCGCCTTGGCCTTCATGCGCCGATTGCGCCCGCTGGGGGCCGTGCGAACTCCTGGGTGATCGGCATGGTCTGGCACCTCCTGCGCCAGCAAAAACACTTACCGCACAACCCTTAACCAAAGTTTAGGCAGGGCGGATCACCCGCATGTCACATTCTGTTGCTCTGCCCCCCCTCGGTGGGCTACCCCATCTGCAGATGTCATCCAGCTTTCCCCCCGGGCCCAAAGGACGTGACGCAGTAACGCCGGCGCAGCTCTCGGATGCGGTCCGGGCGCTGGCGCGGGGCGCCGTCCTTGTGGTTGGCGATGCGATGGTGGATCGCTACATCTATGGCAGCGTGTCGCGCATCAGCCCCGAGGCGCCGGTTCCCGTCCTGACCGTGGAGCGCGAGGTGGCGCTGCCAGGCGGCGCCGGCAATGTGGTCCGCAACCTGACGGCGTTGGGGGCTGCCGTCGCCTTCGTCTCGGTGGTGGGCGATGACACGGCCGGCAGCGACCTGACCGGGCTGATCGGCGGCCAGCCGCGCGTGGAGCCCTGGCTGCTGGTCCAGGGCGGCCGCACCACGACGACCAAGACGCGCTTCCTCTCGGGTGGCCAACACCTGCTGCGCACCGATCGCGAACAGGCGGCTCCCATTCATCCGCGCCTGGCGGACCGGCTGGTGAAGATCGCCTCCGACGCCGTGGCGGCGACGACGACGCTGGTCCTCTCCGACTACAAGAAGGGCGTGCTGGCCGGCGATATCCCGGCCCGGCTCATCGCCTCGGCCCAGGCGGCCAATCGCCGGGTGGTGGTGGACCCCAAGGGCGGCGACCATGGCCGCTTCGCCGGCGCCGACCTCATCATCCCCGAGCCCGAGGAACTGGCCGGCGCCACCGGCATGCCCGTGCATGACGAAGCCAGCGTGGCGCTCGCTGCCAGCGCCCTGCTGCGTGCCCATCATTTCCGCGCCGTCCTCGTCCCCCGCGCGCCCGATGGCCTGACGCTGGTGGAACGCGAGGCCGATGGCAGCGAGACGGTGCGCCATTTCCGCGCCGAAGCCTCCGAGGTGCATGACCCCGCCGGCGGCGGCGATGCCGTGGTGGCCGTGGTGGCGGCGGGCCTGGCCACGGGGCTTTCGCTGGCTTCCGTCGCACGGCTCGCGGCGCTGGCACTGGGCATTGTCAGCCGCAAATCCGGCATTGCCCCGGTCCGCGCCGAGGAATTGCTCGAAGGCCTGACGCCAGGCCGCAGTGCCACGCGCAAGCTCGTCTCCCTGCCGCTGGCGGCCGAGGTGATCGAGCGTTGGCGCCATCGCGGCTGGCGCATCGGCCTGTTGCAGGTGAATGGCGCGCCCTGCCCCGAGGCGATGACCGAGCAGGCCCGGCGTTGGTGCGACCGCCTGCTGGTCGGCGTGCAGGATGAGGGTGAGATGGCGGGCCTCATGGCGGCGCGGCCGGAGGTGGATCTGGTGGCCATCGGCGCGGATCGCGGTGGCGAGGAGCTGTTGCGCCTGCTGCGCCCGGATGTGCTGGTTTCCAGCTCGGACAGCGCGGCGCTTGCCGCCCTGCTGCGCGAATGGGGCGGTGAACTCCGCGCCGTTTAGGCTGCCAGGCGGCATTGCAGGGCGGGTCCGGCGCCCTTAACCTGCGGCGGAATGAAGGATCGGCCGAACCGCGCTGCCGCCCCAAGGCTCGTCTTCCTCCATCTGCCCCGGACCGGCGGCACCACCCTGCATCAGGCCTGGTCCCTCACCTTTCGCCTGGCCGAGATCTGCCCCGAGCGCTTCGCGCGCCTGCACGAATACCGCCCGGAGGAGATCGCGGCCTACCGCTTCTTCTCCGGTCATTTTCGCTTCGACCAGTTTTGGAGCATTCCGCAGCCGCGCTTCCTGGTGACCGTGCTGCGCGACCCGATCGAGCGCGTGCTCTCCCTCTTCGAATACTGGCGCAGTTTCCGCCCGGGCGTCATCGCCGAACATGACCTCCTCGGCCCGCGCCTGGCAAGGGAGCGGGGATTGCTCGGCTTTCTCCGTTCCGAGGAGGTCGAGGTCACCACCTCGATCGACAATGCCATGGTCTGCCACCTGGCGGGGGATGCCATGCCGGTCGCCGGCGGCTTCGGGACGCTCACCTCGGAAGGGCGTGACCGCATGGCGCCGGAGACTCTCCTCGCCACCGCCTTCACCGCCCTCCGGCACTTCGACTGCGTGGGAGAGATCGGGTCGCTGCAAAGGGTGCATGATCGCGTGGCGGCGGTCTTCGGCATGCGGCCCGGCCCCTTGCCACGCGTGAATGCCGCGCATGATGCCTCGCCCTTCCACGAGGCCCTGCCGCGGGAGCAGGTCACGCCCGCGATCATGGTGGAACTCCGGCGCCTCACCCGGCTGGACCGGCAGCTCGTGCTGGCCGCGCGCTCCGATCCGGGGATCCGGCGTGCCTGAGCGGGCGCCGCGGTTCAGTAGTATTTCAGTTCCTGCGCCTTGCCGCCGAAGATGCGCCAGATGAAGAAGGTGTAGAGCCCGATCATCGGCAGCACGGCCAGCGCGCCGACCAGGATGATGATCAGCGATTCCGGTGCGCTCGCGGCCTCGAAGATGGTCAGGCGCTCGGGCACCACATAGGGCCAGAAGCTGTAGGCCAGGCCCTGGAAGCAGAGCACGAAAATCGCGGCGGTGGCGGCGAAGGGCACCCAGTCCAGGCTGTGGTCGGCGCGCGGGAAGCGGCGCAGGAAGATGTGCAGCAGCAGAAAGAGACCGCCGGTGGCAAGCGGGATGGGGGCGAGGCCCAGCATCTCGGGCAGGCTGAACCAGCGCTCGAAGATGCGCGGGCTGGCGATGGGCGTCGCCGCACTCACCACCAGCACGCCGGCCCAGCTCACATAGAGCGCCCGGCGCGCCCAATGCGCGGCCAGTTGCTGCAAGGCGTCCTCGCCCCGCCAGACCAGCCAGCAGGCGCCGATCAGCGCATAGGCCGCGACGGTGAAGACGCCGGTGAGCATGGCGAAGCCGAAGGCGAACCAGCCCTCGGCGAAGCCAAGGATATAGCTGCCCAGCATCCAGCCCTGGCTGAAGGCCGCGAGGATGGAGCCAAACTGGAAGGCGGCATCCCAGCGCGGCTTCTGCGGCGCCGGCGCCTTGGCGCGGAACTCGAAGGCGACGCCGCGCAGGATCAGCCCCATGAGCATCAGCGCCACGGGAATATAAAGGGCGGTCAGGATCAGCCCATGCGCCGCGGGGAAGGCCACCAGCAGCAGGCCGACGCCCAGCACCAGCCAGGTCTCGTTCGCGTCCCAGAAGGGGCCGATGCTGGCCACCATGCGGTCCCGCGTCGCTTCCTCCGGCGTGTTGCGCAGCAGGATGCCGACGCCGAGGTCGAAGCCATCCAGCACGGCATAAAGCAGCATGGAGACGGCCATCAGCACCGCGAAGGTGATGGGCAGCCAGGCGCCTTCGGGGAGCGTTTCCATGATGCTACTCCGCCGGCAGGGGCTTGAGGGGATCGCGGCCGCCCAGTTCCTCCGGCTCGGGCGCCGTGGGGCGGCGGGCCAGGTGCATCAGCGTCAGGATATAGGCCAGCAGCAGCGCCCCATACAGCGCCAGGTACATGATGAAGGAGGCGAGGATGGTGGTGGCCGCGACCGGCCCCGCCGCCTCGCCCGTGCGGAGGATGCCGGTGACGAGCCAGGGCTGGCGGCCGATTTCGGTGACGTACCAACCGGCCAGCGTCGCGACCCAGCCGGAGAAGGTCATCCCCACCAGGACGCGGGCGAGCCAGGGGGTGATGCCGCGCTTGCGGATCACCCAGACACCCCACCAGGAGACGAGCAGCATGAGCATGCCGATGCCCACCATGATGCGGAAGGCGAAGAACACGGGCGCCACGGGCGGGTGCTCGCCGATGAATTCGTTCAGCCCGCGGATCTCGCCATCCAGCGTGTGGGTGAGGATGAGCGAGCCCAGCTTCGGAATTTCGATCTCGTAGCGGTTGCTGCGCGTCTCGGCATCCGGGATGGCGAAGAGGCGCAGGCCGGCGCCGCGCTCCGTCTCCCAGATGCCCTCCATGGCGGCGATCTTCGCCGGCTGGTGCTTCAGCGTGTTCAGCCCGTGCATGTCACCCGCGAAGATCTGGATGGGGATGAGAATGGCGCCCAGCACCACGCCGGTCTTGAGCGCGCGCACCACGCCGGGGGAATGGTCGCCGCGCAGCCAGCGCCAGGCCGAAAGCCCCGCCATGAGGAAGGCGACGGTGAGGCCCGAGGCCAGCATCATATGCGCCAGGCGATAGGGCATGGAGGGGTTGAAGATAATCGCCATCCAGTCCGTCGCGTGGACCACGCCCTCGCGGATCTCGTAGCCGGTGGGCGTGTGCATCCAGGAATTGAGCACGATGATCCAGAAGGCCGAGGCGCTGGTGCCGCCCGCCACCAGCAGCGTGGCCAGTGTGTGGATGCGGTTGGGCACACGGCCATAGCCGAAGAGCATGACGGCGAGGAAGCTCGCTTCCAGGAAGAAGGCCGTCAGCACCTCATAGGCCAGCAGCGGCCCCGCGACATTTCCCACGCGCTCCATGAAGCCCGGCCAGTTGGTGCCGAACTGGAAGGACATGGTGACGCCCGAAACGACACCCAACGCGAAGCTGAGCGCGAAGACCTTCACCCAGAACTTGTAGGCGTCCATCCAGGCGGCATCGCCGGTCTTGTCGAAGCGCAGCTTGAGGAAGAGCAGCACCCAGCCGAGCGCGATGGTGATGGTCGGGAACAGGATGTGGAAGGAGATATTCGCCGCGAACTGCATCCGGGCGAGGATGATCGGATCCATGATTTATGCCTCTTTCGTGGGGCGCTTGCGGCGGGTGACGATGTCCTGGAAGCGGTCCGTCGCCTCCAGCACGCGGGCGACGCGGCCGCCCAGCTTCAACAGGGCGATCAGGCGTTCATCGGGGAGGGATTTCACATCATCCATCCAGCCCGTGAGAAGGGAAATCACCTCCATCAGGCTTTCCATGCGCCCCTGGGCATGCTCGTCCGCGCGGGTCGCGGGCTTCTGCATCAGCACGTCCCGCAGGAGGGAGAGCGTCGGGTCGATTTCGCGCTTGCGGCGCTCCTCGGCCAGGATGCGGACGATCTGCCAGACATCCTCGGGCGTGGTGAAATGCTCGCGCCGGTCGCCGGGGAGGTGCTGGAGGCGCACGAGGCGCCAGGTCTCCAGCTCCTTCAGTCCCATCGAGACATTGGAGCGGGAGAAGCCCAGCTGCGCCACGATGTCATCGGCGCAGAGGGGGCGGTCGGAGAGGAAGAGCAGGGCGTAGATCTGCCCCACGGTGCGGTTGATGCCCCAGCGGGAGCCCATCTCACCGAAATGGAGAACGAAGGCGGCGGTGGCGGGGGGCAGGTCCATGAACATCAGTATGTTCAGGAATTACTGAAAATCAAGATAACGCCCCGGGGTTTCCCGGGGAAAATTTCAGAGGTTGGGGAGGTCTTCCGCCAGGATGGAGATGGTGACGTGGTAGGTCACTTCGCCATCCTCGGCATCGCGGTCCACGGTGCCGATGGTCTCGGCCCCGGCCAGCACTTCCACCGGGCCGTTGCGCGTGGCGGCGGCGCGAATCATGAGGTTGGAGCTGCCAAGCAGCTTGCGGAGATGGGCCTGTACGGCCTGGATTTCAGCGGGCTTCATGCGGCAGGGCTTACCCCTCCGCGGGGGCTTTGGCAAACCTTCCGGGGCAAAGGCGTCAGGCCATGCGGGGCCTTGCGGGGGCGCGGCAGGCCCCGGGCAGCGCGGCGGCCTGCGCCCTCACGCCGCGCGCCAGCACCACCCCTTCCGGGCGCACCGGCAGGCCGGCGGCGGCCAGCATCTCCGCCGTCCATGTGTTGCAGGTATAGCCCAGGTGGTAGCCCCGCGCGGCGGCGTAGAAGCGCCGGCCGGGGCGCGCCTCGATCAGCGCGGGGCCGGGCGCGAAGCTTGCCTCCAGCGCCGCGGCCAGGGTCGCCATCCCCCCCGCCGCGATGGGCAGCGCGAGCGCGCCGGCGGGCGGGCCGGGCCAGGCGGTCACCTGCAGCGCGGCCTCGCCCGGAAAGGGGCCGGCAAGCCATTCGGCGGGGCCGGGCGCCTCGGCCAGCATGAAATGGCGCTTGCCGAAGCCCAGGAAGATCAGCGCCGCGCCCGGAAATTCCCTGGAGAAGCGCGGGGGCAGCGCGGCGGGCGGCAGGCCAATCTCCGTGTGCCAGCCGGCATCCAGCAACCAGGCGCGGGGTTCCGCCGCCAGGCCACAGCCCGGCGCCGCGGGCAGCGTGGCGCAACCGGCCAGGGTCAGCAGCAGAACGCGCCGCCTCATGTCACGCGGTCAAGCTCCGCATCGCTCATCCCGCCGGGCACCACCGTCATCGGCACCGTCATGCGCGCGGCGAGGCGCCCGGTCAGCGCCGTGACCAGCGGCCCCGGCCCCTTGGCATTCGCGGCCGTCGCCAGCACCAGGATGGAGATGCGCGGATCCTCCTCCAGCAGGGCCAGCAGCTCCTCGGCCACCTTGCCCTCGCGGGTGATCAGGATGGGCAGGCCACCGGTGATCTCGCGCACCTGGGCGGCAAGGCCCGCGAGCATCGCCTCCGCCTCCTCGCGCTGCTCCTCGGCCATCATGGCGCCGATGCCGGCCCATTCGCTCTGCTCGACCGGCTCGATCACGCGCAGCAGCGCGACCCGCCCGCCCGACTTGGCGGCGCGCAGGGCGGCATAGCGCAGGGCGACGGCGCGCTCGGGGCTGTCATCCACCACCACCAGGAAGACGCGGTCGCGCCGGGCACGTTCGGCGGCAAGTTCGGGCATCAGCTCCTCCGGAAGAGCACCGAGCCCAGCCAGCCCGCCAGGGCCGCCAGCACGATGCAGAGCAGAGCGTAGAGCGCCGGCTGCCCGCGGGCGAGCCTTTCGATTTCGGCAGCGGTGCCCACGCGCTCCACGATGAAGCCCAGCTGCTCTGTCGCGATAATGCGGCGGGCGCGGACCAGCATCACCTCCACCTGGTAGCTGCCGGGCTGGACGGTGGAGGGCAGGGGCAGGCGCAGGTTGAACAGGCGGGAGCCGGCAATCTCGATCGGCTGCGCATCCTCCTGCCAGAGGCCGGCCGAGCGCTTCAGCTCCACCAGGGCGGAACGGAAGCCGGGCGCGCGCGCGCCGGTCGAGACCAGCGGCAGGGTGCCCAGGCCGATGCCACGGGCGCGGCGCATCTCCTCGGGCAGCAGCAGGGCCGCGGGGCGCGTGCCGGCCACGGCGTAGAAGCCCGGCACATTCTCGAAGCGCGCCGAGGGCCCATTGAACCAGAGGCCCAGCACCTCGACCTTGCGGCGCACCACGAAGGGGCGGGAGGGGCCACGCGCCAGCACGATCACCTCGTCGCCGCCCGGGCCCAGCGCCTCCTCCGTGCTGCCGAAGACGAGGATGCTCTCGCCCACGAAGGCGGTGGTGATGGCCACGCGCTCGGTGGAGAGGCGCGCGACCAGCTCGGAAGGCTGGGCCAGCGCGCTGCCAGACCAGACCACCCCAGCCAGGACCAGGAGCCATGCCCCAAGAATCCGGCCGTAAAGCGGCTGGCGGCCACGCCATGAGTGACCCGCCAGCGCAACATGGCTGAGGGCCGTAAGCCCAGCGACCGGAGGGAGCGCGTCGCGCGGGACGCGCGCCTGCGGCGCGGGGCGCTTGAGGGCGCAAAACACCCTCACCAGGCGGGCCCCACGGAGAACAGATTCTCCGGCACGCGCAACAGGTCCCAAAGAAGCGAGCCCGCCACCGCCAGCACCAGCAGGCCGAGCAGGGCGCGGGTTTCCTCGCCGCGCAGCTTGCCGCCCATGGCCGCGCCGAATTGCGCCCCGGCCACGCCGCCCAGCAGCAGCAGCAAGGTCAGCACGATGTCCACGCCGCCCACCTGGATGGCCTGCAGGAAGGTGACCGAGGCGGTGACGCAGACCACCTGGAACAGCGAGGTGCCGATCACCACCGCCGTGGGCATGCCGAGGATGTAGATCATCGCCGGCACCAGCATGAAGCCGCCGCCCACGCCCATGATGGCCGAGAGGATGCCGATGACGAAGCCGACCAGCAGCGGCGGGATGATGGAGATGTAGAGGCGGCTCTTGCGGAAGCGGATCTTGAGCGGCAGCCCATGCGCCCAGGAATGATTGCTCCGCCGCATCGGCTGCGCGCGGGAGCGGCGGCGGATGGCGCGCAGGCTCTCCATCATCATCAGGCTGCCCACGGCGCCCAGCACCACCACGTAGAAGATGGCGACCGCCGCATCCACCTGGCCCGCGCGGCGCAGCAGGGCGAAGATCTGCACGCCCACCACGCTGCCCACCAGGCCGCCCGCGACCAGCACGCCACCCATCTGCCAATCCACATTCTGCCGCCGCGCCTGGGCGATGAGGCCCGAGACCGAGGCGCCCAGTGTCTGGTTGGCGCCCGAGGCAACGGCGACGGTGGAGGGAATGCCGATCAGCATCAGCACCGGCGTCAGCAAAAAGCCGCCGCCCACGCCGAAGAGGCCCGAAAGCCAGCCCACGACAAAACCGATGCCCACCAGCATGAGGGCATCCACGCTCATTTCGGCGATGGGCAGATAGACCTGCAAGCGACGCAACCAACCGAGGGAGGTGCTACCCTTCACCTCCAAACATGGCATGGCAAGGGCAGAAAAGGCGTCATGCGCATCCGGCTTGCATGAAGATGGGTTTCGGCCGCAGATGAGCCGCCAATCCGGGACCCGCCATGCTCCGCCGTCGTGCCCTGCCCGCCCTGCTCCCCACCCTGGTGGCCGCCCCGGCGCTGCGCCCGGCCCAGGCGCAGGCCACCACGCGCATGGCCCTGCTGCACCTCAATGATTTCCACAGCCGGCATGAGCCCATCGCCGCCACCTCCGCCGCATGCCGGGTTGGCGAGACCTGCTTCGGCGGCTCGGCCCGCATGGCCACCGCCATCGCCGAGGCGCGGGAGGCCGCCCGCGCCGAGGGCCGCGCCGCGCTGCTGCTGGAGGCGGGTGATGCCTTCCTCGGCACGCTGTTCTTCGCGCATCACGAGGGCCAGGCCGAGGCGCAGGTGCAGCGCGGCTGGGGGGTCCAGGCCTTCGCGCTGGGCAATCACGAATTCGATTTGGGGCCGGAGGTGCTGGCCCGCTACATCGCCGCCGTTCCTTTCCCGGTCCTCTCCGCCAATCTCGATGCGACGGCCGAGCCCGCGCTGGCGGGGAAAATCCGCCCCACCATCGCCTTCCGGCGGGAGGCGATGCGCGTGGTGGTGGTGGGGCTGACCACGCCGGATACGCCCGGCATTTCCTCGCCCGGGCCCAACCTGCGCTTCACCGACCCGATGGAGGCGGCGAACCGCGCCGTCTGGGAAGCGCGGCGCGAGGGGCCGGCGACGGTGGTGTTGCTCTCGCATCTCGGCCTGGCCGCGGATCGCCGGCTGGCGGCCGAGGTGGCGGGGGTGGATGTGATCCTCGGCGGGCATTCCCACACGCTGGTGGCGCCGCCCGTGGTGGTGGATGGGCCCGACCGCCCCGTGCTGATCGCCCAGGCGGGGGCGCATGGGCGGTTCCTCGGGCGGCTCGATCTCGACCTCGCTCCGGATGGGCGCGTGGCGCTTTCCGCCCAGGTGATGCGCGAATTGACGGCTGATATCATCGAGGACCGGGCGGTGGCGGCGCTGGTCGCGCAGCTGGCGGCGCCGCTGGAGGCGATCCGCCGGCGCGTGGTGGCGCGGCTGCCGGCGGCGCTCAGCAATGCCGGCTGCGGCGCCGCCCCCTGCGAGATCGGCGCGCTGGTGGCCGAGGCGATGCGCCGCGCGGTGGAGGCCGAGATCGGCTGGCAGAATGGCGGCGGCGTCCGCGCCGGCCTGCCGGAGGGCGAGGTGACGCTGGGCGATGTGCTCTCCGCCCTGCCTTTCGGCAATACGACGGCGCTGGTGATGCTGCGCGGTTCCGCGCTGATCGAAGCGCTGGAGAATGGGCTTGGGCGGCTGCCCGCACCCTCCGGCCGTTTCCCGCAGTTGGCTGGGCTGCGCTTCACCGCCGATGCCGCCCGCCCGCCCGGCAGCCGGGTGGTGGTGGCGGAGATACGCGGCGCGGATGGTGCCTGGGCGCCGCTCGACCCGCCGCGCGCCTATCGCGTCGCCACCAATAATTTCCTGCGGCGCGGCGGCGATGGCTACAGCGTCTTCGCCGAGGCCGCGCTGGAAGCCCGGGATGACGGGCCCCTGCTGGATGACGCGCTGGTGCGGCTGCTGGGCGGTTGAACAGCAGCCCCTAAGGGCATTCCTCCAGCGGGCGGCCGATGGCGGCCTGGCGTTCGCCCTCGCGGAAGCAGCCGGCCAGCCAGGTGCCGCGGAACCAGCCGCCCTCCACGCTGAAATACTCACCGAGGCCTTCGGGCAGGTCGTCACGGAACTCGCCGCGGTAGAGATTGCCGTTGATCCAGAACATGATGCCGCGGCCATGCCGCTTGCCGTCGCGCCACTGGCCCTCATAGCGGCCGATCACCCAGACGCGCAGGCCCAGGCCATTCTCGCGCCCTTCCTGCCATTCGCCCTGGTAGACCGTGCCCTGGGCGTCCAGGAAGGTGCCCAGCCCATGCATGCGGCCGCGCGCCATGCCGCCGACATAGCGTTCGCCGCGCGGCTGGCCGCCCTCGGTGAAGCGCCATTCCAGCAGGCCATCGCCCTGGGCCGGCCCCTCCTCGCAGAGGCCGTTCCAGATCACGATTTCCTCGACCTGCGGGTTGGGGTTCCAGACCCAGCAGCCATTGCGTTCATCGACCGTCCAGCCGGCCTTTCCCACCCCGGCGATGGAATCAGCGGGGGGAGGCGCGGGGCGCGCCTGGGCGGGCGGCGCCGCCGGCTGGGCCAGGGCGCCGGTGGAGACGAACAGCAGCAGAAGAAACCAACGCATGATGCAAACCCTCAATTCCGGCCTCTTGCCTATCATACCCCGCGCCGCAGCGCCGCCAGGCTGAGGGCCAGGCCACCGCCCAGGGCCACCACCGCCACGGCGAGCGGCAGGCCCCAGCCGGGCACCGCCTCCAGCAGCAACCCGCCCAACGGGGCGCCCAGCGCGCCGCCCAGCAGATAGGCCGTGTTCAGCCCGGCCATGCCCAAGGCCCGCGCCGGCCCTGCGAAGCGCTGCACCGCGCGGACCATGCCGAGCGTGTAGATGGCACCCGCCGCCCCGCCCCAGATGGCCAGCACCGGCCAGATGCCCCAGCCCGGCGCCAGCCAGGGCCAGAGCAGCGCGCCCAGCGCCACCGCCACGGCACAGCCCAGCAGCGCGCGATGCGTGCCGAAGCGGTCCGCCGCCATGCCCACCGGGTATTGCGCCAGCATATTCCCGAAACCCGTGGCCACCACGATGGTTGCCGCCGCGGCCGCGCCCAGGCCGAGCGCCAGCCCCTGCACCGGAAACACCGCGCCCGCCGTGCCCTCCAGCGCGCCGCAGAGCATGGCCGCCCCGGCCGGGGGCAGCATCATCAGGGCCACCGGCCGCAGCCGCAGCCAGGAGAGGCGCATGCGGCGCGGCGCGGCGCCCGGCACCTCGCGCAGCAGCAGCGTCAGCCCGAAGCCCATCACCATGAGCCCGGCCGAGGCGGCAAAGGCGCCCGATTGCACGCCGGAGAGCCAGAGCACCGCCGGCCCGCCGCCGATCGCGGCCGAGATGAAGGTCTGGTAGATGCCCAGGAACTGCCCCTCGCGCCCCGGCGGCGCCATGGCGCCAGCGATGGCATCGGCCGTGGTCCAGGTGAGGCAGGAGGCCATGCCCAGCAGCGCGCCGAAGACGAACCAGAGCGCGATGGGCGGATTGGTGGCCAGCCCCAGCAGCGCCAGGGCCGAGGTCAGCCCCGCCACCTGGTGCAGCCGCAGCGCCCCCCCGGCCCAGCCGGCCAGCCAGGGCGAGGCCGGGGCGGTGAGCAGCGCCGCCACCCAGACGGAAGCGGCATAAAGCCCCACCAGCGCGGGCGAGGCCCCCTGTTCGGTCAGGATGACGGCGGCGAGCGGCACGGACATCCAGACGCCGGCAAAGGCGCAGGTGGCGGCCCCCACGAAAATGGGAAACTGGGCGCGCGGCCGGGGCGGCGCGGCGGACAGAATGACGGACATGGAATCATGGGCGCTTTCGCGCGCCCCCTCGATCTCTGGTTGCGGTGGGTTGGGCGGCGGCGTCAGCCGCGTTTCAGGCCGCATGGATCGGGGTCCAGCAGAACCACCCAGGCGCGCCAGGCGGCCAGGCCACCGCGCGGAGGGGAAGGGTGCATGGACATGGGTCGAAGATGATCGGCGGGGCGGCCGAAGTCAAACCAGGGCTGACTTGCAAGCCACGCATGGCGAGTCCAGTTTGCAGGTATGATCCGCTCCATCCTGCTCGCCCTTGATGACACCCCCGGCGCCTGCGCCGCGCGCGACATCGCCTTCGCCCTGGCCCGCCGCACCGGTGCGGCGCTGACGGCGCTGATCGTGCTCGACCGCCCGCACACCAGCGGCGCGCATGAGGCGGTGCCGCTCGGTGGCAGCGCCTTCGCCAGCCGCCGCAACGAGAGGCTGGCCGAAGCGGTGGAAGCCGAGGCCGCCCAGGTGCTGGCCGAGGCGCGCAGCCTGGCGGGTGACCTCGCCTTCGAGGTGGTGCGCCGCGAGGAGGCGCCCGAGGCGGCGCTGCTCGCCGAAGGGGCCGCGCATGACCTCATCATCATTGGCCGCGACAGCACGCTGGGGCGCGAGGCCTGCGATGACGGCCTCTCCCCCACCATCGAAGCGCTGCTGCGCGATGGCGCGCGCCCGCTGCTGGTGGTGCCGCCGGGCACCGAGGCGCCCGGCCACCTCGCCGCGGGCGAGGCGTTGAAGCGCCCGATCCTGGTGGCACATGACGGCTCCCTGGCCACGATGCGCACGCTGCATGTCTTCGCGCTGCTGGGCCTCGCCCAGGGCCAGGTGGTGAAGCTGCTCGACTTCGCCCAGGAGACGAGGCCCGAGGCGCTGGGCCGCTACCTCACCCGCCACGGCATGAAGGCCGAGTGCTACACCGTGACCGGCGACGCGCATGACATCCTGCTGGCTGAGGCGCAGTCCCTGCCGGCCGCGCTGCTCGTGCTCGGCGCCGACCAGGAGAGCGGGATCAGCCGGCTGATCTTCGGCAGTGCCACGGCGCGGCTGCTGCGGGCCTCACCCTGCCCGGTGTTTATCCACGGCTGATCATTCCTGCGGGTGGGTCAGGCTGGTCCAGGGCGGGCTGAAGCCGGCCAGCAAACCCTCCGGCGCTTCCGGCAGCAGGGCTGCGTAGAGACCCCGCGCCGGGCCGAGGCTGGGGTGGTGACGATACATCACCCGGTCGAAGCCGAGATCCGTCAGCAATTGCAGCATCAGCGGCGGGTTTGGTGCCCAGCCGGAGACCCAGCTGCCCTCCGGCCCGCCAATCGGCAGGTTCTGGCTCTGCGCCATCATGATCGGCCGCGGGTCATCCAGCTTGTCCTGCATCGTCTCCAGCAGCAGCACCCGGTTGGTCACGCTGCGCAGGCCGCGCAGCGCCTGGATCGGGTTGAACCATTGCTCGAAGCTGCCGGTGGCCAGCACCACATGGAAGCTGCCGAAGCCAGCCGTCAGGGTGCGAGGGTCGAGCGCGTCGGTCTCCAGCGCCACGCCCATGGCATGCGCGGCCCATTGCGCGGCGGAGAGCGCATCGCTGCCCGGCAGCGTCCAGGCCAGGTGGTCGGTGGCCAGCACGCGGCCCGCGCCGCGCCGCAGGGCGGCGAAGCTGAAGGCGCCATTGGCGGCGCCCACCTCCAGCACATGGGCGCCGTTGAGGTTCAGCGGATCGAACAGCGCCGCCTCCTCCTCGCGCAATTGCGCTTCGGATTTCAGGCCGGCGGTGAGCAGGGTGTCACGCAGGCGCAGGCTTTGCAGCCAGCGATGGGCGGTGACGGCGGCGCGCAGCTCGGCCTCGCTCATCGGGACAGCAGCCCTTCGATGGCGCCGGGCACGTCCAGATCCTGCCAATGCTCGTCGAAGCGCAGCACCAGGTTGTCCTCCACTTCGGGGGTGAAGGCGGCGTAGATGCCGCGGGCGCGGCCGAGCGTCGGGTGGTCCCGGTAGAAGATGCGGGTGAAGCCCAGCTGCAGGAAAAGATGAAGCATGGCGGCCGGGTTCGGCCCCCACCAATTGGTCGCGTCCTCGTTGAGGATGGAGCCGGGGTAGAAGACCATGCCCGGCCGGGGATCATCCGTCAGGTCGCTATGGGTTTCCACCACCAGCAGCTGGCGGGTGATGGAACGCAGCCGCGTCATCACGTCGATGGGATCATAGAGGTGATAGAAGACGCCGAGGAAAAGCACGACGTCGAACTGGCCCAGCGCCTCGGTGATGGCCGGCGGGTCCACCAGGGCGGATTCGATCTCCAGCCCCAGCTCGTTCCGCGCCAGCTCGAAGGCCTCGCGCCCGCGCCAGACCGGGTGGTTCCAGATGTAGCTGTCGGTGGCGAGCACACGCGCCGCGCCGCGCCGCTTGGCGGCGAAGCTGAAGAAGCCGTTCCAGGCGCCCACATCTATCACGCTGCGGCCGGCCAGGTTGAAGGGGCCGAGCAGCGCCGCTTCCTCCTGGGCCAGGATCAGCTCGGTCTTGCCGCCGAAGGTGGTGAGGCCAGGGCGCAGCGGGATGGAATGCCACCAGTGGAAGGACTGCATGCGGGCCAGCAGTTCGGCATCCGAAAGGCGCGGGGCGGATGATGACATGGAGACCAGATAACAGAGCCCCGCGCGTCGCGCCAACAACCCCAGCCGCAGGGGGGCTGGCCCCGTCGCGGAGCGACGTCAGCCCCGTCGCAGCGCGACGCTGGCATTGACCGCCCGCCCCCCGCACCGCACCAATGCGGCATGCGCGTCCTGATCCTCGGCGCCGGCGTGACCGGCCTCACCACCGCCCAGGCCCTGGCCGCCGAGGGCCACAGGGTGACCGTGGTGGATGCCGAGAGCCGCGCGGGCCTGGGGGCCAGCTTCGCCAATGGCGGGCAGCTCTCCTACAGCTATGTCGCGCCTTTCGCGGGGCCGGGCGTCATCGGCAAGGTGCCGGGCTGGCTGCTCGACCCGGATGGGCCGCTGCGCTTCCGGCCTCGGATGGACCCCGGCCAGTGGAAATGGCTGGTCGCCTTCCTCGCCGCCTGCAACCCGACCACGGCGGAGACCACGACGCGGCGCCTGCTGCTGCTCAGCATGCTCTCGCGCGACCTGATGGCCGAATTCGCGGCGCAGGCCCCCTTCGACTTCGCCTTCGCGCCCGCCGGCAAGCTGGTGCTGCAACCCGATGCGGCGGCCATGGACGGCGCCCGCCGGCAGGTCGCTTTGCAGGCGGGCCTCGGCAGCGCGCAGCATGCCCTCTCGCGGGAAGAATGCCTGGCGCTGGAGCCGGCGCTGGCCACCATCGCGCATCGCATCGCCGGCGGCATCCACACGCCGGGCGAGGATGCCGGCGATTGCCGGAAGTTCTGCGAGGGGCTGGCCCAGAGCCTCACCCGCTCCAACGCCGCCGTCACGCTGCAAATGGGCACGCGCGTCACGCAGCTCCTCCGCGCCGAGGGCCGGGTGCGCGGCGCCGTGACCACGGCCGGCGTGATCGAGGCCGATGCGGTGGTGCTGGCGCTGGGCGTGGGCGCGCGGGCCCTGGCCCGGCCGCTCGGCCTCGACCTGCCGATCTATCCGCTCAAGGGCTATTCGCTGACCCTGCCCATCGCGCGCGACGATGCAGCGCCGCGGCTGAGCGTGACGGACAGCGCGGCCAAGGTGGTCTATGCGCGGCTCGGCCAGAGCCTGCGGGTGGCCGGCATGGCCGATGTGGTGGGCTATTCCACGGCGCTGGAGGAGAAGCGGCTCTCCACCCTGATCCGCCAGGCGCGCGCCGCCTTCCCGGAGGCGAGCGACTGGCGGGAGCTGAACCCCTGGGCCGGGCTGCGCCCCGCCACCCCCACCGGCCTGCCCCTGCTGGGGCGGGCGCCGGGGAATCCGGGGTTGTTTCTCAATCTGGGTCAGGGGTCGCTGGGCTTTACCCTGGCCATGGGCAGCGCCGCCATCCTGGCCGCCGAGATCGCCGGGCGGCCCTCGCCCATCCCGTTGGAGGGGTTTCGGCTTTAGCGGGTCTCGATGGTGACGCTCCGCCCGCCGACATTCAGCTCAACGCCGCTGCGGTTCTGTTCCTTGTAGAACCAATAGCCGCCGACGCCGATCACAATACCCAAGATGCCCACAAGGATGATGGTCGAGTTTCTGTTCATCTGTTCCGTTCCGATTCTTGGCCGCGCACCGACCACGCGAGACCAACTCCGCTAAAGCCGAATGGTTTGCCGCGGAGGTCAAATCATTTTCCGGCGGGGCCTGGCCGCCGGGGGCAGTGAAAACGGGTCTGGTGTATTGACCCTTCCCCATCGCGCTGCCAAACACCGCGCGCCCGCATGCGGTGGGCCAGCCTGACCGGGGTGTCCGGTCGCCCCTCGGGCTGATTCCTCGAAGAATCATCCGACCAGCGACAAGAGGCCGAACCAAGCCATGCGCGACAAGGGCGAATACCTGTTCACTTCGGAGAGCGTTTCCGAAGGCCACCCCGACAAGGTCGCGGATCGCATCAGCGATACCGTGCTCGACACCTTCCTCGAACAGGACCCGTATGCCCGCGTGGCGTGCGAAACCCTGGTCACCACCAACCGCGTCGTCATCGCCGGTGAAGTTCGTGGCCCCGCCTCGATCACGCCCGAGCTGCTGATGCACAAGGCGCGGCTGGCGATCCAGGATATCGGCTACGAGCAGGAAGGCTTCCACTGGCAGCATGCCAGCGTGGAGTGCCACCTGCATGCCCAGTCCGCGCATATCGCGCAGGGCGTGGACGCGGCCGGCAACAAGGATGAAGGCGCCGGCGACCAGGGCATCATGTTCGGTTACGCCTGCACCGAGACGCCCGACCTCATGCCCGCCCCGCTGTATTACGCGCACCTGATCCTGCGCCGCATCAGCGAGCTGCGCCGCAATGGCGATGTCAGCGTCAAGGGCCTGCTGCCCGACGCAAAGAGCCAGGTCACGCTGCGCTACATCGACGGCAAGCCCGTCGGCGCCACCTCGGTCGTGGTGTCCACGCAGCACGAGGAAGGCATGGATGCCGCGCAGATCAAGGCGATGCTCAAGCCGCTGATCGAGACCTCTCTGCCGGCCGGCTGGATGTGCTCGGACAACGAGCTCTATGTGAACCCGACCGGCACCTTCGTGATCGGCGGCCCGGATGGCGATTGCGGCCTGACGGGGCGCAAGATCATCGTGGACACCTATGGTGGCGCGGCCCCGCATGGCGGCGGCGCCTTCTCCGGCAAGGACCCCACGAAGGTGGACCGCTCGGCCGCCTATGCCGCGCGCTATGTGGCGAAGAACGTCGTCGCCGCCGGCCTGGCCGACAAGTGCACCATCCAGGTCAGCTACGCCATCGGCGTGGCGAAGCCGCTCTCGGTGTATTTCGACCTGCACGGCACGGGCCATGATGTGGACGAGGTGAAGCTGGCCAAGGTGATCCAGGACATGGTGAACCTCTCGCCCCGCGGCATTCGCGAGCATCTGCATCTGAACCGCGCGATCTACGTGCCGACGTCCAGCTACGGCCATTTCGGCCGCACGCCGGATGAGGAGAAGGGCACCTTCACCTGGGAAAAGACCGACCTGGTCCCCGCGCTGAAGGCCGCCTTCGGCCGCTGAGCCGGACGAAAGCCAAATGGGGGGCGGCGTCCGCAGGGATGCCGCCCTTTTTTGTTCAACCGGAAGCAAGGGGCGCCGCCCCTTGAAACCCGGCAAAGGGCTCGCCCTTTGCAATCCATGAGTGGATGCGATGAGCGACGACGCGGAAGATGACTGGCCCGAAGGCATTCCGCACCGGCTTTACGGTCGGCGGCGCGGCAAGAAGCTGCGGCCGCGCCAGGAACGCCTGCTGAGCGACGCCCTGCCGCGCCTCCGGTTCACCGATCTCGGCTTCGCCAAGGACGCCACGGCGCTCTGGTTCGAGGTGGGCTTCGGCGGTGGCGAACACACACTGGCCCAGATGCAGGCCAACCCCACCACCGCCATCATCGCGAGCGAGGTCTATGAGCATGGGCTTTGCTCCCTGCTCACCGAAATCATCCCGGATGGCGCGGAAGCCACGGCCCCGCCGCCACCCCTCCTGCGTCTCTGGCCCGAGGATGCGCGGGAATTGCTGATGGCGCTGCCGGAAGCGAGCCTCGACCGCCTCTTCCTCATGTTCCCCGACCCCTGGCCCAAGACGCGCCACGCCAAGCGCCGCTTCGTCCATCCGGAGATGATCCCGATCGTCGCGCGTGCGCTGAAGCCCGGCGGCATCTGGCGCGTGGCGAGCGATGACCCGACCTACCAGGCCTGGGTGACGGAGGTCTTCGCCAGCCAATCCATCTTCACCGGCGCGCCCCCCGCCACCGAGCGCCCGGAAGGCTGGCCGCCCACGCGCTACGAGGCCAAGGCCTTCGCCGCCGGGCGCAAGCCGCTCTATTGGGAATGGACGCGCGGCCCGGTTTGACGCCCGCGCCTGCAGGGTTGATTCTCCCTCGGGCGTGACCCTTTCCCCCCACCTTGCCGCACATCTGCTGACCCTGGCCGCCGCCGTGGCTGGCGGCTTCGTCTTCCACCTGCTGCATGTGCCGCTGGCCTGGATGATCGGCGCGATGTTCGGCACAGCCGCCGTCGCCTGGTTTCGGCCGATGGGGTTCGATCCCGCTGTGCACCAGGCGGCGCGGCCGGCAGCGCTGATCGTCATCGGCCTGGCCTTCGGCCAGACCTTCTCGGGCCCGGTGCTGGCGGCATTGCTGGGGGCGGCGCCGGCCATCCTGATCGCGGGGTTTCTCTCCATCCTGGCGGGCATCGCCACCATGCCGATCTTCACGCGGCTGGCCGGCACGGATGCGCGCACCGCCTATTTCGCCACCATCCCCGGCGGTGTCATCGTCATGGCCGTGCTGGCCCAGCGCGAGGGCGCGCCGCTGGCGCCGGTCACGCTCGCGCAGACCCTGCGCGTGCTGGTGGTGGTGCTGGTCATGCCACCCACGCTCTCGGCCATCGCACCGCATGGGGACTTCAGCGCCTTCGTGGCGCCGCGCCTCGGCTTCGACGCGCAGGGGCTGGGGGTGATGCTGGCCATCGGGCTGGTGGCGGCGCTGGTGATGCGGCGCACCGGTATCGCCAATCCCTGGATGATCGGGCCGTGTTTCCTGGCCATCACCGCGGCCGCCTTCAACCAGCTTCCCTCGGCCGTGCCGGGTTGGCTGATTGATGCGGCGCAGGTCGGCATGGGGGCGGGGCTGGGGCAGAAGATGACCAAGGAATTCCTGCTCGGCTCGCGCCGCCTGATGCGTGCGGCGCTGATCTCCTCCCTGCTGCTCTGCGTCTTCTGCACCATCTTCGGCGCGGGGCTGGCGTGGGCGGTGGGGCTGCCGCCCTCGGCCGTCATGCTCGGCATGGCGCCGGGCGGCATGCCGGAGATGGGCGTGACGGCCAAGGCGCTGGGTGTGGCCGTGCCGCTGGTGCTGGCCTTCCATTTGACGCGCACGCTGTTGTGCAACTTCCTGCTAGGGCCGATCTATCGCGGCCTTGTCGGCGCTGGCCTGTTCAGGCCACACGGCAGCGCGTAGCCTTGCGTGAAGAAGGAACGTCCCATGCCCGATGATCACGTGTCGGCCGAAGCCAAGGCCGCGACCACGCTGCCCCTGAATGGGCTGCGCGTGCTCGACCTCACCCTCGCCCGCGCCGGGCCCACCTGCGTGCGGCACCTGGCCGATTGGGGCGCGGAGATCATCCGCATCGAGCCGCCGGGCAATCATGACGGCTTCGGCGGCGCGCGGGACGGCTTCGATTCCACGAACCTGCACCGCAACAAGCGCGGCCTCGCCATCGACCTCAAGCACCCCGAGGGGCACGCGGCCTTCCTGCGCCTCGCCGCCACGGCCGATATCCTGGTCGAGAACATGCGCATGCAGGTGAAGCACCGCCTGAAGATCGACTACGAGACGCTCTCCGCCATCAACCCGCGCCTCGTCTATGCGAGCATCTCGGGCTTCGGCCAGACCGGCCCCTATTCCACGCGCGGCGGCGTGGACCAGATCGCGCAGGGGCTGGGCGGCCTCATGTCCATCACCGGCGAACCTGGGCGCGGGCCGATGCGCGTTGGCATCCCGATTGATGACCTGACCGCCGGCAACCTGCTGGCGATGGGCGTCATGATGGCGCTCTATGAGCGTGAGAAGACGGGCAAGGGCCGTTGGGTCCACACCTCGCTCCTGGAGGCGCAGGTCTTCATGCTCGACTTCCAGGCCACGCGCTGGCTGCAGAAGGGCGAGATCGCGGGGCAGGCCGGCAATGACCACCCGGTGAACACGCCAATGGGCGTGTTTCCGAGTGCGGACAAGCCGATCAACATCGCGGCCTCCTCGCCCAAGCTCTGGGCCGTCTTCTGCAAGGCGGCGGGGCGCGAGGATTGGCTCGACAAGCCCGAATGGAAGACGGCCGAGGGCCGCACCGCCGACCGTGCCGCGCTGAACGCCGCGGTCAGCGAGGTGACGCGCCAGAAGCCCAGCGAATACTGGATCGCGCTGCTGGAGGAGGCCGGAATCCCCTGCGGCCCCATCAACAACATCCGCGAGGTCTTCGAGGACCCGCAGGTGCAGCATCTGGGCATGGTGTGGGATGTGCCGCACGCCAAGCTGGGGAAGGCGGGCGTTGTGCGCACGCCGATCAACATCGAGGGCCACAGCCCCGGCATCCGCCGTGGCGTGCCGGCCCTCGGTGAACACGCGGACGAAATCCTGGCTGAAGCTGGATTGACCCCTGAGGAGATCGCCGCATTGCGGGCGAAAAAGGTTTTGGGAGAGTGAGTGAGATGCAGTTTGCCGATGGAAAGATCCTGGCCCGCAGCGAAGGCGGCGTGGGGACGATCACCTTCAACCAGCCCGAGAAGCGCAACGCGATGAGCATCGCGATGTGGGACGGCATGGCCGAGGCCCTGGACGTCTTCGAGGCTGATGCCGCCGTGCGCTGCGTCGTGCTCGAAGGTGCCGGCGGCAAGGCCTTCGTCTCGGGCGCCGATATCAGCCAGTTCGAGAAGAACCGCTCGGATGCCGATGCGCAGCGCCAGTACAACATCAAGACCAGCCATGGCCGCGAGCGGCTGGCGAATTTCGACAAGCCGGTGATCGCCAAGATCCAGGGCTTCTGCATGGGCGGCGGGCTTGGCATCGCCATGTCCTGCGACATGCGGATCGCGGGTGCGGGCAGCGAGTTCGGCATTCCTGCCGCCAAGCTCGGCATCGCCTATGGCTTCGACATGGTGACCAACCTCGTGAACCTGGTCGGCCCCGCCCATGCCCATTTCATCCTGATGACCGGCGGCCGGCTGGAGGCCGCGGAGGCCGAGCGCATGGGTCTGATCAACAAGCTGCACCCGGCCGAATCGCTGGATGCGGAGGTCGCGAAGATCACCTCCACTATCGCGGTGAACGCACCGCTCTCGCTGCGCGCCAACAAGCGCACGGTGCGCGCCGTGCTGGCGGACCCGGCGGATCGTGACATGGCCGCCATCGCCGCCAACCAGGATGCCTGCTTCGACAGCGCCGATTACCGCGAGGGTCGCCGCGCGTTCATGGAGAAGCGCAAGCCCGCCTTCACGGGGTCCTGACGCTTCAAAAAGGGCGGCCCGGCCCATGGGCTGTGGCCGCCCGTAAAATTTTCACTGGCCTCGGTGCTATATCTGGTTAAGTTCCCGTTCATCTACGGCCCGGCCGTGGGTGGGACAGTCACAAGGACAGGGTTTTGGACGGCACGGCGCAACCTGCACCTGATCAGCATGATGAACATCTCGCGCCGATCTCGCGAATCGTCACCGAAGTCGCCGCGCAATTCCCCGGCGCCCGGATCACCCTGGGCGAGATGGCGGAGGCCTTTGGCGACCGCGCCTTCGGCCTGCTCATCCTGCTGCTCTGCCTGCCCTCCCTGCTGCCGGGCATGGCCTCGGTCTTCGGCATTCCCATGCTGATCCTGGGCGCGCAGATGGGCATGGGCCGGCGGGTGCCGAAGCTGCCGCGCTTCATCGCCCGCCAATCCATCAAGCGCGAGGATCTGTTGCGCCTCTCGGGCGCCTCCGGCTCCTCCTGGATCAAGCGGATCGAGCAATATGTGAAGCCGCGCCCCGGCTTCTTCACAAGCCCGCTGGGCGACAGGATGGTGGGCTGGCTCACCGTCTATTCGGCATTCATGCTCATCCTGCCCGGGCCAGGCACCAATGGTCCGCCGGCCTTCGGTACCATCATCATGGCGCTGGGCGTGGTCGAGGCGGATAACCGCGTCATCGGCATTGGTGCCACGATGACGCTGCTGGGCTGCCTCTTCGCCACCTTCGTGATCGGCGCGCTGATCTGGGTCGGCATCCAGGCCCTTGGCTGGATCGTCTGAAGCGGTCTAGACTTTCTCCCATGTGAAGGTGACCCGATGAGGGTTGAAACGGGAACGCGCGACGCGCCGGCATACCAGCCGGTCAATCCGCGGCTGCCCCCGCAACTGTAGGCGGCGAGCCTCGGTCCATATGCCATTGCCCCCGTTGGGGAGGATGATTCACTGCTTCGGCGAAGTCGCCTCAGCAGATCATGCTCCAGACCGGGGGTGAGAAGGCGGACCAAGGCAGTGACCCGCGAGCCAGGAGACCGGCCTTCACAGAGTTGTTCTCGCGCGTACCGGGCGGGGTGCACCGGTGCCACGGACTTGTTCCGTTTGCGAGCTCGGCGCCAGCCGCCGGGCGGGGCGATTTTCCCGTCTGGCATGTCGTCATGCGCAACACGGGGAGTCTCCCATGCGCCGTATCCTGCTCCACACCGCCACCCTCCTGGCGTCGGTGACGCCTGCCCTCGCCCAGACGTCCGCTCGCGAGGCCATTC
>LNFM01004611.1_pt1 | contig 25139 bp, 19 predicted proteins | sample 596031 | NCBI WGS metagenome assembly LNFM01 (sample SAMN04254537, study PRJNA301005) | activated carbon metagenome | isolation source: dual media filters at the Ann Arbor, Michigan drinking water treatment plant | place: USA: Ann Arbor | reverse complement strand
CATCAAAATTGCCTTCCTGCATTTGCTTGCGCAGATCGTTGACACCAACTTTAACGGGTGCCATAACTTTTCTTGAATACTGCGATGAAAACAACAAGGGAGTCTTTGTTACGCCTACCGCTTTTACGGTGTCGATACTACTTACGAACTTCAACAAAGAGGCATCCAGGTTTCTGGTGATGGGATGATTGGCATATTGATTAACCAGCGGAAAGAAAGGCCAGTCCATTTGCATAATCTGAGGCTGATTGCGGTCGCCACCAACTACAATTGGATATTTGCCTGACACACCATCCTGAATAAGATCCTGATTGATACGCACGCCATATTTAAACAACTGATCATCCAGATTAAGATCATACGGAAAAGCAAAATAGTCTTCTTCGGAGGCGCGTTTCATATCCGCATCAAGGCGATCGAGTAAAAAGAGAAGTTTGCCTCCGTGCATCAGGTATTGATCAATTTTATATTTATCCGCTGCGGAAAATTCTCGCGTGGGTTTGGCTGAGATTAATAAATCATAGCCTGTTATGGATGTCTTGTTTGCTAGTGAAACTTTAAAGACATCATATTGATCCAGCAATGCGTTGTTGAAGCTTGCAAACTCAAGACTGTCTAGCTCACCGTGGTCTGTAAGAAGACCAATCCGCTTACGATCTATGTTACTTAACTTGTGAATAGCATTCGCTAATTCAAATTCAATTTCTTCAAGAGATTGATTGATATTTTGTGCGCGACTTCCTTTTAACAGCATTACACCGGTTTCAAAACCTTCATAGGAAACCAGGGCACCCGGAAATACAAATTTCTCCACACGTTGACCATCGCGCGTTTCTATTACATTTTTTGGACTAATACCTTTTGAATTTAACTCAGTAATAAATTCGTTGCGGGCTTTTTCATTGGCCGCCTGTTGTGGATTGGTGAATAGGTATTGAAGCCGGTTGCCTGAATATATTTTAAATTCCTCCAGTGTTTCACGAATGGATTTTTGAAGTCTCCGGAACTCGGGATTCAAATCCTCACCCTCCAAAAAGACTTCTACAAAAACATCATCTTCCAGATTACTTAACAGCTCTTTAGTCTGCGGTTGAATTGTATAACGTTTCTCCTCCGTAAGATCAAGACGAAAAAAATAAAATGAGGCAAGCATATTAATCAATATCACCAACACCAGCCCATTGGCTATCAACAACAGATCACCCGTTTTTTTACTTTTCATCCAATTCACCATTGCCTGCTGCTGATAACCACCTTGGTGGTGAGTAAAATAAATCCGGTTACACTTAGAAAATAAATTACATCACGACTATCGATCAAGCCTTTGCTGAGTGCTTCATAATGATACAAGATGCCTGCTTGCTTAACGAATAACGCTGCGTTTGCACCGAATGAAGAAAGTGAATCAAATCCCGTATAAACAATAAAACATAAGAACGCAGCTAAAATGAATGACACAACCTGATTGGATGTGACGGATGAGGCCAGTAATCCAATGGCACAGAACACCATGGCGAGCAAGGTAAGGCCCAAATAAGAACCGATCACTCCGGCTGTATCAATATTACCAACCGGGTTACCCAAACGGTAAACCGTGAAGTAGTAAATAACCGTTGGTATTAACGCAAGAAAAACTAATGCCCAGGCGGCTAAGAATTTTCCCAACACCACATGCCAGTCGCTTAATGGCTTTGTTAACAACAACTCAAGTGTACCCATCTTTTTCTCCTCGGCAAAACTTTTCATAGTGATGGCCGGAATCAAAAAGATAAATACATAAGGACCCATCGAGAACAACGTGTCCAGATCAGCGAATCCATAATCCAATACCGATGTTTCGGGAAACACCCACATCATTAAACCTATACCCGTAAGAAAAAATCCGATTACGATATAGGCAATCAGAGAGTTGAGAAAGCTGTTAAATTCTTTGGCAAATACCTGAATCATACAGTTTCTTTTGATGTTAGCGATCTGAAAATTTCTTCCAGCGTATTCTCTTCCTGTTTCAATCCAATCAGAGAAAGCTTTTTATCGGCCGCAAACCGAAATACTTCGGGTCGCAGATCAAAACCCTCTTTCGCGGATAAGCGATAACATCCTCTTCGCAGTTGGATTACTCCTTCTACCCCAGGCAATGCTTGTAAGTCATCTTGATTAACGTCACCTTCAAACTCAACTTCTACATTTACGTTTCCTGTCTGCTTTAGTAAATTATTCACCGTATTGTCAGCCACAATTTCACCCCGATTGATAACAATCACCCGATCACAAATCGCCTGCACTTCCTGCATGATGTGTGTAGAAAAGAGCACGGTTTTATCCTGACTAATGTCTTTGATCAGCTTACGGATTTCTAAAATCTGGTTTGGGTCAAGCCCTGTGGTAGGTTCATCTAATATCAATACTTCTGGGTTGTGGATCAGTGATTGAGCCAACCCAACGCGTTGGCGAAAACCTTTCGACAAGGTTTCAATCTTTTTATTTTGCTCCAACTCCAATCCACAGAGGGAAATTATCTCAGGAACCCGCACTTTTAACCTGGATGATGAAATTTCAAAAATCCTCCCAATAAAACGAAGGTACTCGTGCACATACATATCCAGATAAAGTGGGTTATGCTCAGGCAGGTAGCCTATCATCTTTCGCACCCGAAGAGAATGTATGGTAACATCCTGATCATTTACATAAACTGACCCCGATGTTGGAGGCAAATACCCGGTGGCAATCTTCATGGTGGTAGACTTGCCAGCTCCATTGGGTCCCAAAAACCCAACTATTTCACCCTTCTCAATAGAAAATGAGATATCATTTACAGCTTTTTGCTGACCAAAAACTTTGGTGAGATGGGATACGTATAGAGACATTTTTTAGCGCTGCAAAAGTAAATTTAAAAGTTGATAGTGCATAAGGCAGAAAGGTGGGTAAAGAAAATTGAGGCGCGGACTTACTTTCCGATACGTTGGCCTATTAATTGTTCTTGCAAAGACCTTTGCTTTTTAGAAATTTGTAAAACACTAATCTTGAACGAAAAATGAGGTTGCTGATTGTTTTATTACTTGGTTTTTCTTCCTTACCCGCTTTTTCCCAAACGGGTTATTCGCTTGAATTCAAAATAAAAGGATGGAATGACACCACGGTTTATCTGGGGCATTACTATGGTGAGCAAACCTATTTGAAAGACACAGCCCGCTCCACGGTAGCCGGAGCTTTCAAGTTTGATAATCCGCAATCTTTGCCACAGGGAGTTTATTTCCTTGTACTTGGCAAATCAAAGATTTTTGATTTTATAGTGGGTTCAAATCAGAAATTCACCATCGAAGGGAATTCAGAAGATTTTATAAAAACAGTTGCAGTAAAAGGAGACGAGGACAATCGAATCTTCTTTGAACAAATGCGTTTCAATATGGAGCGCGGTAAGGAAGCTGAGCCTTTCATTAAAATACTTAAGGACAGTTCGCTAAGCGAAGATCAAAAGAAAGCTGCCCGCGAATCTTTTACGAAAATCAATGAACAGGTTGTCAGGTACCAAAATGAATTGGTTGAAAAAAATCCCACAAGTTTAACGGCCCGCTTACTGAAGGCAACGCAACCCATAGAAGCACCCGCCCCGCCTAAAAAAGCCGATGGCACGATCGACTCAACGTTTCAGTTGCGATATTACCGCGAGCACTTCTTTGACAAGTTTGATCTTGCCGATGATGCTCTGCTACGCTTACCACGACCCATCTATCAGGAGAAAATCAAAGAGTATCTGAATAAACTTTATGCCCCGGTGCCTGACACCATTATGATGGCGATTGAGAAAATGGTAGCCAAAGCAAGAAAGAATCCCGAAACTTATAAATACCTGGTGTGGAACTGTGTGTTTATGTATCAGAATCCTGAGATTATGGGTCTGGATGAAGTGTATGTGCGATTATATGATAAATACTTCGCTTCTGGTGAAATGAATTTTTGGGTGAATGACAAAATAAAACAAAACCTAAAAGAGTATGCCGAAAAGTTACGCCCAAGCCTGGTGGGTAAAACCGGAGCCAACCTGATCATGCAAGATCAAAACCTGCAAGCCCGCTCGATGTATGACATAAAAAACAAATACACCTTACTATGGATTTTTGATCCAGACTGTGGTCATTGCCGAGAGGAAACACCTAAGTTGGTTGAGTTCTATAATAAAAACCGATCGAAGTTTGATCTAGAGGTGTATGCTGTATCATCAGATACCTCCATTCAAAAGATGAAAGACTTCATAAAAGAAATGAAAACTACGTGGATAACAGTTAATGGCCCACGATCTTATATTCCTCAACACTACTCGAAACTTTATCACTCTGATACTACCCCATCACTCTATATACTGGACAATAAGCATAAAATCATTGGTAAAAAATTGCCCGTGAAGCAGTTGGAAGATTTCTTTATCAAACACGAGAAGTTTATTCAAACGAAAAAGGCAGCCACCGGTAAAGGGACCTAACTTAAATTTTAAACCAGAATCCGCCTCACGACAGTTTTTTGAGGGTTTGATTAAAAAAATAGTCAGGCCATGCAACTATTTACCCTAAACCAAGTATCTAATAGAGTAAAATCAAACCCATGGCACTCCTAGAAACATTGTTCGGCAAAAAGAAGAAGGAATTCAGGGCTAGTTGCCAGATCACGAAAGAGCCCATTGAAAAAGGATACGGCTACCTGTTGACTACAGCCCAGATCGTTACTTCCAAAAGATATTGGGATATGATTATGACTGAGCCGGAAACCATGTCCTACACGCTTTCTCATTTTAAAAATCAGTCCAGCGGCACGCAGATGCGGTCGATGATCTTTGAAAAATATGCTACAGTGGCCAAGCCCTGGATCGTTTCGGATTCCATCATCAACTACTTTGAAGTAGATAAAACCGAAGCTCGCGAAAACGCAAAGAAATGGTGGGAAACAGAGGGCACCTATTTGCCCATCAACATAGGCCCGGCTTCGCAAATTTTAGAGGAGCCTCTTTACAAACGTTCCAAAGAATACGCAATTCTTGAAGCCGGTAGAGATAAGGTAAGACTATCTTAGTTTTTCCTTTCGATCGTAAACTGAACCAGGTCTTCCAGTGAAGTCTTGTATTCGGACGCAGGAAAAGTACTAAGCACTTTTAACGCTTCTGTGTGATAGCCCCGCATCTTCTGATTAGCATACTCAATGCCACCCGAGGTTTTTACAAAGTCAATTACATATTTAACCTTCTTTGAATTTTCACTGTCATTCTTAACGATGCCTATGACCTTTCGCTTCTCAAGCCAGGAGGCTTTGGAAAGTGAGTGGATGAGTGGCAACGTCATTTTCTTTTCTTTGATATCAATACCTAACGGCTTCCCGATTTCATCCTCACCATAATCAAATAAGTCATCCTTAATTTGAAAAGCCATGCCCACCAGTTCACCAAACGTCTTCATGTTTTTTACTACTTCCGGAGAAGCGCCTACCGAACTGGCCCCTACTGCACAACACGAAGCAATCAGCGAGGCGGTTTTTTGTCGGATAATCTCATAGTAGATTTCTTCTGTGATATCCAGGTGTCTGGCTTTCTCCATTTGCATCAATTCCCCCTCGCTCATTTCTTTCACGGCATCGGTACAGATTGAGAGAAGATCGTAGTCTTTATGCTCGAGGGCGAGAAACAATCCTCGTGTTAGCAGGAAGTCACCTACCAACACTGCGATTTTGTTTTTCCACAAGGCATTTACAGAGAAAAAACCCCTTCGGTAATTTGAGTTATCCACCACGTCATCATGCACCAGACTTGCTGTATGCACGAGCTCGATTAAGGAGGCACCCCGATAGGTTGACTCATTGATCTGACCGCAGGCACCGGCACTCAAAAAGATAAACATTGGCCGCATCTGTTTGCCTTTGCGCTTTACGATGTAGCTCATGATCTTATCCAGCAGGAGAACCTTGGTTTTCATGGAAGCCCTGAACTTTTGCTCAAAGTCGGCCATTTCCCTGGCCACCGGGGCCTTTATAATTTCCAGATTTTTGGTCATGAGATGCAATAATAAGCAATCACCGGAATAGTAAACATCAAATAGTTAGGGATAGTTACGTTTTCAAAAAATGAGTTAGCTGCCTGCAACTGCCAACTAATTGCTATTTTCGAAACTATGAATGGTGTTAGTAAGAACTGGGAGCAAGCGGCCTTTGCCTTAATTGTGCTGGCCATCGCTTTTCTTGTATCGCGGTTGCTCCGCTTCCTGGTTGGTCGTTTTATCAAGGGTGCAGCCAAAAAATTAAAGGTTGATCCCACCCGTTATAACTTTTTTAAAAATGCCGTTGACTTCCTTATTTACCTTATCGCGGCCATTATTATCTTCCGATCCATTCCTTCCTTTCGGGCGGTAGGCACCACCTTACTTACGGGTGCGGGTGTGTTAGCTGCCATCGTTGGATTTGCTTCCCAGTCAGCCTTTTCAAATATAATAAGTGGATTTTTTCTTGTTATTTTTAAACCTTTTAGCGTGGGTGATCGGGTTAAAATCGGACAGCTTTATACCGGTGATGTGGAGGACATTACTCTTCGGCACACAATCATTAAAGATTTTGAGAACAGGCGCATTGTGATTCCGAATAGTGTTATTAGCAATGAAACAATTATCAATTCAACGCTGACTGATGAAAAAACCTGTGTATTTGTTGATGTGCCTTTATCGTTTGGGGCAGATCTGGATCGGGCTATGAAGATCATTCAGGAGGAAGGACTAAAACATCCAAATTATATCGATAATCGATCACCAGAAGAACTTACCAAGGGGGAGCCGCCCGTGATGGTGCGCGTTGTAAACTACGCAGACTTTGGAATTCAATTGCGGGGTTATGTTTGGGCGTCTAATCCGGGCAATGCCTTTGACCTGAAATGTGATGTTCTAAAGTCCATCAATGAACGGTTTCAAAAAGAAAATATTGAGTTTGGCTATCCGGGCAGGATTCTTATCAACCGATAAACAACTGATCAATGAAACAAACCAAGTCTAAAAGAAAAGCGGTTCTCAAACAGTTAAATGAACAGTTAACTGATCATGAGCATACTTCCTTAGATAATAAGGTCATTCTGGAATTAATTTCTTATACTGAAAATTCCTATGATTTTAAAGACAACATAGCCATTGATGACCTTTTACAGCAATGTGACCTTACCCGCATAAACTGGATCAATGTCGATGGATTATCTGACGGAGACCTGATCAAAAAAATAAGCAAAAAATTTGATCTGCATTATCTGCTCCTCGAAGACATTCAAAATGCCGATCATCAACCCAAGGCCGATGAATATGAAAATCACCTTTTCTTCACCCTAAAAATGCTCTATCGTATTGATGGACACAACAACATCGACTACGAACATATCAGTTTTGTTTTGGGTAAAAATTATGTTTTGTCATTTCAGGAAAAAGAAGGGGATATTTTTGACAGTCTGAGAAACCGCATTAAGCAGGACACCAATATCATCAGAAAAAGAGGTGCCGATTATCTTTTATATCGGTTAATCGATAGCATCGTGGATAGCTACTATTCGGTTCTCGAAAATATAGGCAAGCAGATTGAAGAAATTGAAGACAGTATTTCGAATAATCCCACAGTAGAAGATTTTCAGCGCATTCAGAAGTTGCGCAAGGAATTTATCTATTTACGTAAGGTTGTTTATCCCTTGCGTGAAGCGTTGAATAAGGTTGTTAAAAATGAAGATGGATTTATCGAAGAGAGGAATGTTAAATACTTTTCAGATGTATATGATCATGTAATTCATCTGATCGACTCACTGGACACATACAAAGACCTTACTTCGACCTTAATGGATCTATACATGAATACCATTAATTATAAGATGAACGAGGTGATGAAATTACTCACTATGATTACTACCATTTTTATTCCTCTGTCGTTTATAGCCGGGGTTTATGGTATGAACTTCCATATAATGCCTGAATTAAGATGGGCGTGGGGATATTATGGGGTTTTAGGACTGATGGGAGTCATCTTCATACTCATGATCATCTACTTTAAACACAAAAAGTGGTTTTGAAAGTACTCAGCTAAGCTACTGTGAGCAGTTTTACTTCTACCGTTTCGGGTAAGGTTTGATTGATCTTTTGAATCTTTATCTTGTAATTGAATAACTCAAATTCATCACCTTCTTTCAACATGGGTCGTTCGTAAGTAAGCAAGCCAGCCAGCGTTTCGTACTCTTCAGCTTCCGGAAAGGGGACTTCCAGCAATTTGTTGATATCGTGCAAGGAAGATTGAGCCGAAATCTGAAAAGTAATTTTGTCGATAGGCACTACAATCTGCTGTTCATGATCGTGTTCATCCTGAATTTCTCCTACCAGTTCTTCAAGAATATCTTCGAGCGTTACCAGGCCGATAATTCCACCAAACTCACTTACCACAAATGCCATCTGTGCTTTGGTACGTTGAAAATCCCGGAGCAACACATCGATAGGTTTTGTTTCCGGAATAAAATGTACCGCCCGCATAATATCTTTCAGGCTCTTGTTATTATTAAGAATATATACTGATACTATGTCTTTAGAATGAACAACCCCAATCACTTCATCTTTTGATTGCTCATAAATCGGATAGCGCGAATAGCCTTCCTTCAACACAATGTTCATGGCTTCCGCTATTGTTGTATCAGCCTTAATCATGCTCATTTTAACCCGGGGCACCATTACCTGCCGGGCTACACGGTTATCAAAGTCAAATACATTCTGAATCAACTCACGCTCGCTCGACTCTATTGCACCACCCTCTTCACTTTCGGCTATGATCAATTTTAATTCTTCTTCTGAATGAATCTCCATTTCACTCATTGGCTTAATACCAAATATTTTCAGTATCAGATTCGCAAATCCATTCAACAACCAGATAAAGGGCCGGAAAATGAAATAAAATACACGCAAAGCAATAGAAACACGTAGCGTTGTGCTGGCCGGATAGCGAATAGCGATCGACTTCGGGGCTAACTCGCCAAACACAATGTGCATTACCGTAAGAACAAGGAAAGCAATCGGTAAAGCGATGCTGTGGGCTGTAGCTTCGCTCATCTCCAATCCCATCGAATTCATGGTATTGAGTACGATTTGAGAAACAACATCTTCGCCTACCCATCCAAGCCCCAAACTAGCCAACGTGATACCTAATTGGGTGGCTGCCAGGAACCCATCCAGATTATTTACTATGATTTTGGCCGCGTCCTTGGATAAAGTGCCCTTTTCGAGCGCAATTTGAGAAGACCGAACTTTTACAATCGCAAATTCTGCCGCTACAAAAAAGCCATTTAAAAGAACAAGGGAGACAGTAATAAGGATTTCTATGGCCATTGGTTGAGCAAACCACAAATTTAAGAAGAAACCCCGTTTTAAGTAGGTTAATTTTTTACATGTACCTTTTCGGTCAAAAATGAAAAAAGATTTTATCTTTCGGCTACCCTAAACCCCAACCTGATGTTTTTAGCCATTACTTTACTCCTCGTAGGCTTCGTAATCCTGATAAAAGGGGCAGATTTCCTTGTAAGCGGATCTTCATCAGTCGCTAAAAAATTCAATATTTCAAACATTGCCATTGGATTAACAGTTGTAGCTTTTGGGACATCAACACCTGAACTTCTTGTTAGCGTTACGTCCTCCTTAAAAGGTTATGATTCAGCGGCCTTTGGTAATGTGATTGGCAGTAATAATTTTAATCTGTTATTCATTCTGGGTGTAGCCGGACTTATTTATCCACTCGTTGTTCTACGCAATACAGTTCGCTATGAGGTACCTCTTTCACTATTGGCAGCCTTTGTTCTCTATATTCTTGTTAACGATGCATTGATCTGGGGAAGTGAAACCAATATATTAAGTCGTCTGGATAGTTTAATCCTGCTGGGCTTCTTTGGTTTATTCATGATGTACATCTACCGCACGATGAGCTCCACCACGGATTATGATTCAGGAAGCGACTCTATTAAGATTTATTCAACCCCTATGGCCGTGGGGCTAATGATTTTAGGTATCATGATGTTGATAGGCGGGGGCACCTTAGTTGTTGACAACGCTATTGCCATTGCGCAGCATTATGGCCTAAGTGACAAATTAATTGGACTTACCATACTAGCAGCAGGAACCTCATTGCCAGAGCTTGCAACATCCGCTGTCGCGGCTTACAAGAAGAATACTGATATAGCTATTGGCAATGTTATCGGGTCTAACATTTTTAACATCTTCTTTATTTTAGGGATCACGGGGTTAGTTCGTCCTTTGCCCTTCGAAATCACACTCGATTTTGATTTATATGTTTTGGGGGCTTCCACGATTGTCCTTATGATCTTTATGTTTACACTAAATACCCGTAAACTCGACCGATGGGAAGCTTTCCTTCTACTTTCAGGTTACATAGTGTATACAATTTACCTTGTCGGGATGGAGTAAATACAATGAATAAAATTCTTGGTCTATTTGCACTTATTTCACTAGTAGGGTGTGCAGGCTTACCCAAGTATCAGTTGAGTAATGATTATTATGAATTTCATCAACCAGGTCAACCTTCGACAGAAGTTTTTGTCAGAATAAAGGAAGACTCCATTGAAATTACCAGAGTGGATAAATCGATTGAAGTGGTGGGGGGGCAAGATGAATACTTTGTCAAAAAGAGTTTCGATGTAGATGCGATGACGGTGCTTTTTAAATACCGTCCCGGTTCAATGGGTTTCCCCAGACAAATCAACAGTTCATTTAATGGTAATCTGTACGCTGGATATAGGATTGACAGGTTTTGGTTGGATTTTCGGAATACCCCAGCAGGCACTGTAAAGGATTTGAAACATAGCGCAATTACTGTTGGTGGCTTTGGTGGAATTGGGTCTGCCTTTATCAGTCCATGGTCTACAAATTATCAAACCACCGATGAGTATGACGGGGTTGTTCTTACGCGCGGGTTGGCCGTTATGGTTGGCTTTAACAGTCTGACCGTTGGCCTGGGGTTAGGGTGGGATTATCTTACGGATCGCGACAAGAATATCTGGATTTACCAGAACAAAGCCTGGTATGGAATTACTCTTGGGTTAAATGTCAACTAGCATTTTAATGTTGACAACACAGTGAGCAGACAGATCATTTATATTCGGTCTTTGTTAATCCTCTGCGGTGTGACCATTCTTGCAGGATCATCTATTCCGGGTCATCAAATCCCAAAGGCATTTGAACTAACACCTGATAAACTGATTCACTGCGTTGAATATTTATTTTTAGGGCTTTTGATTTACAAATGGCTCGATCTTGAATTCACGATCCGTGAAACTTACTATATTTTTATTTTGACATTGCTGATTGGTTCCGCGTTTGGCGCGTTAGATGAAAATTACCAGCGTCTAACACCTGGGCGTACACCGGATGTTTGGGATTGGGTTTTGGACACAATTGGTGTATTGATTGCTGCGATAATTGGTTCTATCTATTGGCGAAAATGAGCAACAAAAAAGCCCCGACATGCAGGGCTTTTTTTATAATGATCAACCAGCTTCTACTTCAACTTCTTCTCCAATTCCGTAATCTTAGCTTGTGCCTCTTCCTTTCCTAAGGAAAGTGATTTCTTATAGAGTTCCACAGCTTCCATAAGCGTTTCCTTTTTCTTTTTTGGGGCCAACTTGGTACGATTTGCTGCTTCTTCTACAGCTTGTGCCCGTGCAAAATAAGAATCAGCTTCACTCACTTTACTGGAGATCATAAGCTCCTGAATCTTTGCCTCGATTAATGCCAACTCTTGTTGTTTTGCTAGTATCTGCGCCTCTTTGTCATTCAATTCTGCTTCCTGTAAGCCCACCGTGGTAATCAGGTTCTGATTTTCATTGCGCAGTTGATCTACATGTTCATTTAATGCTGCTATTTCTTTATTGCGCTCTTCCAGATCAGCCTTTAGCTTTTTAATGGTAGCTGACAAGGCATTTGTATTTCCTTTTGATTTCTTCAAGGACTTCTCAAGATCTTCAATTTTGTTTTGCGTGTCCTTCACATAATTATTGATGTCTTTCATTCTGGAAGTGTAATCATCATAGGTGGTGCCTTCCACCATGTTTACACGAAGGAGCTGACGGTTTGCATCAATAGAGTCCATCAATACACCAACCTCTTGCAGGGTGGTGGCAAATTGCTGGCTAGTTTGCAGCTCGCTTTTTAGAGAGTCAACTTGCGATTTGAGTTTTTCAGCTTCTCCGCCACAACTTACCATGACGGCAGCGATTGAACATACGAATAAAAGTTTCTTCAGCATAACGGTTGTTAGTTTAGTAAGGGTAAAATTACAGTCTTTACTTTGGTTCATGATGGAAGAACAAAAAAAATATTCAAACACGGTGAAATCCTTCGACAACCTGTAAATTGCACCCCTTTTAGAGCCATATTTCTCTTTTAAATGCCCAAATTAATAACCACGCGCACGCGTATTGCTGACCTGGGCAAACCTCGCATCATTGTAATTGGCGGTGGGTTTGGTGGTCTGGAAGTAGTTAAAGGTCTTGAGGGCGTTAAAGCTCAGGTAGTACTTTTTGATAAGTTCAATCACCACACATTCCAACCGCTGCTTTACCAGGTTGCCACTTCGGGTTTAGAAACCAATTCAATTGTAGCGCCCTTCCGGAAATTATTTGGAAATCAGTCTGACTTCTATTTCCGGCTAGGCGAAGTGAAAAATATCAAACCTGAAGAAAATTATATTGAAACCTCCATTGGCGGGGTAAAGTATGATTATCTCGTGATCGCAACCGGAGCCGTCACCAACTTTTATGGGATGACAGAAGTAGAAAAGCATTCTTCTTCCATGAAAAACATTGTTGATGCTACCAAGCTCAGAAATAAGATTATCCGACAATTGGAATATGCGTTACTTACTGAAGACCAGGAAGTAATGAACAGCCTGATGGATTTTGTAATTGTGGGCGGTGGACCTACCGGTGTAGAATTATCAGGCGCCCTTACGGAGTTAAAAAAGAATGTATTCCCTAAAGACTACAAAGAATTGGACATGCGTAACATGGATATCCATTTAATCGAGGCATCGCCCCGGTTGTTAAATGGAATGTCAGATATAGCAGGTCAAAAGGCGTTAGAGTTTTTAACAGAAATGGGAGTAAAAGTGCACTTGAACGCAGCCGTAAAATCATACGATGGGTATGAAGTAGTTCTTAGCACAGGTGAAAAACTTGTGTCACGTTCGTTGATTTGGGCGGCCGGTGTGAAAGGAAATCCTATTGAAGGATTAAAACCAGAATTGACCGGCAGAGGAAATCGATTGATGGTGGACGAATTTAATCGTGTAAAAGGCTACGAGAACATTTTTGCCATTGGTGATGTAGCCCTTATGGAGGGCGATGTGAAAGCTCCGAAAGGCCACCCGATGATGGCACCCCCCGCACAACAGCAAGGGCGATTGGTCGCTAAAAATATAAAGAATCTGATGGAGAAAGAACCATTAAAACCTTTTCGTTATTTTGACAAGGGATCGATGGCTACGGTAGGCAGGCATAAAGCTGTTGTTGATATGAAAGGCATTCGCTTCCAGGGATTTTTTGCCTGGTATGTATGGATGTTCGTTCACTTGATGTCGATAGTTGGGTTTCGTAACAGAGTGTTTACCTTCTTCAGCTGGATGTGGAATTACTTTTCTTACGATCGCAGCAATCGATTGATCATCGGTCGCAATGAAGAAAAAATAAATCAGGAAGAATTGAGTAAGCATACAAACTAATGGATTCAGCAAAAGATCCTAAAATCAGTAAAGCATCGGCTGCCGGAATATTGGTAGCCATGGGGATTATTTATGGTGACATTGGAACATCGCCTATCTACACCCTTCGTTTTATTGTGGGTACTCATGTAATTACCGAAGACCTTATTTTTGGTGGACTATCCTGCGTCTTTTGGACTCTCACTTTAATTACCACTATCAAATACGTTTATCTCGCCCTCAATGCCGATAACAAAGGGGAAGGTGGAATTTTTGCACTCTATGCTTTAGTCAGAAGATACAAAGCCCGTTGGGTTATTTTTCCGGCCATCATTGGTTGTTGTACCCTTATTGCTGATGGGTTTATTACTCCCGCTATTAGTGTTACCTCAGCCATCGAAGGATTGCGTTCGCTTAATCCTGATATTACCGAACAGACTATCATCACCATTGTAATCGCCATTCTGCTGGGCCTGTTTATCTTCCAACAATTTGGAAGTAGTGTAGTAGGCAAAACTTTTGGACCGGTAATGCTCGTCTGGTTCTTGTTTATCGGTTCCATTGGCATGTGGCACCTTGTTGGAAATCTATCAGTGCTTAAAGCAATAAACCCGGTTTACGCCTATAATCTGTTGGTAAAATATCCGGGCGGGTTCTGGATTTTAGGTGCAGTGTTTTTGTGTACCACCGGGGCCGAAGCGATGTATTCTGATCTGGGACATTGCGGGAAATCAAATATCCGGGCAGGCTGGTGGTTTGTAAAATTCTGTTTGCTGTTGAGCTATTTTGGTCAAGGCGCCTGGTTGCTGGAACATCAGGGGACAACACTGGACGGTGCAATTCCATTTTTTGAAATCATGCCACAGGCGTTACTCTTCGTGGGAGTAATTATCGCCACGTTCGCCACCATCATTGCCAGCCAGGCATTGATCTCAGGTACGTTTACGTTGGTTAACGAAGCCATGAAACTTAAACTTTGGCCTGCAACTCGTGTTCGCTATCCGAGTCAGTTAAAAGGCCAGATTTATATTCCAGCCATTAACTGGATTTTAATGTTTGGTTGCATCCTGGTGGTACTCTACTTCAAAGAATCAGATGCCATGCAGTCTGCCTATGGTTTGGCGATCACCTTTGATATGCTCATGACCACGTCCTTGCTGGTGTATTATTTTAGTACATCAAAAAAATCTACCATCCGTACCTCTGTGCTTGCGCTGTTGTTCTTTTCTATAGAAGGAGCCTTTCTGATCTCCAACCTGAGTAAGTTTACGCATGGTGGTTGGTTCTCCTTTTCGATTGCGTTTATATTTTTCCTGATGATGTACGTGTTATTACGTGCCCGGATTCTGAGAGACCGGCATACGGAGTTTGTGGATTTAAAACATTACGTTCAATTAATTCAAGACCTGCAAGCAGATAACTCGGTGCCGAAAGAGGCTACTAATCTTGTTTATATGGCGGTTGCCAATAGTAAGCGTTACATCGACTCAAATATTATTTATTCTATATTTAAGAAACGACCAAAGCGAGCAGATGTCTATTGGTTTGTGCACGTGGATACTGTGGACAGTCCCTACACATCAAAATATTCGGTCGATACAATCATTCCAAAAAAATGCTTTTTCATACGGATTAAACTGGGTTTTAAATCAGACCATCGTGTAAACTTGCTTTTCAATAAGATCCTGCACGATATGGCTGACTCGGCCGAAATTGATTTAACCAGTCATTATGATGCGCTTCAAAAACACAGCATGCCCGCTGATTTTAAATTTATTATTCTCCATTCACTTGCTTCCGTAGACAGTGAAATTTCAACCTTCGATAACCTGATTATTCAAGGCTACCGACTCATTAAAAAAATCAGTCTATCAACCGAGGCCATGTATGGCCTGGAGCTTGCCAACGTGGAAGTAGAACGAGTACCTATCATGGTGGGGCCACCCGCCAAAGTGCGTATTAAGCGCGAAAAGGAAGAAAACGAACGCGAAAAAGAATCCCGTTATCACGGGCATTAGGATGGTCGTTTTCGGACGGTGACGTTCAAAAATGAGCGAAGGTGAAAAAATAAACGGCCAAATTTTATTCAATTACTGGTTTTATTACTGGCACCTTATTGGAATATCCGATAGCCAAATGCTATCTGAATGCTTCATAATTATATAAAAATCGCCTTCCGGAGTCTTCTCAAAAACTCAGTTTACTCTTTTATCAATATCACAGGACTTTCTATCGGAATCGCCAGTTCAGTTCTGATTTTTTTATGGGTAGCCGATGAATATGCTTATGATCGATTCCATAAAAACTATGACTCCATCTATAAACTATACCAAAGTCAGCAATGGGCGCAAGGAATCGGCACCGGCAACTCCATGCCCTATCCACTCAAAGAAGTAATCAAAGACAAATCAAGTAAGATAGAACATGTTGTAATGACCAACTGGGGTGAAGGCAATATGCTTCAAGTAGGTGAAAAGCGTTTGAATAAAATGGGATTGAGTGCAAGCGAAGATTTCTTCACCATGTTCAGCTTTGACATGGTTAAGGGAGATCCCATTACGGCCTTAGCTGATCCTACATCCATTGTAATCACCGAATCAACAGCAAAAACATTTTTTGAAAATCAGGACCCCATTAACCAAACGATAAGAATTGACAATGGGCAAGAACTGAAAGTGACAGGTGTTGTAAAAGATGTGCCGACCCAATCTTTTTTCCGGTTTGATTACGTGCTGCCCTTTGCTTACTACGAGGCAACTCAAAGTTGGGTTCGATACTCCAAAGACAATTGGAATAACAATTCGTTTCAAATGTATGTGCAACTTCAACCCGGTGCCACAGAAGCTGACGTGAACAACAGCATAGAAAGTATTATAAAAGATAACAATCCAAAGGCCCCTACAGCAAAGCTCTTTCTCCATCCCATGAGTAAATGGAGACTCTATTCAAATTTCGAAAACGGTGTTAACACGGGGGGCATGATTGAATATGTTCAATTGTTTACAGCCATAGCCATTTTTGTTTTGATAATTGCCTGCATCAATTTCATGAACCTGGCCACGGCCCGAAGTGAAAGCCGGGCCCGTGAAGTGGGGATCCGGAAAAGTGTGGGGTCGAGAAGAAAGGAATTAATTTTTCAGTTTCTCGGAGAATCCGTTATGGTAACCTTCCTGTCCTCGGTGCTGGCCATTGTAGTGGTTGAATTAGTGTTGCCTTCCTATAATCTATTGGTGAATAAAAACATCTCCATTGATTACTCTAATCCCTGGCTGTGGTCAATTGCCATTGGATGGGTGTTTGTGATCGGTATTTTTGCAGGCAGTTATCCCGCCTTTTATCTTTCCTCATTTCAGCCCGTGAAAGTTTTGAAAGGAAAGGTAAATGTTGGAAAAGGTGCTACCACACCACGCAAAGTATTGGTAACACTTCAGTTTGGCTTCTCGATCTTCCTGATCATTGGCACCATTGTAATCTATCAACAAATCATGCATGTAAAAAATCGCGATATGGGGTATGATCGCGAAAACCTGATGCAAATCTGGACCAATGGTGAGTTGGAAACTAACTTTCAGACTATACGGGAAGAACTGGTGCGCACGGGAGTGGTTAAATCAGTTTGCAAGAGTAATAGCCCGATTACCTCTATCTTCTCCAGCAATGAAGTAAAGTGGGAAGGCATGCCTACCGAGCAACGAGTGTCCTTCTCTACCATTGCCACCGAATATGATTACACCGAAACCATGGGTATTAAAATGTTGGAAGGCCGCGATTTCTCAAGAGATTTCAAAAGCGATTCAATGGCGGTGGTTATAAATCAGGCAGCAGTTGACTTAATGGGAATGGAAGAACCCCTTGGTCAGAAAATAATTTCGCGACTTGTCATCGTTGGTTTTCTTTTTTCAGGCCCGCTAGCATGGTGGTTTCTAAGCAATTTTCTGGAGCGGTATGAATACAGAACTACCGTGATGTGGTGGGTACTGCCCCTGGCCGGTGCCGGAGCGTTAATACTTGCGTTAATCATTGTAAGTACACAGGCATTGCGAGCAGCCACTGCCAATCCTTCACAAAGTTTGAGAAGTGAATAACTATAAAAATTCGACTTTACATAAACTGAATAAACTAATAAGTATTAAAAATATCAGATCATGATTCGCAATTACCTTACCACAGCTTTTCGCATTCTGATGCGACAAAAGTCCTATTCAGCTATAAATATTTTTGGACTAACGCTTGGTATCACGAGTACATTGTTGCTGATGCTCTATATCACCGATGAACTCAGTTATGATAAATTCCATCCGGATGCTGAAAGAACATATCGGGCTACTTTCAAAGCTAAACTGCAGGATACAGAAATATCCACAATCTTTACGGGGGTACCCATGGCTGAAACTTTACTAAAGGATGTTCCGGCAGTTGAATCCACTTTGCGAATTGCAAAATGGAATACAATCCCAGTCCGCTACGAAGATAAAACATTCACTGAAAGAAATTTTTTATTGAGTGATTCAAATTTCTTTGAATTCTATGCCTACAAACTTTTGGTTGGGAATCCCAAAACAGTGCTTGACGGGCCCAACAAAATCGTCATTACGGAATCAACAGCACGAAAATATTTTGGTTACACAGGACCGGGCGACCTATCCCCCATCGGAAAGACTTTCGCCATTGGTAGCCAAGGCGAAACGAAAGCTGAGGTGACCGGAATTGCAGCCGATGTTCCGCACAATACACATCTTAAGTTTGACTTTTTGCTTTCCTTACCAACTTCACAAATATTGGATTATCCCGTGTGGTTGAATAGTTCTGTGGTCACATACTTCAAAATACACCCTGAGGGAAAAATTGAAAGCGTTAATGATAAGTATAGTTATTTCATAGAAACGTATGTAGCGAAAGAAATTCAGCAGTTTCTTAAAATGGACTTGCAACAGTTTACCAATTCCGGAAGTATGGTTGGTTTTGAAAGTCAGCGCCTTCTTGATATTCACTTACGCTCGCAATTTTCTGATGAACTGGAACCCAATGGCAATCTTGAATACCTTTATTTGATTGGCACCATCGCAGGAATGATTATTCTACTGGCGTGCATCAACTTTATGAATTTAAGTACCGCTCGTGCTGCAAACCGGGCCAAAGAAGTAGGCATACGAAAAACAATTGGTGCATTACGTAATCGCCTGATCGGTCAATTCATGGTTGAGTCTTATATGTATACAATCGTGGCTGTTGTATTAGGTCTCGTGCTGGTTTCACTGGCGCTTGATCCATTCAATATAATAACTACAAAGAACATCACGTTCAGTAGTATTTTCAATCCCACATTTATCATTGGTTTGATTCTATTCACATTGGCGATTGGCCTGATCGCAGGAAGTTATCCTGCCTTTTACCTTACTGCCTTCAAACCAGCTGAAGTATTAAAAGGAAAAGTGCGTGCAGGCATGAAGAGTTCAGGTGTAAGAAATGGACTGGTGGTGTTTCAATTTTTTATCTCCATCTCACTAATCATTGCTACCTTGATTGTGTTTCAACAATTGAAATACGTTCAAAAACAAAATCTTGGGTTTAACAAAGACAACATTCTTTGTATGATGCACACAATGAACCTTACCAAGAACAGTGCTGCTTTTAAAAATGAATTACTTCAATATCCGGAAATAAGTGCCGCTACCTATTCCAACCGCATGCCCCCCTATATTGATTGGAATTCTACATTTCGTATTGTAGAATCCGGAGAAGAGCATCTGTTAACAGTTTATACTGTTGATCATGATCTGATCAAAACAATGGGCTATGAAGTAGTGGCAGGTCGTTTCTTTTCGCGCGACTTTCCTGCCGACTCCAGCCGAATTTTAATAAACGAAACAGCCATGCGCCAATTTGGTTGGGATTCTTTTGAGGGAAAGAAAATTATGTCCCGATTTAATACCATGGAAGAAAGAGAGGTAGAAGTGATCGGGGTGTTGAAAGATTTCAATTTTGAGACGTTGAAAAGCACGATCCGCCCTATGATCATCTTCTTAGGTGGTGAACCAAACTTTGAGATGGGAGTTAGATTTGCCTCGGGGGATGTACAAAAAAATCTTGCCATTGTTGAAAGTGTCTGGAAAAAATATGCGCCAGATGCACCATTCGAATACAGTTTTCTCGATGCGAACTTTGATGCAACTTTCAAATCCGAACAACGCATGGGGCAACTTTTTATAATCTTCACAGGCCTGGCGATTCTTATTGCCTGTCTCGGGCTTTTAGGTCTCGCAGCGTTTAGTGCAGAACAACGAACCAAAGAAATAGGCATTAGAAAAGTAATGGGTGCCACTGTTCCCAATCTTATCTTTTTGATGACAAAAGATTTTTCACGGTTAGTATTGGTCTCTTTTATTATCGCTGCCCCTTTCGCCTGGTGGGCGCTTGAAAAATTCCTGCAACGCTATCCTTACCATATTGATTTTCCCTGGTGGGTTTTAATACTGGCTGGTTCTCTTGCGTTGTTATTTGCCGTAATCATCGTGAGCACCCAAGCGTTACGGGCTGCTACTGCCAATCCATCACAGAGTTTGAGAAGCGAATAAAGTAACTTCCGATAAAGCACCTTTTGATTCAATAATATTAACTAACTAAATGCTCAGAAATTATTTTCTTATCGGCTTGCGAAATCTACTTCGCTCACCGTTGTTTTCCTCAATCAATATTATTGGATTGGTGCTTGGCATTACCTGCAGCACGATCATATTGGTGTACGCCTGGCGCGAAGTAACCCGTGATCATTATCATACGAAATCAGATAATCTATATCGAATCACGCTGCAACAAAAAGATAAAAATGAAGTCGGAGCTGTAACCCCGGGGCCATTGGCACCCGAATTGAAAACAACATTTCCGGAAATAGTCAATACTGCACGGTTAGGAAAGTGGAGCGGTGTGCTAAAAACAAACCAAGCCTTATTTTCTGAAAACAACATCTTCTTTGCCGACAACTCACTACTACAACTATTTGATTTTCCCATTATAAGTGGTGATCCCAGGACTGTTCTCACGCAACCTAATCACCTGCTGCTAAGCGAAAGCATGGCGCATAAATATTTTGGCAAAGACTGGCAAACGCGATCGGATATTATGGGAACTACTTTCCGATTAAACAACGAAACCGATTTTGTTGCCGTGGGAGTATTTAAAGATCAGCCTCCTCAATCCTCCCTGCATTTCGACTTCCTGCTTTCTTTTGAGCACCTGGTACCAGATCGTTGGAGCTACAATTGGAGCAGCTTTAACTTTAATACGTTTGTAGAGTTAGCACCAGGGCATTCTATAGATGACTTCAATAAAAAAATTAAGGATGTATTGATAAAGCGTGATCCGCAAGCTGGCTTTAGCGTTGCAACACAGTCCATTAAAGATATGTACCTGCATCCACTGGCCTATGATTATTGGACCCAGCAAGGTAATATTACTTACATCAGGATTTTCACTGGCATTGGTGTAGGTATATTATTAATTGCCTGTTTCAACTTTATCAACCTGGCCACTGCACAGTCGGGCAAGCGATCGAAAGAAGTGGGTATCCGGAAAACTATTGGAGCAACACGCCACCAAATTTTCGTTCAGTTTCTAGGCGAGTCGATTGCAGTGGTTGTTATCGCAGCCCTGATCTCGCGTGGACTCATCGATCTCATGGTACCTTACTTTAGCAATCTTATCGGCACGGAGATTAGTCTTTCACCGATTAACTACATATTCTCATTTGCGTTGATTGCTTTTACATTACTCATAGGTTTTTTGGCAAGTGTCTATCCGGCAGCCCGCATGTCAGCCATGAACCCTGTAAAATCTCTTAAAGGACTGATGACCGGACGAAGCGGTAAGTCTCTGCGTGAAACGTTAGTGGTAGCACAATTTTGCTTATCGTTTTTACTAATGGTAGGTGCCGTGGTGATTTATCGTCAGGTAGAATATGTACAAGGCAAAGAATTAGGGTTCGACAAAGAACAAGTAATGTTCATAAGTCTTAATGGATCACTGAAAGAGAAAAGTGAAATTTTCAGAGAGGAACTCTTGAAGCAAGTGGAAGTAGAGCAAGCCGCAGCTACTACTTCAATTTTTGTGAATAACGAAAACAACAGCAACATAGAGTGGGAAGGCCAACTGCCCGGCCAGCAAATTACTATTACACAAATGAATGCCAACCCACATGTCATTCCCCTGATGGATATGAAAATAGTTTATGGCCGCAACTTTTCACAAGACATAAAATCAGATACTGTAGCTTACATTATTAACGAAACTGCTTCACGGCAAATGGGCTTTCAGCAAGGTGAAGCCCTGGGTAAGCGCGTTGTTTTTTGGGGCTTACCCGGATCCATCATAGGCATAGTAAAAGATTTCAACTTTCGTCCACTTTCAATGGGCATTGAACCGTTTATAATGCGGCATCGACCCAAGGAGTTTTATTTTAACATGATGGTTAAAGTTAAGGCTAATCAGGTCGCTCCACTTATCGATAAATTACCCTCCCTTTACGGGAAGTTCGATACTGAGAACCCACTGAACTATGGCTTTGTGGACGAACGCATAAATCTGCAATATCAAAATGAACAGCGGGCGTTATCCATTGTGATTCACTTTTGTCTACTGTCTTTCATCATCACTTGTTTAGGTTTATTTGGTCTTGCCACTTTCGTGGCCGAACAGCGCACCAAAGAAATTGGCATCCGTAAAGTGTTGGGTGGATCGGTAGCAAATATTACGATTTTGCTTTCCAAAGATTTTTTGCAACCCATGCTGTTTGCGATTGCAATTGGCACACCTATCGGTTGGTATTTGTTTAACCAATGGCTAGCCAATTATACCTACCGCATTGAATTAACCTGGTGGATTTTTGCGGGCACCGGGATGTTGAGTATAATGGTTTCATGGCTAACGGTTAGCTCGCAGGCAATAAAAGCGGCCCTGACTAATCCCGTGGAAAGTTTACGTAGCGAATAGGGGTATTTTGTTAGTGTGTTGTCTTACTACCAAAACAAAGCAACCATGAAAAAAATAGCCCAATACTTGATTTTAGCTGCATTAGTCATCAGTGGCAGTGCATCTTTTGGACAGGAGTTTGAAAAAAAGTTAAGCCCCTTTAGTCGGATTACTGTGTCGCCCAAGATCAATCTGGTTTTACAAAAAGGAGATCAGGAATCTATACGTGTTACGTATTCAAACATCAATTCAGGTAAGATTAACATCGTGGTAGAGGGCAATAAATTGAACCTCTACCTGGATCAGGCCCGCATTGTTGACAAGCGCGAGCGCTCGAATGATGATTATAATTCCAAATCAAGTATCTATCGCGATGTGGAGATAACTGCCTATGTTACCTACACCCAACTTAAATCGCTGGAAGTTCGCGGTGAACAGGATGTCGCCAGTCGGGGATTGCTTGAAAACGAGAGTTTCAAACTCAAAGTTTATGGGCAATCTGAGATAACGTTTGATTCACTACAAACTCAAAAGTTCAAAGCGGTTATTTATGGTGAGAATCGAATTAAAATAAAAGGTGGTAAAGCTGCGCATCAACGATATCGCCTCTATGGAGAGAATAAAATAGATACCAGAGCTTTAGCAAGCACCTCAGTATCAACCAGCATCTATGGAGAAGGAAGGTTGACGGTACATGCCAGTGATGAAGTAAGGATCAATGCCTTTGGTGAGCCCGAAGTTAATGTGTCCGGTACTTCGTACATTAATAAAGGAATTATTATCGGCAAGGCAGAAATCCGAACCATGAATTAGTAGTCAAAATCATACAAAAAAACCTGTCTTAAAAGTTTAAAAAAAGTGGAATGTAATTCCGGCACTAAGTCGGAATCTCATCCATCATGCAAAAAAATGAGATCGCGGCTGGCAGGCCGCGATAACTGTACGACTTTTGAGACAGCCTCTTTTTATTTTAAGCCTTACGCAGGAGCTCTTGAGGGCTTGTGTGGCCCCATTCATTAAAATAATTCTGAAAATTTTTACTTATTAGGGTTATCAAAATGCCTAATTTCGAATTAAGAGAAATAACTAACCCTTAAGTTCCTACCTATGAAGACTTGTAACGCAGTTGTCTTAATTTTTTTACTAGGGATAATCTTTATTCCCAATCATGCGAGAGCCCAGGATGATTTCGATGATTTATTAAAGGGTAGCTTAAAAGATGCCAATATTCTGGCCGAAGGATATGCCGGTCCGGCCATGCGCGCCATCGGGGCCGGTTTAAATCATGGCTGGTACAATACAGCCAAAACCCATAAAACGCTTGGTTTTGATTTGACCTTTACCGGCACGCTGATGTACCTCCCCAGTTCGGACCAGTTATATAAGGTTGATAATAATACGCTAACTGATGTTAAACTTATTTCTTATGATGGGCAAACGATAAGCCCGACCGGATCAGGAAACGTTCCTACTATTTTTGGACCTTCCAAATCACCCACCTATGAATATGTTGATACGGGTGATACCTTTTTAGGTCCTGAAGGACAGAGTTTAAAAGATGCTATCAAAATTGCTGATGCCCTTCCTGTGCCAATGTATCAGTTGGGAATAGGTCTGCCTAAAAGCTTCGAGTTGAAAGTACGATTTGCACCGACTGTGAAAATGCAGGATTTCCAATTCAATTTATTGGGGATTGGTATCATGCACGATGTTAAACAATATATTCCAGGTATTAAAGTGATCCCATTTGATCTATCCATGTTTGTGGGGTATACCAAAATGAAAGCTGAATTAGGGATTGACGCCAGCGCGGGTAGCAATCAAAAAGGTGTGCTCGAGTTTAGTTCTACGACCATCCAGGCGCTTGCTTCAAAGAAGATTTCAGTACTTACCTTCTATGGTGGATTAGGCTATGATTTCGGTTCTTCCAACCTGGCCATGAAAGGAACCTACGACCTGGATGATGATGGAACACCTGAAGCTACGGACCCGGTGAACCTTGACTTCTCTACTTCGGGTTTTAGGGCAACCGCGGGTATGCGGCTTAAGTTAGCCGTATTTACATTTCATGGTGACTATACACTGGGCCAGTACAATGCATTAAATGTGGGATTTGGAATTAGTGTGCGCTGAGCAGGAATACTAGATAAGCGGGAATAATAATTTAAAAGCTCCGAAATATTTCGGAGCTTTTTTTCTGAATTTTTCAAAAATCTTTCATCTCATCATGGATCGCCCTCAGCATCTTATCAATATTTTTTACAAGAGAAACACCATTCCTCATACAAATACAGTCATCTATAATAGGATACCCTTTGTACCCACAGTAAGCTTTTTAATTTCAAAAACATGATACTGCCAGGGCTTCATATCCAGATAGAGCCCACCCTCGTGCAGATCATCGCCATCACGATCGTAAGAGGCTTCACTCA
>LNFM01003318.1_pt1 | contig 25145 bp, 26 predicted proteins | sample 596031 | NCBI WGS metagenome assembly LNFM01 (sample SAMN04254537, study PRJNA301005) | activated carbon metagenome | isolation source: dual media filters at the Ann Arbor, Michigan drinking water treatment plant | place: USA: Ann Arbor | reverse complement strand
ATCGGCTGCGGCGCCTGCGCCGACGTCTGCGACACCGTGATGGACAAGATGGGCTACGCGCGCGGCCTGGTCAAGTACTCGACGCAGAACGCCATCAAGAACAAGTGGACGCAGGCCGAGACCTGGAAACACGTGTTCCGTCCGCGGGTGCTGGTCTACACCGCCATCCTGGCGGCCATCTGCATCGCCATGCTGGTCAGCCTGGCCCTGCGCACGCCGTTCAAGGTGGACGTGGTGCGCGACCGTGGAGTGATGGCGCGCATCGTGGCCGGCGGCATGATCGAGAACGTCTACCGCCTGCAGATCATGAACGCCACCGAAGCCGAGCAGCACTACCGCATCACCGTCGGCGGCCTGCCGGGCCTGGCGCTGGCCTCCGAGGAGGAGGTCGTGGTCGACTCCACGCAGTCGCGCTGGGTGGTCGTACGCCTGCAGCTGCCCTACGAGGCCGCCGCGGCGGGGACCCACCCCATTCATTTCGAGATCACCGCACGCGACAGTTCGGCGCAATTGCGCGAGAAGTCGGTGTTCCTGGTGCCACGTTGAGGAGTAAGCAACATGAACGAGACCAACCCTGCCGTGCCGCCCCCGCCCTGGTGGACTTTCGGCTATGTCTGGCTGGTGCTGGCCGGCCCGATCATCGTCGTGATCGCCGGTTTCATCACGCTCTACCTGGCGGTGAGCCGGCCCGATCCGGTGCTCAGCCCCGACTACTACCGCAAGGGCATCGAGATCAACAAGACGCTGGCCAGCGATCCGGCCAGCCTGGCGCCCGCCGTGCAGGCACGCAACCACGCGGCCACAGGCACCCCGCCAGCGGTCACCAAGCCTTGAGGCGCTCACATGAGGAGGTCACGATGAAGCTGCAAAAGCTCATGTGGATCGCCTGGCCGGCCTTCCTGGTCGCCGGGCTGCTGGAAATGCTGGTGTTCGCCATGGTCGACCCGCAGGACCTGCACTGGTTCGGCCAGCCGGTCGAGCTGTCGCGCCAGGGTATCTACACCCTGGCCTTTTTCGTCTTCTGGGGTATCACCATGCTGTCCAGCGCGCTCACGACGCTGCTGGCGATGTCACCCTTCGAGCTCAACCAGTGTCCGCTGCCGCAGGACGCGCGACCCGAAGGCTGCCCCAAGCAGGAAGGCTGCTGCTGAAAGGCTGAAAGAGCCGGGGGGCGTGCGCCCTCAGTGGCACTCGGTCTGGTGGTTGACCAGGCGGGTCAGGGCCTCGGTGTCGAGGATGCGCACATGGCGCTGCTTGACCTCGACGATGCCGTCTTCCACGAACTTGGAGAAAGTTCGGCTGACGGTCTCCAGTTTCAGGCCCAGGTAGCTGCCGATTTCCTCGCGTGTCATGCGCAGGATCAGTTCGGATTGCGAGAAACCCCTCGCGTGCAGACGCTGCACCAGGTTCAGCAGAAACGCCGCCAGCCGTTCCTCGGCCCGCATGCTGCCCAGCAGCAGCATGACGCCGTGTTCACGCACGATCTCGCGGCTCATGATCTTGTGCACGTGGCGCTGCAGGCCGTTGATCTCGCGCGACAGGTCCTCGATGCGGTCGAAGGGCATGACGCAGACCTCGGCGTCCTCCAGGGCCACCGCGTCGCAGCTGTGGTGGTCGTTCACGATGCCGTCCAGGCCAATGATCTCGCCGGCCATCTGGAAACCCGTCACCTGGTCACGTCCGTCCTCCGAGGCGATGCAGGTCTTGAAGAAACCGGTGCGGATGGCATAGAGCGAGGTGAATTTCTCGCCGTTGCGGAAAAGGGCGGTGCCACGCTTGACCTTGCGGCGAGTGGCCACCATGTCATCCAGGCGGTCGATTTCTTCGGTGCTCAGGCCCAGGGGCATGCAGAGCTCGCGCAGGTTGCAGTTGGAGCAGGCAGCTTTGATCGTTTGCGGATTCATGCTTTGTATTCTGACATCGGTCATTTTTCTATCTCACGCGGCGTCCTCTACCTTACCAGCATTTGATACACATCAAGATGTCTATTTCCCCTTACGGCACAGTGGTCGGTATTCGAGGGCCCTCCTATGAACGTCCATACCGCTGAACCCCTTTCTCCAGACTTGCTCCGCCGCCACGACGTCGCCGGACCGCGCTACACCTCCTATCCGACGGCGGACCGTTTTGTCGAGGCTTTCGGTGCCGAGGATTATGCGCGTGCCCTGCAACAGCGCCGCACCGGCGCCGCGGCGCTGGTGCTGCCGCTGTCGCTGTACGTGCACATTCCTTTCTGTGAGTCGCTGTGCTACTACTGCGCCTGCAACAAGATCATCACCAAACACCATGACCGCGCCGCCGAGTACCTGCGTTACCTGGGCCGCGAGGTGGATCTGCACACGGCCCAGGTAGGCGTCGGCCAGACCGTCACCCAGTTGCACCTGGGGGGTGGCAGCCCGACCTTCCTGAGCGACGCCGAGTTGCGCGAGCTCATGGCCATGCTCAAGCGCAGCTTCAACCTGGCGCCGGGCGGTGAATACTCGATCGAGGTCGATCCGCGCACCATCGACGCCCAACGCCTGGACACCCTGGCCGAACTCGGCTTCAACCGCCTGAGCTTCGGCGTGCAGGACTTCGACCCGGCCGTGCAGAAAGCCGTGCATCGCGTGCAGCCGGCCGAGCAGGTCTTTGCCCTGGTGCAGGCTGCGCGTGAGCGTGGCTTCGAGTCGGTCAACGTGGATCTGATCTACGGCTTGCCGCAACAGACACCGGAGTCCTTCGCCCGCACGATCCAGCAGATCAACGAGTTGCGGCCGGACCGCATCGCCCTGTACGCCTACGCCCACCTGCCCGAGCGCTTCAAGCCGCAGCGCCGCATTGCCATCGCCGAATTGCCGGGCGCTGCGGGCAAAGTGGCCATGCTGACCGACGCCATGGCAGGTTTCATGGGGTCTGGTTACGTCTACGTAGGCATGGACCATTTCGCCCTGCCCAACGATGCGCTGGCCGTGGCCAAGCGCCAGGGACGGCTGCACCGCAACTTCCAGGGGTACAGCACCCAGCCCGACTGCGACCTCATCGGCCTGGGCGTTTCGTCCATCGGCCGCATCGGCGCCACCTACAGCCAGAACGCCAAGACGCTGGAGGAGTACTACGACGCCATCGACCACGGCCGTTTCGCGGTGGTGCGCGGCCTGGCGCTCTCGCGCGACGACCTCGTGCGCCGTGCCGTCATCATGGCGTTGATGTGCCAGGGGGAGGTGCTGTACGAGTCCTTCAACCCCGCCTACCTGATCGACTTCAAGACCTACTTCGCCCCAGAGCTCGAGGCCATGCAGGCACTGGCCGAGCAGGGCCTGGTGACGCTCGATGACGGCGGCATCCAGGTCACCGCCACCGGCTGGTACTTCGTGCGCGCCGTGGCCATGGCCTTCGACCGCTACCTGCAGGCGGACCGCAACCGCGCCCGGTTCTCGAAGATCATCTAGACTGCTTTCATGCAGACTTCCCTGGCCGTCACGGCCCTGCTCATGGGCCTGGCCGGCGGCCCCCATTGCATTGCCATGTGCGGCGCGGCCTGCGCCGGCATCGGCCAAGCCGCGGGTGCGCGGCGCAACGAGGCCCTGTGGGTGTTCCAGCTGGGCCGCGTGGCCGGCTACGCCCTCCTCGGCGGCCTGGCCGCCGCCTCCATCCAGGGCCTGGGCTGGCTCACCATCCAGTCGGCCGCACTGCGCCCGGTCTGGACCCTCTTTCACGTCGCGGCCCTCGTGCTGGGCCTGCTGCTGCTGATCCGCGCACAACAGCCGGTCTGGCTGGAGAGCGCCGCGCGCCGGCTCTGGAGCAGCGCACGCGCACTGGCTGCCGGCCGCGGGCGCGGGGCCCCGCTGGTGGTGGGCATGCTGTGGGCCTTGCTGCCCTGCGGCCTGCTGTACTCGGCGCTGCTGGTGGCGGCCATGACGGGCAGCGCGATCGAGGGCGCTGCGGTCATGGCCCTGTTTGCCACGGGCACGGCAGTGTCCATGCTCGCGGGCCCCTGGCTCTGGTTGCGCCTGCGTGGCAGCGGCTCGGGCGACTGGGGTGTGCGCCTGGCCGGCCTGGCGCTGGCCGCGAGCTCGGCCTGGGCGCTGTGGATGGGCCTGGTGCATGACACCGCACCTTGGTGCGTCACACCGGCCGTCTGAGCCCGGGTGGGATGTCGGGCCTCTTGAGGTCGTTTGCCATAATCCACCCCCATGTCACGTCCCTCCGGCACCGCGCCTTCGCGCACCCACCTTGTCCTGATCCCCACCTACAACGCCGGCGCCAAGGTGCTGGAGACCGTGCGTGAGGCCCTGGGCCAGTGGGCCCCGGTCTGGGTGGTGGTGGACGGCAGCACGGACGGCACGGGTGAGCAGCTGCAGGCCCTGGCCGCGCTGGAGCCGGACCTGAAGGTCATGGTGCTGCCACAGAACCAGGGCAAGGGCGCGGCCGTGCTGCACGGGCTCGCTGCCGCCGAGGCGGCCGGCTACACGCACGCGCTGACCATGGACTCCGACGGCCAGCATCCGGCGTGGCTGATCCCGGCCTTCATGCAGGCGTCACAGGAGCGCCCGCAGCACATGATCCTGGGCAAGCCGGTGTTCGACGCCAGCGCCCCGGCGCTGCGGGTGCAGGGACGCAAGGTCTCGAACGCCTGGGCCAACCTGGAGACGCTGTGGATGGGTATCGGCGACTCGCTCTACGGTTTTCGTGTCTACCCGGTCTCGCCGCTGCTGCAGATCATGCAGCGCCAGCGCTGGATGCGTCGCTTCGACTTCGACATCGAAGCGGCCGTGCGTCTGTGCTGGGCCGGCGTGCGCCCGCTCAACCTCGATGCTCCGGTCAAGTACCTGCTGGCCGGGGAGGGGGGTGTCTCGCACTTCAACTACCTGCGCGACAACATCCTGCTGACCTGGATGCACACGCGCCTCATGCTGGGTTTCGTGTTGCGACTGCCGCTGCTGCTGGTCCAGCGTTTGCGGGCTTCCTCCGACTGAACTGGGCCCCCTGTCGCGGGCCTTGCGAGCGGGCTGCACACGCGCCTATCTGGGTACAATTTGCACTGGTCTACGGGACTGCTGGTCGGGCCCGATAAGAATATTCCCTGGGGTGTCTGCTGTTCGCAGACCGCGGGAGCCCACGAGGACATCAAGCCCATATGCTGCGTCAGATCATCCAAGACTTCGTCATCCGACAGTTCAACGTGGCGCCCGCCGTGTTCGACCAGCCTGGCCTCCAGGTGGCTGATCTGGGCCTCGATTCCCTGGGGGTGGTCGAAATGCTGTTCGAGGTCGAGGACCTCTATGGCTTCCAGGTCGAAGACCCCGCACGCTACAGCAGCATGAGTTTTGACCAGATGGTGGCCGACATGGAAGCCACCATCCGGGCGGCCAACAACGGCCAGATCCCGGTTCCGGCCACCAGGGCCTGAGTGATTGACGCATCGCGCTGACCACGGCCCATGTCTGCTGTCCGCACCGCGCCGCGTGTCGTTGTCACCGGCATCGGCCTGCTGAACCCGCTGGGCCTCACGCGCACGAGCAGTTTTGAGCGTCTGGTCCAGGGTCACAGCGCCATCCGGCCGGCCGTGCCGGAGATCAGCCGCTGGCTGCCGCAGGCCCTCTCGGCCGATGTCGATCCCGCCTTTGCACAGCAACTCGACCGCAGCGAGGCAGGCCTGGACCGCGCCACGCAGTTCGCACTGCTGGCCAGTCGCGAAGCGCTGGCCGACGCCCGGGCGTCTGCATGGGAGATCAAGCCCGAGCGCGTGGGCGTGTTTGCCGGTATCGGTCTGGGCGGTGCCACGACCGGCGAGGCGCTCTACAGCCGCATGCACGAGCAGTTGCAGGCTGGCCGCAATCCGACGGTGATGCACCCCCTGTCGGTACCGCGGCTCATGCCCAACGCCGCCACGGCCGTCATCTCGATGGCCCACCAGTTCCGCGGCCCCACCCACACCTACAGCGTGGCCTGTTCCTCCTCGGCGATGGCCCTGGGCGAGGCTTACCGCACCATCCGCCACGGTTATGCCGACGCCATTGTCGCCCTCGGCGCCGAAGCCATGAACGTGCCGGGTGTCTTCATGGCCTGGAACGCGCTGCGCGTGATGGCCAAACCCCATGCGGCCGATCCGGCGGCGAGTTGCCGACCTTTCGACAAACAGCGCAGCGGTTTCGTATTGGGCGAGGGCGCCGCCGCCCTGGTGCTCGAAACGGCGGAGTCCGCGCTGCGCCGCGGCGCGACGATCTACGGAGAGATCTGCGGTTACGGCAGCAGCAGCGACGCCAGTCACCTGACCCTGCCGTCCAGTGCCGGCCAGTACCGCGCCATCCGCATGGCGCTGGACGAGGCGGGCATGACACCGGCCGCCATCCATTACCTGAACGCCCACGGTACGGCCACCGATGCCGGTGACGTGGTGGAGAGCGACACCATCCGCCAGGTGTTTGGCGACCATGCCGACCGCCTGCCGGTGAGCTCCACCAAGTCCCAGCACGGCCACCTGATCGGCGCGGCCGGTGCCACGGAATTTGCCATCAGCCTGCTGGCCATGCAAAACGGCGTGGTGCCGGCGACGGCCTTTCTCGACGAGCCCGACCCACGCTGTACCCTGGACCACGTGCCCCGGCAGGCGCGCCACGGTCAGTCCCTGCAGGCGGTGATGTCCAACTCCTTTGCCTTCGGCGGCAGCAATGTCTCGCTGGTCGCGCGACGGTACGTTTGAGCCGCCGGGCGGAGCCTGACCGATGAGCGAGACGCTGAGCTACCCCATCGAACTCGATGCGGCTGGCGTCTACCGCCTGCTGCCGCACCGCGGCGAGATGCAGCTGATCGAGGCCCTCACCGTGCTGGACCATGACCATTTCCAGGCCCGTGCGCGCTGGTCGGCGGACGGCGCCATCCTGCGTGGCCACTTCCCGGGCCTGCCCCTGGTGCCGGGTGTGATGCTGGTGGAACTGGTGGCGCAGATTGCCGGTGCCGGCATGCGGGCCGGATCCCCCGCGGCGCGTCGCCTCGGCGAGGGTTACCTGGGCATGCTGGCCGGCATCCGCAAATGCAGCTTCAAGCGTCCGGTGCTGCCGCATGACGTCGTGCAGGCCGACATGCACACGCGGGCCATGTCGGAAACGGCTGCCGCGGTGTCGGCCGTGCTGAGCGTGGGGAGCGAGGAAGCCGCCCAGGTGGAGATCCTGGTCATCAACTCACCGCGCCAGGCGGTCGAGGCCGGCCTGGCCGCGCTAGCCCGTCGCAAGGCCTGAGCCGTGAGCTGACAGGCCTCAGCGCGGCTGCAGTTCCTCGCGGAAATAGGCTTCGAGTTCGGCCAGGGCCTGTGCGGTGAGTTCCGGCGGCTCGAAGCGCCGGCCCAGGCGGGCCCGGATGCGCAGGGGCAGCACGGGCGGCCTCAACAAGCCCCAGTGCTTGCCCAGATAGGGCGTCGAAAATTCAAGGATGACCGCCTGCATGGGGACCTGGCTCTGCTTGGAGAGCAGGATGCAGGCGCTGGAGAAGGGGCTCAGGGGCAACTCCCGGCTGCGCCCCCCTTCGGGGAAGAGGATGAAATGCGCGCCCTGCTGCAGCTCGTGGCAGGCTTCCGAAATCATGCGGCGTGCATCCTCGTTGCTCACATACGCCGCCATGCGCGCGCCAATGCCGAACAGCGGGTTGTGCAACAGGCTGGCCTTGAGCACGCAGCTCGCGTTGGGCAGGCTGCCCAGCAGCAGGACGGCGTCCAGCAGCGAGGGGTGGTTGGCAATGATGATCAGCGGGCGTTCAGACGCCAGGGCGGACAGTTCGCGCAGGTCGATCTCCACCCGGCAGACAGAGCGCAGCACGGCTAGGTAGGCGTGGAAGCCGTGCCGGATGAGCCGGCGCGAGGCCGCCTTGTGCCAGCGCCGCGGCAGCAGGACATGGAACAGCAGGAAGACGGGGATGGACAGCAGGCAGAGCAGCGCGAGCAGGCCGAGCCCGAAGAGCATGGCAAAGACTTCATACAGCCGCCAGAGCAGCTTGCCCGTTCCTTCTTGCCCCATAGTCAGCTGATACCATCCTTCGCTAGACAGCCATTATTGACCATGACACTCCTGCACGAATGCGAACGGCGCGCGCTCTGAACCAGTTGTTCTGGCGTCTGTGGTGGCTCAAGGCCGCCGGCTCGGCCTTGTTCATCTGGCTGTTTTTCGAAGCCTATTTTTTCCTGCTGCGTTATCCGCATGCGCAGGTGAGCACCATGCCGCTGACCTGGCTGGACACGGCCATTCCCATGCAGGGTTGGGCCTGGGTGCCCTATCTCTCGCTCTGGTTCTACACCTGCCTGCCGCCAGCCCTGCTGCCCAACCTGCGGCAATTGCTCTATTACGGGCTCAGTGTGGGCAGCGTCTGCCTGCTGGGCCTGCTCATTTTCTACTTCTGGCCCACGGTGGTGCCGGCCTTCGAGCGACCACCGGGCAGTGCCCTGGCCCTGCTCGAAGGGGTTGACACCGCGGGCAACGCCTGCCCGTCCCTGCATGTGGCCATCGCCGTGTTTTCGTTGCTCTGGCTGGACCGGCAGTTGGCCAGCGTGGGAGCCGGGCGCGCCTGGCAGATCGCCAACGGGGCCTGGTGCCTGCTCATCGCCTACTCGACCCTGGCGACCAAGCAGCATGTCGTGCTGGACGTGCTGGGCGGTGTGTTGCTGGGCGGACTGGGCGGCTGGCTGTCGCTGGCGCTGTTCGGCCGCTTATTCATCTTTCACCGCCCGTTCCGCGCAGGAACGGTGACGGTTTAGATCATTCCCCCGTTGACCGAGATCACCTGGCCGGTGATGTAGGACGCCTGCTCCGAGGCCAGGAAGGCGACCAGGTCGGCCACCTCCTCGGGGCGGCCAGCGCGTTTCATCGGCACAAGTTGCTGGATCGATTCGGCGTCGAAGGCGTCCTTGCTCATGTCCGAGGTGATGATGCCGGGCGCGACCGCGTTGACCGTGATGCCGCGGCTGGCCAGCTCCTGCGCCAGCGACTTGCTGGCCGCATGCAGGCCGCTTTTGGCTGCCGCGTAATTGGTCTGCCCGCGGTTGCCGGTGATGCCGGCGACGGAGGTGATCGTGATGATGCGGCCCCAGCGCGTGCGGATCATGGGCATCGTCAAGGGCTGGGTGACGTGGAAGAAGCTGTTGAGCGAGATGTCGATCACGCGGTGCCATTGCGCGCTGCTCATGCCGGGGAAGACCGCGTCATCGTGCATGCCGGCGTTGTTGACGAGTACCTGGATGGGCTGTTGCGCCACGAGGGGCTCGAGTGCCGCGCGCGTTGCCGCCTCGTCGGCCACATCGAAACGCACGGTGCTGGCTGAACCGCCCGCGGCCACAATCTCTGCGCGCAGCGCTTCGGCCGCTTCGACATTGCGGTTGGCGTGGACGATGACGTGCAGGCCATCGGCCGCCAGCTTGCGGCAGATGGCCGCGCCGATGGCGCCGCTGCCGCCGGTGACGAGTGCGTGTTTCATGCGGGGTCCATGTGCAGGAAGTTCATGATGCGTCCGCGTCGAGCATGACGCTGGCGCGACCGCTCAGCAGGGTGCTGCCCCCTGCTTCGAGATGGAAGCTGTAGAGGATGGTGTTGCCGTCCCCCGAGAGGCGCTGGGCGTGGATCTGCAGTTCGGCGGCCTGTGTGTCGAGCCGCGGGGCCTGCCACTTCACGTCGCGCACGCTGGCCAGGAAACCGGCGGCCGGTGCGCTGTCGCTGCCGGCCAGCAGGGCGCCATGCACCGCCATGGCCTGGGCTGCGTATTCGATGCCATTGGCCATGCCCAGGCTGCCGTCGGCGCGCAGCGGGTTGTCGGCCCGGGTGTGGCTGCTGGCGCGGCAGACGATGTGCGCGGCATCCCATTGCAGCACCGCATCGAGCAGGCACATGCTGCCCTGGTGCGGGATGCGCGCTGCGATCCAGGCCTGGTCAGGCAGCGTGCTGGATGTCGACATCTAGGGCCATCCCGTCGAGGTAGTCCAGGCTCACCCGGCCGTTGCAGCCTTGTGCCAGGTGCTGCAGCAGGGGCAGGCAACGCGCTGCAGGAACGCTGCCCCGCATGGCTTCGAGCGCGGGATCGGGCAGGCGGCTGGGGGCCTGTCGGCCCAGGCTCAGGTGCAGCGCGGCCGCGTAGGCGGCCACCGGCACCGGGCTGAGCACCAGGCCCACGCCAAAGGGGTAGGGGATGCCGCGCACATGGCCGAGGGGCTCGGGATAGGGGCTGTCGTAGGCCAGCAGCAGGCAGGGCTCCCCGGAACTCACGACCTGGGTGGCCGCTTCGAGCAGGCCAGCAGCAAAGGAGCCGTCGTAGGCGCACAGGCTGGTGGACGTGGCGCGGCAGGCCGTGGCGATGCCCCAGTAGCCCGAGGGCGCGTTGTGCACCGAGTTGTGGAAACGCGTGGGCGAGACCGCCCGGTCGGCCGAGGCCAGGGTCTCCAGGATGGCGTGGCAGTTGTCGCAGTCACCGCCGGTCGAGGTGAAGACCGAGCGCAGGCGAGACGGGTCCGCCCCGGCCTGGCGGATGGCATCGAAGCCCGCGGCGAAGGCGAGCTTGATCAACACACCGGCACGCCGTCGCTCGGCCGGCGGCAGCGCCTCTGCGGGCGGCAGGCTGATCGCTGCCAGGCTGAAAGGCTGGCGACCGGCCAGTACCTCGGCCGTCTGCGTCCAGCCGGACAGGCCTGGGCCGTAGACCCCGACACCCTGCACGTGAACCTGTAGCTGACGCATTGGACTACCTTTGTCCTGGCGGACTGCGGTACGAGCGTCTGCTGGCGGCTGTGCGACGCTCATGCCTCGACCCTCGACAGCACCATGCTGCAGTTGCTGCCGCCAAAGCCGAAGGAGTTGCTCAGGACATGGCGCAGGGGCTGCTCCAGATTGCTCAACAGGTAGCGGGACTGCAGCTTCAGGTCCAGCGTCTCGGTGCCGCAGCCGCCCGGGGCCAGGCCGTGTTGCAGGGCCAGCGCGCAGATGACCGCTTCGATGCCACCGGCCGCGCCGAGCGTGTGGCCGGTGTGGCCCTTGGTGGAGCTGCTGGGGGTGGCCGTGCCGAACAGGGCACTCACCGCCTTGTCCTCGGCCGCGTCGTTGCTGGGCGTGGCCGTGCCGTGCAGGTTGATGTAGTCGATCTGTGAAGGCTGCAGCCCGGCCATGGCCAGCGCCTGCTGCATGGCCGCGCGCGCGCCCAGGCCTTCGGGGTGGGGCGAGGACATGTGGTGCGCATCGCTGGATTCACCGATGCCGCTCATGACGATGGCACCGGGCGCGGCCCGCTCGGTCCGCTCGACCAGGGCAAAGGCAGCGGCCTCGCCGATGGAGATGCCGTCGCGCCCGGCGTCAAAGGGGCGGCAGGGTCGGGCCGAGACCAGTTGCAGGGAGTTGAAACCGTAGAGGGTGGTCAGGCAGAGCGAGTCGACCCCGCCGACGATGGCCGCATCGATCAGGCCGCAGTCCATCAGACGCTGGGCGTTGCCGAAGACCTTGGCACTCGACGAGCAGGCGGTCGAGACGACGAAGGCCGGTCCGGTGAGGCCGAAATAGGAGCGCACGAAATCGGCCACCGAGTAGCTGTTGTGCGTGTGCTGGTAGTCCAGCGGTACGGTGAAGGCGCCGGTGGCCGCGTCGCGCTGGCGATAGGCCAGCTCGGAACTCAGGATGCCCGAGGTGCTGGTGCCCAGGAACACGCCGATGCGCTCGGCGCCGTGGCGCTGCATGGCCTCGCGCACGGCCAGGACGAAATCGTCCTGTTCCAGGCCCCACTGGGCCAGGCGGTTGTTGCGGCAGTCGAAAGCGGTGAGGTCTTCGCGCAGCCTGAAGTCGTCCAGGCCCTGCACCTCGCCCAGGCAGGTGTCGAGGTCCACCGTTTCCCAGCGCGTGGACCGCACGCCGCTGCGCTGCCGGCGCAGGGCCTCCAGCGTCGGTGCAAGTCCGGCGCCCAGGGCGCTGGTCATGGTGTAGGCGGAGAGGTGGAGCGGCGAGGGCATGGGGGCAGGGGAGGGGCAGGAGAGCCGGGATCAGGCAGGCAATTTTACCGGGCGGGCCTGTTTCGTGCCGGGCTGCGACCGGGCGAGCACCGCCGAGAACACCAGGGCCAGCACCGTGCCGAGGCCCACGGTCGTGCCCAGGATGGACAGCACCGGGACGCTGGACAGCGCCAGCATGCCGAAGCTGGTCACGATGGTGAGGTTGGCCGTCACCAGTGACAGGGTGGTCTGGCGTTGCTCCTGCGCGCTGTGGCCGGTGTTCGCGCTGTCGAAGAACAGGGCGTAGTTCGAGCCGATCGCCACCACCAGCAGCAGGCCGACCAGGTGCAGGATGGTCAGCGAGGTGCCGCCCAGCAGCAGGGTGCCGGTCACGCAGACCACGGCGCAGGCCAGCGGCAGGGCCACGCGCAGCGCACGCGTGAGGGAGCGCAGCGTCACCAGCAGCAGGGTCAGAATGGCCAGGCAGCCCAGGCCGGAAAACACCAGGGCTTCCTGCAGGTAGCTGTCGAACAGGGCGTTGGTCTCGGCCAGCAGGTCGATCACGGTGATGTTGGCCACGCCGCCGGCCTTCAGGGCGGCATCGACGCGCTCGATGTCGATGTCCTGCTCCACCGCGTCGACGCTGCGCGCACGAAGCGGTATCAGCAGCAGCACATCGTTTGCGCGCGGGATCAGCAGCGAGTCGTACAGCAGGGCCGAGGCCGTGCCGTCCAGATCGCTGCGTGTCAGCAGGGGCCGGGTGCGGCTGCTTTCCACATCGGCCAGGAAACCTTGCAGGCGCTCGGGGCGCAGGGGGAGGTCCTTCAGTGCGGCGTCAAGGCGCTGGCGCAAGGCCGCGGGTTCCGGCAGCGCGGCCTGGCGGGCCTGCTGGCTGGCCAGGCTGGGCAGCACCTGGGCCGGCGAGCTGTAGCTGGCGAGCGCGCCGTCCCGGCTCAGGGCCTGCAGCACACGGCCGGCGCGTTCGGCCTGCTGCAGGGCCTGCTCGGGGTCCGTCGCCGTCAGCACGGCCAGGTAACGCAGATCGGAGGCACCCAGGTCGCGGCGCAATTCCTCGTGCAACTGCTGGTCGGCGCGGGTCACCGGGTTGAGGGCGGAGATGCTGCGGTTCCAGATGCGGTCTGTTTGCAGGCCCACCACCACCAGCATGCCCAGCATGAGCGCCAGCAGCAGCCAGCGCAGGCGCGGCGCCTGCCGCAGCAGGCCCAGCAGCAGATCGCCGGTGCGCGGCAGATCCGGCGCCGGCAGGTGCTTGGGCATCAGCCCGGGCAGCACAAAACGCGTGACCAGCACGGCCGCAACCAGGCCCACGGTGGAGTACAGCCCGAGTTGCGCCAGGCCCGGGAAGCCCGAACCCAGCAGCGCGAGGAAACCGGCGATCGAGGTCAGCAGGCCCAGCCAGAGCGTGCGCCAGAACAGGCGCGCCTGCTGGGGCGTGGCCGGCCGCTGGACAAAGAGGTAGATGGCGTAATCGACGGCCTCGCCGATCATCGTCGTGCCAAAGCCCAGGGTGATGCCGTGCACCTGCCCGAAACCCAGGCTTACTGCCGTGATGCCCGCCAGCGTGCCGGTGAGCATGGGCAGCAGGCTCAGGCCCAGCAGCCGGATGGAGCGGTAGACCAGCAGCAGCAGGCCGACGACCAGCACCAGGCTGGCAAAGGCGAGGCGGTGCACTTCGCTCTCGATCAGCGCGCGGGACGACACCGAGAACACGCTGGTGCCCGTCATCAGCAGCCGGGTGTCGGCCTGGCGATCGGGGATGGCGGCAAAGGCGCGGCGCACCGTCTCCAGCGTGCGGGCCTGTGCATCGATGTCCGAACCTTCGGCCCGGGTCTGCAGCAGCAGCAGGGCGCGCGCGCCGTCGCGGGTGGACCAGACACCCTCGGTGCTGGGTGGCTGTTCGCTGCCTTCGAACTGGGCCAGCAGCTCGCGCGTCTCGCCGGTCGGGTCGCGCGGCAGCAGTTGCTTGAGCAGCATGCCGGCGCTGCCCGAGAGCTCGTCCACCGTGGTTCCGATGGCGCGCCGCAGGCCGTCCTCGGTGTAGCGTGCCGCGTCCACGGCGGGGCTGAGCAGGTAGCGGTTGTCGAACACATAGGCGCGGTCCAGCGCCAGGTCGGTCGCGCTGCCGTTTTGCACGCCGATGAAATCCGGCTGCTGGCGCAGGGCCGCCGACAGGGCCTTGGACAGGCGGGCCCGCTCGGTGGCGTCCCCGCCCTCGATGCCGACCACGATCAGGCGCGCAATGATGCCGTCCTTGAACTGGTCCACCAGCATCTGCTGGCGTTCGCTGGGCGCGCGCGGCATGAAGGCCGAGAGATCGGCCACGAAGGTGGTGCGGGCGATGACGACCGCGCAGGCCAGCAGGGTGGCCAGCCAGAGCAGGGTGGGCAGGTGACGGCGCCAGAGGCTCATGGCCGCGTCACCGGGGTGATCTGCATTTCGGAGCGGTCGCCATCGGCGTGGTCATAGGCCACCTGCGTCACCTCGCCCTGGCTGCCGCCGATGCGGATGCGGCTGATGATGCGGCCCATGCCGGCATCGCGCGGCACCAGCATGAGCTGCCATCGGGCCGCGCTGCCGATCAGGTGCACCTTGTAGACCTTCTCAAGCGCCTGGCGGTCCCCCACCAGGGTGCCGCGTATGCCTTCGACGAAGGCCGCCACCTCGGGGTAGGACTGCAGGCTCACGGTCTTCTGGCGCCCGTCCTGCTCCAGGGTGAGGCGGTTGCCGTCCAGCAGCATGGCCTGCTTCTTCGGCTTGAGCGTGCGCATCTCCATGCGGTCCGGCGCCGTGAAGGACAGCTCGCCCGAGGACTCCACCGGCTTGTCCAGCATGGCGATGTACTTGCGCTCCACAAAACGGGCCTGGCCGCTTTTCGTCTGCGCCAGCAGCTGCATCAGCTCGCCCAGCTGCCATTCCGCGGCCAGGGCCGCGGGGGTGCCGGCCAGCAGCACGCAAGCCAGCAGCGCCAGCAGGCCACGCCGCAGAGGCGTCTCAATGGGGCGCACGGTTGGTCTCTTTCCAGAAGTCATAAAAATTGAACCAGTTATACGGTGCCTGGCGGCAGTGCAACTCGATCAGCTGGGCATAACGCCCGATGGCAGTGTGCAGCGCTGCCTCGCGCTCGGCCGGGGGCGTCTGGCTGAAGTCGGCCAGGCGCTCGAAGTGGATGTCGTAACGGTTGCCGCCGCGGTACAGGCCGGTCATGAAATACACCGGGCGGCGCACGATGGCGGCCAGCCGGAACGGCCCCAGCGGGAAGGGGGCCGGTTCGCCGAACAGGGGTACCTGCAGATGCGTGTCCGGCCCCACGGCGCGGTCGGCCAGCAGGGCCACCCAGGCGCCGGCCTGGACCCGATCGTTGAGCGTGAAGATGGCATCGAGCCGGCCCAGGGGAATGATGTCCAGCACGACCTGGGCATTGACGCGGGCCAGCATGCTGTTGAGCAGGCGCGCGTTTTCCGGGTACATCGCCGCGCAGACCTTGTGCCTGGCGTTCTTGCGCGCCAGCGCGCGCAGCACCTCGAAGCTGCCCAGATGCGCGCCGAAGATCAGCAAGCCGCCCGAACTGTCCTCCGGCGCTGGCAGCAGTTTTTCGCCAAAAACGCGGATGTCGAACAGCTCGTGCCGGTCGTTGAGCAGGTAGACACGGTCATGGATGGTGCTGGCAAAGGCCAGGATGTGGCGGTACATGTCGCGCCAGCCGGCGGGCCGGCCCAGCACACGTTGCAGGTAGCTGCGCGAGGCCGCGCGCGCAGCGGGCACGGCCAGCAGGAAATAAAGCGCAATGCCGTAGACGATGGGCCGGGTCAGGCGACGCCCCAGCGCCAGCGACAGCCAGGTCATGAAGCGCAGCATGGCGAGGCTGCCGCGCTCCTTGCGCTGCAGCCAGGCCGGCGTGTCGGTCTCGGCGGCGGTGCTGCGGGGGGGCGGGGACGTCATACCGGGCTGAACGTGAAGCGGCCGCTGGCGATGCGCCGTTCACCGCAGCGGATCTCGAAGCGCACCGCAGACGCACCGGGCTCGTAGTCCAGCGCCAGGGCCTCGCCGGGCAAGGCGGGGCTGAGGAACTTGGCCATGGCGACGCCGCTGACGACGACGCCACAAGCCTGCTCCACGGCGCGCTGGGCCTGATCAAGCAGGACAACCCCCGGCAGGATGGGATGGCCGGGAAAGTGGCCGGCGTAGGCCGGGTGCTCAGCGGCCACCGGCAGGGGCAGGGTGGCCATTCAGTGGCTTTCCGCAACGCCCGCGGGCGGCGCCAGCCGGGCCACGAGCAGGATGTTGGCGAACGGCGTGCCCTGGTGCATGGGGATGGACTCCACGCGGAACCCCAGCTGGACCAGCAGGGCCTGCCATTCACCCAGCGGCCGGCAGTACAGGCGCGTGAGCCGGTGGCCACGCACGAAGGTGACCACGGCGTCCACCCAGTTGCTGATGCGGAAGGGCAGGCCGGCCGAGGCATCACCCACCCGCAGCAGCAGCGTGCCGCCGGGCGCCAGGGCGGCGTGCACACGGCGCAGCACGTCTTCCTGGGCTGCGTAGTCGACGTAGTGCAGCACGTCGAGGATCACCGCCACATCGGCCTGGCCGAAATCCGCCGTGCACATATTGCCCAGTGTGAAGCGCACGCGTTCACCCAGGTGCGCCAGCGCCGTGCGGGCGCGTTCCACGTCGCGTGGCATCAGCTCGATGCCGTGCACCTGGCACTGTGCTGGCGCTGCGGCCCAATCTGTCGGCCAGTTCCGTTCCGCTGTGGATTGACCATCCAGGCTGCCCAGCAGCGACGCCAGCAGGCCCTGGCCGCAGCCGATGTCGAGCAGGCGTGCGTGGGCAGGAATCAGGCCGCGCTGCAACAGCCCGGCAAAGGCCGGGTCGCCGCTGAGTTTGCCGCGGGCGAAATGCCAGGGGAAGGGCCCCAGGGGGCGGTAGGGCGCCGTGGCCTGGTCGAGCAGTTCGGGCGGCAGGAAAGGGGAGGGCATCTCGTAGCAGGGTTCAGGCGGCGGGGTGGCGCATTTTAAGGCTCGCCTCAGCGCGATACGGCGTCCAGCCGCACCGGCTGCAGCCCTTGGGCGCGAATGGCGGCCAGCAGCGGCGGCAGCACCTCCAGCAGCACGGGCCGGCCGGTGGGGCTGAGGGCGGCGTGGTGGTCGTGCAGCAGCAGGATGTCGCCGGCACCGAGCTGGCGGGTGAGGCGGCGCAGCACCAGAGCGGCGTCACCGGTGCGGGTGTCAAAGCCGCGCCGTGTCCAGCTGGCCAGTTGCAGGCCCAGCTCGTGCAGCACCGGGTCGAGGAAGATGTTGCGCAGGCCGGCCGGGGCGCGGAAGAAGCGCGGGCGGCAGCCGGTGATGTCTTCCAGCGTGGCTTGCGCGGTGCCGATCTCACGGCGCAACTGGGCCGGCCCCATGAGGGAGAAGTGGTGCCGGTGATGCTGGCTGTGGTTGCCCAGGGCGTGGCCGCGGCGCACGATCTCGCGCGCCAGGGCCGGGTGCCGCTGCACGTGGTCGCCGATACAGAAGAAGGTGGCCTGGGCCTGCAGTTCGTCCAGCAGGTCCAGCACGGCCGGTGTGACCTGCGGGTCGGGGCCATCGTCGATGGTGATCGCGACTTCCGGGCGCTGGCGCGACAGATGGGTCAGGTTGGCGCCCAGCCAGTTGCTGCGCGGCCACAGGCCGGTGGCCGCGATGAGTGCGTGGTTGGCGGCCAGGGCGCCCAGGCTCCAGGGCCAGGCCGGCGTGAGCAGGCCCACCCCGGCCAAGGCATGCAGGCCCAGCGTGGCCTGCACGAAGGGCGGGCGTTGCCAGCGGGCGGGGGACGCGGATCCGGTGGCGTGGGACCGCTTGGCGCTGCGGGCCCGGGCCACCTGCGTGGCCAGGCCGGCCAGCACCTGCTGTGGCAGCTTGCCGGTGGCATTGCGTGGCAGGGCCGGCAGGAAATGGATGGGGCGCGGCAGGAAAGCCGGGTCGATGCGCTCGCGCATGGCGTGTTGCAGGGCGGCTTCGTCCAGGGTGGGCGCCACCACAAAGGCCACCGGGCGCTGGATGCGGCCCTGCGTATCCAGGGTTGCATCCTGCGGCCAGTAGAGGGCGGCGTCCACCACTCCGGGGATGCTGCACAGCTGGTGGTTCAGGTAGGCCAGCGAGGTGCGCTTGCCGGCAATGTTGACCATGTCGGCGTGGCGGCCCAGCAGGGCGAAGCGGGTGGGGGACTGCAGTTCCAGCACGTCGCTCAGCGGCACCACACCTTCCACATGGCCACCGTGCGCGCTGAAACGCGGCTCGCCATCCACAGCGGGCTCGGCCTGTACTTCGATGCCGTCGAAGGTCTGCCACAGGTCGCCGGCGGCGCATCGGCGCGCGGCGATCTGGCCGGTTTCGGTACTGCCGTAGATCTCCAGCAGGGGCGCGCCCAGCCTGGCCTCGGTCTCGCGTGCCAGCTGCGGCGCCAGCGGCGCGGTGGCGCACAGCAGCAGCGACAGCGGTGGCACGGTGAGCTGTGATTCGACCAGGGTGCGCAGATGGAAGGGCGTGCTGACCAGCACCCGCGGAGTGGGGGTGTCCTGCAGCGCGGCGGCGATGTCGGCGGGGTAGAAAGGGTGGCTGGCGTCGATCACGCCCGCGTTGAGCAGGGGCAGCAGCACCGTGGACTCGAAGCCGTACATGTGCTGGGGCGGCACGGTGCCGGTGACCGTGAAGGGTGCATCCGTGCCCAGCCATTCGCGCACCCGGCGCCCGGCGCCCTGGGCGTTCTGTACCAGCGGTCCCCAGTGCTTGGCGTGCGGCACGGGCTCGCCGGTGGAGCCCGAGGTGAAGACGTAGGCCGCGATCTGATCTCCGGGGATCTCGGGCACTTCATAGGGGGCGTCGGCGGCGGGGATGGGACCGCGCTCGTAGACGATCTGCGGCAGGCCGCCGCTGTCGCCGGGGTTGTCCACCACGGCGTGCAGGCCGGGGTAACGCTGGCCCAGGCGCTGCAGCATCTCGGGCGTGCGCGTGGAGGGCAGCAGCAGCGGCACGCCACGCAGCAGGGCGGCGCCCAGGATCACGGCGAAGTGGTGGCGTCGGCTGCACAGGTTGATCACCGGTACGCCGGGGGGCAGCAGAGCCGCCATATGGCGCACGGCCGCCAGGTAGTCCCGTGCGGTGATGCCACGACCATTGGTCCAGGCCATCAGGGCCTGGGGCGAGCGGTGCGAGATCAGGGCGGGCATGGCAGGGCTCAGGGCTTGGAAGCGGGGCGGGCGTCGGCTGCGCTGCGCTCCTCGCGGTAGAGGGTGAAGCTGCGCGAGAGCGGTACGTGCGGGATGCCGCGCAGGCACCAGCGGCGTGCGGCGTACTCGGCCACGAACATCCCGCCCAGCAGGGGCAGCGAGAGCACGTTCACAAAAAAGGAGAAAGTCTTGATCGGGGTCCAGGCAAAGAGCAGGATGGGAATCAGCACCATGGCCACGAAGAACAGGGTCCAGGCCCAGGTGGCCTGGCGCGCGTAACGTGCGATGCGCGGGGTGTAGTCGGCGCCGTGGATGCGGCGCGCAAAACGCGCGATCAGGGGCTCATGTCCCGGGCGCAGGGTCAGGCCGAAGAAGAGCGCGAGCAGCAACTGCATGCCCACGTTCTGCAACAGGCTGAACCAGGCCAGGGCCTCATGCGACCAGGTCGAGGCGGTGAGCAGCCAGTGCATGCCCAGCGGGTAACCCAGCACCACCAGGGCTGCCCCTACCAGCTTGAGCCACAGCCCGATCTTCATGGCGAGGGCGTGCCGCCGGTCTTCAGACGCGGTGGGAGGCGATGTGCGCGGCCAGGCTGCGCAGGGAGCTGAAGATCTGGGCGTTGTCCGGGTCGTCCGAACGCATCTGGAAGCCGTACTGCTTGGAAACGGCCAGGGCGATCTCCAGCACGTCGATCGAGTCCAGGCCCAGGCCGTCGCCATAGAGCGGGTCCAGGGGCGCGATCTGTTCGGGGCTGACGTCCAGGTTCAGGGCGGTGACGATGAAGCCGGCGATCTCGCGTTCGAATTCGGTCTGGGTGTCGGTGGTGCTCATGACAGGGCGTGTGACAGGCGGGGAAACGGGGTGGGCTGAAAAGGTTAACCTGCCATTTTAGCGGTGGGCGTCATGTCGCCTGAGATAATCTGCGCATGTCCACCCCCCAGTCTGCCGCCCCCGGGCCCTGGCGCCTGTCGGTCGCGCCCATGATCGACTGGACCGACCGCCACTGCCGTTATTTCCACCGCCTGCTGAGCCGTCACGCGCGTCTCTACACCGAGATGATCACCACCGGTGCGCTGCTGCATGGCGATGTGACGCGCCACCTGCGCTTCAATGCCGAGGAAAACCCTGTGGCCCTGCAGCTGGGTGGCAGCGATCCGGCCGACCTGGCCCGCTGCGCGAAGCTGGGCGAGCAGTGGGGTTACGACGAGATCAACCTGAACTGCGGCTGCCCCAGCGAGCGCGTGCAGCGCGGGGCCTTCGGCGCCTGCCTGATGGCCGAGCCCAAGCTGGTGGCCGAAGGCGTCAAGGCCATGGTGGACGCCGTGTCCGTGCCGGTCACGGTGAAACACCGCATCGGCATCGACCGGACCGAGAGTTATGAATTCGTGCGCGACTTCGTCGGCACCGTGGCCGAGGCCGGTTGCGCCACCTTCATCGTGCACGCACGCAATGCCTGGCTGCAGGGTCTGAGCCCTAAGGAAAACCGCGAGATCCCGCCGCTGCGCTACGAGCTGGTGCACCGGCTCAAGCACGACTTCCCGCAACTGGCTATCGTGATCAACGGCGGCCTGACCACGGACGAACAGGTGTCACGCGAATTGCGCCTGCTCGACGGCGCGATGATCGGCCGTGAGGCCTATCACAACCCCTGGTGGCTGGCCTCCTGGGACGAGCGGTATTTCGGTACGGCACCTTCGACCTTGACGCGCGAGGCGGTGGAGCAGCAGATGGTGGACTACATGCTGCGCGCCGCGGCCGAGGATGGCTGTCCCTGGTATGCGATTGCGCGCCACATGCTGGGTTTGCGCCACGGCCTGCCCGGAGCGCGGCGCTGGCGCCAGGTCTGGAGCGACCACAAGCTCAAGCCGCGCGATCCGCGCGAGGTGATGGCGCTGGCGCACCAGGGTGCCTCTGCCTGACCCGCGTCGCCCGCGCTGGCCCGCCGTGCCGCGGCGGGCTCAGTGCAGGCCGTTCTTGCGGCTGCCCATGTAACTTTCAAATTCCGCAGCCGGCATGGGGCGGGCGAAGTGGTAACCCTGGGCTTCGTCGCAGCCGAAGCTGTGCAGTTGGTGCAGCAGGTCCGGTGTTTCCACACCTTCAGCGATGGTGAGCAGGTCCAGGCTGTGCGCCATCTGGATGATGGCGCGCACGATGGCCGCATCGTCCGGGTCGCTGGCCAGGTCGCGGATGAAACTCTGGTCGATCTTGAGCTTGTCGATGTCGAAGCGCTTCAGGTAGGACAGGCTGGAGTAACCGGTACCGAAGTCGTCAATGGCCAGCTTCACGCCCAGCTGCTTGAGGCGGCGGACCGTGGCCATGACCTGCTCGACGTCCTGGATCAGGATGGATTCGGTCAGCTCCAGCTCCAGCCGTGACGGGTCCAGGCCCGTGTCGGTCAGCGCCTGCACCACGGTGTCCTCGATGCCGCCGCGCTGGAACTGCACGGCCGAGAGGTTGACCGCCATCATCAGGGTGGGCAAGCCCGCGCTTTGCCAGGCCCGGGCCTGGCGGCAGGCTTCCTGGATCACCCAGTCGCCGATGGGCACGATCAGACCGCTGTCCTCGGCCACCGGCACGAAACGGGCGGGATGGACCAGGCCGAATTCCGGGTGCTCCCAGCGCAGCAGGGCTTCGACACCGATGACGCGGCCGCTGCGCAGCTCAATCTGCGGCTGGTAGTGCAGCACGAACTCACCGCGCTCCAGCGCGCGGCGCAGGCCGCTGCGCATCAGCAGGTGTTCCACTGCTTCCTCGTCCATGGCTTCGTCGAAGAAGCGGTAGGTGTTGCGGCCGGCCTCCTTGGCGCGGTACATGGCCATGTCGGCCTTCTTGCGCAGGATGTCGAAATCGCTGCCGTCCTGCGGATACAGCGCCACGCCGATCGAGGCCGAGGTGGAGAGCTCGTTGCCTTCGGAAAAGAAGGGCTCCTGCAGTGTCTCCATGATCTTGGCCAGCACCGGCAGGCAGCTCTCGGTGCCGTGCTGCTCGCGCAGGATGAGCACGAACTCGTCGCCGCCCTGGCGGCTGATGGTGTCGCTGTCGCGCACGCAATGCTTGAGCCGTGCCGCGACTTCCTTGAGCAGCGCATCGCCGGTGGCGTGGCCCAGCGAGTCGTTGATCTTCTTGAAGTTGTCCAGGTCCAGGAAGACCAGGGCCAGGCCGCTGCGGCTGCGCTCGGCCTGGGTGATGGCCTGCTGCAAGCGGTCTTCGAGCAGCAGCCGGTTCGGCAGGCCGGTGAGCGGATCGTGGTAGGCCAGGAACTCGACCTTCTGCTCGGCCAGCTTGCGCTGGGTGATGTCCGAGCCGGTGCCGCGGTAGCCCTTGAAGACACCGTCCTCGAACACCGGTTTGCCGTTGATCGCGAACCAGTGGAGCTCTCCGGGCTGGGTCTGCATCTGGTAACTGAAATCCTTGAAAGGCAGGCGCGCTTCCAGCAGGCGACGATGTTCAGCCCATTGCTCGGGGGTGACGCCGACGATGGGCAATTCCCAGCGCAGCTTGCCCAGGGTGCTGCGCGGATTGAGCCGGGTGGGCATCAGGCCGCCTGACATTTCGGTGAAGCGCAATTCCGCATCCATTTCCCAGAACCAGTCGGAGGAAAGCTCCGAAAGGTCGCGAAAGCGCGCCTCCTCGGTGCGCAGGTGCTGCTCGGCGGCGACGCGCTCGGCAATCTCGTGCTGGAGCTGCGCGTTCATCCGGGCCAGTTCGCGGGTACGCTCCTCGACCCGGCGCTCGAGCTCCTCGCGAGCCTCGGCCAGCGCCCGCTGCGCAGCCTTCTGCGCGCTGATGTCCTCGCTGATCCAGATCGCGCCCTGGCTGCCGTCCTGGTTGGGAATGGCCTTGGCCAGGTGCCGGCTCCAGATCACGACACCGTCGTTGCGGCGGGCGTGGCGCCAGGCGATGTCGACCAGTTCGCCGCGCGCGAGCATGGGGCCCACCGCTGCGCCAAAGGCCCGGTAGTCCTCGTCATCGGCAAAAAAGGCCCGTGCGTACTCGCCGATCAGGCTGCCCGGGGCCCAGCCGTAGATGGCTTCCATGCGCGGGTTGCAATGCACGATCTGGCCGTTTCGCGTGAAGAGGATGCCCACCGAGGCGTTTTCCAGGATGGCCTGCTGGCGCTGTAGCAGTTCGTCCAGATGGGCCTGCTCACGCTTGCGTGCGCTGATGTCCTCGATGATCCAGATCGTGCCTTCGGCCGTGTTGGCCGGGTTGATCGCCTTGGCCCGCAGATGGCAGTGGACCTCACTGCCGTCCTTGCGGCACATGGGCTGTTCCACGTCCAGCAGTTCGCCGCGCTCCAGCAGGGGGCCGGCCTGCTGGCCCATGGCCTCGTAGGCTTGCTGGCTGGCATAAAAGACGGAACCCGGCTGGCCGACCAGTTCACCGTGGGGCCAGCCATAGATCTGGGAGGCGCGCGGGTTGCAGTGCAGGACCTTGCGGTCACGCGTGAACACGATACCGACCGAGGCGTTTTCCAGAATGGCCTCGTACTCCAGCAGGGTCTGCTGGATGCCGGGTTCAAAGGTATCGCCGGGCGTTGGAGCCATGAACTCAGGATAGGGCAATTCAGGCCGGGCGGCCAGTGCAAAAGTCTCAGGTTGCCGCTTCCAGCCCGTTGCGGAAGTGCTCCAGCATCTTTTGCGTGGCGGCGGCCGCATCGCGTGCTTGCAGCGCAGTCATGACCGCGCGGTGTTCGGCCAGCGATTCGGCGATGCGACCGGATTTCAGCAGCGAGTGGTGCCGGTTGAGCTTCATGACCTTGCGCAGGTCGGCCACCATCTGGTTGCGCCAGCGGTTGTCGGCGATTTCCAGCAGGCGCATGTGGAAGCGTTCGTTGAGCTCGAAGAAACGATCCCGGTCCTGGGTGCTGGCCTCCAGCGAGTCGTGCAGGCTCTGCAGTTCGCGCAACTGCTCGTCCGTGGCGTGCCGGGCCACCACGCCGCTGGCGTCCGACTCCAGCAGGCCCAGCATGTGGTAGATGTCGACCAGGTCTTTTTCATTGACCTCGGTGACGTAGGCGCCGCGGCGCACCTTCATCGTCACCAGGCCTTCGGCGGCCAGGACCTTGAGCGCTTCGCGCAGGGGGGTGCGGCTGATGCCGTAGTCTTCGGCAATCTTCAGCTCGTCGATCCAGCTGCCCGGCTCCAGCTCGCGGCTGAAAATGCGCTGGCGCAACAGCTCGGCCACTTCTTCGTAAAGCGCGCGGGGAGAGAGGGAAACGGCAGACATGGGCGGGATTGTAGGTGGAACCGATATTTTGCATCAATAATTATGAATGATGTAAACTCCGCGCAACAAAATAAAGGGCCTCCCGGGGCCGCCGCTTTGTCATGAGCCAGAAAAAAACCGAATTTGCAAACGCCAGCCTCGAGGCCTGGCACCAGGCCGCCGCCAAGTCCGCTCCCGGTGGCGATGTGGAGGCCCTTAACTGGCTCACGCCCGATGGCATCACGGTCAAGCCGCTGTACACCGCGGCCGACACCCAGGACCTGCCGCACGCGAACACGCTGCCGGGTTTCGAGCCCTATCTGCGCGGCCCGCAGGCCACCATGTACGCCGTGCGGCCCTGGACCATCCGCCAGTACGCGGGTTTCTCCACCGCCGAGGAGTCCAACGCCTTCTACCGCAAGGCGCTGGCCGCCGGCGGTCAGGGCGTGAGTGTGGCCTTTGACCTGGCCACCCACCGCGGCTACGACAGCGACCACCCGCGTGTGACGGGTGACGTGGGCAAGGCTGGCGTGGCCATCGACTCGGTGGAAGACATGAAGATCCTGTTCAGCGAGATCCCGCTGGACAAGGTGAGCGTCTCCATGACCATGAACGGCGCCGTGCTGCCGGTGCTGGCCGGTTACGTGGTGGCGGCGGAAGAGCAGGGCGTCAGCCAGGACAAGTTGAGTGGGACCATCCAGAACGACATCCTCAAGGAGTTCATGGTCCGCAACACCTACATCTACCCGCCCGAGCCGAGCATGCGCATCATCGGCGACATCATCG